>ERZ1370068.1217-contig-1111_pt1 | contig 106728 bp, 136 predicted proteins | sample MGYA00561227_ERZ1370068 | MGnify/ENA primary metagenome ERZ1370068 (study PRJEB38410, sample SAMEA6850437) | metagenome | study: Metagenomic assessment of the ecological functions of the soil: analysis of the soil microbiota associated with the...
AGGTTACGTATTGCTCATCGCACGTTGGGCCTGGACCAGCCTCCATCCAGTGCCGATGGATGGCACGGTAGCCCCTCGGAAGCGCATTGCGGGGGTAGTTGCCGCAGTCAGCATCCCGCTCGCACCGGGCCCTTCCGTTCCTGCGGCCCTTGCCGGCGAACTGTCGCCGTTAAGCGGGTCTACAGCGAACAGAAACATGTGCTATGTCAGGTGGGCCGGACTTGAGCCTGGAGAACTTCAACACCGACGACGTGGAGGTATTGATCGGTGGTCGAGCCCGTCCAGGTGCTCGTGGAAGCCTACGCGGGCACAAAGCAGTCGCAAGACTTGGCCACCGCCACATTCATCGGGCACCCTTTGCATCACGATCGGCCCATGCCGTATACGACGCCTGCGCCCAGCGATATGGCTGTGACCTGCGAAAACTTTGGTCGGGCTGATTGATTTGAACTCAGGCCACTTGACCCCCAGCTTCAAAATCGGCGTTCGCCGAGGTTCGCGGCGACCAGTTTCCGCAGCTAGCGCATAATTTCAGTACGTCGACGTACAGTCACGAACACCAAGAAATGAGTCGCGCTGCGCTACCGGTTGCGCTACCGCGTTGACATCCGGTGACACGTCCCTACGCAGCGGTGTCGCGCTAGGCAGGTTGGATGAACAGCGGGCGATGGAACCGTGGCCCTTCTGGCGTGGTCGTACCGCTGCCAACCCAGCGATGGCCAGAAGTCCGCTGCCTTCGCCTGTAGGCGACCAAACGGCGGTCAACGTAAAGCGCGGCCAGACGGTGAACAACGCCGCTCCTATCCCCTGTCGGTACTTGTCCGACACCTCGATGAACTGATTTCGAGCGCGGCGTCCCCCCAGGTTCGGTGCTCCTCGTAATGGGCGTAGACCTTCTCATCAAGTCGCCGACGCGGGCGACTTCGACACCGTCGCGCGAGAACCTGATAAACCGGTACTTGGGCTCGCCACCCATCGGTCGGTTCCACCAGTCATCGGTAAATCCTGTCGTGCTCATCGAACGGCGGCGCGTACTTGCTACGACCGCCGCGCTGCACGGTGACCAGATCCAAGTTCATGATCCCACCCTACCCGTGGTCATCAAAACGAGAATGGGGTTTACGTCGCGCTTGGCCCCGCGGCTACGCTTCCGATTCCCTTGACGATCGCGAACCAGAACACCCCGGCGCCGAAACATGGTGCCGGGTGTTCTGCTGTCTGCGGTCTTCTGGACCTTACCAGGCGCGTTTGCGGTACCTGTTCAACACGAACAGCTCCCGCAAGTGACCTGGTCCTTGAAACGCTCCGCGAACGGAGTTGGTGAACGGACCGGTGGCGAGGTCGTACGGGAGCCGCCCAGGGGTTGGACACCATGCGGGCCGCTGCGTGACAATCACGGCCTCCAACTCGTCGCTGGTTCCTCCCAATCACCAGTACCACGCAGATATGCCCTGACCATCACCGTGACAATCGGGATGGCCTTGCTCGGCGGGTGTCCAGGATGGCGGTGTCGTCGGGACATTCTACTCCAGAAACGCCGCCACCTGGTCAGTGGCTCAACAGCCACTAGCCGCCCTCCGTCGAACACGTGATGACGCCTTCGGGGTGTAGCAGCCCGACGTCATACCGGGTGACGACCCGCAGGCCAACTTCGTCGGTCTTCGCGTACAACTCGTTGAGCACGGTCACAGAGGGTGGTAACATCGCGTGCAACAGCAACTTGCGACATGTCCGCGAGTGGACACCGCCGTGCCCGCCAGGCCTTCATGCCATGCTCCAGGCATGGCATTCACCGTCTACCTGTCCAGTGACGAAGCATTTAACCACAGCTATGGCGACAATGACGTCTACAACTTCCTTGCGTCGGGGTACTTGGAAGTCAAACGACCACCGTATTGCGGGGCCGAGGTCTTTACCTACGCAGGATGGGTCTTCCTCAAGGCTGACGCCGACCACGGCGCTGGCGGTGGTGCGAAAGGCCAACAGAGGGCCACCAAGAGGGTCAAGACGGGCCACCAAGAGGGCCACCAAGAGGGCCGCCAAGACGGGCCAATTGCTGGGGCCGCGCAGAGGGCTTACCAAGATCCAACACACATACCCCTGGGGGTGTGTAACGCTCCCCTGCGGCTTACCGGCGGAGTCCCAGGCGGGCGTCGTTAGGGTCATCCCCTGGTGTGTCCTGGGCGTGCTGAGCCTCGGCGGCGGTGGTTATCCACACTCATCTCTTCATCCACAACTACCGACTTCGCACTCGGACACCCTCACTCATGGACATCGCCTTCGGTAACCGTCCACGCTTCGCTCGTCACCGACGCCGCCATCCCCGGCATAGACCCTCACCGCTTTTCGCCCGGCCGTGCCGGTGATGTCGGTGTCCACGTCTACTTCTAGAAGGCTGTCGTCGGAACCTTTGTCGCTGGCACGCGTCCGTCGATAACGGCGAAGCTTACTGGCCGCGAAGTTGCTTCCTGAACCCCCAGGACGCCTTGCCATCCCCTGTCCACCGTTGCTGGCTCGAGTGCGGCGAGGTTCGCCTCTCTCCCGGCGCGAGCGCGCTGACGGGACGAGGACGCACTTGTAACACTCCGAGGGCCTGGACCGTGTCCCGCTGCCACATTCTGCAGTTGGACGCCGGCGAGGTACTCGCCTGCGAAACCACAGTTCAGTCGGCCTACCAGTGCCCTTTGAAGATGGAGAACATGTAGAACCCGTCGTCTCTTGGGGTGTTCAGGGCATGGGCCATCGGTTCGGGCACCCCACCGGTTGTCACAATCACCGAGAACTTGAAATTCATCCTCTGGAGATCGAGAATCGGCACCTCCGCCGGGGTCGGTTACGGACACCGCGGCGAAGGCAGGGCCCGATGCTGTTCCGGCGAAGGCTACGCCGGTGATGAATTGCACGGAGACCTGCAGCGAACTCACAATGCACCTCTCATTCGACTCTCACTCTTGACCGCCGTCGACGCATATCAGCGTAAACCGTGAAGACCAGCACTTGTGGATGGGTCTCAGACGTTGCGTTGGTCCACACCGCACCCCCACCGCTGGCGTTCGCCCGGGATGCTGATCGGATGCGAAGACTTTAGCGTGTAATTTGCCGCATTTCCGGGCGGCAACCATTGGAACTTCGGCTCCGCCCCCGATGAGTACTTTCCTGTCGGGACACGGACATTCAACGAACAACTCTTCACCCGGCTTGAGCGCTGCAGAGATTTCCTTCGCCACCGCGACTTCACATCCCTTGAGCATGAGTCCGTGCGTCCCTTCGTGTCATCGAGGCTGCTTCGAGGCGACGCGTTGACTGGTATCCGTCGCGTGGCATGAGTAACCGACTACTGAGTTCAGGCTCCGGGGGTGTCCCGCAAGCGGACTCCGCGGCACCGCAAAGCGCCTCGGCGGACAAGGTTCCGACGGCGAGTTCGCCATTGGGCTCTTCCCAAGTCAAGAGAGATGTTCTCGACAGATGACAGGCGGTTCGACCGGATGTTCGTCACACGAACAACCGCGTACTCGATTCCGAGTGGCAGATGCGTGCTGTTCAGCAGGTTTTCCGCGATGGTCGCCGCTTCCGGGTCGGAAACGTCGGGTATGTGACCGTCGTACCGACCTGATCTCGATAGCCGCCAAAGACCACCCGCACCTTCAGCCGTGCTCCCGTACAGCCAGTAGAGAACGAAGGTGGTGACCGCGCCGCCGATCGAGACGATCAGGCGCGAAAAGGCGATCACATCGGAGATTTGAACCGTCTCGTTCCGCGCGAGATTTTCCGTGCATATTCAGCGGCGGCACCGAGCAACCGGATTTGGAAATGAAAATTGAAGTGCGCGAGGGCATTCCGGCAACGCGTTGAGCTCATGTTGCGAGCGCGACCCGACGGGCCCGAGGTCCGTGACAAGGACCTTGCCGTTATCCGCGTCGGTGATTGGCTGGAGCGGATCGTCGCCGTGTGCTCACTCGCTGCCCGGGGTCGGGCTGGGCGAAGCCTGTCGACGATCGGACCGCTCTGGCTGATATCACGCGGTCAGATCGCGCCGACCACGCATCTCGCGGGCACAGACACGTCCCATATGCCATCCGCGGCAGCACAGTCCGTCAGCACACTCGGAAGCCCGAATCAGACAGACGTTCGGCGATCACCGCCGGAACACCGGGATCGGCGATTAGCAAGATTGACGACGGGCGTGCCTGACACTGGTCCCCGGCATACCCGTACCCCACGCCGCCAAACGTCCCTGGTGGCCGTCCTGGGTCCCGCACGACATTGAGACTCCGCACGACTGACCTGATTTGCGTTCCTCGGCCCGTCATCCCGCTTGGGTGGCGGGCCGAGGCGGCTCTGTGCCGTCTGAGTGAGTCAGTCCGAGTCAGGTCACCGGTTCAGTATTGCCGAATGGCTGGCAGGTCACCGGTCGAGGCGACCGCCGCCGATCAGGTCCCGAAGTACTCGTGGATTTGGCGGATCGCCATCGATCCCTCGCCCGACCGCGGAGGCCACCCGTTTGACCGAGCCGCTACGCACGTCGCCCGCCGCGAACACACCGGGTTGGCTGGTCTCCAGCATCATCGGCTGACGTTGCGTTCGCCCCTGATTGCCATCGGTGTCCGAGTAGAGCGCGGCCGGGCCGGTCGGCACGAAGCCGCGGTCGTCGAGTTCGATGGCGCCGGCGAGCCATGCGGTGTTGGGATCCGCGCCGATGAAGACGAACAGGGCGCGGGTCTGGATCGAGTGCCGCTCGCCGGTCCGTTTGTCCTCGGTCACCACCGCGCTGAGTGCACCGTTTCCGTGCACCTGCCGGATCTCGGTGCACGACCGCACAGTCACGCGGGGGTGCTGGTGGATCTGGTCGACGAGATATCGGGACATGGTTTTGTTCAGGTCGTCGCCGCGGATCACCACGTACACCCGGGAAACCCGCGCGGCGAGGAAGATCGCCGCCTGGCCCGCGGAGTTCCCACCCCCGACGATGACGACGGGCCCCGTGCCGCACATCAACGCTTCTTGAACGGTGGCGGCGTAGTACACGCCGTTGCCCTCGAACGATTCGATTCCCGGGACGGCGAGCCTTCGATACCTGGCTCCCGTGGCCAGCACCACGGCCCTGGCCACCACCGACCCACCGTCCGCGAGCGTTACCCGGTGCTGGCCGCCGCCGGATTCCAGCCGGGTGATCTCCGCGGAGACGATGATCCGCGCTCCGAACTTGCCGGCCTGCAGAACTGCCCGTTCGGCAAGGTCGGCTCCGGAGATTCCGCCGGGGAATCCGAGGTAGTTCTCGATTCTCGATGACGTCCCGGCCTGCCCGCCGGTTGCGATCCGCTCCATGGCCGCGGTGGTCAGGCCGTCCGACGCGGCATACACCGCAGCGCCCAGCCCGGCCGGACCGGCGCCCACCACGACGACGTCGGATTCGTCGGGCACTGTGTCGGGTACCGGCAGCCCCACCCGGCGGGCCAGTTCGGTGTTGGTCGGGTTGCGCAGCACCTCACCGCCCCAGATCACCACCGGCGTCTTGGGGCGATACGCCGAACCGCTGCAGCAGCCGTTCGGCGTGCTTGTCACGTTCCAGGTCAATCCATCTGTGCGGCAATCGGTTTCGCGCTGCGAATTCTCGCAGCCGGGCGGTGTCCGGCGAATAGCAGGAGCCGATGATCCGGAATCCGGATTCTTCCTGGATGAGCAGCGAGCGGCGCAACAGGTATGCGCGCAGGATGAGGTCACTGAGCACCGGATCGTGGGCGACCAGGGCCCGCACCCGCTCGGTCGGTACCACGAGCACTTCGCCGGGTTCCACCGCTTCGGCGGTGTAGAACGCGGCTTGGCCTTCCAGATCGCCCAGCTCCCCGAGGAACCGCCCGGGGCCATGCACCCGGATGACGTGCCGATTGCCCGCGTCGTCGGTCGTGGTGACGGCGACCTTGCCGGACAGAATGACGAAGAAGTAGTCGGAGCGCTCACCCTCGCGGACCAGCGTCTCGCCCGCTTTGACTGCGCGCCGGGCGCCGCCTGCCTCGAGGGTGGCAATCTGATCGTCAGACAGTCGCGGGTACGCGCCGTAGATGTCGGGGTTTCGGCCAGCGGAGGCGATTCGCGCTGGTTGATGGCGGCCTCAGACATAGTTCTCATGGACGTAGCACCAGCGCCACGTTCTCGCCGGGCTCCATGGACTGCACGATCGGGTGGCCCACCGTGTGCGCGTGCGCTCGGGCATGCCGCATCGGTGACGAGTCGCAGCAGCCGACATGCCCGCACGTCAGGCACAGCCGCAAGTGGACCCACGGTGTGCCGAGCCGCAGGCATTCCTCGCAGCCGTTCGTGCGCGGGCGCACCTGGCGGATCGCCGCCACGTGTGGATCGATATCCACCGATGTCATGACCGTGCCTCCTTCGCGCTGCCGGCCGACAGCGCCTGGTCCAGCCAGTTGCGCAGCGCCGCAACGGGAGCGGCGCCCGCTTGCCGCGCCAGTATTTGCCCGTGGTCAAGGAGCAGCAGTGTCGGCACCGCCTGCACCGTGAACCGCTGCGAAATCGCCGGTGCCTTATCCACGTCGACCTTGACGAGTTTGAGTTGTCCGGCGCCGTTCGGTGGCGAGCTGCTCCAGCGCCGGGCTCACCATGCGGCACGGTCCGCACCAGGTCGCCCACAGGTCGACAAGCACTGGAACCGAGGACTTTTCGGCAACGTCGGCGAAGTCGCCGTCGCCGGCCGCGGCGATCCACGGCAGCCACTGGTGACAGTTGGCGCACCGGAGGCTTCCCGCGGCCGCCGCGGGCACCCGGTTGCGTTTTCCGCAGTGCGGGCATGTCACGATGTCGGATTCCATGGCGCCTCCTCGGTCAGGCCGCCAGGGCCGGTTCCGAATAGCCCACGGCGAGTTCGCCATTCTCCACGGTGATGCGGATCTTGCCACCGCCCGCGATGTCGCCGCGCAGCAACGCCCGGCCGATCTTGGTTTCCACCTCGTGGGCGATGTAGCGGCGCAGCGGCCGCGCCCCGTACACCGGATCGTAGCCGTGTTCGGCGATCAGTCGGCGAGCCTCCGCGGTGATGCTCGAGCGTCGATCTGCCTGTCCGCCAACCGATCGCGCAGCTCGGCCGAGCTGCAGCTCGACGATCCGCTCGATCTGCGGCAGCGTCAGCGGCGTGAACAGCACGATGTCGTCGACGCGGTTGAGGAACTCGGGCCGGAAGTGGCCGCGCAGCTCGGCCATCACCCGGTCGCGCGCGTCGGGCTTGATCTCGCCGTCGTGCGGTGACGCCGTCGAGCAGGTAGTGCGAGCCGATGTTGGAGGTCATGATGACGACCGTGTTGCGGAAGTCGACCGTGCGGCCCTGTGCGTCGGTGAGCCGGCCGTCGTCGAGCACCTGCAGCAGGGTGTTGAACACGTCGGCGTGCGCCTTCTCGATCTCGTCGAAGCAGCACCACCGAGTAGGGCTTGCGGCGCACCGCCTCGGTGAGCTGGCCGCCCTCCTCGTAGCCGACGTAGCCGGGCGGCGCACCGACCAGCCGGCTGACCGTGTGCCGCTCCTGGTACTCGCTCATGTCGAGCCGGACCGATGTTGTCCTCGGTGTCGAACAGCGCGGCGGCCAGCGTCTTCGCGCAGCTCGGTCTTGCCGACCCCGGTGGGGCCGAGGAAGATGAACGAGCCGATCGGGCGGCGCGGATCCTTGATCCCGGAGCGGGCCCGGATCACGGCGTCGGCGACCAGCTGGACCGCCTCGTCCTGGCCGATCACCCGCTCGTGCAGGATCTCGTCGAGCCGCAGCAGCTTCTCCCGCTCGCCCTCCTGCAGCCGCGCTGACCGGGATGCCGGTCCAGCGCGGCCACGATCTCGGCGATCTCGTCCTCGGTGACGACCTCGCGCAGCAGCCGGCTGCTCGCCCTGCTTGGCCGCCAGCTGTTCCTCGGCCGCCTGCAGTCTGCGTTCCAGCTCGGCGATCTGGCCGTAGCGCAGCTCGGCCGCCCGGTTGAGGTCGTAGCTGCGTTCGGCCTCTTCGGCCTCGTGCCGCAGCTGCTCGAGCTCGCCCGCGCAGCTCCTGCACCCGCCGGATGCGCCTGCCGCTCGGCATCCCACTGCGCGCGCATGGCGTCGGCCTCGGCGCGCAGGTCGGCCAGCTCCTTGCGCAGCTCCTCCAGCCGGGCCTTGCTGGCCGCGTCGGTCTCCTTGGCCAGCGCCGCCTCCTCGATCTCGAGCCGCGTGACCCGCCGGGTGATCTCGTCCAGCTCGGCTGGCATCGAGTCGATCTCGGTGCGCAGCCGCGCGCACGCCTCGTCGACCAGGTCGATCGCCTTGTCGGGCAGGAAGCGGTCGGTGATGTAGCGGTGGCGACAGCGTCGCCGCGGCGACCAGCGCGGCGTCCTGGATCTTCACGCCGTGGAAGACCTCGAGCGCGTTCGCGCAGCCCGCGCAGGATCGAGACGGTGTCCTCGACGTCGGCTCGTCGACCAGCACGGGCTGGAACCGGCGCTCCAACGCGGCGTCCTTCTCGATGTGCTTGCGGTACTCGTCGAGGGTGGTGGCGCCGATCATGTGCAGCTCGCCGCGGGCGAGCATCGGCTTGAGCATGTTGCCGGCGTCCATCGACCCCTCGGCCGCGCCCGGCGCCGACCACGGTGTGCAGCTCGTCGACGAACAGCAGGATCCGACCCTCGCGCCGCCTTCACCTCTGACAGCACCGCCTTGCAGCCGTTCCTCGAACTCGCCGCGGTACTTCGCACCGGCCACCAGCGAACCCATGTCGAGGGCGAAGATCGTCTTGTCCCGCAGGCCTTCCGGGACGTCGCCGCGCACGATCCGCTGGGCCAGGCCCTCGACGATCGCCGTCTTGCCGACGCCGGGGTCGCCGATGAGCACCGGGTTGTTCTTCGTCTTGCGGCTGACAGGATCTGGATCACCCGGCGGATCTCGGCGTCCCGGCCGATCACCGGATCCAGCTTGCCGGCGCGGCCGTCGGCGACCAGGTCGCGGCCGTACTTCTCCAGCGCCTCGTAGGCGCCCTCCGGCGTCGCCGAAGTGACCCGCTGGTTGCCGCGGACCTTGGTCAGCGCGCTCAGGAACGACTCTCGGGTCACGCCATGGTGGGCCAGAGATCCGCCCGGCGGCGCTGCGCCGAACCCTCTTCGGCGAGGGCGATCACCAGGTGCTCGACCGACACGTAGTCGTCCTTGAGCCGCTTGGCTTCCCGCTCGGCGGCCTCCAGCAGCGTTCGCCAGCCGCCGGGTGACAGACACCTGGCCCGGCGCGGCGCCCGGGCCGCTCACCTTCGGCCGCCGGTTCAGCTCGCGTTCCAGGTCCGCGCGCAGGGCCGCGGTGTCGGCGCCCGCCTGATCAAGCAGCCGCGGTACCAGACCCTCGGGCTGGTCGATCAGCGCCATCAACAGATGTTCGCCGTCGACCTCGATGTGACCCATCCGGGTCGCGATGCTCTGCGCTTCGGCCAACGCCTCCTGCGACTTCTGCGTCAGCTTGTTGATGTCCACGGTGATGTCCTCCTTCGGCGAGAAGCGGATTCCAGCTCTTCGATGTGGTCCAGCAGGTCGAGCACCAGCCCGATCGCCGCGTAGTTCAGTCCCAGACCGGTCCTCAACCGCTGGATGCGGCCGACCGTCACCAACGCAGACGGTTCGAACCGGAGATCGCCGCGGGCATCCTGCCGGCAAGCGACGAGGCCGAGCGCCACCAGTCGGCGCACCATGTCGGGATGCAACCCGCAGCGTTTTGCGAAGACGTCGAGCTGCATTCCGGGCCGCCGCGCCAGGACATAGCGTGATGCGGTCATCGTCCCCTCCCGGGGTCGAACGTGGACTCCGCCGCCAGTTGCTCGAACAGCTCGCGTTCCCGCGCAGTGGGTTTCGGTGGCACCATCACCTTGATTTCTGCGTAGAGGTCGCCGGCGGCACCGCGCGGGTTGGGCATGCCTTCGCCGCGCAGCCGCAACCGCCGGCCGGTCGACGACCCTTGCGGCACCTTAACTTTCGCTTCGCCGCCGGGAGTTCGAAGAGCGACAGTGGTCCCCAGCACCGCCTCCCACGGCGACACCGGCAGATCGACGGTGACGTCGCGTCCGTCGAGCCGGAATCGGGGATGCGGCTTGATGCGCACCCGCAGGTACAGATCTCCGGCCGGTCCATCGCCGCTACCCCGGCCGCCCTCTCCCGCCAGCCGTATTCGCTGACCGTCGATGACACCGGCGGGAATGTTGACCCCGTAGTTGCGGCCATCCAGTGAGAGTCTGCCGTTTGCCGCCCCGGTAGGCCTCCTCGACGGTCAGCTCCAGCACCGCTTCCTGGTCGGCGCCCGGAATCGGCCCGAATCCGCCACCGCCGCCGAACATGTCGCCGAAAAGGTCTTCGATGTTGATGCCGCCGCCGGCGCCGCCGAAGCCCTGGCCGTAGCGCACCCGCGCGCCGGATCGCCCTGCGCCGCCGAAGCCACCGGCACCGGCGCCCACCCGCTCTTCCCAGTCCTCGGGCACCTGCCGGAAGTCTTCGCCGAATCGGTCGTAGCGCTTGCGGGTTTCGGGATCCGACAACACGTGATAGGCCTCATTGACCTCCTTGAACCGGTCTTCGGCCGCTGGATCCTTGTTGACGTCCGGGTGATGCTTGCGGGCCAGCGTGCGGAACGCCTGCTGGATCTGATCGGCGGTCGCGTCCCGCGACACCCCGAGGACTTCGTAGTAGTCGCGGGCCACCCGATCTCACTCCTCGCGTCGGCTGACCACCACGGCCGCCGGCCGCAGTTGCCTCGAGCCTTGCCCGTAGCCCGGTCGCAGCACCTCGACAACCGTCCCGGGTGCGCTGTCCGGGTGGTCCACCACACCGACCACCTCGTGACGCTGCGGGTCAAACGGCACCCCTGCCTGCGCATCGCGCGGATAGCCGAGCTGCTCGAGAACCTGTAGCGCTTGGTCGAGAATGCTCCGCACGCCCTCGACGACCGCGTCGGACTGGTCACCGGCATGGGCTGATCGCCCGCTCCAGGTTGTCCACGACGGGCAGCCAGGCGCCGGCCACCCTGGATCGTTCCGTTGTTCGTTCGCGGTCCAGTTCGCGGGCATACCGCTTGCGCAGGTTGTCCAGATCGGCGACCGCGCGTCGCCAGCGGTCCTCGAGCTTGGCCAGCTCGGTGTCCGAATCAGGTTGGGAGGCAACCGCTTCTGGCGGGCTTTCGTCTACCCGCGTCATCGTCCTCGTCGGTCTTGGAATGCTCTGTCGAACTGACCATGGCGGCTCAGCCCCGGTCGAACTCGGCGTCGACCACGTCGTCGTCACCGACTGGAGAGCCCCGGCCGTCGCCGGATGGTTGCCCGTTGCCGCCACCGGACGGCATGGGTTGCAGCCCGTAGAGCACCTGCTGCAGTTCGGATGTCAGCGACTGCACCCGGTCCATCGGCGCGTCGTCCTTGACGGCTTGGCGCGCGTCGGCGATCAGCATCTCGGCGCGGGCCCGGTCGTGCGGCGCCGCCGAGTCGCCCAGCTCGGCGAGGCGGCGCTCGACCTGGTAAGCCGCCGAATCGAGTTCATTGCGTGCATCGACCTGCTTGCGCAACTGTTCGTCCTCGCGGCGGTGCGCCTCGGCCTCGGCGAGCATCCGCTCGACCTCGCTCTGATCGAGGTTGGACTGTTCGCTGATGGTGATGCCCTGCTCGGCGCCGGTGTCCTTGTCGCGTGCGGTGACATGCAGGATCCCGTTGGCGTCGATGTCGAAGGTGACCTCGATCTGCGGCTCACCGCGCGGGGCCGGGCGGATGTTCTCCAGCTTGAACCTGCCGAGTACCCGATTGTCCGTGGCCATCTCGCGTTCGCCCTGCAGCACAACGATATCCACGGCCGGCTGGTTGTCCTGCGGCGGTGGTGAACACCTCGCTGCGCCGGGCCGGGATGGTGGTGTTGCGCTCGATGATCTTGGTCATCACGCCGCCGGCGGTCTCCACACCCAGCGAGAGTGGGGTGACATCGAGCAGCAGGACGTCGGAGACCTCGCCCTTGAGCACGCCCGCCTGGATGGCGGCGCCCAGCGCGACCACCTCGTCGGGGTTGACGGTCATGTTCGGGTCCTTGCCGCCGGTGAGCCGGCGGACCAGGGCCTGCACGGCGGGGATGCGGGTCGACCCGCCGACCAGGATGACCTCGTCGATGTCGTTGGCCGTCACCTTGGCGTCGTCCATCGCCTGCTTGACCGGGCCCATGCAGCGCTCCGACCAGATCGTGGGTGAGTTCCTCGAACTTCGACCGATTCATGGTCATGGTGAGGTGCTTGGGGCCGTTGGCGTCGGCAGTGACAAACGGCAGGTTGACCTGCGTCTGTGTCACCGACGACAGTTCCACCTTCGCCTTCTCGGCCGCCTCGAACAGCCGCTGCAGCGCCTGCGGATCTTTGCGCAGATCGATGTTGTTCTCGCGCTGGAACTCGTCGGCCAGATAGTCCACGAGCCGGCGGTCGAAGTCGTCGCCACCCAGGTGGGAATCACCTGCGGTGGAGCGAACCTCGACCACCCCGTCACCGACGTCGAGCAGGCTGACATCGAACGTGCCGCCGCCGAGGTCGAAGACCAGCACGGTCTCGTGGCCCTTCTTGTCCAGCCCGTAGGCCAGCGCCGCGGCCGTGGGCTCGTTGATGATGCGCAGCACATCCAGCCCGGCGATCCGGCCGGCATCCTTGGTGGCGTTGCGCTGGGCGTCGTTGAAGTACGCCGGAACGGTGATCACCGCCTCCGTGACCCGCTCGCCGAGGAACTTGCCGGCGTCGTCGACGAGTTTGCGCAGCACCTGCGCGCTGATCTCCTCGGGCGAGTACTGCTTGCCGCGCACGTCGAACCGGGCGGCGCCACCCTCGCCCTCGACGACGTCGAAGCTGACCGCCTTGGCTTCCTCCGATATTTCATCGAAGCGGCGACCGATGAATCGCTTCGCCGAGTAGATGGTGCCCTTCGGGTTCATGATCGACTGCCGCCTGGCCAGCTGCCCGACCAGACGCTCGCCGTTTTCCGTGAAGGCCACCACCGAGGGCGTCGTTCGCGCGCCCTCGGCGTTGGCAATCACAATCGGCTCCCCGCCCTGCCAGGCGGCGATCACCGAGTTCGTTGTCCCGAGATCGATGCCTACCGCTGTTGCCATCGTCTATTCCTTTCGATTGCCGCTGGCGAGGAGTTGCAGCGCACGATCGGCAACCTCCACGTCCGCGACGACGTCGTAATACTTCGGGCCGCAGCCCACTAACGGAGTGGAAATCGCGTTGGCCGCGCTGCAGCGCATGCACGAGCAGCCCGAACAAGGCGCCCACGATGGCGCCGAAGACCAGGCCGTAGCCGGCCAGCACCAGGGCCGAGATCAATGGTTCGATCCAGTTGAACAGCCCGGAAGATCCACCCGATCAGCGCGCCGACCAGGGCGCCTGAGCCAGCACCGCGCAGCGCGCGCGCTGCCGTAGTTCAGCCGGCCGAGGACCTGTTCCACGTACTCCAGTTCCCGGCCCACGATGGCCACCCGGTTTACCTCGAATCGCTGGTCGGACAGGTAGTCGACCGCGCGTTCGGCGTCGGCGTAGTTGTCGAAGGTGGCGATCACCTGGCGGGCGGGCTCATTGGGCCGCACCGCCGATCTCGCAACCGTCGAATGCTCAGCCATCACTCCCCCTATCCCTGTAGGCCATCCGCCTTAAAGCCATGGCTTCTCCTAGGTTGCGAAGGTCGTGACACGGAAGCGCCGACACAACAGCGGAAAGCAGCGCTCACGCTGTAATGCGCGTCGTAATTCGCTCCCAAACAAGGAGTCTGGCAACCCGTAGCGGCTGTCGCGTGCTCCCGGTGAGCCGAAAATCTGGACTCTGATTCGTCCTGTCAGCACCACAGCGGAGTAGGGTCTGATTAGCGGACGCCGGGTGGGCACTTTCGGACCCGGAAAGGCGTTTCCGAACGCCAACCTTCGGGTATGCCGTTCCTCAGTGACGCCTTAGCGGACCCCTCCGGCCACGGTGGCTCGAGAGGAGGGAGCCGAGTCTGGCCGCTCCAACATGAACGATGAATCGCACAGCCCGGCACAGGGCACCCGGCCTGACGAACAGGCTTCATCAGGGGTCTGGCTGCCCTGTCGCGTCTCACTTTCGATGACTCCGACGTCGGCGAGATCTTCCGCGAAGCGACCGCCGCCGTCGACGGACTCGCATCCTGCCAGGTCGAGGCCAGTTACCGGTCGGTGAACGGCGGATTCGTTCGCTTTCCACCGTCCCGTGCCAGCACACCCCGACATCCAACGGCACCGCGAGTCCGGCTGGGATGGCCAGCGTCGACACAAGAGACGGCCGGTGGGGGTGGGCGTTCCCGCTGAGTCACCGAAGCATCGTCAACGGGTGTTTGGTGGTCAGTGCCGCCAGTGCACCGTCGAACAATCAGATCCAGTTGCTGACCATCCTGGCCCAGCAGACCGGCGCCGCCCTGGCACATGCCGCACTGCATGACCGCGACTCCGGTGATACGGCGAAGCTGACAAAATCGAACGCCGACCTGAAGGTAGCGAACGCCGATCTGAAGGTAGCGAACCGTGCACTCGGCACCACGGTGACGCGGCTACAGCGGCAGACGAACGTGCACGAAGTATTGAGCGCGGCGGTGGCCGCGGGAATGGGCGAGCAAGGTATCGCGGATGCACTGAATGACCTGACGGGGCATTCGGTGGGTATCGAGGATCGGTTCGGCAACCTGCGCTGCTGGGCCGGTTCCGGACAGCCCCACCCCTACCCCAAACAGCTCACGGACGAGCGCGAACTCCTGCTGCACGAGTTGGCCGCACAGACCGGTCAGGCACGAATCGGAGGGCGAGTACTCACACTTGTCCAGCCCCGGGCCGAGATCCTCGGTGTCCTCGCGTTGAACGACCCGGACGACACGGTGACTGAGGACGACTTGTTTGCCCTGCGCTATGGCAGCATCGTTTTGGCGCTGGAGCTTTCCCACCAGCGAACCGTCGCTGAGATCGAACTCAATCTGCGCCGCGATCTTGTCGACGATCTGTTGGCCGGCACCGACCGAGACGGGGCCTACGCTCGTGCCGACGCCCTGGGCCATGACCTACGACGGCCCCACCATGTGGTGGTGGTGCAAAGTACCGGTCGCACCGAGAGCACGCCGCCAATCGCCGCCGGGCGGGCCGCGACCGCGTTGCATCTGAACTACCTGCTCGGGCGTCATGCCGGTCTGGTTGTTCTGCTCACCGACGGCCGCCCGGACCCGCGGGCGTTGCACCACGCGATCAGTGAAATCCTTGGCAGGACGACCAGCGTGATCGGTATCGGCTCTCGATGCGCGGTGCCCGACGATTTTCCGCAATCCTTCATCGAAGCGCGTCGCGCCCTGAGCATCCGGCTGCGCTCAGTCAGTCCGGAAGGCGCAGCGGCGTTCGACGAACTCGGTTTCTATCGCCTCATCGACGCCGCCCATGGCGGCGGCGAGGTCGAAAGTTTCGTGCGCGAATGGCTGGGCACACTCCTGGATTACGACGACAGCAAGAACTCCGAACTGGTGATGACCCTGAGCGATTACCTGGAATGCGGTGGAAACTATGACGAATCCGCGGCTGCACTGCACATCCATCGCAGCACGCTGCGCTACCGGCTGGCGCGCATCGCTGAACTCACCGGCCACGACCTCCGCAACGTCGATACCCGGTTCAACCTGCACGCCGCGACGCGGGCGTGGCGATTCCTGAACCCCGATGGCTGACCGGAAACCCGCTGCAACGGGGCGTCTAGGGTGAGCCGTCGCCCGACTCACTCACAGTGATCTTGCTTGACTTGGTGCTCTCGGCCTTCGGTACATAGACTTTCAGCACGCCATACGCCAACGACGCCTCGATGTCGCCGTCCCGAAGGTAACCCGGCAACGTGACACGAAACTCGAACTCACCGACCCGCCGGGTCCGGCGGCGGAACAAACCCTCGCGCTTGCGCTCCTTCACCTCACCGGTTACCACCAACTCGTTGCCGTTCAGCTTGACATCGACGTCCTCGCGCCGCACACCAGGAAGCTCGACCTCGATGACATACGCGCTGTCGGTCTCGACGACGTCGGCCGCCGGCAACCAGGCACCATCACCGGTGAGGCCACCGAACACCGACTGCGCCAGCCGATCCATCTCGCGCATAGAGATTCTCGAACTCGCGCAACGGGCGCCACTGCGCCTGACCAGCAGAACCTTTCACAGACAGAGTCATGTCAGCTCCTCTTCTAACTCATCAGCGGCTGTTGTCAAAGACTGCCCCGTCGAAGCGGCCGGGCGCCTCGCACTGTCGGGACGATTTCAGGCCCGCGATTTCACTCGCCGGGGTCAGTCACGATAAGTGGCGACGGTCGGCATCAGAACACCAGCCGGAATAGCGTGAACACCCGGTTCCAATGCTCAGTCGACGGGTTGGACACCGTCGGGTCCACTACCCGAAACGACCGGGCCAGCGCGATGCTCAACCCGCCGAACAGCTCTGGCAGCAGCTGCTCGGTGTCCTCGGCGAACGTAACGTCCCCAGGTGGTTGCCGCACCACCTGGCGCAGCAACTCACGGATCTCCTCGGCCTCCTCGAGCTTGTCGAACTCGCGCATTCGCTCCTGCACGCCCTTGGTGATCGGAAGGTCCTGCGCCACAATCACGTCACGCCCGTTCCACTCTGGCCGAGTTGCGCCCGGCGATAGCAATGTCATCGATCTGCTCGTCGACGAACTCCCGGAAGCGACGTACGTCGTTCTTGTCGATCTTGATACTTGCGACCGAGCGGAAGAACCGTTCGAACACCGGAATACCCGACGGATGGGTCACGCGTTACCTCCAGTCCATAGATCCACACTGGCCCGATCAGGCCGACACTTCAACGTTGGCACTTCGTCGGTGACCCCGAACCGGACCCGCAGGTGCAATCTCGCCAGGCCGGTTCGGCCTCACAGGTCAAGAGGCACCAGGGAACGCACGTCGGACGATGTAGCAGACAAGCCGCTGGCGGCGCCACCTGCTGTTCCGGCGTGCCTACCCTCAACGGTGCTTTTCGATCCGCCGGGCCGGTGTGGGGCCGAGCCCCGCCTTCCCACCATTGACCCCATGCAACATCGTGCCTCAGTGGCTAATCCCACTGCCCTCAATGGATTCCACTGATGCCACAAAGATGCGCACCGGGAGTGAAGTGAACGATCAAGCGGAAGGAAGGCAAACACAAACCTGCTCCGTCACCGTCGACGTGAAGCGATCCCCGACGAACAAGAGCGTCATACATGTCAGCGGTGAGCTGGCCCACGGAGCAACCGCGACGATGCGCCAAGTCGTGGCCACTGAACTGAAGCGATCGCCGGCACTATTGGCGCTCGATCTGACCGAGGTGAACCGGCAGACAGCGACACGTAAGCGTCAGAACGCGGGCCACGGGATCGGCCGCCGCCGGTCCGGTATCGACACCACCGGATTATCCAGCAGCGCAACGGTTCTGGTGTGCAGAGCGTCCACCTCTCGGCCTGGTAACGTGCCCGCACAGTTGCTCACCCAGGTCACCTCGCAACGCCTCGCGCAGCCGTGCCACCTCCTCCAGCGCCGCATCGTCGACCGGCTTACCAGACCGGCCCCACAGCACCGTGCGCAGCTTTCTCTGCAGTGCGCGCCGGATCGGGCGTTCATCGTGGCCTGGTTGAGAGCCGGTTCGGGCCCACCAATCCACCCCTGCACTGTTGTTCAGACATTCCCCGCGGTGTCGGTATGGTCGACGGCGTCGAGTGATCCGCGTGCAGGGGCGTGCCTGATGACGGCGGGGGCGGACCGGGCGCTTGAGGTGACATCGGGGACTGAGTCGTTCGCAGCGGGTGTACCGGTCGTGGGAGACATCAGCCAGATGGGCACGCGCGAAGATCGGCTCTAGGTAGGGGCGCGCTCCGCAACTATGACCGTGATCTCTTGGGTCTTGGCTCCGCGCAGCACGGTCAACTGGACGCGGTCGCCCGGTTTGGTGCCGCGAAGTGCCGCTATGAGTTCCTCTGCCGTCGCGGTTTCCTGACCGTTGAACGCGATGACGATGTCGCCCGGTTGGATGCCTGCCTCCGCTGCCGGACTTGGCGTCGCGACCTGCATGGCGACCACACCACTGGTGCGGTTGATTCCCAGCAGCCGGGCAATTTCTGGGGTCAGGGTGGCGGGCTGAATACCGATATACGCGTGGCGGGCGGTCCCGGTGGCCAGCAGCTGGTCGGCGACGTCGACGACGGTCGCGGCCGGGATGGCGAAACCCAGGGCTACCGCACCCGCCGTCGGCGGAATGTAGGCCACGCTCATACCTGACAACTTCTCCTTGCGCATCGAGTACCGCACCCCCAGAGTTACCCGGCGAGATGGCGGCGTCGGTCTGGATTAGGTCTACCAGCGGTGCGCCGGTGGAAGCCGACCCGGGGATCTGGCGGTGTAGTCCCGAGATGATGCCGGATGTGACTGTGGCCTCGAATCCAAGCGGGCTGCCCATGACTACGGCGAGTTCACCGACCTGCGGCAGCGGTTTCTGAAATGTCGCAGCGGGCAGGCCCGTACGGTTGGCTTGGATGACGGCGAGGTCGGAAGCCTCATCGGCGGCGCGAACCTTTGCCGGCACCTGCTGCCCGTCGGCGAGGGCTACGGTGACGTCCTGCACGCCGGCGACCACGTGGGCATTGGTGACGATTGTGCCGTCGGCTTTATAGACAATGCCGCTGCCCACGCCGCTCTCGGTGAGCACTGTGACGACCGAGGGCTCGACCTGTCGGACCAGTGCCGGTAGATCCGCGCCGGCTGCCGTCGACTGGGGCCGTCGAGCCGGTGGGTGCCGCGGGGGTGCCGGTCGAGCCGGAGTTGGTCGAGCTGCTGCATGCGGCGAGAAAGATGACCGTGACGGCGAGCAGCCGCAGTATCCAAACCCAGGGCCGTACGGTCGACGATGGGTGCATCAGCTCAGCGCCTCCGTCTCCACTCAATAACTTCAGTGCCGGTTACCGCGGCCCAGCACTCCGCTAGGCAGCGTCCGCTGCGGGATCGATGCGCACCCTAACAACTCCGGTCGTGTGTCCCTTCCGGGGCCATACCAGCCCCGTCACCGACGCGACCGCTTGTATGAGAACCTTCGCACCTCGACGCCGTGATCGACATGGTCCTGTCAGTCCCAAGCCCGATGCACGCACCTGGCCTGACAGGCCGGCAAGAAACCGGAAATATCTGCGGTGGGCAGCGGGATTTCGCCGGCGAGGTGAAGCGCAGGCCCAGCGGCGAGTAGGGGCACGCAGCCGACGCCCAGTTCGGTGCGCAGCAGCGGCAGCACACGGCGAGGATCGGGCGACCGGCCAGAGAGGTCCATTCGCACGCACCTCGTACGTGCATCTACCCCGAATACCCGGCAGATAACTTATGGCGAAAGCAGATATTTCCTCAGTAGAAGTGCCTAGTCAGCCGGGTCGACGTCGCGGTCGTCGTCGGGCAACTTGGCACGATGATGGCTTGGTCGATCACATCGGACGGGTTGGCGTCACGCTGCAAGCAGGTTGGCGACGTGAGCGGGGATCGAGCCCGGCGTCCTCGACGCTGACGTCGGCGGGCTGCTGCTGTTCGACGGCGTCGGCGGCGGGAACGTCGTCGGCAAGCGGATGTCGTCGAGGTAGATCGTCATCGGTGTTCCGTCCTCCTTCTGTGGTGGTCGGCTCCTCGGATCGCAGTCGGGCGTTTTCGGACTGAGGTGGCTGTTGTCGGATTCGAGTTCGGTGTTGCGGTGTTCCAGGTGCAAGATCTGCGCGATCCCGGCGATGTTGATGCCCTGGGCGACGAGCTCGCTGATGCCGCTGCAGGCGATCCAGATCGTCGTCGCTGTATCGGCGGGTGCCGCCGTCGGTGCGCGCCGGGGTGAGCAGTCCGCGCCGCTCGTAGAGCCGCAGCGTCTGCGGATCAATCCCGGTCAACTCCGAGGCCACCGAGATGCCGTACACGCCGCGCGCAGATCGCGCCAGGGGATCGTCAGGCACCGAACTGCTCCATTTCGCCACGAACTACGTCCAAAATCATCCTTGCACAAAACTAGCTCTAGTGCTATAAGAAACCTATGACAGTTCCCACAGATCTGTCAGACAGTCCAAATGGGTAGGAGGAAGAGATCATGTTGATGCGCACCGATCCGTTCCGCGACTTCGATCGCCTCGCCCAGCAGGTGCTGGGCACCGCCGCCACGCCCGGCGGTGATGCCGATGGATGCCTGGCGTGAGGGGATCAGTTCATCGTCGAGTTCGGACCTGCCCGGCGTGGACGAGGATTCCCTGGATCTGGACGTCGAGCGCAATGTGCTCACCGTGCACGCCAAGCGCCCCGATCTGGATCCCGAACCGGGAGATGGTGTCCGCCGAGCGGCCGCGCGGGGTGTTCAGCCGGCAGCTGTTCTTGGGCGAGACGCTTGACGCCGACCAGATCGAGGCCAGCTATGGCGGCGGGGTGCTGCGGTTGACCATCCCGGTCGCCGAGAAGGCCAAACCGCGCCGTATCAAGATCGCCAGCGAGCCGAGAAGCAAGCAATCAACGCCTAACGACGGTCCACCTAACCGCTGGGCCGGGGCGCAGCATTCGGGGAAGGGGTGAGTGACGTGGCGACCAACACCGCCGTGGGCAACCAGCCTGCTCGATGAGGCGGCGGCGATCGTGGAGGCCGAGTGGATGCGCCTGCAGCAGGACGAGGCCCTGTGGGAGCGTGAGGTCGCCGACCTGCTCGCCGAGATGCCTGCGCCCCGGCCCGGCCCGCCCCGCGTCGGCGTCACCACCACCGCAGCGTCGGTGGTCAGGCCAACCGATGCCAGACGACCGTCGCCAGGTGGCCGACGCGGCGATGGCCCGCGACGCCGGTATGGGCTACCCAGCGGTCTCCTCCGTCGGGCCGGGTGTCCTGCTGAAAGGCACTGTCGGACAAGGGAGGTGATGCCCCACCGATGATCACCAGCAGGCAACGACTCTCGTGTCGCCCACAACTGATTCAGATGTCGCGTCACCGCGGCCGACTCCAGCGTCCAGAGTCGGTCTGCGCACGCACCGCCACTCGTGGTGGCATGTTCGAAGTGGACCGTGCACCACGTCGTTGCCACGCCCGGGCAGGCCGCGGGACGGCTCTCCGGCCCGTCCGCCGCCGCCCGGGCCCGCTCACAACGAGCATCAGTGATCGTCCTCGGCGGTGCGCGGCCTCGATGAGCTGAACCCGACGGCCCCATCCGGCATCAACGTCAGATGGACCGTCTCACCGCGGTGGCTCCCGGTTGACCTCCCCGGGAGTCACCGCACCTTGTTCTCGGAGGTAGCAGCGATGGTGCGCGAGAATCCCGATCCCTACCTGGTGTTGGGCGTGTCACCGACCGCAACCCAGGCCGAGATCACCCACGCCTACCGCACCCGGCTACGCGCCCATCACCCCGACACACGCCATACACCAGCCCGCAAACCGCCGACGAACACCTACGGCAAGTGCTGGCCGCCTACGCCCTGCTCCGCGACCCGCCCGCCGCGCCGACTACGACCGCGCAACCGCCCTCGCCGCCACACCACCACCCGCACAACTCCACAAGGGCCGACTACCTGTTGACCGTCCTCCAGCCGGCCGCGTCCAGATCCCAATCACCTACCGCAGCCACCAACACCGCTGCAGCCCGATGTCTGCAGCGCCACCATTGCTGGGCCGGCCCGGTGCGCCGGCACCGATAGCTGCGATCGTGCAGAACAACTGGCGCACAACCCGAATCACCATTCCACCCCACAGAGGACCGTATGGGCACCGACACCAGCAGCGCGCTCGACCAACCAACCATGACAGCGGCGACCTCAAAACCCCCGCGGGACAAGGTTATGCGGATCGCGACCATGACCAAGCAACTACTCGACGAAGTCCGTACCCAACCACTGGATACCGCCAGGCCTTAATCGCCTCACGAACCATCGACACCCAAATCATCGGTGAGCTGCTCACCGATCTCACCCTCGACCTACGCCAAGAACTGCAGCGGCTCGCCCTGCCGCTAACCACGCCACACACGAGCTGTCCGACGCTGAACTCGCGCCTCGCCCACGCCCAACTAGTGGGCTGGCTTCAAGGGCTTCTCCAGACAGCCCACACTGCCTTATCCGATCCACACACCGTCGCGGCGAACGACTCCACGACCGTCCAGACTGCTTCGTGGTTCCCAACCGCGTGTCATGTGCCGATTCCGTGACCAGCCGCTACGGAGATTGTCTCAAGGGATGTCATCTAGCCTCTGTCTCAAACTCGTGTCACTTTTTCACACGCCTCGTCTCGGTGACTGGTCGGCCGCATCGACGCTCTGCGCGATGCTCCGATGGGCGAGGTAATACGTCACGCGGACACCCGCGAGCAAGCGTGCCCTTATCCGCCCAAAGCCGGTGTCGCAGACCACGACCTGGGGCGATTAGCAAGAGTGCGCCATCAAGCGGGATGCCCAGCAGCGCAACACGACCCACATCGGCGATGGATAGCCTCGGCTATCCATGTCCTCTGGGCATCGACTACGCGGGTTGGCGTCGTTGGTCAGTCGACCAGCAGAGTTCACCCACCTTCGGCAGCTTCGCCGCCGCCCATAAGAAGATGTACGGGCAAACACCAAGTGGCAAGCCCCGCTGATCCAACCGAGACGGGCTGATTCCATGAACCATCCCGCGCCTGCCGGGAAGGCCAACGCGGCTGCCGCGCGCAATCAACGGGTTGGCGGACGCAAACCTGCTGGCATCTTCGCTCCTGACCGCACCATTGGAAGAGATGACCTGCTTCTCGTCGAGCGCCACGCCGGGGAGCGACTTGGGCTCGGAACCGGTGGCGAGGATGATGGCCTTGCCCTCGAGCGTCTGCGCCCCGTCCGTGCCTTTGACTTCGACCGTGTTCCGGCCCGTCAGGACGCCCACCCCGGCGTACAGCGTGATCTTGTTCTTGCGGAAGAGGAATTCGACGCCCTTGGCCATCCGATCGGCGACGCGGCGCGAGCGCTGCACGGCCTGGGCATAGTCGGCGCTCCACTCCGCGACCGTGATGCCGAATTCCTGGGCGCGGTGGAAGAGGCCGACCACCTCGGCATTGCGCAAGAGCGCCTTGGTCGGGATGCACCCCAGTTGAGGCAGACCCCGCCCGCCCGGTCGTCCTCCACCGCGGCGACGGTGAGACCGAGCTGCGCGCAGCGGATCGCGGCCACGTAGCCGCCGGGCCCGGTGCCGACGACGACGACGTCGTAGTGCTGGCTCACCGCCGACGTGTCTCGGTGCCCGACGGCCGGCCGGTCATGCGAGCAGGCGCAACGGCTCCTCGAGGAGCCGCTTCACGTCCTGGAGGAAGCGCGCGCCCATGGCGCCGTCCATCACCCGGTGGTCGCAGGAGATCGTCAGCTTCATCCGCCGCCCCACGCGGATCTCGCCCTTGTCCACGACGGGCGTTTCGACGACCGAGCCCACGGCGAGGATGGCGCCCTCGGGGGATTGATGATGGCCGAGAACTCGTCCACGTCGTACATCCCGAGGTTCGAGATGCTGAACGTCGCTCCGCTCATCTCCGGGACCCGCAGCTTGCCGGCCCGCGCGCGCTCGGCCAGATCCCGCGCCTCCACCGCGATCCGGCTGAGCGGCTTGGCGTCGCAGTCGCGCAGGACAGGCGTGATCAGCCCCTCGTCGAGCGCCACCGCGATCCCGAGGTGTGCGCGAAAATACTTTCGGATCACCTGCGTCGGCGAGGCTCCGGGCGCGGTCGGCGCCTGAGGGCTCGAGACGAGCGACGCGTTCACGCCCGGATTCTTGATCAGCGCGAGCGCAACCGCCTTGATCACGAGATCCGTCACCGAGATCTTGGGCTGTCCCTCGAGCCCGTTCAGCTCCGCCCGCAGAGCCATGGCGCGGTCCATCGCCACCTCGGTGGTGACGTAGAAGTGAGGGACCGGCGCCTTCGACAGCGGCATCCGCTTGGCGATGATGGCGCGCATGGGCGTGAGCGCCACGTCCTCGAACTCCGCGTCCGTCCGCGGGGAATCGCGAAGGTGGGTCGTCCAGCGGCCGCGGCGGGCTCCGCGGAGCTCGCCGGCGCGGCTGCCGGCCCCTGCGCCGATGCTGTCTCGACGTCGCGCCGCACGATGCGGCCGCCCGGACCGCTGCCCTGCACGAGGTGCAAATCGACCCCCGACTGCGCGGCGATCTTCCGGGCCAGCGGCGACGCCTTCACGCGCTCGCCCGGCGCCCGGACAGCGGCGGCGGCCGGTGCCGGCGTCATCGGCACGACCGCCGTCGTGGCCGGCGTCGACCGGTACGTCTCCATCGCGGGGACGGCCGCGGCTGGACCGCCGGGCGGGCGCGGGCGGTGACGCCGCAGGCGCTGGTGCCGACGGCGCGGCGGCCGGAGCCGGTGCCGCGGGCGCAGCCGGCTTCGAGGGCGCGGCAGCGAGGCCGGACACGTCGTCCGCCGGATCCGCGATGACGCCGATCATCTCGCCCACCGGCACCGTGTCGCCCGGGCCGACCAGGATCTTGCGCAGGACACCCGAGCCGAAGGCCTCGACCTCGACATTGGCCTTGTCGGTCTCGATCTCGGCGATGACGTCACCGCCCTTGACCGGGTCGCCTTCCTTCTTCAGCCACTGGATGACCTTGCCCGTCTCCATCGCCTCGGACAGCTTCGGCATCAGCACCTTGGTGATCATGCCCCGCACACCCTGCGAATGGCCGCGGCGATCTTGGCCTTGGACGGCGTCTTCAGCAGCTCGAGGTTGCGCGCGTACGGCATGGGCGCATTCTCGCCGGTGACGCGCTCCACCGGCGCATCCAGATCGTCGAATGCGCTCTCGGTGATGAAGGCGGAGATCTCGGAGCCCATGCCCGCGAAGCCCGCCCCCGCTTCCAGGACGACCGCGCGGTGCGTCTTCCGGACGGAGCCGATGATGGTCTCGGTATCCATCGGCCGCAAGCGTCCTCGGGTCGACGATCTCGATCGAGATGCCGTCCTTGGCGAGGTCCTCCGCGACCTCGAGGGCGCGGTACATCATGCCCATGTAGGCGATCACCGTGACGTCGGTGCCCTCGCGCCGGACGATGGCCTTGCCGAGCGGGATGGTGAAATCGGGGTCCTCCGGCACCTCGCCCTTGACGGCGTAGAGCGTCTCCGCCTCGATGAAGATGACGGGATTGTCGTCGCGGATGGCCGACTTCAGGAGGCCCTTGGCGTCGGCGGGGGTCGAAGGCCGCACGACCTTGAGCCCGGGCACGTGGTAGAAGTACGTCTCCATGCTCTGGGAGTGCTGGGCGGCGAGCTGGGCCGCCGGTCCTCCCGGTCCGCGGACGACGAGCGGGATATTGTACTGACCGCCCGACATGTAGAGCATCTTCGCCGCCGAGTTGACGATCTGGTCGAGGGCGAGAATGGAGAAGTTGAACGTCATCATCTCCACGACGGGCCGGAGCCCGAGCATCGCGGCGCCCACGCCGATGCCGGTGAAGCCCGACTCCGCGATCGGCGTGTCGACGATGCGCTGTTCCCCGAATTCCTTGAGCAGTCCCTGCGTCACCTTGTAGGCGCCGTCGTAGAGCCCGACCTCCTCCCCGATCACGAAGACCCGGGGATCGCGGCGCATCTCCTCACGGAGCGCCAGGTTCAGCGCCTCCCGATACGTCATGACGGCCATGCCGCTAGTCCTTGTACACGTCGGTGAGCAGCCACTCCGCGGGCGGCTCCGGGGACGCCTCGGCGAACGCCACCGCCTCGTCCACGGTGTCGTTGATCGCCTTCTCGATGGCGGCGAGGTCCGCCTCGGTCAGGACACCGTCGCGCATGCATCGGTCGGTGAACAGCGCGATGGGATCCCGCTGCCGCTCCCGCTCGACCTCCTCGCGCGTGCGGTAGACCGCTCCCGCGGGGTCGCGCATGGAATGGCCGCGGAACCGGTAGGTGCGCGCCTCGATCAGCGCGGGGGCCTTGTCGCGCCGCGCCCGCTCGACCGCCCGCGCCACCACGTCGCGGATGGCGAGCACGTCCATCCCATCGACGGCCTCGGCATACATGCCGTAGTGCTCGGCGAAGCGCCAGATCTCCGTCCGCGCGAGCGCGCGGTGGATGGCGGTCCCCATCGCGTAGCGGTTGTTCTCGCAGATGAAGATCACGGGGAGCTTCCAGAGCGCGGCCAGGTTCATGGCCTCGTGGAACTCGCCCTCGGGGACGGCGCCGTCGCCGAAGTAGCACTGCACGACCTGGTCACCGCCCTGGTACTTCACCGCGAACGCCGCGCCGGCGGCGAGGGCAGGTGGGCGGCGACGATCCCGTGCCCGCCGAGGAAATTGACGCTCTTGTCGAAGAGGTGCATGGAGCCGCCCTTGCCCTTGCTGAGGCCGTCCCGGCGGCCGAAGAGCTCGGCCATGACCCGTCGGGGATCCGAGCCCTTCGCGAGGCAGTGGCCATGCTCGCGGTAGGAGGCGATGCGCATAGTCGTCAGGGCGAAGGGTGGAGATGGCGCCGACGGCCACGGCCTCCTGCCCGATGTAGAGATGCAGGAAGCCGCCGATCTTGCCCAGGGCGTACATCTCGGCCGCCTTCTCCTCGAAGCGCCGGATGAGCTGCATCTGGGTGAGGAGCCGCCGGGCGAGCTCGGGCTCGAGCCGCGTGGACGGCGCCGCCGTCTTGGTTTGCGCCATGAAGATATCTCCTCCCCGATTTACTGTACGCGACGACCGGAGATGCGGCTACGGCTACCAGCGCATGAGGCTCAGCTCGTCGACGGACAGCCGCCGGCGGAGCCGGAAGATGACCACGATGATGGCGAGCCCCACCGCCACCTCCGCCGCCGCCACGCACATCACGAAGAACACGAGCACCTGCCCCTCGGCCGTGTTGTAGCGCTGCCCGAACGCGACGAGGGCGACATTGGCGGCATTGAGCATCATCTCGATGGACATGAAGATCACGAGCGGGTTCCGGCGGACGAGCACGCCCAGCACGCCCATGCTGAAGAGCACCGCGGACAGCGCGACGTAGTAGGACTCGGGAACCATTGAGCGGCTCAGGCCTTCCGCTTCGCCAGGGTGAGGACGCCCACGATGGCGGCGAGCAGGAGGAAGGAGGTGATCTCGAATGGGAACAGATAGTCGGTGAAGAGCAGTCGGCCCACCGCCTCGATGCCCCCGGGAACGTGAGCGGCTGGGCCCGGTCCCTTGAGCGCCGCGGAGCGCAAGATCAGCGCGCTGAGGAGGAGAAAGACGCCCACCACCGGCACCGCCAGCCAGCGTTGGCCGCGCAGGGGATCGGGCCCCGTCTCCTCCTTGCCCGGGATGAGCACCATGATCGCGAACACGAAGAGCACGGCGATGGCCCCGCGTACACGATGACCTGGGCGGTCGCGAGGAACTCCGCGCGCAGCGTGAGGTAGAGCCCGGCGACGCTCGCGCAGGTTGAGCACCAGGAAGAGCGCGCCGTGAATGGGGTTCCGCTTCAGGATGAGCCCCGCCGCCGAGCCCACGACCAGCACCGCCAGGATGACGAACGCGCCGAGCTGCACGTCACATCTCGAGGATGAGCTTGCGGTCCGCGGGAATGGGCACGGGAGTCGCCGGGCCGCCGTCGGCGCGGGCCGGCTCGTGGGCCAGCAGCATCTCCTTCGTGTACACCATGCCGCCGCGGCTGAACGACGCGAACTCGAGGATGCCCGTATCCATCCGGATGGCGTCCTCGGGGCAGGCCTCCACGCAGAATCCACAGAACACGCACTTGCCGAGGTCGATGTCGAAGCGCGCGGGAACCTTCTCGATCTCGGGATTCGGGTGCTCGCTCGCCACGATGTAGATGCAGTGCGCGGGGCACACCGTCTCGCACATCATGCAGGCGACGCAGCGCGGAGAGCCGTCCTCCCGGCGGACGAGGCGGTGCAGGGTACGCAGCCTCGGGGAGTACGGGCGGCGCTCTTCCGGGTACTGGATGGTGACGGAGCCGTGCGCGCTCTTCACCCGAAACACCGTGTGCAGCGTATGCCGCCACATGTTCGTGAAGAAGTGGTTGGCCGTCAGCGCGAGCCCGGCGAGCACCTCCACGACATAGAGGCGCTGGCGCCACGACAGCTTGCTCGAGTGGCGCAGATCCGCGAGGGTGTTCGAGCTCTGATACGGCGACGCCATCGCTCAGGCCTTTCCGAGGGCCAGGAGGACTATGGCCGTGACGACGAGGTTGAGAATGCACAGCGGGAACAGTCCGAGCCACCCGAGGCGCATGGCCTGGTCGTAGCGGAAGCGCGGCAGCGTCCACCGGACCAGCATCAGAAACCAGAGCATCACCACGACCTTCGTGAGGAAGGCCCCGACCTGGAGCACCGTCACGACGAGCGCGGGAAGCGCAACGCTCTGGCCCCAGGGGAACGCGAAGCCGCCCGATTGGAGATAGGGGATCTGCCAGCCGCCGAGGAACAGCGCCGTCGACATGCCGGCGATGACGACCGTCTCGAGGAAGTCGGCCATGGCGAACATGCCGAACTTCATCCCGCTGTACTCGACGAAGTAGCCGATGATCTCCGATTCGCCCTCGGGCATGTCGAATGGAATCCGCTTCGTGGCGGCGATCCCCGCGGTGAGGAAGATCACGAAGGCGAGCGGCTGCGTCAGGATGCCCCAGGCGGGGATCCAGCTCCCGAACAACTGCGGCAGGAGGGGCTGGCCCTGGGCGCGCGTGATGTCCTGCATGTTGAGCGAGCCGTAGACCATCACGACGCCCATCAGGGACGCCCCGATGGCGATCTCCGCGGAGATCATCAGGGCGGCCGCCCGCTGCCCGCCGAGCAGCGCGTAGTTATTGGCCGAGGCCCAGCCCGCCATCATGAGCCCGTAGACGCCCAGCGACAGCATGGCGAGCACGTAGAGAATCCCCACGTTGAGCGTCACCGCCTGCAGCTCGATCGTTCGCCCCGCGACGGTCAGGGTGTCGCCGAAGGGGATGGAGGCGAAGGCCGCGAGCGCGAAGAAGACCGACACGAACGGCGCCAGCGTGAAGAGCAGGCGGTCCGCGTGGGTGGGCATGAAATCTTCCTTCGTCAGCATCTTGACGGCGTCCGCCAGGGGTGGAGCAGCCCCATGGCGCGGATGCCGAAGATCGAGGCGCGGTTGGCGCCGATGCGATCCTGCATGATCGCCGACTGCTTGCGCTCCACCCAGGTCAAGATGCCGCCCAGGTTCAGCACCACGAACATCGTGAAGGCGACGGGGCCGAAGCGCGCGAGGAGGTCGCCCGCCACGCTCATGACCCGGCCACCAGTCCGCCATCGCCGAGGGCGCGGTAGCTCATGCCGGCGTACGCGGGCACCGCCCCGGCCAGCGCCTGGAACACCTGGTCGGCGCGCGAGGAGGTGAGCGCCGGGTCGGGCAGGCCGAGCGCCACGGCGAGCCCCGAGAAGACCTCCCAGTCCGGCCGCGCCTCTCCGAGCGCATCGAGCGCGGTCCGGAAGCGCTGGACGCGACCCTCGAAGTTGGTGAAGGTGCCTTCGCGCTCGACATACGCCGCGCTCGGCAGCACGAGATGGGCGCGCCGCGCTCGTGCTATTGGCATTGGTGCCCTGAAAGACGACCATCTCCGCCGTCGCGAGGGCCGCCTCGACCTCGTGCCGGAGCCCACGCGGACCGGGACAGGTCGTGATGGAAGATCCACAGGAGCTTGAGCCGCCCCGCTGCCGCCGCCGCGATCATCCCCGCCCCGTCGAGCCCGCCGGCGCCCGGTGAGAGGCCGATGAGCTCGGCACCGCGTGTGTTCGGATTCTTGTCGGCGCGGATCAAGAAGTCGTCCTGGTCCCCGGGAGCGGCCGGAGGCACTCGATGGTCGACGTTCGCCAGGTGGAGCTGATCGGCCAGGCGCTTCAGGGCGAACAGATCCTCGTTCGACATCTGGGGCGAGGCGAGGACGCCGATCTCCTCGGGCCGGTAGCGCCGGAGCGCGGCGCCGAGCGCGGCGAGTGCCGCGTCCCAGGTGGTCGCGACGGCGCGACCCGCCTCCCGGATGGTCGGCGCGGTGAGCCGGGACTCGTCGTCGATCCAATCGAAGCCGTAGCGGCCCGCGTCGCAGATCCACCATTTGTTGACCTGGGCATTCTCGCGCGGCTTGATCCGGGCCACCCGCTTGCCCTGGTTGTGATGCGGGCGCCGACGGCTCGTGTGGATCTCGACATTGCACCCGCGGGCGCAGCCATTGCACACCGACTTGGCCGAGTCGAGGTACCAGACGCGCACCTGGAACCGGAAGTCGCGGTCGGTGAGCGCGCCCACCGGGCAGATGTCGATCACATTGCTCGCGTACTTGTTCTCGAGTGTCTTGCCGGGGAAGAGGCCGATCTCGGAGTGATCCCCGCGGTGGAAGATGCCGAGCTCGCCGGTGCCCGTGACCTCGTCGCAGAACCGGACGCAGCGCGAGCACAGGATGCAGCGCTCCGCGTCGAGGATGACATGCGGCCCCAGCGGCATCGCCTTGGGCTTGTGCACCTTCTCGTCGGCCATCCGCGGATCGTAGAGGCCGTGGCGCATGTAGTAGATCTGCAGCCAGCACTCGCCCGCCTGGTCGCAGACCGGGCAGTCGAGCGGGTGGTTGATCAGGTGGAACTCCATGACGGAGCGCCGCGTCTCCACGACCCGCTCCGTCTTCGTGTGGACGACCATGCCGTCGGCCACCGTCATGTTGCAGCTGATCTGGGGCGCGGCACCTTGTCGACGTCCACCATGCACAGCCGGCACTGCCCGGCGATGCTGAGCCCGGGGTGATAGCAGTAGTGGGGCACCTCGGCCCCGGCCTGTTTCGCCGCCTCGAGGACGCTCGTGCCCGCGGCGACCTCGAGCTCCACCCCGTCGATCGTCAGCTTAGGCACGGGCCCCGCTCCTGATGAGCGACTCGAACTCCTCGCGAAACTTCTCGATGTAGCTCACGTAGGGTCCGACGGCGCCGTCGTAGAAGGCGCAGATCGTGGTGCCCGCGCCCCGCTTGGCGATGTCGAGGATGGTGTCCAGGTCTTCCTTCCGCCCCTTCCCCTCGACGATCCGGTGCGCCATCTTGTAGATCCACCCGGTCGACTCCCGGCACGGCGTGCACTGGCCGCACGACTCGTGGGCGTAGAAGCGCGCCACGACCATGAGCGCCTCCGGGATCGAGACCGTGTCGTCGAACACGATGACGCCGGCCGAGCCGATCATGCTCCCCGCCGTCTTGAGCCCGTCGGCGTCCATGACCACGTCGATCTCGTCCGCGGTCAGGATCGGCGCCGAGGAGCCGCCGGGCACGACGGCCTTGAGCCGGCGCCCGTCCCGGATGCCTCCCGAATGATCGTAGATGAGCGATCGGAGCGTGGTCGACACCGACGCCTCCACGACGCCGGGCTTGACCACGTGGCCGGAGACGGAATAGAGCCGGGTGCCCCCTGCGTCTTGGTTCCGAGACCGGCGAACCATTCGGCGCCCCGGTTGATGATGTGGGGCACCGCGGCGATCGTCTCGACATTGTTGACGATGGTCGGGTGGCCAAAGGCCCCCTTGACGGCCGGGAACGGCGGCTTGATCTTGGGCCAGCCCTTCTTGCCCTCGAGCGAGGACAGGAGCCCCGTCTCCTCGCCGCAGATATACGCGCCCGCGCCGCGATGGATCACGATGTCGAAGTCGAAGCCCGACCCCTGGATGTTCTTGCCCAGGAGCCCGGCGGCGTACGCCTCCACGACGGCGCCGCTGAAGATGCGCCACGGCTGCACGTATTCTCCGCGGATGTAGACGAAGCCGAGATGCGATCCGATGGCGCGCGCGGCGATGATCATGCCTTCGACAAGGGCATGGGGATCGCGCTCGAGGAGATAGCGATCCTTGAACGTGCCGGGCTCGCCCTCGTCGGCATTGATCACGAGGTACTTGGGCGCGGTCGAGCCCTTGGGGATGAACCCCCACTTGACGCCCGTCGGAAAGGCCGCCCCCCGAGCCCGCGCAGGTTGGATTTCTTCACCTCTTCGGTGATGGCCGCCGGCTCCATCGACAGCGCCTTGCCGAGGGCCGTATACCCGCCGGTGGCGCGATACCGCTCGAGGGTATGCGAGTCGGCGAGATGGAAGTTCCGCGTGAAGATCTTCTCGGTCGTGGTCACCGGAGCGTCCCCAGGATCTCGTCGACCTTGCCCGACGTCAGGAGCCCCTCGTAGCGATCGTCCACCTGCATCATGGGGGCCTGCTCGCAGGCGCACAGGCACTCGACGGTCAGCAGGGTGACGCGGCCGTCGGCGGTCGTCTCGCCCGGCTCGACACCGAGCCGCTCCTTCAAGTGCTCGATGACGGCCTTGGCGCCGAGCAGGTGGCAGGTCAGGTTGTGGCAAACCGCCACCACGTGCCGGCCCACGGGCTCCTTGAAGAACATCGTGTAGAACGTCGCCACCTCGTGCACGTGTGCGGGCGACAGCTCGAAGAGCCCCGCGACGTACTCCTCCACCTCGAGGGAGACGTAGCCGAACGTGTCCTGCGCCAGGTGCAGCACGGGCAGGAGCGCCCGCGCTTGTCCGGATAGAGCGCCATCAGCCGCCGCGCTTCGGCCAATTGCTCGGCCGTGAACAGAGGGTGCTTGGCGTCGGCCATGGTCAGCGATCCAGCTCCCCGCCGATCATGTTCACCGAGCCGAAGGTCGGGATCACGTCGGCGATCATCTGTCCCTCGATCATCCGGGGCAGCGCGGCCACCGGGGGCAGGCACGGCGGCCGGCAGCGCAGCCGATAGGGCCGGTCCGAGCCGTCGGACACCACGTAGAAGCCGAGCTCGCCATTGGCGCCCTCCACGGGAAAGTACGCTTCCCCGGGCGGGGGCCGGACACCGTACCCGTCCATGACGAGCATGAAGTGGTTCATCAGTCCCTCGATGGATCCGTAGGCGGCTTCCTTCGGCGGCAGCACGACGCGCTTGTCCGACACGTCGACGCGCCGGTGAGCGCCTCGGTCCTGGCCTTGGAGATTCGGCGAGAGCGTGATCGGGATGAGGAGGAGGCCCTCGGTCTTCCCCTGCTTGCCGAGGTCGACGTAGATGTCGGGATCGATCGCCCGCCCCTCCCAATCCACCTGGATGGAGCCCCCGGGGATGCCCTCGAGCCCCTGCTCGGCGATCCGCATCGCCTGCTCCATCTCGGCCATGCGCACGAGGTAGCGGTCGAAGTTGTCCCCGTTCTTGCCAAGAGGTACTTCGAACTCCATCCGGTCGTACGCCCAGTACGGCTGCGCCTTCCGCAGGTCGAACGGGACGCCGGCCGCCCGCAGGAGCGGTCCCGTGATCCCCACGCGATGGTGTCCGCGCGGGAGAGCGCACCGACGCCGACCATCCGGTCCATGAAGATGCGGTTGCCGGTGATCAGCTTGTGGACTTCCTCCAGCACCTGGCGCGTCTCCGAGAAGGCCTTCTTCACCTTGAGGTCGAAGCCCGCCGGCAGGTCCGCCTTGACGCCACCGATCCGGCCGTACGAGATCGTGAGCCGCGCCCCCGTCACATCCTCGACGAGCTCCCACAGGAACTCGCGCGCCTTGATCATGTAGAGGAAGACGGTGAAGGCGCCCAGCTCCATCGCGCTCGCGCCCACGCACGTCAGGTGGTCGCAGATCCGGGAGATCTCGCTCATGATCACGCGAATGTACTTGCAGCGCTCGGTGATCTCGATGCCGAGGAGCTTCTCCACGGCCGACGCGTAGCCGAAGTTGTTGATGAGGGGGAGACGTAGTTCAGCCGATCCGTGTAGGGGATGGCGTTGCCGTACACGTGGGCTTCGCAGTCCTTCTCGAAGGCCCGGTGCAGATAGCCGATCTCCACGTCGGCCTTCACCACCATTTCCCCGTCGAGCTCCGCGAAGATGCGGATGATGCCGTGCATGGCCGGGTGGGCCGGACCCATGTTGACGTAGAGATTCTGGCTGCCCGCCCCGCCCTCCCCCAGGAACAGCTCCGCGTCGCCCGCTCAACCGCCATGGGGCTCGCTCCGCTCGCCGGTCATACCTTCGGTCCGATCAGGGGCTGGCGCCGGTTGATGGGATAGTCCTTGCGCAGCGCGTGCCCGACGAACTCCTCGTACATGAGGAGGCGGCGCAGGTCGGGATGCCCCTCGAAGCGGATGCCGTACATGTCCCACACCTCCCGCTCGAGCCAGTTGGCGATGGGCCAGACACTGCTCGCCGTCGGGACCGAAGCGTCGTCTTGCTCCACCGGCACCTTCAGGCGCAGCCGGTGGTTGTGGTCGACGGAGTAGAGGTGGTAGACGACGTCGAAGCGGGGACCATCCTCGCGCCCGGGATACTTGAGGTAGTCGACCGCCGTCAGATCGATCAGCATGTCGAACCTGAGCGCCGCGTCGTCGCGGCAGAAGGCCAGCGCCTCGGTCAAGGCCGCGCGGGCCAAGACCGCCGTGTGATCCCCGCGATACGCGTGCGTGTCGAGCACGCCCGCGCCGAGACGCTCGCGCACCCGCGCGAGAATCGCCTGTCCGTCCACTGGGATTGCGCCCTCCCCTGTCGGCCCGGCTCGGTACCGCTAGAACCGCTGGATGCCCGACGGCGATCTTGTCCTGGAGCTTCATCAGTCCATCGATGACGCTCTCGGGACGAGGCGGGCACCCGGGGATGTAGACGTCGACGGGAATGATCGTGTCGATGCCCTGCACGGTCGCGTAGTTGTCGTAGAAGCCGCCGGTGCACGTGCAGACGCCGAACGCCACCACCCACTTGGGCTCGCACATCTGGTCATAGATCCGCTTGAGGACGGGCGCCATCTTGTGGCTGATGGTCCCCACCACGAACAGGACGTCGGCCTGCCGGGGAGAAGCGGGGCAGGCCCGCGCCGAAGCGATCGACGTCATAGTGCGAGCACGCCGTGGCCATGTACTCCATGCCGCAGCACGCCGTGACGAACGGGTACTGGAAGATCGAGTACTTCCGCGCCCAGCCGATGGCCTCGTCGAGCTTGGACGTGAAGAACGTGCCTACTCCCATTGCAGTCCTTTCTTCCGCCAGATGTAGACGAAGCCGAGCATGAGCACGCCGAGGAACACCATCATCTCGACGAAGCCGAACCAGCCGAGCCGCCGGTAGAGCGTGGCCCATGGCCAGACGAACAAGAGCTCGATGTCGAAGAGGATGAAGAAGATCGCGATGGTCGAGAACTTGATGGCGAAGCGGCCCTTCGGGCAGCGCGATCGGATCCTTCCCGCATTCGAAGGGCGCCATCTTGATCGCGGAATATCGCCGCGGTGCGATGAGGGAGGAATGCCCAGGAGCGCCCCGCCACCAGCGCGGCCACCGCGAACACCATCAGGATCGAGACATAGTCCATGGTCACTTGCCCTCGACGCGCCCACCGGCCGACAGCCCCTGCACCTGTCGCTTGGCGTGATAGGAGGAGCGGACGAGCGGGCCCGCCTCGACGTGGTCGAAGCCGAGGGCTCGGCCGGCCTCCGCGAGGTCGGCGAACTCTTCAGGCCGGTAGTACCGGGCAACAGGCAGATGTCCGGCGGAGGGCCGCAGATACTGTCCCAGCGTGAGGACGTTGACGTCGACGACGCGCAGATCCCGCATGGTGTCGAGCAGCTCTTGACGCTCTTCACCCAGGCCGAGGATGATCCCGGATTTCGTCAGCAGGCGGGGCGCCCGCTCGCGGGCGCGCCGGAAGAGCTCGAGCGTCCGCTCGTAGCGCCCGCCATGCCGCGCGACCTTGTAGAGCCGCGGCACGGTCTCGGTGTTGTGGTTCAAGACGTCCGGTCCGGCATCGATCACCTCGGCAAGCGCCCCGGCATGGCCCTGGAAATCGGGGATCAACAGCTCGATCCGGCATCCCGGCGCCTCGTGTCGCACGGCGCGGACGGTTGCCGCAAAGTGCGCCGCGCCGCCGTCCGCCAGATCGTCGCGATTCACCGACGTGATCACCACGTGCTCGAGGCCGAGCTCCGCGACCGCGCGCCCTACGCGCAGCGGCTCCTCGCGGTCCTCCCAGGCAGGCCGGCCGTGCCGAACGGCACAATAGCCGCAGTTCCGCGTGCAGATGTCGCCCAGGATCATGAAGGTGGCCGTGAGATCTTCCCAGCACTCACCGATGTTCGGGCAGCGCGCTTCCTCGCAAACGGAGTGGAGATTCCACGCCTTCATCAAGCCCTTCAGGCGCAGGTACTGCGGCCCACCCGGCGCGCGCACCTTGAGCCACGGCGGCTTGGGCGAGTCGGTCGGGCGCAACGGCTCGAGGAGAGGCAGGGGATACACCCATCACGTTGATCCTTAGGAATTCCTCGGCGGCATTATGGCACATCTTTTCACAAGCCGCCAACGGGGTGCGCGCCGCAGCAAATGGAAAGACACTCGTCACGGAGCTCTCTCGAGGAAGGATTGGTGCCGAAGGGGGACTCGAACCCCCACGGGTTGCCCCACACGCCCCTCAAACGTGCGCGTCTGCCAATTCCGCCACTTCGGCTCCAGCGAAGTCGAAGTATGCCGTGGACGCGCGCGGCTTGTCAATCCGCGGCGCTGGCCATGCGTCGTCTCAGCGCCCGAGACGGATCGCCCGCCCCACGCGAGACTGCCTGAGCCGCGGATCGAGGGCGTCGCGGATGCCTTCTCCGAGGAGATTGTACGAGAGCACCGTGATCAGGATCGCCAAGCCGGGATACAGCGTCATCCACCACGCGATCTCGATGGAGTCCTTGCCGTCGTTCAGGATATTGCCCCAGGTCGCGTACGGGGGCTGGACGCCCAGCCCCAGGAACGACAGCCCCGACTCCGTCAGGATGGCCGCGGGAATACCGAGGGTCATCGCGACGAGGACGGGCGCGATGGCATTGGGCAGGATGTGGCGAAACACGACCCGCAGCGCGCTCGCGCCGACCGACTCCGACCAGATGACGAACTCGCGCTCGCGCAGCGTCAAAAACTCGGCGCGCACGAGGCGCGCCACCCCATCCAGCCCGTGAGGCCGATGACCGCCATGATGGTCCAGATCGACGGCTGCAAGAACGCGAGCACCGCGAGCAGCAGGAAGAATCGGGGGAACACCAGCATGAGGTCGACGAGGCGCATGATGCCCGAGTCGATGGCGCCGCCGTGATAGCCCGCGGTGGCCCCGAGGAGGAGGCCGATCACGGTGGCGATGCCGACGGACACGAAGCCCACCGCGAGCGAAATCCGCGAGCCGTAGAGCACGCGGGAGAGGACGTCGCGGCCGAGCTGGTCCGTGCCGAACCAGTGGCTCATCGAGGGCGGCGCGAAGACCCGCTTCGTGTCGGGCCGGTTGGGGTCCCACGGCGCGATGGCGGGCGCGAAGATGGCGAAGAGGACGAGCACCGCCACCACGAAGCCCCCGCCCACGGCGAGCTGGTTGCGGCGGAACGTGCGCCAGAACTGGCGCATCTCCCCGCGCCTCGTTGCGCCGGCCACGCTCAGCGTCTCCGCCGGCCGCCCAGACGGATGCGCGGATCCACGAGCCCGTATGTGATGTCGGCGAACAGGTTGGCGAAGAGCGTGAGCGTCGAGACGATGACGAGGTTGCCCATGATGAGCGGGTAGTCGCGGGCGAAGACCCCTTGCACCATGAGCAAGCCCATGCCGGGAATGGCGAAGATCGACTCGATGATCACGCTTCCGCCGATCAGTCCCGGCAGCGACAAGCCGAGGACGGTCACCACGGGCAGGAGCGCATTGCGGAGCGCGTGCTTGCCGATCACCGTCCCCTCGGACAGCCCCTTGGCGCGTGCCGTCTGCACGTAGTCCTGGCGCACGGTCTCGAGCATGCTCTGCCGCATGTAGCGGCTGAGCCCGGCGAGCCCGCCGAAGGTGACCACGGCGATCGGAAGGATCAAGTGGCTCAGGAAGTCCCACTGCTGCTGCCAGAACGACAGATACTCCCAGTTGAGCGATCTGAGACCCGAGATGGGCAGCCACCCGAGCTGCACGCCGAAGAGGATCATGAGGAGCAGGGCGAGCCAGAAGTCCGGCGTGGCAAAGCCGACGAACACGAACAGCGTGGTGACCTTGTCGAAGGTCGAATACTGGCGGGTGGCCGACAGCACGCCGATCGGCACCGCCAGGGCCACGATGATGATCAGCTCCACGACGTTCAGAAACAGCGTGATGGGCAGCCGCTCGCTGATCTTGGTCGAGGACCGGCCGGCCGTCGGGCTGGAAGGACTTGCCGAAGTCCAGGCGCACCACCCGCTTCAGCCAGTTCCAGTACTGCACGTGCAGCGGCTTGTCGAGCCCGTAGAGCTCGCGGATCTTCTCGACGACCTCCTTGGGAGCTGTCGGCTCAGATCCTCCTCGCCACCCGGCACCGGCTCGCCGGGCGCCAGGTGGATCACGATGAACGAGACGAACGTGATGCCGAGGAGCAGGGGGATGGCGAGCAAGAGCCGGCGGAGCGCGAAGAGGAGCATCTAGCCGGAGGTGTACCGCTGGACCTGCTTCGGCACATACCACTGAATGAAATTGTAGAAGATCCCGGACGGGGCGGGCTGAATGCCCTGAACGCGCGACGACACCACCGGGAGCGCATCCCGGAAGTAGAGGAAGACGAGCGGCTGGTCCTCGGCGAGGACCTCCTGGAATCGGTGGTAGTACTTGATGCGCTCCGGCTGGTGGCAGGAGGCGCGTCCCTCTTCGAGCAAGCGGTCCACCTCGGGATTGGCGTAGGAGATCTGGTTGAGCTGATCCGGTCCGGTCTGGCTCGAGTGCCAGACGCCGTACTGGTCGGGGTCGGTTCCGACACCCCAGCCGAGAACGACGGCCTCGAAGCGCTTCTTCTTGATGAACTCCTTGATGAAGGACGCCCACTCGATGACCTGGATCTCCGTCTTCACGCCGATGGCGGCGAGGCGCTGCTGGATGATCTCGGCGACCTTCTTGCGCTCCTCATTGCCCTGGTTCGTCCGGATGGTGAAGGAGAACGCCTTGCCGTCCTTGTCCCGCAGGACGCCGTCGCCATTGTCTTTCCAACCCGCCTCGGCGAGGAGCGCCCTGGCCTTCTCGGGGCTGTAGTCGTAGCGCGTCACCTTGTTGGTGTAGGCCCAGGAGCCCGGCCGGATCGGTCCCGTCGCCTCCCGCGCCAGGCCCATGAGGACACCCTCCATGAGCTCCTGCTTGTCGATGGCGTGGGCAAAGGCCTGGCGCACGCGCCGGTCGGCGAAGCGCGGATCCTTCAAGTTGAAGCCGAAATACGTGTAGGCGCTCGAGGGATAGCGGTACTTCCGGAACGCCTTGCGGAAGGCGGGGTACTCGGTCTGCCGCGCGTACTGGATGGCGGTCAGCGAGGCCAGGTCCACCCCCTTGGCCTTGAGCTCGAGAAAGATCGTCCCCTGGTTCGGGATCACGCGGTAGACGATGCGCCCCAGGTACGGGCGGCCCTCGTAGTACTCGTTGTTCGAGACGAGCACGACCTTCTCGCCGCTCTTCCACTCCTGAAATCGGTACGGTCCCGTTCCGACCGGCCGGCTGTTCTCCGGCGATTCCTTGAGCTTGCCGTCCGCGACGTATCTCTCGAGCAGGTGCTTGGGCAGCATCCACATGGCCCAGCTCTGCACGGCCTTGGCCAGGGGGCGTGAATACGTGACGCGGAACGTGTACGGATCGATGACCTCGGCGCTCTTGACGGCCAGGAAGTCCTCCTTGTAAGCCGTCGGCGTCTTCGGATTGATCATCGCCTGATAGGTGAACAGCACGTCCTCGGCCGTGAACGGGTGACCGTCGTGCCACTTGATGTTCCGCTTCAACTTCCACGTCAGCTCGAGGCAGTCCGGGCTGAACTCCCACGACTCCGCCATGGCGCCGACATAGTTCAGATCCTTGTCGGCCTTGACGAGGCCGTCGTAGATCATATTGCCCACTTCGTGCGATGCGCCGTCGCTCGTGATATTGGGAATGAGCCCGGCGATGTCGCCGATGGTGGCCTCGATGAACGTGTCGCCGTGGGCCGGAGCGCCGGCTCCTACCGATGACTCCTCGACGGGGCTCGCCGACGTCTGGCCCACAACCGGTCAGGAGCGCGGCGACGCCCGCCAGCGCCAGCGCGACCAGGCGCCCGCCCGGCGGCATCCTACTGCTTGGCCGGGGCCGGCGCGGCCGGTGAGGAGCGCTGCGGGGCCGTCGGCGCGCCCGGCGCCGCCGCCGGGGGCGAGGCCACCGGGGTGCCCCAGCCGGCGACGATCCCGGGGCGGCGGCGGGCGCGGCCGCCGGAGCCGTCGCGGGCATGATCGTCGTGGCCCGGCGGTGCGCGAGTATCGCCAGAGAGAACGACGTCAGCATGAACACGACGGCCACGGCCGTCGTGAGCTTGCCGAGCACGGTCGGCGTGCTCATCGACCCGAAGACGGCCTGGCTGCCCGAGCCGCCGAAAGCGGAGCCGATATCCGCGCCCTTGCCCGCCTGCAGCAGCACGAGGGCGATGATGATGAAGCTGACGATGATGTGAATGATCACGATGAGGATGAACATGCCGCGCTTACTCCTTGAGAGCGCCGCCCTTGGCGGCGGACTTCTTCGCGATGGAGATGAAGCCCGGGGCCTCCAGGCTGGCGCCGCCCACGAGGACGCCGTCGATGTCCGGCTCCTCGGTGAAGGCCGCGGCATTGTCGGGCTTGACACTGCCTCCGTAGAGGATGCGGACGGATTGGGCGAGCTCTCGCGATCCCAGCTCGGAGATCAGCCCGCGCAAGTAGCCGTGGACCTCGCCGGCCTGACTCGGCGTCGCGGTGAGGCCTGTGCCGATCGCCCAGACGGGCTCGTAGGCGAGGCAGCACCGGCCGATCGCCTCCGGGCTCAGTCCCGCCCACGCCGCGCGGAGCTGCCCTTCGACCACGGTGAACGTCAGCCCTTGCCGGCGCTCGTCGGCCGTCTCTCCGACGCAGAGCAGCGGCCGGAGACCGTGCCGCAGCGCCGCTCCCACCCGCTTGTTGATCTCGTCATCCGTCTCGTGGAAGAGATGCCGCCGCTCGGAGTGGCCGACGAGGACGAGGCGGCATCCCAGGTCGACCAGCATCGGCGGTGAGATCTCACCGGTGAACGCGCCTTTGTCTTCCCAGTGACAGTTCTGCGCGCCGAGCAGTACCGGCGAGCCGGCGAGGATCTCGCTCACCGCGGCCAGCGCCGTGAACGGAGGGCAGACCGCCACCTCGACACCGCGCGGCCGCTTGAGCCCGTCCCGGATCGCCTCGGCGAGGCCGCTTCGCTTCCGCGATGGTTCCGTGCATCTTCCAGTTGCCGACGACGAACGGGGTCCGCATGGCGCTCAGGCGTCGTCGAGCGCGGCGACGCCCGGCAGCACGCGCCCCTCGAGAAACTCGAGGAAGGCGCCGCCCGCGGTGGAGATGTAGCCGATGCGGGACGTCACGCCGGCCTGCTTGACGGCGGCGATGGTGTCCCCGCCGCCGATCACGGAGAAGCCGCCGCACTCGCTGACCGCCCGCGCCACGCCGAGCGTGCCCGCGGCGAAGGGCTCTTTCTCGAACACTCCCATGGGCCCGTTCCAGATCACCGTGCCCGCCCCCTTGAGCGCCGCCGCGAACTGCCCGACGGTCGCCGGGCCGATGTCGAGGCCCATCAGATCGGAGGGCATCTCGCGGACGCCCACGGTGCGCAGCCCGGTTGTCGCCTCGGGCTCCGGCGGCGACGACCACGTCGACGGGAAGCCGCAGCGGGATTCCGGCGCTCCGCGCCCGCTCGAGCACGGCCCTCGCCGCTCCGAGCCGATCGGGCTCCACGAGGGAGCGTCCGATATCGTGCCCGAGCGCGGCGAGGAACGTGAACGCCATCCCGCCGCCGATCAGGAGCCCCTCGACCTTGGTCGTGAGGTTGTCCACGAGAGCCAGCTTGTCGGAGACCTTGGCGCCTCCGAGAATGGCCCAGACCGGACGCTCCGGCTTGTCGAAGATGCGGCCGAGCGCCGCCAGCTCCCTCGCCATGAGCAGTCCCGCCACCGCCGGGCGCAGGTACCGGGTGATGGCCTCGATCGAGGCGTGCGCGCGGTGGGCGGCGGCGAACGCGTCGTCGACGTAGACCTGGGCCAGTCCGGCCAGGGCCTGGGCGAATGCCGCGTCGTTGTTCTCCTCTTCCGCATGGAAGCGCAGGTTCTCGAGCATCAGGAGCTGGCCCGGCCCGAGGGCGTGGGCCGCCGCCTCGACCTCGGGTCCGATGCAGTCCGGCGCCAGCGGCACGGGCTGACCGAGGAGCTCGGCGAGTCGCGTCGCCGCGGGCCCGAGCGAGTACTTGGGATCGGGCTTGCCCTTGGGGCGCCCGAGATGCGAGGCGAGGATCACCGACGCCCCGGCATCGAGGCAATGACGAACCGTCGGCAGGGCCGCGGTAATCCGCGTGTCGTCGGTGATGCGCGCGCCGTCGAGAGGGACATTGAAGTCCACCCGAAGAAAGACCCGCTTATCTGCAAGGTCGACCTGTTCGACGCTCACCTTCGCCAATGCCGCGCCCTGTCCCCGGATCGCTCCAGGAGGATGTCGGAGAAATGCTGGCTAGAGCGATGAGAAGGGTCCAGTTGCGAGACGGCGCCCGATAGCCGCACGCGAGGCGTACTCGCGTACGGGGAGTGCGGGGCCATGTCCGGGCCCCGCAGACGAAAGTTCGTCGGCCCGATCGTCTCGCGCGTTACGTGGCACGGCGGTCGAGGGACGCCGTACCTCCGCAGATGGGCCCTTATCATCGCTCTAGAGCGACCGGGCCATGTAGCGGATCAGGTCCCGCACGCGGCAGGAGTATCCCCATTCGTTGTCGTACCAGGCCAGCACCTTGACGAGATTGCCGTCGACGATGGCGGTCGACGGCAGGTCGACGATGGACGAGTGCGGGTTGCCGTTGAAGTCCACCGACACCAGCTCCTCGTCGGTGGCGTCGAGGATGCCCTTGAGGGGTCCGGCGGCCGCCGCGCGGAAGGCATCGTTGATGGCGGCAGGCGACGCGGGCTTGCCGAGCTCGACGGTCAGGTCCACCACGGACACGTTGGCGGTGGGCACCCGGATGGCGATCCCGTCGAGCCGCCCCTTGAGCTCGGGCAGGACGAGACCGACCGCGGTGGCGGCTCCCGTGGTCGTCGGGATCATGCTCACGGCGCCCGCCCGCGCGCGGCGGAGGTCCTTGTGGGGAAGTCGTGGATGGGCTGATCGTTTGTGTACGAGTGGATGGTGGACGCGAAGCCGCGGCGAATGCCGAAGGTGTCGAGCAGGACCTTGGCCACCGTCGCGAGGCAGTTGGTCGTGCACGAGGCGTTCGAGACCAGCTCGTGCCCCAGCGGATCGTACTTCTGCTCGTTCACCCCGAGGACGACCGTGATGTCGGGATCCTTCGCGACCGCCGTGATCACGACCTTCTTCGCCCCGGCCTGCAGATGCTTGGACGAGGTCAGCTTGTCCCGGAAGACCCCCGTGGACTCCACGACGATGTCGACGCCCATCTCGCCCCACGGCAGCGCGGCCGGATCCTTCACGGAGCAGACCCGGATCTCGCGGCCGTCGACGAAGATCGCCTCCCCCTTGGCCGTGACCTCGGCGTCGAGCGCGCCGTGCACCGAGTCGTGCTTGAGCAGGTGCGCGAGCGTCTTGGCGTCGGCCAGGTCATTGACGGCCACGACCTCCATGTCGCTCGCCTGGAGGGCGGCCCGGAAGAACACGCGGCCGATCCGTCCGAACCCGTTGACTCCAACCCGCACAGGCATGACGGTCTCCCTTTCGCGTGAGTGGAGATGATCGGCACGTTCAGACCGTGCCGGAGTCCTCGATTATAGGGGCAGGGCCCCGGCAGGCGCAAGGTAACCCGGCCGCCCGGTAGTCGGTCGTTTGCCCATCGGCACTGGGGCAAGTTGCGAGCCAGGCGAGGCGCGAGCGGCCTGGCAGCCCGAGGCGTACGTGAGGTTGGGCGAGCCGCCGCCGTAGGCGAGGCGAGCGGATATGGATATCGGGGCGAGCGTGAGGTCGGGCGAGCCGCAGCCGTAGGCGAGGCGAGCGGATATGGATATCGGGGCGAGCGTGAGCGAGCCGCGTTGAGGGCTGCCGGGCCGCTCGCAACGTGGCAGTTCGAGCTGAGCGGCTCGGCTGCGAGGCGAGGGCTGAGTAGATCTGGCGAAGCAAATTGACCCAGTGCCCCCGGTCAGCCTGCTCGAGCGACGGTGATCACGCCCACCACGGCCGCGCCGGCCTCGCGGAGGCGGAGCGCGCACGCGTCCGCCGTGGAGCCCGTGGTGAGGATATCGTCGACGACGACGACGTGACGCCCGGTCACCAGGTCGGGTCGTCGGAGCGCGAACGCATGGCGGACATTGGCCCGGCGCTCCGCCGCGGTGAGATCGGTTTGGGGACGGGTCGGCGCAGCCCGAGTCAGCACGTCGGCCCGGACCGGCACGTTCCACGCGCGGCTCAGGCGGCGCGCGAGCAGGAGCGCCTGATTGAAGCCCCGTTCCCGCTCGCGTCGGGGATGGAGCGGCACGGGGACGAGCAGGTCAGGCGCCGCCACGGCCAGACACGACGGCCCATCTCGATGATGAGATCGGCGAGCGGCGCGGCGAGCGCGCGGCGACCGGCAAACTTGAACGCACGCAGGGCCTCGCGCAGGGGATCCTCGTATCGTGCAGCCGAGCGCGCATACGTGAACGCGGGCGGCTGGCTCCGACACGGGCCGCAGCGCAGATGTGCCGCCTCCACCCCGAGCGCTGGCGCATGGCCGGTCGCGAACTGGCCGAGGGCCAGCCCACAGACATGACACCACGGGGAGCCAATCGCCGCACGCGGCCCCAGCACCCACCGCACAGCGGGTCCCGGCGGCCTTCGCCAAGCCGGCCGCGACACACCGCGCAGAACGGCGGGAAGGCCAGGTCGAGGAGCGCAGTGAGCCCGGCGCGCCAGGGGCCGGCCGCCGGCTCCACGTGTTCCGGCGGCGCGACGGGCGGCGGGAGGAGGGGATTCACACGAGGCGGCACGGGGGCGCCGGGTGCGACAGCGTGCTAGTGGGCGGCGGTCCGCTCTTCCTCCTCGACCGCACGCTGACACTCGATGCAGTAGCGGGCGAAGGGCAGCGCCTCGAGCCGCTTCTCGGCGATGGCCTCGCCACAGCGCTCGCAATCACCGAAGCCGCCCTCGTTGATCTTCTGCAGCGCGGAGACCACTTCCTTGAGGAGACGCCGATCGCCGTTGCCCAGCTCGAACAGGAACTCCCGGTTGTACGCCGAGCTCGCCTGGTCACCCAAGTCCTTGATGGAATCGTCCTCGGGCCCCTTGCCGTACATGACGTTCTTCCCCACTTCCTCGACGAGCTGGTGCTGCTTCTCTTCCAGCTTCTTGCGGAAGTGGGCCAGCCGATCCTTCCTCATCGCCGCCTCCTTCAACCCGCACCAAGAAGTCAACGCGCACCATAAAACCGGCCGCGCTAGACGCGCAGGCTACCACGGGGTTTGCGCGAAATCAATCCGACGGGGCTTCGATCCTAGGTCATTTTGGCAGGGGTCGAGTTGCGAGCCAGACGAGGCACGAGGGAGCCAGGGACGCGAGGCGTACGCACGCAGGGCAAGCCGCAGCCGCAGGCGAGGCGAGCGGATACGGACGTCCGGGCGAGCGTGAGCGAGCCACGTTGAGCGTCACGGGCGACCGAGTAACGAAGAATGGCGAAGCAAATTGACCCCTGCCGGCTCACCCTTCGACGATGAGTAGGGGGCGTCTCCCCAGAGCCGATCGAGCGCGTAGAACTCGCGCGTCGCCTCCAGAAACACGTGGACGACGATGTCGCCATAGTCGAGCAGGAGCCAGCCGCTCTCCGCGCTGCCCTCGCTGTGGCGCGGGCGCACACCCTCGGCGCGCAGGGCGACGCGCACGGCGTCGGTGATCGTGTCGGCCTGCGTCGTCGATCGCGCGCTGCAGACGAGAAAGTAGTCGGCGATCCCCGATAGTCCCTGCAGGTCGAGCACGGCCACCTCGAGCGCGTTCTTTTCGAGCGCCGCGCGGGCGGCCACTCGGACGGCGGTCTCGGCGTCCGGCCCGCTCATCGAGGCTCCGAACGATACAGATGGTGCTCGCGGATATAGCCGACGACGCTGTCGGGCAGCCGGTAGGCGAGGCTCCGGCCCTCCCGCGCCCGCCGCCGGATCTCGGAGGCAGAGATGGGAAGCGACGACGCCGCGACGAGCAGCGGCCCCGCGGTCGCGGAGCCATCCGCCGCGGCGCGCACCTGGGCAAAGCCGGGCAGCCCGAGCTCGGCCAGCACCTTCTGGGCGGCCGGCGCCTCGGGATCGAAGCCCGTGCCGATACGCGGCACGACGACGAGCCGCGCCAGGCGGGCCACGCGCGACGGCTCCTTCCAGGAGAGAAGGTCGAGAAAGGTCTCGGACCCGATCACCAAATGGAGCTCTCCGCGCCCTCGGAGCGCCTCGAGGGTATCCACGGTGTAGGACGGCCCGGGTCGCCGGAGCTCGAGGTCGCACACCTCGAAGCGCTCATGCTCGCGCACGGCGAGGGCCGTCATCTCGAAGCGGGCACGGGCGGGAGCCAGGTCGCCCTCCGGCTTGTGCGGGGGCAATGCCGCGGGCACCAGCAGCAGGCGGTCCAGATCCAGCGCCTCGACGATCTCGTCGGCGACGAGCAGATGGCCAAAGTGGATCGGGTTGAAGGAGCCGCCGAACACGCCCACGCGCGGGACTGGGCGGCTACTCACGCAGGTGCCCGTCTCCCCACACGACGAACTTGGTCGTCGTCAGCTCGCGCACGCCGACCGGGCCTCGCGCGTGGAGCTTGGAGGTCGAGATACCCATCTCGGCGCCCATGCCGAACGCCGAGCCATCCACCAGCCGCGTGGAGGCATTCACGAGCACCGCCGCCGCGTCGACCTGCTGAGTGAACCGCCGCGCGCGGCGGATGTCGCGGGTCACGATGGCCTCGGCGAGGCCGGACCCGTGGCGCCTGATATGGGCGATGGCTTCCTCGAAGGTCGTCACGACCTTCACCGCGAGGACATAGTCGAGGTACTCGGTATCCCAGTCGGCGGCCGTGGCGGGCACGGCGCCCGGCACGAGGATGCGCGCCCGCTCGTCGGCGCGCAGCTCGACCCCGGCCTCGCCGAGGCGCGCCGCCGCCATGGGCAGGAAGGCCGGGGCGACGGCGGCGTGGACGAGCAGGGTCTCCATCGCATTGCACACGCTCACCCGATGGGTCTTGGCATTCAGGACGATGGCGAGCGCCATGTCGAGATCGGCGCCCTCGTCGACGTAGACGTGGCAGAGCCCTTTGTCGTGCTTGAGGACGGGCACCGTCGCGCGTTCCGCGACCAACCGCACGAACTCCTCCCCGCCCCGAGGAATGATGAGGTCGAGGTAGCGATCGAGCGTGAGCATCGCCATGACGGCGGCGCGGTCGGGCGTGTCGACGTACTGGATGGCGTCGGCCGGCAGGCCCGCCTTCTCGACCGCCTTGGCCAGGATGTGCGCGATGATCGTGTTGGACTCGAGCGCCTCGCTGCCTCCACGCAGCAGCACCGCATTGCCGGACTTGAGGCAGAGCCCGGCGGCATCCGCGGTGACATTGGGCCGCGACTCGTAGATGAAGCCGATGACGCCGAGGGGGACGCGAACCCGCGCGATCTCGACGCCGCTCGGTCGCCGCCAGACTTCGACGGTCTCCCCGACGGGGTCGGGCAGCCCCGCCACATGCCGGAGGCCGACGGCCATCTCCTCGATCCGCGCCTCGGTGAGGGTGAGGCGATCGAGCGAGGCGCGGGTCAGCCCCGCCGACCGCGCCCGGTCGAGATCCGCGCGGTTGGCCTCGAGCACCGCGGGGGTCTTCTCCTCGAGCCCACGCGCCATCTGCTGCAGAGCCTCGTTCTTCGCCCGTGTCGGAGCCAGCGCGAGGGCTGCCGCCGCCTCCTTCGCCGCCCGGGCCTTGGCCTCGACATGCGCCGCGACGTCCATGCTGTCCTCTCCTTCGATGTCCATCAGAGGACGACGAGGTTGTCCCGGTGGACCACCTCGTCCAGTCCCTTGTAGCCCAGTGCCTTTTCGATGTCCGTCGTCTTCGCCCCGCGGATCTTCCTCAGCTCATCCGCATCGTAGTTGACGAGTCCCCGCGCGAACTCCGGCCCGTCGCCCTCGGCGAGGCCGACGGCCGCGCCCGCCGCGAACTCCCCTTCCACGTCCACGAGCCCGGAGGGCAAGAGGCTCTTGCCCCTTTCAGTTAAGGCCTTCCGCGCCCCGGCGTCAACCATCAGCCGTCCCTGAAGCGGCACGGCGAAGGCGATCCAGCGCTTCCGGGAGGCGAGGCGGTCATCCCGTGGCTGGAAGTACGTCCCGATGTCCTGCCCCTTGAGCAGCCGATCGAGCGTCCCCGCCTCCTTGCCGCTCGCGATCACCATGGGGATACCCGACGCATTGGCCTTCTGCGCCGCCTCGAGCTTGGTGCTCATCCCCCGACGGACACGCGGGTCGCCGTGTCGAAGACGAGCCGCTGGATGTCCTCGGTGACGGCCTCCACGATTTCGAGCCGCCGGGCGGTCGGGTCGCGCCGCGGGTCGCCCGTGTAGAGCCCGTCCACGTCGGTGAGCAGGACCAAGAGGTCGGCGTCGATCAGATGCGCCACGAGGGCGGCGAGATTGTCGTTGTCGCCGACCTTGATCTCGTCCACGGCCACCGTGTCGTTCTCGTTGATGATGGGCAAGACGCCGAAGTCGAGCAGCGCGAGAAGCGTATTGCGCGCGTTGAGATAGCGCGAGCGATCGCCGATGTCCTCACGCGTGAGCAGGACTTGGCCCACCTGGATCCCGTGGCGCTTGAAGGCTTGCTCGTACTGCCACATCAACGCCGATTGCCCCACGGCGGCGGCCGCCTGCTTCTCCGGGATGGAGCGGGGCCTCGCCGGCAGGCCGAGTCGCGCCATCCCCGTCGCAATGGCGCCGGAGGACACGAGGGCGACCTCGCGCCCATCCTTGACGAGCGCGGCGAGGTCGGCGGCGAGTGCCGAGATGCGCGGGGCGACCGGTCCCTCGCCGGGCGCGGTGATGAGCCCGCTGCCCACCTTGACCACGATGCGCCGCGCACCGATCAGGGCTCGGCTGCGACCCATCGCTCGCTCGCCAGGTGGCCGGCAATGTCTCGCACCAGCGCCGAGAGCCCGAGGCCCGTCACCGCGGAAATCGCGTGGAAGGACAATCCGCGGACGGCGCAGAAGTCTTCGATGGCGCGCCGTCGCTCCTCCGTCCCGGGCAGCTCGCTCTTGTTCGCCGCGACGATCTGCGGGCGCCCGGCGAGGTCATCCGAGTAGGCGGCGAGCTCATCCTGGATGGTCTGCCAGTCCTGGATCGGCTCGCGACCATTCATCGGGTCGAGATCGACGAGATGGACGAGCAATCGGGTGCGCTCGGTGTGTCGGAGGAAGCGGTGTCCGAGCCCCTTGCCCTGCGCGGCGCCGGCAATGAGCCCGGGCAGGTCGGCGATGACGAAGGTCGAATGCTCGTCCACCCGGACGATGCCCAGCGCGGGCACGAGCGTGGTGAACGGATAGTCGGCGATCTTCGGCGTGGCGGCGGACAGCCGTGACACGAGCGTGGACTTGCCCGCGTTGGGAAAGCCCACGACTCCCACGTCGGCCAGGAGCTTGAGCTCGAGGTGGATCCACCGCTCCTCGCCCGCGCGCCCGAGATCGGCGCGGCGCGGGGCGCGATTGGTCGAGCTGACGAATCGCGCATTGCCCCGGCCGCCGCGAGCGCCCCGGGCGACGAGGAGCCGCTGGCCTGGGGTGGTCAGGTCTCCGAGGGGCTCACGCCTGTCCCGGTCGGAGACGATGGTTCCGAGGGGCACGCGCAGGACGGTGTCGACACCGCTCTTGCCCTGCTTGTTCGCGCCCTTGCCGTGCTGGCTCCGCTCCGCGGTGTAGTGCCGCCGGTAGTGGAAGTCGAGCAGCGTGGTGATGGATCGATCGGCCTCGAGGACGATGTCGCCGCCGGCACCGCCGTCGCCGCCGTCGGGCCCGCCGCGTGGCACGTAGCTCTCGCGCCGGAAGCTGATACACCCGGCGCCGCCGTCGCCGCCCTTGACGAACACGTCGATCTCGTCAACGAACATCGAGAGCCCCGACGCGCCGGCGACGCCGGAAGATCAGGCGGGCTGCTGGGCGACGCTGATGAACTTGTGATCGCCCTTGCGCTCGAAGCGAACGTATCCGTCGGACTTGGCGAACAGCGTGTGGTCCACGCCGAGACCGACATTGGTCCCCGGCCTGAACCGGGTCCCGCGCTGCCGCACGAGGATGCTTCCGGCGGTGACGAATTGGCCGCCGAACCGCTTGACACCGAGCATCTGCGCATTGGAGTCGCGGCCATTCCTGGAGCTGCCGACACCCTTCTTGTGCGCCATGACCCTAGACCTCGATCCCGGTGATGCGCACGGTGGTCATCGTCTGGCGATGACCGCGATGCCGCCGGTAGTTCTTCCGGCGCTTGAACTTGACGACCAGCACCTTGGCGCCCTTTCGCTCGGCGACCACCTCACCGGTGACCCGGGCACCGGACAACGCCGTCGGCTCCACCGTCACGTGTCCCTCGTTGTTGAGGAGCAGAACCTTGTCGAACGCGACCGAGCCGCCCTTGGCCACACCGAGGCGCTCGACCTTGATCACCTGGCCTGGCGCCACTCGATACTGCTTGCCACCCGTCGCGATCACCGCTTCCATGGCCACAGCGCTCTCCTCGAATGAACTCGACGCGAGCGCCTATGAGACCACACCCCGGCCCGCAGAGTCAAGCCGAACGCCCCTTAGCGCCCTGTTGTCCTGAGTCACGATGTGCCGACAATGCGCCGGGCGGGGCCAGGGCTCTCCCCGCGAGACACGCTGCGTCGCGACCCGTTGCTGCACTCAAAGGGGCCACGACATCGATGTCCCGTGGGCTTCGGCAATCCGCAGAAGCCACGGTCCCGCGGGAGAGCCCCTGGCTCCCGCCCGGCGCCGTGAGGTCAATGACTTCTGAGTCAGGACACTAGCAGACGTGTCGGAGTAACCGCCGTTCGAGCGCCGGCTGTGCCGGCGCAATCCGGTTCCTAGGGGAGGCTCGGAGGAGGCCGTCGAGGCCCCTTCGATGCTCAAGCCGGCTTCGCCGGCGCAACCCGATGCGTGGGGAAGACTCGGAGGGGCCGTCGAGGCCCCTCCGATGATCTAGGCGGGCCGCAGATAGTCGGACAGCCGGTTGCGGAGAAACAGCCGCGAGCGATGCACGCGGGACTTCACCGCGGGCAAGCTGATGTGGAGCGTCTCGGCGATCTCGGGATTCGAGAGCCCTCGACGTCGTGCAGCAGGAAGGCAGTCCGATAGTCGTCCGGCAGATCGTTGATCGCCGTCGTGAGCACCGTGCGCAGCTCGGTTTGCAGCGCTGGCTCCTCCGCGCGAGCCGACCAATCCCTCACCGGCTCGGCGTGGGCCCCCATCTCATCGAAGGTCGGCAAGAGGTCCTCCCACGAGATCTCCTGCCGCTTGCTTTGACGGCTGCGGAGCTTCTGGTAGGCGGCATTGGCGGTGATCCGGTAGAGCCAGCTCCCGAACGCCGACTCGCCCTTGAACGTGTCGATCTTCCGAGCCGCGGTCCAGAGCGCATCCTGAACGACTTCCTCGGCATCCTGTTCATTGCCGGTGATGCGGATGGCCAGCCGATACACGCGGTCGCCAAAGGTGGTGACGAGGGCCTCGGGCGCGGTGGGGATCCTGCCGGCGCAGCGACGCCACCAGCTCCGCGTCCCGATCGACTCGAGCCGCGCCGGCCGCGGCGCCGTCCTCGGGCTGCTTCATCTCCTCCACGGTCCGGGCGCTCATATCGCCCTCCCCTGCACCAGCTCCGCGGCATGAGGTCCGTCGGAGAGCCGGCTCGTCGTGTACAGCGTCAGGTGATGCTTGAGATGCTGCACGCACTGCTCCATCACCGCGATGTCCTTGGTCACCTTGGTCAGCAAGATCGCGCCCTCGAGCGCAGCGACGATAAACTGCGCGAGGCCCGCTGCGTCCGAGTCCGGCCGAAGGCGTCCCGTCGCCCGGCCCCTTCGAGCGCGTCGGTCAGCCGCGCAACGCCAGCGCAGGAAGATCCCCGCCAGCCGCTGGCGGAATCCTTCGTGCACGTCCGGACAGCTCGGAGGCGAGATTGCCCATCGGACAGCCCCCGACACACTTGCGCTGCCGCTGGTTTTCCAGCAGCCGATCGAGAAAGTCGTGGATCTGCGCGACGGGATCAGCATGGGCATCCGCGAATGCCGGATCGAGCGTAGCGCTCCGCGAAGCCGTGGACGAGTCGGTCGATGATGGCGAAGCCCAGCTCCTCCTTGCTCCTGAAGTAGTAGTAAAAATTGCCTTTGCCGACCCCGCTTTCCCTCAGCACATCGTCGAGCGACGTGCAGTGGTAGCCCCGCAGATAAATGAGCCGGGACGCGGCGTCCAGGATCTGGTCCCGTGTGGCCGCCCCCTTGGCGCTCCTCGCTTCGCTCATCGCGCTCTTCGCCTCGGCCATCTCTGGAACCCCGCGCTCTCCTCTCTGTGATCTTTACCAACCGGTTGGTACAAAAAGTATCCCATCAGCTTCGCAGTGCGTCAATAGACCGGGAGGAATGCGCGCACGCCGGCGCTGATTGGTGCGCCAGATCAATCCAGTACCAGGAGCTTGAGGAGATCGGCGGTCAGGTCGTAGAGCTGGGCACAACCCGCTTCGCCCCCGATCAACCCTCGGATGCCCCGGCGGAGCGCTCGGTCGGCCGGCTGCCCGATCAGCGCGGCGATCTTCGCCTGCGGCTCGTCGCAGATGCCGAGATACGGCAACCGGGACGTGACCGAGTCCGCGGCCGCGATGCGGCCCGAGTCGAGGTCGACCTCGTAGTGGACGTCGAAGCCGTGAACGTTGTCGTGCAGGGAGTGAAACAGGTGAAGGCGGCGCCCCGTCCGGACCAGACGCGACAGCCTCCTCCGGACGAAGATCTTCCGAGCACCGGGCGGCGGCGTGTACAGATCGAGCGTCGCCGAAACGGTCACCGCGCGGCTGCTGAGGAGCGCCCGCCCGGCAGCGCTGTAGGTGAAGCACGAGTTGGGGAGGTCGTCCCAGCTCGCAGTGTCGAGCTCCCAGCACCGTCGCGCGTCGCCATGAGCGAACCCCGCGGTCATGGCCGCGGGGACCTTCGCGGTCTGGCGTGCCAGCCGGGCGATCTCGACGGCGGCATCGACGAAGAGACCGGCGCCGGCCCGCGGCCCGCACAGGTCGGCCACCCGCCGCGTGAACCCCGCGACCATCCGAGCCCCGCTGAGACCAGAAAAGTCCGCGGCGATCATGGGGTCGGCGTCGCCCCGGACAATCCGCGCGCGCGCCTGGCGCACCTCGTAGCCCGGCGACGCCGTGCACACGGCACTCACCTCGACGCTGTGCTCCGGATCGGTCAGCGCGCACGGTATGGGTGAAGGCATCCTCGTGGGTATTGTCCACCCACCCTCGATCGCGCGCTCGTAGCGATCGCGCCCCTCGAGATACGGAGAGGTGATCACTTGGAGGCGGGCAGGTATCTCCCGGGGTCGGCGTCGAACTTGGTCTTGCAGCCGATCGCGCAGAAGTAGATCACCTCGCCCTTGTAGCTCGACTGCGCCGCGGCCCTCTTCGGGTCGACATCCATGTGGCACACGGGATCCGTCGCCATCGCCTATCCTCCTCTGGGTGACATCATCGTTTGTCGAGCCGTGGCCTTCATCTCCGTATCGATCATCGCACGCCTCGCGCGAATCGGTGACCGGGCCGGCGCGTCGTCAACATCCACACGATCACGTATGAAGCGGCCCCCACGGCCAGATGCTTGAGCGTGTGACCGCTCACCACCGAGCCCATCGCGAAAATGGGCCCGTCGAGCACCTCGAACACCTTGGCCAATCCGTATACCGCTATCGTCGCCAGAACAGCACCGCCCAGGGTGTACCGGGGCCCGAACAGATACAGCATGAGCGGCACCGCCACGAGGGGATAGAATTGCACCAGCGCATAGGGCCGCAGGTCGCCGTGCCCGCGCACCTCGCCGCCATGCCACCACAGCACGCTCCCGAGGCCGGCCACGATCAGGGGCGCCAGCAAGGCCATGCCGGCGCGCACCCCGATCCGCTCCGCGATGACCGCCGCGAAGAGACCCATCAGCGCCCCCGCCAGGGGCAGCCGGTCCCACACGAGGCGCTGGTTGTTCGGCTCCAGGTGGTAGTAGGCGGAGCCGAAACCGGTCAGCAGAAGACCCGCGAAGAAGACCATCCACGGCCATCGCTCGCGCCCGTCGATGAAGCGGGCCGTTCCCCGCCGCCGGGCCGGACGGCCCAGGCGCCGAGGGCGCCGACGAGCACGAACGGCGCATTGGAAATCACATTGAGCGCGTTCGGAATCCCGAAGAACGCGCGGGCGTCGGCCAGGCGGTGATACGCCGGGTCCTGGGGAATCGGGGGAGCCAGGACCGCTGCTATCACGGCGGCGCCGAGCAGCCCGAGCACGATCGCCATGCGTCGCGCGCGAGACATGGCTGTCAGCGAAGGTCGGGAAAGAGCGACGCCTGAGCGGCCGCGGCGGGGCGGGCCGGCTTGGCCCGCGCCGGGCGCGCGGCAGGGCCCTGACGCCGCGCGCGGGCTTGGCGCGCTCGCGCCGGGTCTTGACCCAGCCCTTCTGACGGGCAATCTTCTCGCCCTGCTTGATCACCGTCATGTCGATGAGGCGCGCCAGCGGGTGGCCGAGGAGATCGAGGTATCTCTCCCAGTAGCGCGGCGACAAGGCCCAGAGCTTCATCTGCTCGATCGCCAGCGTGAGCGCGACGCGGTCGCCCTTGCGGGCGGCGAGCTTGAGCTCGGTCAGGATGGCGGCGCGGCTCAGGCGAGAGGACCGCGTCACGTCGACCGCTACTTGAACGTCACGTCGTACTGCTCGCGATGATAGGACGGCACCCCCTGGACCACGATCTTCCGCCCGATCATGGCCTGGAATCGGTCGACGGCGTCCCGCCGGTCCATTTCCAGATGATGCGCCGTCTCCGGGTGCACGCGCACGACCACCTCCGTGCCCGCCGCGTCGCGCACACCGGCCTGCATCTTGCGGAGGATCTCCGCCGCGATCGCGGCATCCGACTTGATCATCCCGCTGCCCTTGCACGCCGGGCAGGGGGCGCAGTACAGGGACTGCAGGCTCTGCCGCACGCGCTTTCGGGTCATCTCGACCAGCCCGAGCTCGGAGATCTCGAGCACGTTGGTGCGCGCCTTGTCGTCGGCGAGGACCTTCAAGAGCGCCTTGAACACCTGGTCGCGGTGCTCATGCCGGTCCATGTCGATGAAGTCGATGATGATGATCCCGCCGAGATCCCGCAGGCGGATCTGGCGCACCACCTCGCCGACGGCCTCCAGGTTGATCTTCAGCACGGTCTCCTCGAAGTCGCGCTTGCCCACGTACTTGCCGGTGTTGACGTCGATGGCGACGAGCGCCTCCGTGTGGTCGATGACGATGTAGCCGCCCGACTTGAGCCACACCCGCCGGCGCAGGGCCTTCTCGATCTCCTTCTCGATGCCCGTCGCCTCGAAGATCGGCTCGTCCTTGTCCCAGAGCTTGACGCGCCCGGCGAGCTGCGGCACGTAGGTCGAGGCGAACTGCACACACTTGGCGTGCGCCTCCGGGCTGTCGACGAGGAACTCGTCGATCTGGGGCGAGAAGAGGTCCCGCACCACCCGGAACGTGAGGTCCATCTCCTCGTGCAGGAGCGATGGCGCCGGCGCGCGCTCGAAGCGCTCCTGGATCTGGCTCCACAGGCGCGCGAGGAACTGGATGTCGGAGGCCAGGTCCTCCTCGCCCTTGCCCTCGGCGACCGTGCGGACGATGAACCCGCCGGTGGGCGGGCGCAGGCCCTTGACGATGTCGCGGAGGCGCTCTCGCTCCTCGTCGTCGTGGATGCGGCGCGAGACACCGACATGGCGGGACTGCGGCATGTAGACGATGGAGCGGCCGGGAATCGACACGAAGGACGTGACGCGCGCCCCTTGGTCCCGAGCGACTCCTTGGAGACCTGGACGAGGACCTCCTGACCGCGCCGCAGCAGCTCCTCGATCGGCGGAGCGGGCGCGTGCACGCGCGGCTCGGACTCCGCCTCCCCGACGTCGAGATCGACGGCATCCTCGTCCTCGTCGGGCGCAGGGTCAGCGCCCTCCTCCTCCCGCGCTTGGCCGTGTAGTCGCCGGCGTAGAGAAACGCGTCCTTCGCGAGCCCGATGTCGACGAACGCCGCCTGCATCCCCGGCAGCACGTTCGTGACGACACCCTTGTAGATGCTCCCGACGATGGAGCGCCGCCCCTCGCGCTCGACGTACAGCTCGGTGAGCACGTTGCCGTCCTGCACGGCGACGCGCGTTTCGATGAGACCGGCGTTGACGACGATCCGCTTTCCCACGTGGAACCTCGATCCCGGGCGCGGCAAGGGCCCGGCGGCAGTCCTGCGTTTAGTAGAACTGCCGCATTCGGATCGAGAGCAGGAGCCCCAGCCCCATCAGCGACACCACCATGGAGGACCCGCCGTAACTCATCAGCGGCAGGGGAATCCCCACGACGGGCAGAGACCCGTCACCATCCCCAGGTTGACCAGGGTTTGGGTGGCGAAGACCGCGGTCACCCCGAGGGCAAGAATCCGCCCCCGGGGCTCCCGTGCGCTGGCGGCGATCTCGAACCCCGGAGCACCAGGAGTCCGTACGCCGCGATCAGCACGAGGCAACCGATGAACCCCCACATCTCGGCGAATACGGCAAAAATGAAGTCAGTGTGGCGCTCGGGGAGAAAGGCGAGGCGGCTCTGCGTCGCGCCGCTCGGACCTTTCCCGAAGAGCTGCCCTGAACCGATGGCGATCTTGGCCTGAATCACGTTGTAGGCCGTCCCGAGCGGGTCCCGAAACGGGTCCAGATAGACGAGCAGTCGGTCCCGCTGATACGGCTTGAGCACGAGCCAGAAAAGCGGCAGCGCGGACACTCCCGCGAGCGCGAGCATGCCGAGGACGCGCAGGCGCACGCCGATGCCGACGAGGATGGCGATGGCGACGGGAACGAGCACGAGTGCGGTCCCCAGGTCCGGCTGCCGCACGACGAGGACGAACGGCACCGCCAGGATAGCGAACGTCACGAGGACGCCGCCCCGCGAGGACGACGGCGTCCGCCACGTGGTCAGCGCCCACGCCAGCACCAGCACGAAGACGAGCTTGAAGAGCTCCGATGGCTGGAAGGTGAGCGGGCCGACGTGAATCCAGCGGCGGGCACCCGAGATCGTGCGCCCGAGGATGAACACCGTCAGGAGCAGGGCCACGCCCATCACGTAGAAGGCGGGCGCCGCCCGCACGAGGTGCCGGTAGTCCACGCTGACCATGACGAGCATGGCGACGAGCCCGACGCCGACCCACGAGAGCTGGCGCCAGGCGAGCGCGCCGCCCCGCGGCCGGGCGCGAGCGACCACAGGGAGAGCACCGAGAGCGCGATGATGAATGCGGCCGCGGCCACCAGGAGCCAGTCCACGTTCAGAAGGAGCCGGCGGTCGAATCGGAACATCAGGAGCCCTCGCCGAGCCTCACCATTGCGACCTTGTCGAGGAACAGCGCCTGGTAGATCTGGCGCGCGATCGGGGCAGCCACCTGTCCGCCCTTGCCCCCGCGCTCGACGAGGACGACGACGACGACCTGGGGATCATCGGCGGGCGCGAAGGACGCGAACCAGGCGTGGTCCTGTCCCTTGGAGGAATCGCTGTTGGCGACGCTCTGGGCCGTCCCCGTCTTGCCGGCCACGAGGACGCCGGGAATCCGCGCGGCGGCGCCGGTGCCACCCTCGTTGACGACGCCCGTGAGCGCGTGGCGCAGAAAGGCCCACACCGCGGGCGACAGGTCGACCTGCCCCGTCATCTTGCTCGACGACTCGTACGCGATCGTGCCGTCCGCGCGCTCGACGCGCTGGACCAGGCGCGGCTTCCAGAGCACCCCGCCGTTGGCGACGGCCGCCATCATCCGCGCGATCTGCAGCGGGGTCACCAGCAGGCGGCCCTGTCCGATCGAGATGTTCACGGTGTCGCCCGCCTGCCAGCCGCGGGCCTGCCGCCCGCGCGCCGGGCCAACCGTCGGGACGAGCCCGGGCTTTTCGCCGCCGAGATCAGCGCCCGGCGGCGCGCCCAGCTCGAAGCGCGCGCGTAGCGCGTGATGGCCTCGGGGCCCACCTTGAGCCCGCCTTGGTAGAAGAAGATATTGCAGGACCGGATGAGGGCTGAGCGCAGGTCCACGTGGCCATGCCCTCCCTGCTTCCAGTCCTTGAAGGTCCAACCGCCCATGTGGAACTCGCCGTTGCAGTACGTGCGGTCCATGGGCGCGAGCGAGCCCTCCTGCAGGCCAGCGGCCGCCACGACCACCTTGAAGACGGACCCGGGAGCGTACTGACTCGCCAGCGCGCGGTTCATGAGCGGTGTCATGGGATCGCGCACGAGCTGCAGCCACTCGTCACGGCCGAGGGTGCCGGTGAACCGGTCGAGCGGAAAGGCCGGGCTCGAGGTCATCGCCAGCACGTCGCCGTCGCGCGGATCCATCACGACCACCGCCCCGGCGTGCCCGGCCATCGCGCGCTCGGCCACCTCCTGAATGCGCCGGTCGACCGTGGTGATGACCTGGGCGCCCGGATCGGGCTCCTCGCGACGCATGACCCTCATTTGCCGGCCAAGGGCGTCCACCTCGATGCGCTCGCCGCCGTCTCGGCCGCGCAGATGCTCGTCGAGCAAGCGCTCGAGCCCCGATTGCCCGATCATGTCGCCCCGCCGGTACCGACCATCCTTCGTCTGCTCGTCGTTCACTTCGCGGACGTAGCCGAGGAGATGGGCGGCGAAGGTACTCGTCGGATACACCCGCTGGGGCTCGACTTCGACGACCACCCCTGGCAACTCGAGCCGGCGCTCCCCGAGCTTGGTGACCTCCTCGAGCGAGAGCCCGCGGCGCACGCGCTGGGGACGGATGGAGTCGGGCGGCACCTTGTCGACCGCCGCCTGCAATTCGGCCAGCGGGATCTTGAGCAGGACCGACACCCGCGCGAGGACCGTGTCGCGATCCTCGAGCTCCCGGGGAATGAGTGAGAGCGTGAAGGCCGGCCGGTTGTCGACCAGAGGCTGCCCGTTCCGGTCGAAGAGAATGCCGCGAGGCGCCGCGACCGGGCGGATGCGGATTCGATTCTTGTCCGACATTTCCTGCAGCCGCCCGCCCTCGAGCGTCTGCAGATACCAGAGCTGTCCGAGCAGGCCGACGAAGCCCACGATGGCGACCACGGTCACGGCCAGCACCCGGCGGCGCCAGCTATCGCCCCGATCGACGGGCCCTGACCCTACACCCATCCGTGCTTCCGGGCGGCCTCGACGCCTTCGGCGAACAGCACACAGGCCGCGCCCACGAAGCCGTTGTACAGCGCCTGAGGCAGGACGACGTGCATCATGAGGCCGCCGAGAGAGACCGGGTAGTGGAAGAACTGCAGGAGAAAGAATCGCGTGAGGCCCTCGGCCACCGTGAGCAGGACGAGTCCCGGCACCTGGACGAGCGGACTCGCGACCCAGAACCGGCCCACGAGCAGCCCCATGGCGAACCCCGCCAGGGCCTTCGTGAGAGCCTGGACCCCGATCAGTCCCCCGCCCGCCACGTCCTGGAGGAAGCCGGCGAAGAAGCCCACGAGGCAGCCGACCTCGGGCCCCCGGCGCAGGGCCACGAGCACGGTCAGGATCAGCGGCACGTCAGGCGCGATGCCCCCGATGCTCAGGGTCGGCACCACGCTCGACTGCGCGACGCTGCCGCCGAGCGTGCTCAGGAGGAGCAGGAACCGCATGCCTATCCGTCCACCCTGAACAGGGCGGCGATGTCCTGGGTCGTCTGACCGGTCAGCAGCAGCACTTCCTCCACGCGCGGAAAGTCCGCCGCCGGAGCGACGACGGCGAAGTGAAAGAGCGCCGAGCCCTTGTCCTCGATGGCCACGACACGCCCGACGGGCAGCCCCTTCGGGAACAAGCTGCCCAGTCCGGAGGTCACGATGAGGTCTCCCGGGGCGACCTGTGCGCCGTCGCGCGCCATGAACTTGAAGCGCACGACGCCTCCGGCATCCCCTCGACGAGCCCCGGAGTGCGGGTGCGCTGGACGACGGCGCCGACCGTGGATGCCGGGTCATTGATGAGCTGCACCACCGAGGCGCCCGGGCGCACCTGCACCACGCGGCCGACGAGTCCCTCGGGCACGATCACCGGGGTCTGCTGGGCCACCCGCTGCCGCGGCCTCGATTCACGGTGATGGCACGCACCCAGCCGCCAGACTCGCGACCGACGACCTCGCCGGCCAGGGCCGACAGCGGGAGACGCTCGCGCAGCTCGAGAAGGCGCCGCAGTCGGGCGTTCTCCTGCTCGGTCTCCGCGCGCTGGAGCCCCTGCACCCGCAGGCCCTCGGCCTCGGCGCGCAGCACGGCATTCTCACTTCGCACTCCTTTCCAGTCCGTGTAGGTCGTCCAGATCCCGAGAGCGCCGCGATGGATCTTGACGAGCAGGCCCTGGACGGGCGTCATGAGCGCGGCCACGACGTCGCTGGCTCCGCCCGTGCCACCGCCGCGAGTCTGAACGGTCAGGAGCAAGAGCGAGACGAGGAACACCGAGACGAGCAGTCCGTACCTGCGCGATCTCACCGGCGCGTTGCCCTTCGCGGTGACGACTCCCGTGGCCGATAGGGCAGAGGCGCCCTAGGCGGGAATCGCGACCTTCCTCAAGAGATCCAGTTCGTCCAGCACCTCGCCGGTACCGAGGGCGACGCAGGAGAGCGGATCATCCGCCACGGTGATGGGGAGGTCGGTCTCCTGGCGGAGGAGCAGGTCGAGCCCGCGCAGCAACGCCCCGCCGCCCGTGAGGACGATGCCCTTGTCCACGATGTCCGCCGCCAGCTCTGGCGGCGTCCGCTCCAGACACGTGCGCACCGCGTCCACGATGGCCATGACCGGCTCCCGCAGGGCTTCCCGGATCTCCTCGTCGGTCACGACGATGGTCTTGGGGATCCCGTCGATCAGGTCGCGTCCCTTGACCTCCATGGTCAGGCGCTCGCCCCCCACGGGATACGCCGACCCGAGCTTGATCTTGATCTCCTCCGCTCGCCGCTCTCCCACCAGAAGGTTGTAGTGCTTGCGGATGTACTGGACGATGGCCTCGTCCATCTCGTCACCGGCGATGCGGACGGACTTGGAATACACGATCCCGCTGAGGGAGATCACCGCAACCTCGGTGGTCCCGCCCCCACGTCCACGACCATGTTGCCGCCCGGCTCCTGAATCGGCAGTCCGGCACCGATGGCCGCGGCCATCGGCTCTTCGATCAGATAGACCTCGCGGGCTCCCGCCTGCACGGCGGAGTCGCGCACGGCCCGCTTTTCCACCTGGGTGATGCCGGACGGCACCCCGATCACGATGCGCGGATGCACGAGGGTACGCCGCCGGTGCACCTTGTTGATGAAGTGGTGCAGCATCTTCTCGGTGACGTCGAAGTCCGCGATGACGCCGTCCTTGAGCGGCCGAATGGCCGTGATATTGCCGGGCGTCCGGCCCAGCATGGCCTTCGCCTCGTGGCCGACGGCCAGCACCGAATGGTCGGTCAGATGAATGGCGACAATGGACGGCTCGTTCATCACGATGCCCTCGCCGCGCACGTACACGAGGGTATTGGCAGTCCCGAGATCGATGGCGAGATCGTTCGAGAACAGTCCGGCGAGGATACTGATCAGCATGCGCCCACCCGTTGACCGGCATTTCTGGGAACTGCGGCAGAAGCGTGACGCGAAGTGTAGCACCCGCGGCGGCGAGAGACAAGAAAACCATCAGGCTTTTCCGCAACATGCGCGTCAGGCTGGCACCGGTGGACGACCGGCGCAGCCGACGGCGAAAAACGAGCCGTATTCCGGCCAGTTAGCTCTGACGATCGGGGCCCGGCCGCGCGCACCGGGCACCAGCCGCCGGGCCAGATTTGCTTGACACGGCCCGGAGTCCCGCATAGACTCCCCCTGGCCGCGGGGGCCAATAGTCGTTGAATACGCAAGGAAACCGTCGATCTGAAACCATCGCCGCGAGGACCTCAAGGTCCCGCGGCGTTTTTCTTTGTCCTTCACTCCCGAAGGACGCCCCCGCCATGGTGGCGGGGCATCACTGAGGCGCAGGCCTCAAGAGAAAGAGGTCGATACCAGATGGCTCAGGGCAGCGTGAAGTGGTTCAACGATGCGAAGGGGTACGGCTTCATTTCCCAGGAGAATGGCGAGGACGTGTTCGTGCATTTCAGCGCCATCCAGGCTCAGGGCTTCAAGAGCCTGGCGGAGGGGACCGGGTCGAGTTCGAGGTCACCAAGGGGCCCAAAGGGCTCCAAGCCGCCAACGTCCGCAAGGCGTAGGCAGCCGACCTATCAGGGCCGGGTCCCGGTTGCGCCGGGACCCGGCTCGACCCGCTCCGGCCATTGTCGCGTCGCAGCCGTTTGGGGCATGCCGCGTGATCGGTCCGTGAGAGAAACGCGCGTGCCAGCGGTCACCGCGCCGCGAGGACATCCGTCCTCGCCGGCGCGTTTTTGTTTCCGTGCACGGCGGGGAACCCCCGGCCATCGCGGACCGGGGCCTCGCGAGGGCGGCTGACCGCGTTCCGGCTCACCGCGTTCTCAGGAGAGAGGGCACAGACGCAGACGCATGGCACAGGGCGACGGCAAAAAATAGCCCCGACGGTGCCTGCGGCAGCTTCTGCCGTGCCGCCCCGCTGGTGAGAAGGGCGGGACCGTCGGGGCCGGTGGTTCCTGGACCCTCCAGGGCCACCTACGACTGCGTGTGTCTGGGCCTAGGAGGTGACCACCTCACAGCTCACCGTAGGGGTACACATCGGCTGGATCACCTCCCTTTCTCGGCGCGGCCCGAAAAGCGGCCCAGAAACCCGCAACCTTGGATCGGACGCCGACTCCCGACCCGAGGCTCGGTCACGTTGTCTCCGGCGGAATTGCCGGAGAGAACGCCCAGAGAGCCTGTGTGCGCTCTGACCGATTTGCGATCATGCTACTACAGAGATCCGGCTGAGCAAAGCAAGATGATTCTCACTTCACGGTGATCCGGCCGGCGTTCTTCTCGAGCATGCCCTCGGCGGCCGGCCCGTCGACCTGGCGAGATCCTGCGACGCCGTCAGCGGCCGTGCTTCGTCAGTCGGCTTCGGAGGGCGCGCGCGGTGAGGTAGGCGTCCCACTCCCACGGCAGCAGCGATTGCTTCTTCGAGTTGCAGTCCTTGCAGGATGCGACCATGTTCCCCGCACGGACCGGCCGCCGCGAATGAGGGGAACGACGTGATCGAGCGTCAATGCCCGGATTCCCACGGCGCGGCGGCAATAGTGGCAGATCCCTGCGGCGATGCGCCGCTTCCACCAGGCGCTCTGCCGCAGCTCGCGGGCGCGCGCCTTCTCGCGCCGCAGGTCGGCGTCATCGACCTCGGGGATGAAGCGGCCGGAGTCCGTCACGCGTCCTCCTTCACCGAGGTGAGCTGCAGCGAGAGAACCTCCCATTCCTTCATGAGCCGCGCGACGCGCTCCTCCGTCTCCTTGCGCGTCTGGGTAATCTCACGAGCGCGGCGGCTGTCGCGATAGAGCTCCGGATCCGCGAGGGCGAGGCCCGTGTCCTCGAGACGCGCCTCGAGGTCGTGAATCTGCGTTTCGACCGTGCGCAGGCGGGCCTCGATCGCCTTGACCTCGCGACCGATCTCCTTGCGCTCGCGCCGGTCACCGCGAGGCGCCGCCGGGCTCGAGCCGAGCCGCGCGGGAGCCGGCGGCGGGGCGGGGCCGGCGGCGCGGATGAACCCGCCGGCGGCGGGGCAGCGGCCTCGGCTTTGTGCGCCAGGTAGTCGTCGTAGCTGCCGAGGTACGTCGTGAGCGCGCCGTCGTCGACTTCCACCACCTGCGTCGCGATCCGGTTGATGAAGTAGCGGTCGTGAGAGATGAACACGATGGTCCCGGTGAAGGTCGACAGCGCCTCCTCGAGCACTTCCTTCGAGGCGAGGTCGAGGTGGTTGGTCGGCTCGTCCATGCACAGGAGCGCGGCGGGACGGACGAGCATCTTGGCGAGCGCCACCCGCGCCTTCTCGCCGCCCGACAGCACGGAGATCCGCTTGTCGACCGTGTCGCCGCTGAAGAGAAAGGAGCCGAGGATATTGCGCAGGCGCCCGATGGTCGAGTCGGGATCCGCCTGCTCCAGCTCTTCGAACACCGTCCGGCTCGGATCGAGCGCGTCGAGCTGGTGCTGCGCGTAGTAGTGCACCTCGACGTGGGTGCCGAGCGCCCGCTCGCCGCTGTCGAAGGGCAGGGCGCCCGCCAGGACCTTGAGCAGGGTGGACTTCCCCGCCCCGTTCACCCCGACGAGCGCCACGCGCTCGCCGCGCTCGACGGCGAAGTCCGCGCCGCGGTACACGACCTTGTCTCCATAGGCCTTGTGGATGTCGGTGAGGCGGGCGACCATCCGCCCCGTGCGCGGGGGCTGCGGAAACTTGAAATGGATCCGCCGAGCGCCCGCGTCGACCTCGATCCGATCCACCTTGTCGAGCATCTTGATCCGGCTCTGGACCTGGCGCGCCTTCGTCGCCTGATAGCGAAAGCGGTCGATGAAGCGCTCGATCTCGGCCACGCGCTTGGCCTGGTTGCGCGCGCGCGCCTCGAGGAGCGCGTGCCGGGCCTCGCGCTCGACGAGGAAATGGTCGTAGTCGCCGGGGTAGACGGCGACGGTGCCCCCGACCAGGTCGGCGATCGCCGTCACCATGCGGTTCAAGAAGTATCGGTCGTGGGAGACGAGCACCACGGTGCCGTCGTAGGAGGCGAGAAAGCTCTCCAGCCACCCGAGGGACTCGAGATCCAGGTGATTGGTCGGCTCGTCGAGCAGCAGGAGGTCCGGGCGGAGCAGGAGCAGGCGTGCCAGCGCCGCCCGCATGCGCCATCCGCCGGAGAACTGCGCGAGCGGACGATGGACCTCCTCCGGCTTGAAACCGAGCCCGCTGAGGATCACCTTGGCCTGGGCCTCGAGGCGATACCCGCCCAGGGCTTCGAAGCGGTGCTGGACCTCGCCATACCGGTCGAGCAGGGCCGGGTCGGCCTCGGGACGGGCCATGTCGGCGGCAAGCCGCTCGAGCTGGGCCTCGAGGCGCCAGACCTCGTCGAAGCCCGACAGCGCCTCCGCCAGCACGGTCGGCGCCTCACTGCTCGCGACATCCTGCGCCAGATAGCCCACGCTCACGCCGCTGTCGGTGTGCACGCGCCCGGCGTCCGGCTCCTCCACCCCGGCGAGAATGCGGCAGAGCGTGGTCTTGCCCGCGCCGTTCGGACCGACGAGGCCGATGCGCTCGCCCCGCCCGATCCGCCACGAGCAGTCGGTGAGGAGCGTCTGGCCCCCGTATCCCTTCGAGACGGTCTCTAGCGCGATCACGGCGGCCGCCTACCCCATGGTCTGCACGCGCTCGGGGAGGATCTTGTAGGTGACCCGCACCTCTCCGGGCTTGCGGTTGCCATACCGGTCCTGGCCGGTGTACTTCTTCGCGAGCGCGTCGATGTGCGCATCGGCGCCGGTCTCGGTGACCTCCGCGATCCGCCCCCTGACCTGGACATAGCGATAGGGATTGTCCGGATCCATGATGGCGAGCGCCACCTTCGGATTCTGCGCGAGGTTCTTCTCCTTCACCCGCCCTCGCGCGGTATTGAACCGGATGTGGGTCCCATCGAAGTCGAACCAGACGGGCGTCACTTGAGGGGCGCCCTCGGCATTGACGGTGGCGATCACGGCAAAGGCCTTCTTCTGCAAGAGATCCTTGAACGACTCGGGAAATGCGGGCATCGGGTGCTCCTTTTCGATGAGGTCAGGCGGTGACATCTCCCGGTGCCGCGGTCGCGTCGGGCGAGGGCGGGCCGGGGTCGGTGAGCGCGCGGGCCCGCGCTTCGGCGAGGCCGCGCACGGCGAGGAGAAGGCGCACGAGGCATTGCTGGACGAGCTGCGCGTCCTGGGCGGTGGGGTCGGCCATCCACTGGCGCGCCCACTCCCGCTTCTCCGCCTGGAAGCCGAGCGTGGGCGACAGCGCCTGGAGGCGGAGGAGCAGATCGTCGGCGGGCAGGCCGGCCGCGCGCAGCCGCGCGACCACCGCGCCGCGCACGGCGGCGTTCCAGATCCCCGTGAGCGCCTCGAGCAGCGCCGCGTAGCACGTCGCGTCCGGCTTCTGTCTGAGATGCTCGACGACCGCGGCGAACAATGGATGGACGCCGGGGTTGCCCTCTTCGTCCACGCCGGCGAGGCCGGCGAACAGGAGGTCGCGGGCCGAGATCGGGCATGCGCTCGAGCAGCTCCACCAGCTCGGCGATGGGGACCGCCGGCAGTCTCGCGAGCCGATCGAGCAGAGGCGCGTCGGAGGCCACGAGGAATCTCAGTGACCGCCGGTGCAGCCGGCGCACCGGCACAGCGCGCGCAGATCGGCATAGGGATAGAGGCTCTCATGCCCATCCGTCCAGGTGACGCGCAGGCCCTCGGTCAGCTTCTTGATGTCACGCGGCCAGCCCATCGCCTCCGTCAGCGCGGCGCTCGGCTCGTGACCGGCGGCAGGGTCGTCCACGGCGCAGCCGATCGAACGGATAGATGCTCGAGTGGCTGTCCCCCAGGTCACTCCAAGCGCATAGCGGCCCACGAGATGGACGTCCTTCGGCTCGTTCGGGTTGGGCTGCCCCAGGATGGGCAAGCGGAGCCCCTTGATGGTCATGCGCCGCCCCCGGTGCTCGGCGCGGCGAGCCGCTGCCCGGCCAGGAGATAGTGGATCGCCATGTTCTGGTGTTCTCCCCACCTGGACGCGCGCCGGCGGATGGCGGGCTCGGACAGCGCTCGTCCCCGATTGTAGAAGTGCTCGAACGCCCGGCGCACGCCGAGATCGCCGGCGGGACAGACGTCGCCACGGCCGAGGCCCCGCGCGAGAAACCACTCCGCCGTCCAGCGGCCGAAGCCGCGCACCCTCGTCAGCGTCTCGATGACCTCCTCGTTGGAGCGCCCGCCGAGGGCGTCCAGATCGAGCCGGCTCGCCGCCACCTCCTGTGCCAATCCGATGATGTACTCCGCTTTTCGGACGGTGAACTGCATGGCGCGCAGCTCCTCCACCGCCGCCCGCGCGAGCGCCGCGGGCTCCGGGAACGCGTACACGGCCGCGCCGGCGACCTCGACCGGCACGCCGAAGCGCCGCACGAGCCGAGCTCGGACCGTGAAGGCGAAGGCCAGATTGACCTGCTGGGCGCACACCGAGCCCACCAGCATCTCGAACGGCCGGGGTGACAGCGTGGGCCGCAGCCCGCGAAGCCGTGGGATCAACCCGGTCAAGACGGGGTCGGCGGCCGCGGCGCGATAAAACGCCGTCACGTCCAGATCGAGCCCCAGGACGTGCCGTGCTTCGGCGACGGCGGCGTCCACCACGCGGCGACTGCGTGTCCCCGGGACGGCGATCGTGAGCTGCGTCCGGTCGGCGTCATCCGTCCAGGTCAGGTCATACCCATGCCAGCGCCCATCCACTTGAAGTGCTCGGCGAAATCGTCCGTCCTCGAGCCGGTTGACGGGATCCTCGCCCCAGCGGCGGTACCGGGAGAGCGTCGACGCGACATCGAGGGGCCAGGGGCGGAGAGACTGACGTTCATCGCGAAGCTAGAGTGTAGCAGGTTCCAGACCCTCGACCAGCAGCTCGCCTGCTTCCGCACCGAGGATTTCGCGGCAGCGCGTGCGCGCCCTCGCGGAGCGCCGAGCCCCACGCTTCACTGCTTGAGGTGAAACGGCACGTCGACGACGACCACCCCCTTGCGGAACAGCAGCGCGCCCTGATCAGCAGCGCCGTCTGGTTGTGCAGCAGGTGCTGCCACCAGCGGGCGGGGACGAACTCGGGGATCACGATCGTCACCACGTGGTTTGGGCCGAGCGCGAGCAGGTGGTTGACGTAGTCGAGGAAGGGCGCGAGCAGCGACCGGTACGGCGAGGTCAGGACGACGAGCGGGATGCCGAGCCCGTACTTGCCCCACTTCTCCTCGAGCCGCGCGCGTCCGATCGGGGTCGAGCTCGACGTAGACGGCCTTGACGGACAGCGATAGCGCCTGGGCATAGCGCAGGGCCGCGGCCACGCCCTTGTGCAGGTCGCCGACGAGCACGAGGACGGTGTGCTCGATCGGCGGCGGCCCCGCGTAGCCCTCCAGCGAGAGCTGGCGAGCGACGTCCGCGTAGTGGCGGTGGACCATCAGGAAGATGAGGACGAGGATCGGGATCAGCAGCATGACGATCCATGCGCCGTCGGCGAACTTGGTCGCGCCGATCACGAGCATGACGACGCCCGTCGTCGCCGCGCCCACCGCGTTCAGCCACCAGCGCCACCACCAGCCCTCCTCGCGCAGCACGAGCCAGCGCCGGACCATGCTCGCCTGGGAGAGGGTGAACGAGATGAAGACGCCGAGCGCGTAGAGCGGGATCAGCGCATGCGTCTCGCCGCCGAACACGATGACGAGCCCGGCGGCGGTGCCGCCGAGGATGAGGATGCCGTTGGAGAAGACGAGCCGGTCGCCCCGGGTGCCGAACTGCCGCGGGATGAACCCGTCGCGGGCGAGAAAGTACGACAGCCTCGGGAAGTCCGCGAACGACGTATTGGCGGCGAGGATCAGGATGAGCATCGTCACCGCCTGGATCTCGTAGTAGAGGAGGCCACCGCCGAAGATCTGTCGGGCGAGCTGGGAGACCACCGTCTCTGCGGGTATCGGAGTCAGGTGATAGTGCCGGGCGAGAAACGTGATGCCCATGAACAGCGTGACCAGGATCACGCCGAGCCAGGCGAGCACGATGCGCGCGTTCTTCGCCTCGGGCGGCTTGAACGCGGGCACGCCGTCGGACACCGCCTCCACACCGGTCAGGGCCGTACACCCTGAGCGAACGCGCGGAGAAGGAAGAACGTCGTCACCGCGTGCGCCCCGGCGGGCACGTGCTCGGGCGGTGGCGGCAGCTCCCAGCCGAAGAGCCACCGGACGTATCCGTACCCGAGCATGCCCAGAAAGCTCGCGATGAAGAGGTAGGTCGGCAGGGCGAAGAGCGCCCCCGACTCGCGGATGCCCCGCAAGTTGGCCGTGGCGATCGCGGCGATGCAGAGCACGCCGAGCAGCACGCGATAGTCGTAGAGCGCCGGGAACGCGGAGGTGAGCGCGGCGATCCCCGCCGCCACGCTCACCGCGACGGTGAGCACGTAGTCGACGAGGAGCGCCGCGCCCGCCGCCAGGCTCGGCAGCGTGCCGAAATTGTCCTTCGTGACGATGTAGGCGCCCCCGCCCTGCGGATAGGCCAGGATGGTCTGCCGATACGAGCTGGTGACGACGGCGATCAAGAGGCAGATCGCGACGCCGATGGGTACCGCATAGCCGAGCGCGGCGGTACCCGCGAGCACCAGGATGAGCAGGATCTCTTCGGTCGCGTAGGCGACGGAGGACAGGGCGTCCGACGCGAACACCGCGAGCGCGCTTCCCTTGGACAGCCGCTCGTGTCGGGCCTGAGCCGTCGCGAGCGGCCGGCCGACGAAGACCTTCTTGAGCGTGCTGATTTTCACCGTCTGGACGCCTCCGAAGGCCCTACGCTAGATTCCCTGCGACGGCGCTGTCAAGCACCGTCGCCCGGTCGCGGCCCTGCCGGGTCAGTGGAGCCGGGCGCGCGCGCGCGGCCGCCCGCCGGCGAGAGCGTGCGGCCTTCCGAAACGTCCGACGGCAGCAGCGGCCGCTCCGGCAGCGTGTAGACGACCTCTCGCCGCTGGCCCTCGCGGTACACGTTCAGGCGGACGCTCGCCCCCACCGCCAGCTTCCGCATCACCTCGGCGAGCGCCGCCGGCGAATCCAGCGCGCGGCCGTTGATGCCGGTGATCACGTCGCCGCCGATCAGATACGCGCGGCCGTCGATCTCCAGCTCGAGCCGCCCGCCCTGGAGGCCCGCGCCTTCGGCAGGGCTCCCGGCTCGATGACCTCGACGAGGAGGCCGTCGACGAGCGGCGCCTTGAGCAGGTCCCTGAGCTCGCTCGTGACGAGCTGCCCGTGAAAGCCCAGCCACGGGCGGATGACGCGGCCATGGGCGAGGAGCGAGACCATGGTGGTCTTGGCCAGATTGGCGGGCACGGCGAAGCCGATGTTCTGGGCGTCGGCGATGACCGCGGTATTGATGCCGATCACCTCGCCGCACCGGTTCAGGAGCGGGCCACCGGAATTGCCCGGATTGATGGACGCGTCCGTCTGGATGAGCGGCTCCAGCACCGAGTACGGCGTTTCGGGCAGCACGCGATTCATCCCCGACACGATGCCGCGCGTCAGCGTCTGATCGAGGCCGATCGGGTTGCCGATCGCGACCACGTCATCGCCCACGCGCACGCGGTCGGAATCGCCGAGGGCGACCGTGGGCAGACGCTCGGATGGCGGCACGCTGATGCGGAGCAGGGCGAGGTCGAAGATCGGATCGGCGCCGACGAGCCGTGCCGGCAGCCGCCGGCCGTCGTCGAGCGTCACCGTGATGGACTGACGGCCATAGGCCACGTGCGAATTGGTCAGGATCAGCCCTTCCGCGTCGACGAGCACGCCGGAGCCGACGACGTGGGTGACGCGCTCGGAGAGCCGGTACGGGTTGATCGACGTCGCACCGATCGAGACGACCGCAGGCGACACGCGGTCGAACATGTCGGCCAGCGATTCCTCGCACGCGTCCGCCCGCGCTTGCGCCTGCGCACCGCTCGGCGCCGCCGCGCAGGCAAGCGCCACGGCCAGCATCATCGCCGAGCAGCGGCGGCGCCGCCGGTGCAGCCCGGCCATGTGGGGACTCATCCTCATCATCGCGATCCTCCTGTGCACGACCTGGCTGACGCTCCGGGAAGAGGCTACACCAGTCCGTTCGATGGTCTCCCCCTGTCAATGGCCGCGCCTCTCTCCTTGTGCCCAGCGCGGCGAGTTGCTACGCTGGCCTCCGCTGGCGAATGCGGCGTCCATCGGCGGGACGCGGAGAGGAGCGCATGGACCTCCGGATCGCGTACATCGCGGTCGCCGAGAGCGTCGTTCTCGGGCGGCCCGGCCTCGCCGAGGGAGGCCACGTTCCGCCCGCATGCCCGATCTCACTCAGCTTCTAGGCCACTGGGGCTACGTCGCCCTGTTCGTGGTCGTCGTGCTCGGCAATGTCGGCGTGCCGCTGCCCGAGGAGACGGTCCTCGCCCTCGCGGGCTATCTCGTCTGGCGCGGCGACATGCGGCTGCCCGTCGTGCTCGTGGTCGGCGTCGTGAGCGCGGTGGCGGGCGACAACCTCGGGTACTGGGTGGGACGCCGCTTCGGGCGGAACGCGCTGCCTCGATACGCACGCTGGGTGCTGGGGCACCCCGAGCGGCTGTCGACGATGGCGGATTTCATCAAGCGGCGCGGGCCCTTCGCGGTGTTCGTCGCGCGCTTCATTCCCGGCATCCGGTTCATGGCCGGCCCGCTCGCGGGCGGGCTCGGGATGCGCTTCACGCGATTCTTCGCGGCCAACGTGCTGGGGGCGCTGGTCTACGTCCCGACGGTGGTCGGCGCGGGCTACGCCATCGGCTACGGTCTGGGCGAGTACGTGGAACGGTTGCAGAAGTTCGTCGGCCAGGTCGAACGAGTGATCCTGGCCGTCGCGCTCGTCAGCGCCCTGGCGCTCATCGGCTGGCGCATCGTCCACGCCCTGCGGGCGACAGAAGGGGCCCGTGATCTGACGGCTGCCGGCCGGGCGACGGTCGCCCGGCCGCCATCGACTCAGTGGCCCGTGGCGTCCCCGAAGCCGGCCGAGCCCTTCAGGCGCTCCTCCGTGCCCGGAATGTACTTGCGCTCGAATTCCTGGAAGTGGGCGACGCGCGCCATCACGTGATGGCTCTCCGTCGGAGTGCCCCACCTTCGTCCGCTCGAGCGTCCACTGGCCCTGCTCTTCGTTCTTGACGAGCTCCTGCATCGCGTTCCACACCGCGAACATCGACGCATGGGCGCCGTAGAGGGTGATGAAGATGAACTTGTAACCCAGCTCGCCCAGCTCGCGAAACGTGAGCGGATCGGCGTCCTGGTGCCACCGGAACGATGACGAGTAGTTGAAGGACAGCGGCAGCTTCGGGTGCGTCTGCCTCATCGCCCGGGCGAACTCGATCGCCGGACCCCGATCGGAGCTCGACAGCTCACACCAGACCGAGTCGACACCGGCGTCGGCGTAGGCCCGCCCGCGCCAGATGGCTTCGTCCATGCTGCCCCCGACGGCGCCATACGCATCGGTCCGCGCGATGATGACGAAATCGCGATCGAGACGATCGCGCTCGGCGAGGGCGGCCCGGTACTTCCCGAGCGCCTCCTCGCGCGACACGATGGTCTTGCCCGCGATATGCCCACAGCGCTTCGGAAATCGCTGATCCTCGATGTGGATGCCCGCGACGCCCGTCTTGACGAACTCCTGGACCGTGCGCATCGTGCTGAGCGCGTTGCCATAGCCGTCATCGGCGTCGGCGATGATCGGGACCTCCACCGCGCTCGCCACCATGGAGGCGGCCTTCGTCACCTCGGTCATCGTCAACAGCCCCATGTCCGGCCATCCGTTGAGCATGGCCAGGGAGTAGCCGCTGAGATAGATGGACTTCATCCCGGCGCTCTCGGCGATCTGGGCGTCAAGCGGGAGTAGATGCCTCCGGTGAACAGGTACGGCTCGTCCTGCAGCAGCTGTCTGAACGTTCTTCCCTTGGATTGCACGACTCAGATCCTCCTTGGCCGTCGGCGGCCGGCTATGAAATCGCCGGCTGGAGCGCGGTCGCGCACCAGCGGCAGTACGTGCCGCTATCGACTTCGACGGCACAGCTCGGGCAGCACGCCATCGCGCAGTCCCGGCAGGCACTCGCCCGCGACAACTCGCGATGGAGCAGGCTGCATTCCCACGTCGTCATTGGATTGCCCCGTGGGGTCGCCAGGGACCTAGCCGAGGTCGGGGGTCGCGTTGGCCGCGTACCGCGCCGGCGCCAGCGCGGCCGCCCAGGGCAGCTCGAGCAAGACCTCGGCACAGCGCGAGCAATAGTTGGCCGATTCGAGCTGGTACGAGCAGGTTGGGCAGCACGGAGCACCGCACTCGATGCAACCCAGTTGATCGAAGGAAAACCGGAACTCAGTCCCGCAACGGCATCGCGTCTCCATTGAGCCGCCTCCTTGAGCCAGAATGGCCAAGGAACAGAGCAAGAAGCGATCCAGAGGAGTAGTCAAACTATAACTATGTGATTTAGCTAGACTACGGACGCCGGTGGTAAATTGACTAGTGGGACATCATGTGTCTCTGTTATTGGCTACAATTTTATGTAATTAGACGTTAACCTACTAATTAATAAACTAATACTTCGAATATTATCAGATGAGACATCACGGACACATCTATGTGTCTATAGTGACTCATCTGTGTAATCTCTTCTTTTAATCGTGTACTTCGAGATCAGGCGATGGAAGTTTCTTCGCGTGATCCCAGAGCGTTGCGCGGCCAGCGAGATGTTCCCGCGCGATTCGGCCAGGAAGCGAGAGACCGCCTCCCGCTCGAACAAGGCGACCACGCGCGCCTTTCCGTCCAGGAAGGTCTCCTTCGTGGTGACGCCGATGGGGCTCGACTCTTGCCGGTCGAATGGCAGATGCGCCACCTCGACCTGGCGGCCCGGCGCCAGCACGACGGCCCGCTCGATGCTGTTCTCGAGCTCCCTCAGATTGCCCGGCCACGCGTAGCGCTTCATCAGATCCAGCGCTTCCGGAGAGAATCGCTCGACCTTCTTGTTCACCTTCGCCTCCGCCTTGCGGAGGAAGTGATGGGCGAGGACGGGAATGTCCTCCGCGCGCTCCCGAAGGGGCGGAAGGACGATGGTGAACGTGTTGAAGCGGTAGAAGAGGTCCTGCCGGAACTCACCCGCCGCGAGCGCCTTCTCCAGGTCGCGGTTCGTGGCGGCAATGACGCGCACGCGCACCCGCCGGGTCACGACGTCTCCTACCGGCTTGCTCTCACCGGCCTGGAGCACCCTCAGGAGCTTCCCCTGCATCTCGACGGGCATATCTCCCACCTCGTCGAGAAAGATCGTGCCCCCGTCCGCCTTCTCGAACAGGCCGACTTTGTCGGCCACGGCCCCCGTGAAGGCGCCCCGCTTGTGACCGAAGAGCTCGGACTCCATGAGGGTCGGCGTGAGCGCGGTGCAGTTCACGGTGATCAGCGGCTTGTCGCGCAGGTGTGAGTAGCGGTGGATGGCGCGGGCGACCAGCTCCTTCCCGGTGCCGGACTCGCCGCGGATCAGCACGGTGGTCGGCGTCGGAGCCACCCGCGCGATCTGCTCGGCGATCTCCTTCATCTTGGGGTTCTGCCCGAGGATGAAGTCGCCTTCCGACTGCGCTTGGAGCTCGCGCAGCATCAGCGAGTAGCGATCCTCCAGCTCCCCGGAGCGCTTGCGCTCGGCGAGCAGGTCCCACATGAACTTGGCACTCGCCCCACCCATGACCTCGGCACGCGGCGCCTTGAACTCGAGGATCGAGCGCTGCACTTCCGCATTGCCCGTCACGTCGATGATCAAGTCGAGGCGCGGGTCGGCGATGAGCTGCTTCGGATCGGTGGCCACCGGGATATCGAGCCGGCGGGCCAGTTCGAGGCCGGGCGCCCACGGGTTCACGTCGGCGATCCCCAGGAGGGTCACGGTGGGATCGTCCCTGAACATCTCGAGCAGGGCCCGGCCACCCTTGCCGGCTCCGACGATGACGACCTTGGTCATGCGCGTTGGCCGCTTGTGGCGCGCGGCGCCACAATCAGAACGGTTGGGGCTCGCGCCGGGCGAGTCGCTCGAAGGACGCGTACTCGGGAATGAAGGTCACCTGCACCTTGCCGGTCGGGCCATTGCGCTGCTTGCCGATGATGATGTCGGCGACCCGGTCGCCGTCGTCGGATTGCAGCCCGTAGCGCTCGGGACGGTAGAGGAAGAGGATGACGTCGGCATCCTGCTCGAGGGCGCCCGACTCGCGAAGGTCGGAGAGCTGGGGCTCCTTGCTCTGGCGGGCCTCGACCGCTCGGGAGAGCTGGGAGAGGGCGACGACGGGCACATTGATCTCCTTGGCGAGCGCCTTGAGGGAGCGCGAGATCTCCGAGATCTCCTGCTGGCGATTGTCCGGGTTTCTCCCCCGCATGAGCTGCAGATAGTCGATGACGATGAGGTCGAGCCCGTGCTCGGCCTTCATCCGGCGGGCCTTGGCGCGCGCCTCGAGGACGGTGAGGGCGGCCGAATCATCGATGTAGATGGCCGCCTCTGCCAATCGCCCGGCCGCATTGGTCATGCGCGTCCAGTCCCGCGGGTCGAGATAGCCGGTGCGCACCTTGTGCGAGTCGACCTTGGCCTCGGCGCAGAGCAGGCGCTGGACGAGCTGCTCCTTGGACATCTCGAGGCTCAGCACCAGGATCTTCTTGTGGTCTTCGACGCCCGGCGTGCTTGGCGATATTGAGGGCGAAGGCGGTCTTGCCCATCGACGGCCGTCCCGCGATGATGATGAAGTCGCTCGGCTGGAACCCGGACGTCATCCGGTCGAGGTCGTCGAAGCCACTGGCGAGGCCGGTGATATGCTCCTTGCGATCGTAGAGCCGCTCGATGTGCTCGAAGGTGTCCTTGAGGATGGCCCGGACGGGCACCGCCGAGCCCTGCATGCGGCGCTCGGAGATCTGGAAGATCAATCGCTCGGCGTCGTCGAGCAGCTTGTCAACCGGTTCGCGCGCCTCGTAGCTCTGGCCGATGATCTCCGTCGAGATGCGGATGAGCTCGCGCAGGACGGCCTTCTCGCGGACGATGCCCCCGTAGGACAGGAGATGGGCCGCGGTCGCGGCCTCTTCCACCAGCCCCGCCAAGGCCGCAGGGCCGCCGACCTCCTCGAGCTCGGTGCGCCGCCGCAGCTCTTCCGACACCGTGAGCAGATCCACCGGCTCATTGCGCTCGAAGAGCCCGAGCATCGCGTGGAAGATCTTGCGATGGCCCTCCTTGTAGAAATCGGGCGCCTGCAAGTAGCTCGACGGCCTTGGGCAGGCTCTCGCGCTCGAGCAGGATGGCCCCGAGCACGGCGCGCTCGGCTTCCAGGCTATGGGGCGGGATCCGGGCGGTCAGAAGATCGTTGAGTGTCGCCACACCTGAGCTCGGCCACGGCTACTCGCGCGTCGTGCACTTTCGCTCGCTATTCGCGCGTGACCGATACCTTGAGCTGGGCGGTCACTTCCGGATGCAACCGGATAGGCACGCTGAACTCTCCCAGGGTCTTGATCGGCTCGTCGAGCCCGATGCGCCGGCGCTCGATCTCGAGCCCGTGCTGGCTGAGGAACTCCGCCACGTCGGCGCGTCCCACCGATCCGAACAGGCGCGCCTCGTCGGAAGCCTGGCGGCTCTGGGCAAAGTGCAGCGCCTCGATGGCGTGCGCCTGCGCCTGGGCGTCGGCTTGAGCTTGCTGGCCCGACTTTCCTGCCGCGCCTTGATGCCCTCGAGGTTCTTCATATTCGCCGCGGTGGCGTGCAGGGCAAGCTTCTGAGGCAGGAGATAGTTGCGGGCGTATCCGTCGGCCACGTCACGAACGTCTCCGCGCCGGCCGAGCGTGCTGACATCGTCGAGCAGGATGATCTTCATCGGGAGGCTCCGTTCATCCTCAGTCGGACGTCTGGGCGAGCAGCGCGACCGTGCGGGCACGCCGGACGGCGCGGGTGAGCTGGCGCTGGTGCCGTGCGCAGCTCCCGGAGATGCGCCGGGGCGTGATCTTGCCGCGCTCCGAGACGAACCCCTTGAGGCGGCGGACGTCCTTGTAGTCGATCACGCTCAACTTGTCGATGCAGAACTTGCAGACCTTGCGGCGACCGAATCGGCGCCGCTTCGTGGGCTTGCTTGCAGGTGGAATGGTTCTCTCCTCCCTCGTATTGAAATCGGAGGGGCGCCGTCGGTCCCCTCCTAGAAGGGCACCTCGTCGTCCCCTTCGCCATGCGCCTCGACGGCCTCGGGCACCGTGGGTGCGCCTCCCGCCGTCTTGCCGCGCCCCATGAACTGGACCCGCTCGGCGACCACCTCGACGACATTGCGCTTCTGGCCGTCCTTCGTCTCCCAGTCCCGGGTCTGGAGGCGCCCCTCGACCATGACGGGACTGCCCTTGTCCAGGTACTCGCCGCTGCTCTCCGCCTGCTTCCCCCACACCACCACGGTGAGGAAGCACGTCTCCTCTCGCTTCTCACCACCCTGGGTCGTGTAGTTGCGGTTCACCGCCAGCCGCAAGTCGGCCACCGCCGTGCCGCTCGGCGTATAGCGCAGCTCAGGGGCGCGCGTCAGGTTCCCGATGAGGAATACCTTGTTCAGGCTCGCCATCAGACAACCTCCTCCACGGCCGCGACTGCCGCTGCCTGCTGTTTTGGTGCCGATCGAACCCGCTTCTTTGCGGGGATGCGCGTCGAGAGGAAGCGCAGGACTTGCTCGTTCAGACCGAGCTGCCGCTCGAACTCCTTGATCACGGCCGGGACCGCCGAACACTCGAGGACCGCGTACGTGCCTTCGCGCTGCTTGCGAATGTCGTAGGCCAAGCGGCGCTTGCCCCAGCTCTCGGCCTTGCCGACTTCCGCGCCGAGGGTCTTCAGGTTCTCCTGGAGCTTGATGAGGAGCGCGGCCACGTCCTCGTCCGACGGACGAGGGTCGAAAATCACGAGAATCTCGTAAGGATACAGAGCACTCACCTCCCATCGGAACAGTTGGGCCGCTCCGGTCAGATGACTCGGATGCCAGCCTGACTCGAAGCCGCTACGTTACCAAAGGCGGTCCCACAAGGCAACCTACCCGTCTTCGACAGTAGGAGAGCGCCGGGAAGTCGTCAAGACGTGGACAAAATGGCACAGCCCCTGCCGTGTGGACAGGGGCTGTGCCGGTGATCCCGCCGGAGCGGGTTGGGTTTAGTACATGTCCCCGTGCGGCATCGCGGGCGCCGCTGCGGGCTTCTCCTCGGGCAGATCGCAGATGAGCGCCTCCGTGGTCAACAGCAGGGAGGCCACCGACGCCGCGTTCTGCAGCGCCACGCGCTCGACCTTGGTCGGGTCGATGATGCCCGCCTGGATCATGTCCACGAACTCCAGCGACTCGGCGTCGAAGCCGCGGGTGGCGACCTTCTCCGCCTTGACCTTCTCCACGATCACGCTGCCCTCGAGGCCGGCGTTCTCGACGATGTTCCGGATGGGCTCCTCGAGCGCGCGCTTGACGATATTGGCACCGACCTTCTCGTCGCCCTCGAGCTTGAGCCCTTCGATGGCTCACCGACGCGCGAAGGAGCGCGACACCGCCGCCGGGCACGATGCCTTCCTCGACCGCCGCGCGGGTGGCGTTGAGCGCGTCCTCGACCCGAGCCTTCTTCTCCTTCATGGCCGTCTCGGTGGCCGCGCCGACCTTGATCACGGCGACGCCGCCCGCCAGCTTGGCGAGCCGCTCCTGCAGCTTCTCGCGGTCGTAGTCCGAGGTGGTCTCCTCGATCTGCGCCCGGATCTGCTTGATACGCCCCTCGATGGACGCCGTCTTGCCCGCGCCCTCGACGATGGTCGTATTGTCCTTGTCGACCACGATCTTCTTGGCCTTGCCGAGGTCCTCCAGCTTGATGTTCTCCAGCTTGATGCCGAGATCCTCGGTGATGGCCTTGCCGCCCGTCAGGATCGCGATGTCCTCGAGCATGGCCTTGCGGCGGTCGCCGAAGCCGGGCGCCTTCACGGCGGCGCAGTGCAGCGTGCCGCGCAGCTTGTTGACGACGAGGGTGGCGAGCGCCTCGCCCTCGATGTCCTCGGCGATCACGAGGAAGGGCTTGCCCGCCCGCGCCACCTGCTCGAGCAGCGGGAGCATGTCCTTCATCACGCTGATCTTCTTCTCGTGGATCAGGACGAGCGCGTCCTCGAGCACGCACTCCATGCGCTCGGCGTCCGTGACGAAGTACGGCGAGAGGTAGCCGCGGTCGAACTGCATGCCCTCGACCACGTCGAGCACGGTCTCCGAGGACTTGGACTCCTCGACCGTGATGACGCCGTCCTTGCCCACCTTCTCCATGGCCTCGGCGATCAGGTTGCCGATCGTCTTGTCGTTGTTCGAGGCGATGGTGGCGACCTGGGCGATCTCCTTCTTGTCCTTGGTCGACTTCGACATCTTCTTCAGCTCTTCGACCACCACCTCGACCGCCTTGTCGATGCCGCGCTTGAGCCCCATCGGGATTGGCGCCCGCCGTCACGTTCTTGAGGCCCTCGCGGACGATGGCCTGGGCCAGCACGGTCGCCGTCGTCGTCCCGTCACCCGCGATGTCGGAGGTCTTGGAGGCGACCTCCTTGAGCATCTGGGCGCCCATGTCCTCGTAGTTGTCCTTGAGCTCGATCTCCTTGGCGACCGTCACCCCGTCCTTGGTGATGGTGGGGCTGCCGAACTTCTTGTCGATGACCACGTTCCGCCCCTTGGGTCCCATGGTGGCCTTGACGGCGGCCGCCATGACATTGACTCCGCGCAGCAGGGCGGCGCGTCCCTCGTCACTGAACATCACCTGCTTCGGCATGCTTGTTCTCCTCCTCGATCGTTCGCTGGATTGGACCGGATCACGATCCGGTCAGGTTGGATGCGCGTTCGTACCGGCGGCGCCTCGGCGCCGACCACTACTCGATGATGGCGAGCACGTCCTCCTCGCGCAGGATCAGGTACTCCTCGTCCTCGACCTTCACCTCGGAGCCGGAATACTTGCCGAAGAGGATCTTGTCGCCGGCCTTGACGTCGAGCGGGATCTTCTTGCCGTCATCGGCGACCTTGCCGTTGCCCACCGCGATGACCTTGCCCTCCTGCGGCTTCTCCTTGGCGCTGTCGGGGATGATGATGCCCCCTTCTTCACTTCCTGCTCCTCCATCCGCTTGACAATGATGCGGTCGTGCAACGGACGAATCTTCATGGTTGACGCCCCTCCCGATAGTAAGATGTTGACCCTGGTGGCTGATCCCAAAGCGGGGACGGCCTTTAGCACTCATCGGACTCGACTGCTAATGTAGCGGCTGAACACCTCGATGTCAAATGCCAAATTAGCCAATTGTATCAAGCATCTTACGAGGAGCCCATGATGACCGACGTCTCCGCGGCGCCCGCCATTCTGATCTCTCGTATGCTGCCTGATGAGGCGGTGCGACTGGCCCGCAGTCGGGCGCGCGTGGACATCCACGACGGGGAGGCGCCGCTCCGGAAACCGGAGTTGATGGCCCGGCTCAAGGGGCGCCAGGGACTGATCTGCCTCGTCACCGACCAGATCGATGACGAGCTCCTGGCCGCCTGCCCGGACCTGCGCGTGGTCGCCAATGTCGCCGTCGGCTTCAACAATATCGACGTGGAGGCGGCCACCCGGCGGGGTGTCGTCATCACCAATACCCCGGACGTCCTCACCGAGACCACGGCGGACTTCGCGTGGGCGCTCCTCATGGCCACGGCCCGGCGCGTGGTCGAGGGCGACCAGTACGTGCGCCAGGGCCGATTCAAGCAATGGGAGTACATGCGCCTGCTCGGCGGCGACGTGCACGGCAAGACCCTCGGGATCATCGGCTTCGGCCGCATCGGCCGCGCGATGGCGCGGCGGGCGCTCGGCTTCGGCATGCGCGTGCTGTACCAGGATGCCGCGCCCGCCGATGCCGCGACCGAGCGCGGCCTCAACGCCACGCGCGCCGATCTGCCCACGCTCCTCCGGGAATCCGATTTCGTCTCGGTCCACACACCTCTGCTACCGGAGACCAGACATCTCATCGGCGCCGACGCGCTCAGGGCGATGAAGAAGACCGCCTACCTCATCAATGCGTCACGGGGGCCTGTGGTCGACGAAGCCGCCCTCGTCGAGGCGCTGCGGGAAGGCTGGATCGCCGGAGCGGGTCTCGACGTGTTCGAGGAGGAGCCCACGGTGCATCCGGGCCTCCTCGGGCTCACCAACGTGGTGCTGGCACCTCATATCGCCAGCGCATCCCACGACACCCGGCTCAAGATGGCCACCCTGGCCGTCGACAATTGCCTGGCCGTCCTCGAGGGCAAGATGCCCCCGACGCCGGTCAATCCCGAAGTCCTGCTCGCGCGAGGGAAGTAGCGGACACCTCGTGGCGGAGCTGCTCGCCCTTCACCGGATCAGCAAGCGCTTCGCCGCCGATGCCCCCTCGCCGTCGACGGCCTGTCCTTGACCGTGGCGGAGGGGAAATCCTGGCCCTGCTCGGGCCGTCGGGGTGCGGCAAGACCACCACGCTTCGCCTCATCGCGGGATTCGAGGCGCCGGACGCCGGCACCGTGGCCGTCCGGGGCGCGATCGTGGCGGGCCCAGGCTGCATGGTCGCCCCGGAGGATCGGGGCATCGGCATCGTCTTCCAGGACTATGCGCTGTTCCCCCACCTCACCGTCGCCGACAATGTGGCCTTTGGCCTTCAGCGGCTTCCCCGCCCCGCCCGGCGAGAGCGAGTGGCCCGGATCCTCGAGATGGTCGACCTTGCGGACCTCGCGCGTCGCTACCCCCACGAGCTGTCGGGAGGCCAGCAGCAGCGCGTGGCGGTCGCGCGGGCGCTGGCGCCCGCGCCCGCGCTGATGCTGCTCGACGAGCCCTTCTCGAATCTCGACGCCGACCTGCGGGCCCAGATGCGGGACGAGGTCGAAAAAGTCTTGAGGACCACCGGCACGACGGCCATCTTCGTCACCCACGACCAGGAGGAGGCGTTCACGCTCGCCGACCGCGTGGGCGTGCTCAATCGCGGGCGGATCGAGCAAGTCGCCGCCCCCGAGGACGTGTACCATCACCCGGCCACCCGCTTCGTCGCCGAGTTCGTGGGCGCCGCCGACTTCCTCCCGGAGAGGTGACGAGCGCGGGCATCGTCACGGAGATCGGCGTCTTCGACAACGTGGATCGGCTCGAGCCGGGTGCGCGAGTGCAGGTGATGGTTCGCCCTGACGACATCACCTTCGTGCCGCAATGGGACGGCGCGGGGATTCTCACCCGACGCTATTTCCGCGGCTCGGAGACCCTGTACTGCATCCGACTGCCTTCGGGGGATCGCGTGCATTCGTCCCAGCCATCGTCGGCCACGTTCTCGACGGGGATGCGGGTGCGCCCTGAAGCCCACCTCCTCCACGTCATCGCCTTCCCGCGCCGAGGGGCGATAAGGGGTCATCTGCTTCGTTGGCGCCCTCGTCCGGGCGCTCAACGTAGAGAGACTACGCCTCGCGCCCGGCCTTCGGGCGCCGCCTCGCAGCTGACCCTCTCGCCCTCGGCGCCTCTTGGCGCCAACGGCCTGGATGAGCGCCGCTCCTTCTCCTACAGCCTTAAGGCGTGGGGTTAGGCGGCGGGTTAGGCGGTCTAGGCGGTGGGTGAAGGACGCGAGGATGTGCTCGGGGGCGCGGTGCTGCCGGCCTCGGGTGAGGGCGGCCTCGACCAGGGCGCGCGCGGCCGGGAGGTCGCGGCGGCGGTGCTCGTGGACCTTGGCGATCTCCTCCCAGGGTCGCGGGTCGAACGATCGAGCGCCGCTGATGGCCGCCTCCCAGAAGGCGCGGGCCTCGTCCCAGCGGGCGCGGCGCTTCTCGACGGCGGCCAGCCGGAGGAGGACGCGCTCCCGCCCCGGGCTCGCCAGGCCCTGCTCGAGCGCCATGCGGTAGCAGGCGAGGCCCCGGTCGACGTCGGTGGCTTCCCAGATGCGGCCAAGCCCGGCCAGCTCCTCGGGATGGAGGTCGGGGACGGGGCCCGGGCGACCGCGCCGGTGACCCAGCCCGTGAGCGCGGCGAGAGAGAGGATGTCGTGGCGGTTGTGCTCGAAGATCCGCGGAAGCGCTCCCGGTTGCTTGCGCCGGAGATAGTCGAAGTACGCCGAGGGAATCAGCGCCCGGGAAGGTCGTCATCTCGGGTGAAGCCAAGCACGTGTCGCTCGAGCGTTCCCAGGCGGCAGTCGGCGAGCCGGGTGCTCCAGAGACGCCGCGCGGAACCCAGGAGGTCCAGGTGAAAGACGTCGGCGGGAAGCGCCGGCGAGCCAATACGAAGCGGGTCTCGAGCAGAGGAAGGTCGAAGCCGCCACCGTTATACGTCACCACGCCGTCGAACTGGCCCAGTAACCCACCGACCGCGGCGAGGAGCGCGGGCTCCTCGTCGAGATCACGCATGAAGTACTGCCGCACCTCGAACGTGTCGCCGTCGAAGAAGCCGGCCCCGACCAGGAAGACATAGGTCCCGGTGCCGCCGGCGAGGCCAGTGGTCTCGGTGTCCAGATACAGAAGCCGTCCCCCGCGGGCGGCGAGGTCCCGGTGCGCGTGAGGAGGCTCATGCTCTCGGGAACGAGCGCAGCAGCCGGGCCGAGCGGCGCGGCACCGTGACGATGCCCGGCATCGAACCGCTGACGCACGACGAAGACGCGGCCGCTCTCCGTCTCCTCCACGTCGCCACCGAGGACGTCTTCGAGGCGGGCCCGCCGCGACGCGGCCGGCCGCAGACGGCCCTTCTCCTCGATCCGCCTGATGACTCGGCTCAGATCGGCGACGGAGAGCTCGGGGCTCACGGACACGACGGCTCAGCGCCGGCCGGCGAGGCGCTCGAGAAGTGCGAGCGCCACCGCCTTGGCGCGGCGGCCGACGTCGTTCACCGGCCCCACGCACGACGGACACCCGCGGCGGCAGGCGCAGGCCTCGAGCGTCTCGCGCGCGCGCGCGAGCAGATCGGGCAGCACCTGGAAGATGCGCTCGGCGAGGCCGATGCCCCCGGCTGGTTGTCGTACAGGTAGATGGTCGGCGTGAACTCCGCGGCGTCCCGCAGCCGCGCCCATGCGGACTCGCGCGTCACCACCACGCCCGCCTCCGACGGCGAGCCGTCGCCGAGCCAGGAGCCCACGTCGCGGATGTCGGCGAGCAGGAAAATGGAGGAGAGGTGGTGCAGCAGGTACGTGAGCGCGCGCAGGCCATCGAGCAGCTCGTCCCGGCGCGGCGAGATCTCGGCGAGGAGCCCGGGATCGGGGGCGAGCCACACGCTGGTCGTCTGCATCTCCTGCTGCGGCAGCTCGACCTCGCCCGCGCCGACGTTCTCGAGCGTCCCCATCTTGATCTTCTTGAAGCCGACGACCTTCTCCGCCACCAGCACCTCGCCCTGCTCGGCGGTGAGGCCGGGCGTGTCCTGGCGGCTCAAGTGCTGGAGGATCCACACGCCCTTGGCGCTGACCGCGTCGGTGAAGTAGTCCACGACCACGCGCTTGACGTAGGCGACCTTCTCCTCGTCCTCGCGGTAGTGCAGCTCCTGCACCTCGAAGGGATCGCCCTCGACCATGTAGATGGCCTTGGGATGGATCATGGCGAACGCGCTCTTCCAGTCCACCTCGGCGATGATCTGCCGGCGCCTGACCTGCTTGGCATCCTCGGCCGTCGTGTCGATCACGAGGAAGTTGTCGGACGTGACGGTGCGCAGCGAGAGATGGTCGGCGGGATAGGTCTCCGAGGTCCAGTGGAACTTGCCCGCCGCGCGGTGGAGGAGCCCTTCCTGCTCGAGCGCTTCCAGGTGCGGCGCCACGTCGCCGCCGAAGAGCTCGCCCGCCGCGAACGGCAGCTCGAAGGCGCCGCACTTCAAATGGTTGACGAGGATGAAGGGATTTTCCGGATTGATGCGGGCGTGCTCCGGGGGCGCGCCGAAGAGGTAGTCCGGATGCGCCGCGAGGTACTGGTCCATCGGCGAGCTCGTGGCCACCATCACCGCCAGCGACTGTCCGCTCCGCCGGCCCGCGCGCCCCGCCTGCTGCCACATGGAGGCGATGGTACCGGGATACCCGGCGAGAACCGCTACATCGAGATGACCGATGTCGATCCCCAGCTCGAGCGCGCTCGTCGTCACCACGCCCTTCACTTCGCCCGGACCGCAGCCCCTGCTCGACCTCGCGCCGGCGCAGCGGCAGATAGCCGCCCCGGTATCCGCGCACCATCCCGGAGTCGCCCGTCTTGTCCTCCACCGCGCGCTTGATGGTGGCGAGCAAGACCTCGGTGGCGAGCCGGCTCTGGGCGAAGACGATCGTGGCGATCTGCTTCTTCAGAAAGCGCGCGGCGAGCTTGGCCGCCTCGCCGAGATACGGCGCGCGGATGCCGAGCTCCGGATTGACGACGGGCGGGTTGTAGCAGAGGAAGACCTTCTCGCCCGTCGGCGCGCCGCTCTCCGCGACCTCCGACACCGGCTCTCCGGTCAAGCGCTCGGCCAGCTCGCGCGGGTTGGCGATGGTCGCCGAGGCCATGATGAACTGCGGCGCGCTGCCGTAGTGGCGGCAGATGCGCTTGAGCCGGCGCAGCACGTTGGCGAGATGGCTGCCGAAGACCCCCGATACGCGTGCAGCTCGTCGATGACCACGTAGCGGAGGCTCTGGAAGAGGTTCGCCCACTTCGTGTGGTGCGGCAGGATGCCCGAGTGCAGCATGTCGGGGTTGGTCAGCACGAGGTTGGCGCGCGCGCGCACCGAGCGCCGCGCGTCCTGCGGCGTGTCGCCGTCGTACGTGAACATCCGCATGTCGGGCAGGGTCTTGGCGAGCTCGTTCAGCTCCGCGAGCTGGTCCTGGGCCAGCGCCTTGGTCGGAAACAGATAGAGGACGCGCGCCTCGGGCTGCTCGACCAGGGCCTGCAGGACGGGCAGGTTGTAGCAGAGCGTCTTGCCCGAGGCCGTCGGCGTCACGACGACGACGTGTTCCCCCTTGGCCACGACCTCGACCGCGCGCGCCTGGTGCGAGTAGAGCTGCTGCACGCCGCGACCTTTGAGCGCCTCGACGATCCGAGGGTCGAGGGACGACGGAAACGGGGCGTAGACGGCGGGCCGGGCGTCGAAGTGACGGTAGGCCGAGATGAGCGGGCCCGTCTCGAGCGAGGTCAAGAGCTCGTCGAGGAGCTCCCGCAATGGCATGGCTCATCCTATGTTTAGTGCGCGAGGGTTGTCAATGTTCGACGCGTCGTGCAAGGGTGGTTGAAATGACGGTGAGCGCGATTTTTGCCCGCCGTCCTGTGGACGGCGCTCATCGCGTGGTTTTCCGCGGAGGCGTGGAGCGTCGGCGGGAACCGGATTTCTCGTCCCATTCCTCGCCTCGCTCGCTGCCCTGGGCCGCGCCGGAGCAGACTCAAGGCCGGCGTCTGGCTGATTCAGGAAGTGCGCCCACTTCGTCGAGTACGCCGTGCTCGCCGCGCCTGTGGCGCTGGGCATTTGCGCCTCGGAGGCCCGCGGGCTGGCGTCGCCTTCGGCCTCTCGGCTCGCGACCGCCGGGCTCGACGAGGCCCATCAGGCCACCACGGTCTCCCGGACGGGCAGCATCGTGGACGTCCTCCTCGACGCGGCTGGCGCCGCCGCCGCGCTCGCCCTGCTCGCCGGCGGGGGCGCGGCAATCGATCGTCTGATCGGCGGACTCCTCTGGGTCGCCGCGCTCGGCGGGGCGGCGCTGCTCGCGATCAACTGGGCGGCCGCCGCGCCCGCGCCCTGGCTCTGGCCGAGCATTCCCATGGCCTGGATCGCCCTGTTCCTGTGGCGACGGCGCCCGGCGCGCGCGTGAGCCCGCTGCCCCCTGGCGGCGGAGCGATCTGCCGCATCCGCCCGCGTTCACGCTCGGCAATGCCGTGCGCGTGATCGGGCCGGGGACCCTCCTGCTCGGCGTCTCGCTCGGCGCGGGGACTGGCTCCTGGGCCCCGCGGTCACCGTGACGTACGGCGCCGCCCTGCTCTGGCTCTGCACGATGTCGGTCATCCTGCAGGCCGTGCTCAATACCGAGATGGCCCGCTACACGCTCGCCACGGGCGAGCCCATCTTCACGGGCTTCATGCGGACGCCGCCGGGGGCCCGGTTCTGGGGATGGAGCTACTCGCTGCTGCACCTGGTCCAGGTGGCCTGGCCCGGCTGGGCGCTTGCCGCGGGCTCGGCCCTCGCCGCGCTCTGCCTCGGGCGCATGCCGCGCGCAGAGGATCACGCGGTGGTCCTGACGCTCGGCTACCTGGTCTTCCTGGGCTCGATCGGAATCGTCCTGCTCGGCGAGCGCGTCCAGCGCCGGGTCGAGCGCGCGGAGCTGATCATGATGGGGTGGACGGTGGCCTTCCTCCTGACGGTCGCGCTCATGCTCGTGCCGTGGTCCACCTGGACGCGCATCGCGGGAGGCTTCGTGAGCCCGCTGCTCGGAGCCGCGGCCTTTCCCGCCGACGCGGACTGGCTCCTGCTCGCCGCCTTCGCCGCCTACTCCGGCCCCGGCGGCATCATCAACGCCACGCTCACGCACTGGCTGCGCGACAAGGGCTTCGGCATGGCGGGTGCCCTCGGGTCGGTGCCGGTCGTCATCGGCCGCCAGCGGATCCCGCTCGCGCGCGAAGGCGCGCTCTTCGAGCCGACCGCGGCGAACCTCGCCAAGTGGCGCGAGTGGTGGCGCTATCTCCGGACCGATCTCTGCTGGCTGTGGATGGCGGGATGCCTGGTCGGCATGGGGCTCCCCGCGCTCCTCGCCCTCGAGTTCCTTCCGAGGTCGGCTCCGATGCGCGGCGACGCGGCGGGAGCGGTCCTGGCAGGAGCGCTCGGGGAGCAGTACGCGGTCCTGTGGGTGCCCGCCCTCGTCACGGCGTTCTGGATCCTCTTCTCGACCCAGCTCGGCATCGCCGCCGGCTTCGTCCGCAGCGTGACCGACGTCGTGTGGACGAGCGGTGCGGGCGACGGCCGCCGGCGCGCCGCGCTCATCTACTACGGCGCGCTCGTCGTGTTCACCGCGGCGGGGCTCTTCGCCTTCACCCTGGCGGAGCCGCTCGCCCTCATCCTGATCGGCGCGAACCTCGCCGCCGTCAACTTCGCCGTCCTCGCCTTTCACACGCTCTGGGTCAACCGGACCCTCCTGCCCCGCGAGCTGCGGCCACCCCTCTGGCGGCAGGCGGCCCTCCTGGTCTGTGGCTGCTTCTTCGCGGGCCTTGCATGGGCCGCGCTCGGGGATCCCTCCCGGATCCTCGCGCTCTTCGCACGCTGAGCGGCGTCGGGAACCCTCAGCTAGAGCCTGATCGGAGAACCCCGGTCGAGCGATGCGAAGCGTCAGCTGCGGCGCGCCGATGGCAGCCGGCGAGGCGTACTTTCTGTACGTTGAGCCGGCTGTCGAGGGCGCCAACGAAGCAGATGGGCCCTTATCATCGCTCTAGCGAGCGAGGCTCAGATCTTGAGGCGTGGATCGAGCGTGTCGCGCAGGCCGTCACCGAAGAGATTGATCCCGAGCACGGTGACCAGAATGGCGAGCCCGGGGAACGTGGCGAGCCACCACGCGGTGGAGAGATACACCCGGCCGTCGGCGAGCATGCCGCCCCAGGTCGGCGTCGGCGGCTGGACACCCAGGCCGAGGAAGGACAGCGCCGACTCGATCACGATGACCCGCGCCATGTCGAGCGTCGCGACCACGAGCCACGGCGTGAAGGTATTCGGCAAGACGTGGCGGACGAGCACCTGCGTGTCCCGGCTGCCGAGCGCGATGGCGGCCTGGACGAAGTCGCGCTCCCGGATGGACAGGACCTCGCCGCGGACGACCCGCGCGTAGACGACCCACGACGACACGCCGATCACGATGATGATATTGCGCAGGCTCGGCCCGAGCACACCGATCACCGCGATGGCGAGCAGGATGAACGGGAAGGCGAGCTGCACGTCGGCCAGGCGCATGAAGAAATCGTCGACGCGCCCTCCGAAATAGCCGGAGACGAGCCCGATGGCCATGCCGAGCACGCCCGAGATGAGCACCGCGGCCAGCCCCACGAGCAGCGCGATGCGCGAGCCGTAGATGATGCGGGCGAGGATGTCGCGCCCCAGGTGGTCGGTGCCGAGCAGGTGCGTGCGGCCCTGGGCGTCCTGCCAGCCCGGCTCGCGGAGGCGCTGGCTGATGTCCTGTGCGAGAGGGTCGAACGGGGCGATCACGGGCGCGAAGGCGGCGGTCAGAAGGACCACGGCGACCACGAGCATCCCGAACAGGGCGGTGCGGCGGCGCAAGAGGCGCCGGAGCAGCACCATCCCCTCGCGCTCCTTCAGCGGGCGCGGCGGGGCCAAGGCCACGGACTCGGTCGCGACAGACGGGGCCGTCACGAGTGCCTCATCGGAAGCAGTTGGCTTCTGCACTGGGGCAAGTTGCGAGCCAGACGAGGCGCGAGCGCTCTGGCAGCCCGAGGCGTACGTGGGGTTGGGCGAGCCGCAGCCGCAGGCGAGGCGAGCGAATATGGCGACCTGGGCGAGCGTGAGCGAGCCTCGTTGAGGCTGCCAGGGCGCTCGCAACGAAGTATGGCGAAGTAAATTGACCCAGTGCCTCATCGGAATCTGATCCTCGGATCGAGATACGTGTAGACGATGTCCACGAGAAAGTTGACGACCACGAAGGTGCTGGCGAGGATGAACACGGCTGCCTGCACCACCGGGTAGTCGCGGTTGAAGATGGCCTGCACGGAGAGCCGGCCGACGCCGGGCCAGGCGAAGATGGTCTCGGTGATCACCGACCCGCCGAGCAGGGTGCCGAGCTCGATCCCCACGATGGTCACGATCGGGATGGAGGCGTTCTTGAGCGCGTGCTTCCAGACCACCGGAGACTCGCTCACGCCCTTGGCGCGCGCGGTGCGGATATAGTCCTGGCCGAGCACCTCGAGCATCCCCGAGCGCGTGAGCCGCGTGATGCGCGCCGTCGTGAAGAGCCCCAGGGTGATGGCGGGCAGGATCAGGTGGTCGAGGGCGCCGCGCCCGGAGGACGGCAGCCAGTTGAGCCGCACCGAGAAGACCAGGATCAGCATGATGCCGAGCCAGAAAGTCGGCATGGCCTGGCCGAGGAGGGCGACCACCGTCGACACGTAGTCCACCGGCGTATTGCGCCGCACCGCCGAGACGATCCCCGCGGGAATGGCCAGGCAGAGCGCGATCAGGAGGCCCGCGCCGGCCAGCTCGAAGGTGGCGGGCAGCCGCTCGAGCACGAGGTGCATGGCCGGCTCTCCGTGGCGCAGCGACTCTCCGAAATCCCCGCGGACGGCGCCCTTCACGAAGCGCAGGTACTGCACGGCCACCGGGTCGTTGAAGCCCATCGCCTCGCGGAAGCGGGCGATATCATCGGATGATGCATCGGGCGGCAGGAGGAGCAGCGCCGGATCGCCCGTCAAGTGAAGGATGAGGAACACCACCACCGAGACGCCGAACAGCACCAGCAGGGATTGCCAGGCCCGCCGGAGCAGATACGACTGCATCAGCCATCCCGGCGGGGAGCGCTGCTCACGCCCGCGTGCGCGCGAGGCGCGCGACCGCCTCGATGTGAGGCGTGTGGGAAACATGTCGACCGGCTGCACCCATTCCACGCGATAGCCGCCGCGCGCGAGCTCGCCGAGATCGCGGGCCAAGGTCGACGGGTTGCAGGAGACGTAGACGATGCGCGCGGGCCCGAGCGTCGCGAGGGCATCGAGCGCCTTCGGGTGAAAGCCCGCGCGCGGCGGATCGGCCACCACGACGTCGGCGGTCACGCCCTTGGCGATCAGCGATGGCAGGACGAAGCGAACTTCTCCGGCGAGGAAGGTGCAGTTGGCGATCCCGTTGGCATCGGCATTGAGGCCCGCGTCGTCCACGGCGGCCTGCGCCAGCTCGACCCCGTACACCCAGCGGCAGCGCTGAGCCAGCAGGAGGCTGATCGCCCCCGTGCCCGAGTAGAGGTCGATCACCGTCTCGCCCCCGTCGAGGGCGGCGGCCGCGAGCACCAGCTCGAAGAGCCGCTCGGCCTGCACGGTATTGGTCTGAAAGAAGGAGTTGGCGGAGATCTGAAACGTGAGCCCGCCGATGCGCTCGCGAATATGGTCGCGCCCGCCCAGCAGGTGCTCTTCGACTCCCACCGCCACGCTCGCCTTCTTGGGGTTCACGTTCATCACGACGCTGCTCGTGCCGGGTAGCCGGGCCTGCACCCGCTCGACGAGCGGCGCCAGCTCCGACACGGCGGGCGCCGAGGTCACCACGTTGACCATGGCCTCCCCGTCCGCCGGCCATCCCGCAGCATCAGAAAGCGGAGCAACCCCTCGCCGGTCTCCTGCTCGTAGGCCGAGAAGCCGCGCTCCACGAAGAACCGCCGCGCCTCGTCGAGGAGGGCGTTCATCCCTCCGACTGGATCAGGCATCGCTCCATGTCGAGGACCGAGTCGTAGCGGTCCGCCTCGTGGAGCCCGACGTCGACCCCGCCCGTGGCGCGCGGGGCGACCGTGAACTCCATCTTGTTGCGGTAGCCGTAGATCTCCTCGGCCCCCAGGATCGGCCGGATCTCGACACCCTGAAGGCCCCCACGCGCTCGAGCACGTCCGCGACCTGCTTGGCCTTGAACGCGAGCTGGGCGGAGTAGCTCACGTGCTGGAGCCGGCACCCGCCGCACCGGCCGAAGTAGGGGCAGGGCGCCTCGACGCGGTGGGGAGAGGGCGCCTCGATCTCCTCGATGAGGCCACGCCCGAAGCGCGAGCGAGCCTGGTCGAGGCGGACCCGCACCCGATCGCCGGGCACCCGCCGGGGACGAAGACCACATAGCCGTCGGCGCGACCCACGCCCTCGCCCCCGAATGCGAGGTCGTCGATGGTCAGGGACAGGCGTTCCCCTCGCTTGGGCCTGGCCATGGTCCCGCCACTATAAATGTGGGTCAGAAAAGAGTCAATTTGCCCCGGCCATGGCACTGGGGCAAGTTGCGAGCCAGGCAGGCGCGAGCGCCCTGGCAGCCCGAGGCGTACGTGGGTTGGGCGAGCCGCAGCCTAGGCAGGCGAGCGGATACGGAGACCCGGCGAGCGTGAGGTTGGGCGAGCCGCAGCCGTAGGCGAGGCGAGCGGATATGGAGACCCGGCGAGCGTGAGCGAGCCTCGTTGAGGGTTGCCAGGGCGCTCGCAACGAAGCACGGCGAATCAAATTGGCCCAGTGCCCCAGGCTTTGCGGGGTGGAAGTGGGGGTGGGGCGTCAGTTATGATGAACGGCACCATGGCTAGGGCGCTCACTTCCCGCCCCTCCGCGTGCGAGATCTCCTCGTCGCGGCCGTTCCCGGGCTCCGGGACCGGATGCTCGAGGAGACGATCCGCAGTGGCTGGGCAGACATCGCGGGACCGGAGATGGCGCGTCGCTCGCGACCAGGGGAGCTTCGCGCGGGCGTGCTCACCGTCCTCGTCGACAATTCCCCCTGGCTCCAGGAGGTGACGCTGCGCTCGACCGAGATCCTCGCCGGCCATCACGAGCCCGTCACGGATCCGCCGTCACGTCGGTGCGCTGCGCGCTTGGAACCCTGCCCACCCCGCGACAGACGGTCACGCACGACCGGCCTCCGCCCGCCGATCCCCTCAGCGCCGAGGAGGAGCACGCGGTCGACACCATCATCGCCCCGGTCACCGACCCCGTGCTCGCCGCTTCGGTGCGGCGCCTCGTCACCAAGGACCTGATCGCGCGTCGGCGGCACGCCGCTGTTCCGCCGGCCCGGAGAGAACACACATGAGTCGCCCCACGTGGTCCATCGTCCCATGCACGCCCGGGCTCGCCGCCGCGGGCCTCCTGCTGGTCCTCGGCGGCTGCGCGACCTCGGCGCCCGCCCCAGCCCCCGAGCCCGGCCGCGTCGAGGATCCGATCCCGGCCGCGGTGGTGAAGCGCCCGTCCGCCGGGCGGCCGGACGGCCAGCGCCTACTGGCACTTTTCCAAGGCCCAGATGGAGGCGCGAGAGGGCCGGCTCCAGGACGCGGTCTCCGAGCTGCGCCTGGCCATCAAGGATGACCCGAACACGGCGGCATTGTGGGTCCAGCTCTCCCAGTGGCTCGGCCGCACCGAGGACGTGACGGGCGCGATCGAGGCCGCCCAGAAGGGCATCGCGCTCGATGCCACCAGCGTGTCCGCCCGTCTGGCCCTGGCCGACCTGTACCGGCGCCAGCGGCGTCCGGCCGACGCCGAGCGCGAGCTCGAGCAGGCCATCGCGCTCGCCCCCGCGGCGCAGGACGCGTATCTCGCGCTCGCTCAGCAGTACGTCGAGCAGAAGAGCTACGACAAGGCGCGCGCGGTCCTCCAGCGGCTGATCGACGTGCAGCCGAATCTCGTCCAGGCGCACTATCTGCTCGGACGGGTCGCCATCGAGACCGAGCAGTGGGACGAGGCGATCGCCGCGCTCAAGCGCGCGACCGAGATCGATCCGGACCACGACGCCTCGTGGTCGGCCCTCGGGTTCGTCTACGAGAGCCGCAACCAACCCGACGAGGCCATCAACCTCTACAAGGCCGCGATCAAGGCGAACCCGGACAACCCGGGCTTCGTCGAACGGCTGAGCGACCTGCTCGTCCGTCTCGGCCGGCTCAAGGAGGCGCAGGCCGAGCTCGAGCTCCTCGTCGAGTCGATACCCCGGGACCCGCGCGTCTGGATGAAGCTCGGCGCCATCCACTACGAGCAGAAGCAGTGGGAGCAAGCGGTCTCCGCGTTTCGCCAGGCGGTGATGCTCGAGCCGTCGAACATGCGCACGCGCTACTTTCTCGCCACCGCGCTCATGGACGCGGGCAAGGACGACGAGGCGCGGATCGAGCTCGAGAAGATCCTCCGGGCCGACCCCGCTCGGTGGACGCCCGCGTCCAGCTCGGCTTCCTCTTCGGCCGGACGAAGAAGTACGACGAGGCGGTCAAGGTGCTGCAGGAGGCGATCAATATCGAGCCGAAGCGCCCCGAGCTATTTCTCTACCTCGGCACGGCGCTGCAGCGTGCCTCCCAGTACGACCGGGCCGCGTCGGTGCTCCAGGAAGGCATCTCGATCGACGACAAGCAGAAGGATCTGCACTTCCAGCTCGGCGTCGTCTACGAGAAGCAGCAGCGCCTCGAGGAGGCCGTGCGCGCCTTTCGACGGGTCATCGCGATCGACCCCAAGCACGCCGAGTCCTACAACTTCATCGGCTACATGTACGCCGAGAAGGGGGTCAATCTCCCCGAGGCGATCGAGCTGATCCAGAAGGCGCTCGCCCTCGAGCCGGACAACGGCTACTTCATCGATAGCCTGGGCTGGGCCTACTACCAGCAGGGTCGCTACCCGGAAGCGCTTCGGGAGCTGCAGCGGGCGGTCGGCCTCGCCAAGGACGATCCGGTGCTCTTCGATCACCTGGGCGACGCGTACTTGAAGAACGGCCTCGCGTCCGAGGCCATCTCGGCGTGGGAGCGCTCCCTCGGGGTCGAAGGGGCGGGACCACCGCGGACGCGGTGAAGAAGAAGATCAAGGACGCACAGGACCATCAGCTGCGGGTTCGGGGTGGCGCGCCCAAGGCCGAGCAGAAGTAGCCTCTCGGGGCGCGTGCCGCCGTCGTTGCCGGACTGTTCACCGCAATTGCGCTCGGCGGCTGCGCCTCGGCTCCCGTCCGCCGCCCGGTCTCTGCCGAGGCCGAGGCGGCCCTGGCGCGCCTGCAGGCGCGGCAGGCCGGGTTCGCCGACCTCCGCACGCTGGGTGACCTGCGCATCCGCCGAGACGGCAAGACCCAGCGCCTCTCCGGCGTGCTCTTGCTCCGGTCACCCGCCTCGCTCCGCTTCGAGGCGCTCACGTCCTTCGGCGTGCCCGTCGTCCTGGTGGCCGGTGATGCCCAGAGCGTGACGCTCTGGGAGGTGCTCGACAACCGCGCCGTCATCCTGCCGGCCTCCCCGACTCCACCCGCCGGTGGCTCGGTCTCGCCCTCGGGTCCGAGGACCTCGTCGCGATCCTGTCGGGTCGCATCCGGCCGATCAAGAACCCGTCGTCGGTGGATCTGCTCCCCCGGACCTGCTCGGCCCGTCGCTCAAGCTCGCGAATGCCGACGGCGAGCAGCGCATCTGGCTCGACCCCGAGACGGGACAGGCGCGCCAGGTGGAATGGACGGGCGGCAAGAATCCCGCCCGGGTGACCTACGACAACACGCCCCCGGATGCCCCTCCGTCGGGGCTGACGCTGGCGACCCTCGACGGCAAGCTCGAGGTGGTCGCCCGTTATCGCGACCCGAAGATGAACACGGGCTTCGACCCGACGCTTCTCGGCCTAACTGTCCCGGAACACGTGCGAATCCAGGACTTCCGTTGACACTTCTCCGGGCTGCGTGGTAGGGTCGTTTGCTTTGAAGCCACCGCGGAGGCCCCGTCGTCTCACGCTCCGGGCCTCGGCCAAGGTCAACCTCTCGCTGGAGGTATTGGGCAAGCGACCGGACGGCTATCACGAGGTCGTCACCGTCATGCAGGCGGTGGATCTGTACGACCGGTTGACGTTGGAGGCGGCTCCGACACTCTCATTCAGCTCCGACGATCCCGACTTGCCCACGGATGAGCGCAATCTGGTCATGCGCGCGGCGAGGCTCTTGAAGGAGGCGGCGAGCGTGGAGGCGGGAGCCAGGATCGAGCTCAGAAGCGGATCCCGTCGCGGCCGGCCTCGGGGGCGGGTCAAGCGATGCGGCCGCCGCCTTGTGGGGCCTCAATCGACTCTGGAAGCTGCGATGGACGCGCGCGCGCTTGATGGAGCTGGCGGTGGGAATCGGGATGGACGTGCCGTTCTTCTTGGGCGTCGGGCCGGCGCTCGCCACGGGCCGTGGTGAGCATCTCGAGCCGCTCGGAAAGACCGGCGGATACGCGCTCGTGCTCGTGAACCCTCGCGTGGGCCTCTCCACGCGAGAGGTGTATGAGCGCGTGCCGGCGGGCTGGTGCGCGCAGCCGACGGGGACGGCGCACGTGGTGGACGCCCTCCGCATGCGAAGCGCGGCGCGGGTGGCGTCGGCGCTCACGAATACCCTCGAGGGGATCGTCGAGCCCGTCCTGCCCGTGGTGGGACGAATCAAGGCCGCGCTGCTCGCGGCGGGGGCGCTCGGCGCGATCATGTCGGGCAGCGGGCCGACGGTATTCGGCATGGCGCGCTCGCTCGACCACGCGCGCCAGATCCGCCGCCGCGTGAATCGGGCGGGCTGGGCCTGTTGGGCCGTGAGAACCCACGGCGGGCCCGCCATCCGCGTGCTATGAGAACGCGTGACGCAGGGACGTGCGGTTGCCTTGGGGCGTCGTCCAGCGGTAGGACTCGGGGCTTTGGACCCCGCAACGGAGGTTCGATCCCTCCCGCCCCAGCCACATCTTCCGGGGGCAACGGAAAGGACGGCAAAACGCCATGCCGTATGAGCTGAAGCTCTTCTCCGGCAACGCGCACCGTCCCCTGGCGGAGGAGATCGCCCAGCACCTGCACGTGAAGGTGGGCGACGCCGACGTCGCCCGCTTCTCCGACGGCGAGGTGTACGTCCAGATCAACGAGAACGTGCGCGGCGAGGATGTCTTCATCATCCAGCCCACGTGCCCGCCGGTGAACGAGAACCTGGTGGAGCTGCTCGTGATGCTGGACGCCTTCAAGCGCGCGTCCGCCCGGCGCATCACCGCGGTGGTGCCGTACTACGGCTATGGCCGGCAGGACAGAAAGGCGCAGTCGCGCGTGCCCATCTCCGCCAAGCTGGTGGCCGACCTCATCACCACCGCGGGAGCGAGCCGGGTGCTCGCCGATCGACCTGCACGCCGGTCAGATCCAGGGCTTCTTCAATATCCCGGTGGACCACCTCTTCGCGGCCCCGGTCCTGATCGACTATCTCGCCAAGAAAGACCTGGAGGATCCCGTCCTGGTCTCGCCCGGACGCGGGCGGTGTCGAGCGGGCGCGCGCCATCGCCAAGCGGCTCAAGGCGGGGCTGGCCATCATCGACAAGCGCCGCGACGGCCCCAACGTCGCGGTCTTCATGTACTTGATCGGCGACGTCAAGGACAAGGACGTCGTCATCATCGACGACATGATCGACACCGCGGGGACCCTGATGCAAGCCGTCGAGGCGGTCAAGCGAGAGGGCGCGACGCGTGCTCGCCTGCGGCGTGCATCCCGTCCTCTCGGGCCCGGCCATGGAGCGCATCGGCGATCCGCAGCTCGAAGAGCTGATCATCACCAATACCATCCCGCTGCCGCGGGACAAGCAGCTCCCGAAGATCCACGCGCTCTCGGTGGCCCCGCTGCTGGCGGAGGCGATCCGCCGCATCCACGGCGAAGAATCGGTCTCGAACCTGTTCGTTTGATTCGAAAGGAGCCACACCGTCATGGAAATGGTCGAGCTGACGATCCAGAAGCGCGACGGCACGGGCAAGGGCGCGGCCGGCCGCCTGCGCCGCGCCGGGCACGTCCCCGCCGTCCTGTACGGCGTGGGAACGCCGGAGAGCATCGCCGTCTCACCGCGCGACGTGCTCCGGTTGATCCACGGCCACGAGGGCAGCACCCGGCTCCTCAAGGTCGCCTTCCCCGGCTCGAGCGAGTCGAAGATGGCGATCATCCGCGACATGCAGTTCGATCCCGTCTCCGAGAACCTGATCCACGTCGACCTCCAGGAGGTCGCGATGGACCGCCCCATCCAGGTCTCGGTGGCCGTCCATCACGTGGGTGAGCCGGTCGGCGTCAGGGAGAACCAGGGGATTCTCGAGATGATCCTGCGCGAAGTCCAGGTCTCCTGTCTCCCCGCCAATATCCCGGACGTGCTGGAGGCCGACGTCAGCGGTCTCCACATCAACGAGGCCCTCACCGTCAAGGATCTGGTGGCGCCCGAGGGCGTGCGCATCCTGAACGACCCCAATCAGGCGGTCGTGATGGTGGCGCCGCCGATCGCGGAGGAAGCCGCCGTGCCGGGAGCGCCGACGGCCGTGGCAGGCGCCGAGCCGGAAGTGCTCACCGAGCGCAAGCCGAGGGAAGCTGCACCGAGGGCGAGAAGGCCGGCGACAAGAAGAAGTAAGTGGCCCAGGCCATCATCGGCCTCGGCAACCCAGGGCCGGAGTATCGGGACACGCGTCACAACGTGGGCCAGCGCGTCGTGGATGGGCTCACCCGCCGCATCCACACGCGCTTCGCCCGCGAAGCCAGTCACCTGGTTGCGCAGGCGCGCTGGCGCGGCGATGCGCTCTACCTGATCAAGCTCGGGTCCTACATGAACGTCTCGGGACCCGCGGCGGCGCGGCTCTGCAAGAAGCTCCACCTCGGCCCCGCCGATCTCATCGTCGTCTTCGACGACCTCGATCTCCCTCTCGGCACGGTCCGCATGCGGATGACGGGCAGCGCGGGCGGGCACAACGGCGTGCTCTCCCTGATCGACTCGCTCGGCACGAGGGACCTCCGCCGGGTCAAGATCGGCATTGGCCGTCCCGGCGCACCCGGCGAGAAGCGAGCGCAGGTCTCGGATCACGTGCTGTCGCCGTTCTATCCGGAGGAGCACGAGGCGATCGAGGCGGCGTGCGCCGAGGCCGCCGACCTCGCGCTCGAGCTCGTCGAGCGCGGCCCGCGCGCCTAGGCGATGATAAGAGGCCCATCTGCTTCGTTGGCGCCCTCGGCAGCCGGCTCAACGTACAGAAAGTACGCCTCGCCGGCTGCCTTCGGGCGCCGCCTCGCATCTGGACCCTTCTCATCGCTCTAGCCCGGTTTCTCCGACAGGCTCCTAGTGTCCCCGGCGAGGCTGGGCATCAATTGCACGGGGTAGTGGTGCGTGGTATACGTTGACAGCTTGCTCGACGGGGCAAGATGCAATGCGAGACGTCGGGGCGCCCGTCAGAGCTGAGGAAGCGTCGGCACCACGGCAAGCCCAGCGCCGAGCGAACGTGCGAGGCGTTGGCGACTTTCAAGAAGGCGCAGAAACGTCAGCGTATGTCCGAATAGCCGCGGGCGACGGCGGCGTCGAATGGGCCCAGGTGCGGGCCCTCTTGGCGCGCGACACGCGCACGCCGATGGGCCGCGAGCGAGCGCTCGGTCTCCTGCCCACCCAGGATCTGGAGGCGATCACGCACGCGCTCGACGAGACTCGACAGGGCCGGGCCGCGCTCGCGCTCGCGGGACCACCTCCCTGGGAGATCATTCCCGACGTGCGGCCGACCCTCGACGCGGTGCGGGTGCCCGGCGCCGTGGCGGACGGCATCGCACTCGCCGCCATGATTCCCCTGCTCGACGCGGCAACCCGCCTCACCGGCTATGGGCGCGGCATCCGGGAGGCGGCCCCCGATCTTGCCGCCGCCTTCGCCGACTTTCCGTCCCCGAAGCCGCTGGCCGACCTGTTGCGGCGATCGCTCGAGGAGGACGGCAGCGTCAGGGACGAGGCGAGCCCCGCCCTGCGCCGCATCCGCTCGCGGCTTCGCGATCTCCGCAAGGACATCGTGCGGACGCTCGAGGCGTACTTTCAGTCGCCCGCGGCGGACACCATCTTCCAGGAGCGCTACGTCACGGTCCGCCACGGCCGCTTCGTCCTGCCCGTGGCGGCAGGCGCGAAGAGTCGGATGCGCGGCATCGTCCACGACCGATCGCAGAGCGGCGCCACGCTCTTCATCGAGCCGGAAGGCGTGGTGGAAGCGAACAATGAATTGGTGCAGGCGATCCGCGAGGAGGAAAGCGAAATCCTGAGAGTGCTCGCCGCGCTGACCGACGCGGTGCGGGACGCCCTGCCCGAGCTCGAGGCGCTCCTCGCGGGCATGGCGCAGCTCGACCTGGTCTTCGCGCGCGCGGAGCTCGGCGAGCGGATGGCCGCCACACAACCCCTCGTGAGCGCCGAGCGCGTGGTCGTCCTGCGCGCCGCGCGCAACCCTCTGCTGCTCGCCCAGGCCGAGAAGGAGCCCGGGCGAGCCGTCGTGCCCGTCGACATCGAGCTCGACGGCGCGCGGCCGCTGCTCGTCATCACGGGGCCCAATGCGGGCGGCAAGACGGTGACGCTCAAGACCTTGGCCCTGCTCGCGCTGATGGCGCAGTCGGGTCTGCACATTCCCGCCGATGATGGCGCCCGCCTGCCCGTCTTCTCGCAGGTCTTCGCCATCGTCGGCGACGACCAGAGCGTGGCGGAGAACCTCTCGACCTTCTCCGCGTTCGTCAAGCAGCTCCGGGACGTGCTCGAACACGTGGACGAGCGCTCGCTGGTGGTCCTGGACGAGCTCGGCGCCGGCACCGATCCCGACGACGGCGCGGCGCTCGCCCAGGCGGTGCTCGAGGAGCTGGCGCAGCGGGGCGCCCTCTGCATCGCCTCGACGCACCTCGAGCCGCTCAAGGGATTCGCCTCCACGCATCCGCGCGCGAGGAACGCCTCCGTCGAGTTCGACCAGGAGCGGCTCGCGCCGACGTTCCGCCTCGTCTATGATCGCCCGGGGCAGAGCTATGCCCTCGCCATCGGCGCGCGCTTGGGCCTGGCTCCCGACGCTGATCGAGCGCGCGTACGGCTATCGCTCGGCGCAGCAGCGTCAGCTCCAGGAGCTCCTGGCGAGCCTGGACGATCGAGACCGGCGCGAAGCCGAGAGCACCGCGACGATCGAGCGGCGCGAGGCCGAGAGCGCCGGGCTCCTCAGCCGGGCCGAGGGCGAGCTCGAGGCGGCGCGCACGGCGGCGCGCGACATGCTGGCGCGCGCGCGGGACGAGGCCAAGCGGGTGGTCGGGGACATCCGGCGCGCGGTCAACGAGGAGTGGGAGCGCCTGCGCCGCGGCGAGAAGACCCGCGCCGATCTCACGCGGAGCCTCCAGCGCGTGCGCGACGCGGCGGATCAGGCGGACCGTCTCGTCGGCGAGCCCGAGTCGGCGCCGGACGCGCCGGGTGTCGGGCCCGCTGGGGCCGGGCGATCGCGTCGAGATCGCGCATCTCGGCCTCAAGGGAGAGATACTGGCGGTGGACGGCGGCACGGCCACGGTGCGGGCGGGAGCGGTGACGGTGAAGGTCCCGGTGCAGGCCGTGCGACGCGCGGCCGCCCATGGACCGTCTCGTCCCGCGGGGCAACGGCCCGCGGCCAAGGGCGGCGTGGAGATTCCGGACAAGAGCAGCGTGGCGGGCGAGCTCCGCCTGATCGGAAAAACGACAGATGAGGCACGCGATCTGCTAGAAGAGTATCTCGACGATGCCTTCATGGCCGGACTGCCATCGGTGCGCATCATCCACGGCAAGGGCACGGGCGCAGTGCGCCGCGCGGTCGAGGACGTGCTGAGCACGCATCCGCTCGTCACCACGCATCGCCCCGGGTCGGCGTCGGAAGGCGGCGGGGGGCCACCGTGGCCGCCCTCGGACAATCCTGATGACCGCACCTACAATGCGCGGCTTGAAGAACAGCTCACGTGATCCGATCGCGGTTCGAGCGCCGGCTTCGCCGGCGCAATCGATTCTCGGGGAGGTATCGGAAGGGGGCAGAGCCCCCTCCGAGTCTCCTGATGGCGGGATTCGGCGCCGACGTGCTCGATGACATCCGCGCCCGCGTGGACATCGTCGAGCTCGTCGGGCAGTTCGTGAACTTGAAGCGTGCCGGGGAGAACTGGAAGGGGCTCTGCCCATTCCACACCGAGCGGACGCCGTCGTTCACCGTCAATCCCAAGCGCGGCATCTTTCACTGCTTTGGCTGTGGCGCAGGCGGCGACGCCTTCCGCTTCCTCATGCGTCACGATCGCCTCGCCTTCCCCGAGGCCGTGCGCGCGCTCGCCGAGCGCACGGGCGTGGTACTCGCCCCTCGCGCGAGGCCGAGCCCGAGGCCGCGGGCAAGCTCGAGGCGCTGCGGCGGGTGATGGCGCTGGCTGCCGAGTTCTACAGCCGATCGCTCTGGGAGGCGGGCGGCGCCAAGGCGCGCGAGTACCTCGACACGCGCGGCGTCGATGCCGAGGTCGCCCGGCGCTTCGGGCTCGGCTATGCGCCCGCGTCGTGGGACGCGCTGCTCAGCCGGATGAAGGTGGAAGGCGTCGGCGACGATCTGCTCGTCCAGGCCGGTCTCGTGCTTCCGCGCCAGACGGGCGGCGGCTTCTACGATCGCTTCCGTGGCCGGCTGCTCTTCCCGATCCGGGATACGCAGGGGCGGGTCGTCGCCTTCGGCGGCCGCGCCCTCGCCGGGGAAGAGCCCAAGTACCTCAACTCTCCGGAGACGCCGCTCTACGTCAAGGGACAGATTCTGTACGCCCTCGACGTCGCCCGCGCGGCCATGCGCGAGCGCGGCCGGGCGATCCTCGTCGAGGGCTACCTCGACTGCTTGATGGCGCATCAGCATGGCTTCACCGAGACGGTCGCCGCCCTCGGCACGGCCTTCACCCCGGCGCAGCTCGGCCTCCTGCGGCGTCACGCCGACGAGGTCATCGCGCTCTTCGACGCCGATGCCGCCGGCCAGAAAGCCGCGAGCCGGATCGAGGAGATGATGACCGACGGCCCGGACATCCAGGACCTGGGCTGGTCGGTGTCGCGGACGGGCGGGTTCGAGAAGGCGGGCGTGTTTTCCGTCAGGGTCGCCGTGCTCCCGGCCGGCCACGATCCGGACAGCCTCTTGCGGGCCGAAGGCGCCGAGGCGCTCCGTGCGCGGCTCGACGCCGCGCGCTCGCTGCTGTCCTTCGTCCTCGACAAGGCGCTCGCCGAGGACGACCTCGGCACGCCGCGCGGCCGCGCCACCGCACATGCCCGCGTCGCGCTCCTGCTGTCGAAGGTGTCCAATGCCGAGGAAGCGACCATGCTCGCGCGCGAGGCCGGCCGGCGCCTGGGCGTGGACGCGACGCAGCTCTGGATCGAGGCCCAACAGCTTCAGGGCGCCCGGGCGCGTGGTCGCCGAGTCGAGCCCGAGCCCGCGGCGACGGCGGCGAAGTCGGCGGCGGCCTGGGCTGCGCCCAGCTTCGCAGAGCGCGACCTGCTGGCCCTCCTCTTGCACTTTGACGACGCCCGGGCCGAGCTCCTCGCCGTCCTCGAAGACGAGGACGTGGCGCATCCCAGGCTGCGCCGGCTCCTCACCGTGCTGCGGCGCGCGCCACTGGCGCCACCGGAGGCATTGATGGCCGATCTCGAGACCGAAGCCGAGCGCGGGCTCCTGTCCGCCCTGCTCGTCGAGGAGCGTCAGTGGAGTGACACGCAAGTCATCGTCGACGAGACCAAGAAGCGGTACGATATCCGGCGCCGGAAGCAGCGGCTCCGTCAGGTGGCTACAAGCAATCGTCCACAGATCCAGGCGTGCGGGAGATCCATCCGTGCCGAGGTGACCGAGGCCGGCATGCAGCGTCTCCAGCGAGCAGGCGTTGGAGGTTCATGACATGGTGATGCCGCGAGCGACCGACGACGGGCCCTCACGCCCCCGATGATCACGAAACCCCCATCAGGAGAAGGGCCAAGCATGGCGGACGAACCGCGCATCGAAGAGCTGGACAAGCTGATCGCCAAGGGGAAGCAAAAGGGCTTCCTCACCTACGACGAGGTCAACGACGCCCTGCCTTCGGACGTCGTCTCCCTCGATCAGCTCGACGACATCATGCTGCTGTTCGGCTCCATGGACATCGAGCTGGTGGACTCCACCAAGGGCGTCCGCCTGCCCTCCGAGATCGAGGCGCCTGCCGAGGTCGACGACGACGAGCCGACCGACCGGCGCATCGACCTCACGCCGGGGCCGGTGGGCCGCACCGAGGACCCCGTCCGGCTCTACCTCCGCGAGATGGGCAAGGTCTCCCTCCTCACCCGCGAGGGCGAGATCACCCTCGCCAAGCGCATCGAGGAGGGCAAGGACGAGGCGACGGGGGCCACGCTGTCCACCACGCTCGCCATCGACAAGATCCGCCTCCTGCGCGACAAGCTCCGCCACGACGTCATCCCGATCAAGGACGTGGTCGACTACAACGAGGAGGAATCGACCGAGGAGAAGGAAGCGGAGCTGCGCCGCACCGTCATCCGCGAGCTGGGCAATGTCGATCGCCTCCTGCGCGAGCGGGAAAAGCTGCAGCAGCAGGTCCGGCAGATCAAGGCCAAGAACGGCACGCGCAAGAAGGACAAGGCCGAGCCCCCGTGGAAGAAGTTCGACGGGCAGGCCCAGGGCAAGTCGGTCCGGGTCCTCACGACGCTGCGCAGCCTTCACCTGCAGCCCTCGCTCCTCGACGAGTGGGGCCAGGATCTGAAAAAGCTGGTCGAGAAGATCCAGCGCGCGGAGCGGGAGATCGCGCTCTGGTCCGACGGGCGGCGGCCCGCGCCGACCGCGGTCGACGCCTTCCTGTCCTCCCTGTCCGACGGCGACGACGACGGCGACCGCGACCTCTATCAGCGCGCCGCGTCCAAGCACCCTCGATCAAGGACCGGCTGGTGTGGGTCGCGCAGCAGAAGATCAAGCGCGCGGAGGAGTCCGCCCAGGCGCGCGCCGACGAGCTCAAGACCATCGTCACCGTCATCAAGGCGGGCGAGGCCAAGGCCGCGCGCGCCAAGAAAGAGATGGTCGAGGCCAACCTGCGCCTCGTCATCTCCATCGCCAAGAAGTACACCAACCGCGGCCTGCAGTTCCTCGACCTGATCCAGGAAGGCAACATCGGCCTCATGAAGGCGGTGGACAAGTTCGAGTACCGCCGCGGCTACAAGTTCTCGACCTACGCCACGTGGTGGATCCGCCAGGCCATCACCCGCGCCATCGCCGATCAGGCCCGCACCATCCGCATCCCCGTGCACATGATCGAGACCATCAACAAGCTCATCCGGACCTCGCGCCAGCTCGTGCAGGAGCTGGGCCGCGAGCCCACGCCGGAGGAGATCGCCATCAAGATGGAAGTGCCGGTGGACAAGGTGCGCAAGGTGCTGAAGATCGCGCAGGAGCCCATCTCCCTCGAGACGCCGATCGGCGAGGAGGAGGACAGCCACCTCGGCGACTTCATCGAGGACAAGCAGGTCGGCTCGCCCGTCGAGAGCATGATCGGCCTCTGCCTGCGCGAGCAGACCAACAAGGTGCTGAACTCGCTGACGCCGCGCGAGGAGAAGGTGCTCGCGCCTGCGCTTCGGGCTGTCCGACGGCTGCGAGCACACCCTCGAGGAAGTCGGCCAGGACTTCGCCGTCACCCGCGAGCGCATCCGCCAGATCGAGGCCAAGGCGCTCCGGAAGCTGCGCCATCCGTCGCGCTCCAAGAAGCTCCGGAGCTTCCTCGAATCGTGAGGGTGCTATCATCTCTTGACACGCGGGCCCATAGCTCAATTGGCAGAGCCCCGGCTCATAACCGGTTCGGTCTTGGTTCGAGTCCAAGTGGGCCCACTCAGACGACAGTGAGGATCTAGTGGACGCGCAGCTCAGAGCGCTCATCGATCTGCAGGTCGTGGACTCCCGCATCGCCGGCCTCGAGGCGCAGGTGGCGAAGATTCCCGCACAGATCGCCGCCATCCACGCCGCGGTCGGACGAGGCGCGGAAGGCGATGGACGGCCTCAAGGCCCGGGTCGACGTCTCCCGCAAGAGCCAGCGCGCCCGGGAGAAAGACCTGGAAGACAACCGCGTGAAGCGGCAGAAGTACGAGGGCCAGCTCTACCAGGTCAAGACGAACAAGGAGTACTCCGCGGTCCTCGTCGAGATCGAGGAGGTCAAGCAGGAGAAGTCCCGCATCGAGGAGGACATCCTCGGCCTCATGGAGTCCCAGGAGCGCATCGCCGCCGAGCTGAAGGACGCGGAGGCGGACTGGAAGCAGCGCGAGAGCGAGGGCAAGAGCGAGGAGGCCATCCTCGTGGAGAGGCTCCGCGGCGTCGAGGCCGAGCTGGCCGTGGTCCGGAGTGAGCGGGTCGACCTGGCTCGTCAGCTCCAGCCCAGGGTGCTCGACGACTACGACAAGATCCTGCGGCATCGGGGCGTCGCCGTCGCCGAGGTGACCAAGCCCAACTCCTGCGGCGGCTGCCGCGTGACCATCACGCCCCAGCGGCTCCAGGAGCTGCGCCAGCAGAACGCCCTGATCCACTGCGAGTCCTGCGGTCGCTACCTCTACTGGACCGCCGCCTGAGCTCGACGCGCTCCCGGTCCCTCCCGGCAACCGCGCGTGATACGTCCATGACGGCGGCGGATCGCCCCGTCACGATCTACAGCGATGGCGCGTGCTCGGGCAATCCGGGCCCGGCGGCTGGGCGGCCATCGTGATCGACGGCGGTGAGGAGCGCGAGCTGTCCGGCGCCGAGGCCCGCACGACCAATCAGCGCATGGAGATCCGCGGCGCCCTCGAGGGCCTGCGCTCGCTGGACCGCCCGCGCCGCGTCGGCGTCTACAGCGACAGCGCGTACGTCATCAATTGCTTTCGCGACAAGTGGTACGAGCGCTGGCGCCGGAACGGCTGGAAGAACGCCCAGAAGAAGCCGGTCGAGAACCGCGACCTCTGGGAGGCGCTGATCGCCGAAGTCGAGCGCCATCAGGTCACCTGGCACAAGGTCGCCGGACACTCGGGCGATCCGCTGAACGAGCCGCGCCGACCGCCTCGCCGTCGCCGCCATCGACCAGCTCAGGGCCCGCACGTAAGACGGCTCGGCCTCGTTCCGGCGAGGCCCGGTGCTATACTCTGCCTCGCTTCCACACGCTCTTTGATTGCGCCAGAGAAGGCTGGATGGTCGCCGGCGCGGGGCAACTCGCGCGGGAGGAAAGTCCGGGCTCCACAGGGCAGGGTGCTGGCTAACGGCCAGGGGGTGACCCCACGGCTCAGTGCCACAGAAAACAGACCGCCGCTCGCGAGAGCGGTAAGGGTGAAACGGTGAGGTAAGAGCTCACCAGCGGCCCGGGTGACCGGGTCGGCTCGGTAAACCCCACCCGGAGCAAGGCCAAATAGGAGAGCAATCCCATCTCGCAAGAGTGGGTGAAGCGCGGCCCGCGTGGCGCTCTCGGGTATGGCTGCTTGAGGCGCCGGGCAACCGGCGTCCTAGAGAAATGACCGTCTCCCTGGGCCGGGTAACCGACCCAGGTGACAGGACCCG
>ERZ1370068.5089-contig-413_pt1 | contig 106687 bp, 117 predicted proteins | sample MGYA00561227_ERZ1370068 | MGnify/ENA primary metagenome ERZ1370068 (study PRJEB38410, sample SAMEA6850437) | metagenome | study: Metagenomic assessment of the ecological functions of the soil: analysis of the soil microbiota associated with the...
GGTTACGTATTGCTTCCTGTGGCGTCCGCTATGGGTCAGCCTCGAAGTGACAGCCTGGTCCGCGTCATGTCCGGCCTTCCCCTGAAGCGGACACGCCTGCCGCGCCCAGGTCGACGTCGGTTTTCTGGGCCAATAGCGGACCTTCGACGTCGCTAGGCTGAACGGCTCGACCAGTGTGCGTTCCTCGGTGGCGAATTTAACGTGCCAATATCGCCTAGCAGCCATCCCACTGCTGCATAGACCATGTCGCGCACCACGCCTCGATAACCGGTTCGAACAGCCGCTGCTCCATCACCTGCAGCAGCGTCTTGCCCCTCGACCACCTCGACCACGCGGCCCAGCACGTCCGTCGAATAGCTGTAGTCCCATGTGGTGCCGGGCTGAAAGGCGAGCGGCAGCTTTGCCAGGCGCTCGACGAACTCGGCGTTGGTGTAGTCGCCAGCCATCAGGCCACTCTCGACATACTGCTTTTTCACCAGCAGGTCGCCGAAGAAGCCGTACGTGAGTCCGGAGGTGTGGCGCATTAGGTCCTGGAGGCTCATCGGCCGCTTCGCGGCGACCAGCTCCAGCGTCGGCTTCGCTCCCTCGCCTGCCGGCTTCTCTACACCGACCTTCACCCCGCCAAACGGCGCGATGTATTTCGCCACCGGATCCGAGAGCTGGAGGCGACCCTCCTCGAACAGCATCATCGCCGACACCGTGGTGATCGGCTTCGTCATCGAATAGATGCGGAATAGGGTGTCGCGCGTCATCGGCGCCTTGGTGCCTGGATCGCTCAGGCCGACCGCCTCAAACAGCGCGATCTTGCCGTGGCGCGCCACCAGCAGCACCGCGCCGGGGATAGTGCCCTTTTCTGAATCTGCGCGCAGCATCTGCGTGATGCGGCTTAGCCGCTCGAGGATAGACCGACTTTGTGCCGGCTCGGCGCTTGGTAATTCGCCCGCGCGAGCGAGAGTGGAGACAAGCGCGAACGCAACGGCAATCGATATGACACGCATGCGCGTTTCTCCGTATTGCTTTTCCCGATGAGCTCTGGAGCGGTAGGAACGCTAGCATTCTGCTGGGTTCCCGGGAACCCATAGGCGGCTCATGCAGGTTTCCCAGCGCTTTCGCCATGCCCGCTGTCCAAGACGACGCCTGATCCTTCGACTTGGCCCTTTTGTGATTACCTGCGTCATCACGGGCGGCGTAGGCGAGAACGCGGAGCCCAGCGTTATGCCGGCTGGGGCGAGTATCCCCGCCATGTCCGCTCTGGGTCAGACTCGAAGTAACAGCCGTGTCCAGCGTCACGTCCGCTCTTCCCCGGAAAGCGGACACATCTCCGTTCCCAGGTGACGTCGGCTCTGTGCCCCATAAGCGGAAGTGGCTGCCACCATTTGCACCTCATTTGCCGACGTCTCTGGCGGGCTGACGTTGGCCCAAGGTTTTCAGCAGGCGCGTCTACGCCTCCGCTCGCTCCAGCCAGAACCGCATGTCCATCTTTCGGTACGGCTGTGGTTGCCGTGGCAAGGTGCTTCGCCGGCTTGCCCCCGGCTTGCCGGTCCGTTGGTCGTGGCGTTCCGGAGGCCGAGATGGCGGTGGGCGACGAGCGGCCGCATGCCACGGGCCTCGGCGAGTGTCAGCGCCTGGCGATAGCGGCGATTCGCCCCGCTCGGCGTTGAACTGGTCGGGATGGGCTGCGAGATCGCCGAGCAAACGCAGGGCGTGGGCCGCAAACCCGGATGGACTGCGGAATTTTGAGGCCAGCTTGGCAAGCGCGCCGCGCAATCCTCGCCGGCCGAGGCGCTGCTGGCAGCGCCCGTCCAGGCTTTCACCCGTAGTCCATGCCGGCTTGGTCTATGGTTCCGTTGGCGATGCCACGAGCCAGGAGTGCCTCTCCCTCTTGAAGGCAACTCATCGCCCTCGCCTGCTTCACCAAATTGGGGCCAGGAGTCGGCGCGGATGAAGCAACGCCGTGAGGCAAAGCCAGGCGTATGTCGCCCTTTCTGTACTGCTGAGGGTGCCTCTGCTCTGATGTATGCCCAGTGTTGAGACCAGTCAAACCCTCGTGCCAGGAGGCTGGCACCCCAGCCCCCGCAGACAGGGGTGGGCCTGGCCAATCGGGTATGGTGAATGGGTCGGCCTCGTTGCCAATTTGATGATGTCGTCTTGGGCATGCGGGCCGCATCAGCGACTGGCTAGGCTCCGCCATGCGTCTCAGCAAACCAGCAACGCAGGAACACTGGACCAGGGATGCTGGCGGCGTGGTAGGAATCGACCGAGGCTCGCCATTCCCGCGATTCGGGTTTGCGAGTTCGACGGCCTGCTTGTAGTCGGCGCGATAGTAGCATGCTTGTAAAAGCGCAAGTCTGAGCGACTGATCGCCAACTCCGGGATCGCCGAAGAGCGCTGTCCGCGATCGCCAGGGCGCGTGCCGGCGGTGACGGCTTCGTCCTGCCCGCCGTGCATTGCGCAACGAGACGTCAGCGCGGGCCAGAACGCGTGCTCGCCGGCGATCATCGTTCAACTTGTCTGCATAGACCTCGGCTTCGCGCAGTGCGCAGCAAGGAATTGCGCGTTTCGCCCAGATTGACCAGCACGCTGCTCATGCCTTGCAGAACGTGTTGTAGGCTGTCGTTCCCACTTGCCCGGAGCTGGGCAGGTGTTCCAGCTGATCGAGCGCTTGTCGGTACCATTCTTCCGCCACTGGGGAGCGGAACGGCGACCGGCTTTGTCTCCGGCTTGAAGCAGGTACGACACAGCTTTTCGCGAAGCTTCCGCCTCGGTGGGCATGGTGGGCAAGCAGTTCGACATGCTCCCCTAACCGGTTGTGATGGATGGTCTCGATTGCCTCGATGATCCGCGCGTGAAGCTCGACGGCGACGATCCTGAGCAGATCCCCGGTAAGCGACGTCTTGCGTCAGCGCGTGCTTGAAACTGTACTCGAGGTCCGGAAAGACCTGGTCTGGTAGACGAACTCGGCTGCCTGCAGGCGTGGTGCAGGCCTGCCTCTGAGCAACTCGTCGGACAGTTCCGCCACCGGCCTCAGGAGCGAGACAGGCACCTGACGGCCGATGACGCTGCTGCGACCTGCAACAGTCGTTTGTCCTCGATGGTGAGGCGGTCGATGCGCGCAGCCAGGATGATCTGCACCGTCGCCGGGACGTCGATCGTTTCCACCGGTCGCATCAGCCGGTAGTCGCCTCGCGGTCCGTCCAACACCTTCTGTCTCAATCGAGTGTCCGGACGGTCTCTTCCAGAAAGAAGGGATCCCGCGCCGTTATCAGGCGCTGCTTCAGCGAATGCAGACTGTGATCGTCGCCCAGCAGAGCGTCCAGAAGCTGAGTCGCACCATCGGCAGGAAGGGCATCCAGGCGGATCTGGGCGTAGTAGCCCTTGCCACCTCCACGCGTGCTCGTACTCGGGCCGATAAGTCAGCAGCAAGAGGGTCCGGCTGAGCTGAGGTGCTTCCACCAGGCCATCCAGGAAGGCCTGCGTCTCGAGATCGATCCAGTGAAGATCCTCGAAGATCAGCACGATCGGCTGACGTCGCGCCTCGCCGCAGTAGGAGATGCCGGACGGCCTCCAGCCGGCGCTCGGCGACGCTGTCCTGGATGGAGACGCGCGCCAGTCGGCGTCGTTGGTCGGGACGTCCAGCACCGACAGCAAGAGCGGGACAGCGTCGAGCCCGAGCGCCGGATCGAGCGCCAGCAGCTTCGTCGTCACCTTATCGCGCACGAGTTCCACTCGCGTCTTGCTCCGCGAATCTCAAAATAACCTCTCAGGAGATTTGATGACCGGCAGGTAGCTCATCGGCCCTCAGCCAGTAGGAGGCCGCGCCACTCACTCTCAACACCAGCCATCCATCAGTGCTTGCTGAGTGGGTGAGCTCGAGAACCAGGCGAGACTTCGCCCACGCCGGGCTCCAGCAACGACCGCCACGCACCTGACCGCGGCCGTCGGCGGCCTGCCGTTGCGCTTTGCGAAGCTGCTCCAGCTCGGCCTCACGGTCTGATAAAGGGCGTCAGCCAGTGACGCGCGACTCCGGCCTGCAAGTCGGCTGTGCGCCGGGCTCGATGCCCGTCAGCTCGTGAACCTCGAGGGTCAACAATGCCCTTGACCGGCACGGCGCCAGCGACTTCGTGTCGATACAAAGCCCTCGGCGAGGGCCAGTGTCGATGGCGTCAAGCAGGATGCTGCCCGGTGTCGCGAGCTGTTCCATGCGCGACGCCAGGTGCGTCGTCCGCCCGATTGCCGAGTAGTCCATGTGCAGATCGCTGCTGCTGATGGTGCAGCACGACGACGTCGCCCGAATTGAGGCCGACTCTGATGCGCAGGTTCACGCCTTGCGCGACGGCAAGCGACGCTCCTGAGCGTGACGCCTGATCCGCTCCCGCATGCGAAGTGCCGCGTCAGCAGGCGCGTACAGCATGGTCTTCGTGGGCCAGCGGAGCGCCAAACAAGGCAATGATACCGTCGCCCATCGCCTGGTCTGACGGTGCCCTCGTAGTGGTGGACGGCTTCCATCATCAGCTCGCTGACTGGATCGAGAAGCTTGCGCGCATCCTCGGCGTCACGCCTTCGGCCAAAAGTTCCATTGACGCCTTGAGGTCCGCGAAGAGGACCGTCACTTGCTTGCGCCGCCTTCCAGCGTGGTCCGGGAGCTCAGGAATCCTTTGGGCCAAATGTTTTGGCGTATAGGTGTCCGGCGACCCAAATGGTGACCTCTCAATATCGGCTTGTTGAGAAGCCACAGAGGGGCCAGTAGGCAGGCCGCAGCTGGAACAGAATCTTGCTGTCGCCGAAAGTTGCTACTGCATCGTGCGCATGTCCTCGAGAGCAAGGAACCGCATTGCTCGCAGAACCTTGCCGTTGCGTCATTGACGTGCTGGCACTCGGAACATCTCATCGGCCAGCTTCCGACCGGTGAACGGCGTCCATCACGAGGATCGCAGCCAAGCGTTGAATCTCGCGTTTGTTAGTCATTGGGCACCTGTAAAAGACTGGATCGGTAACGCATAACTCCACGCTAAATGCCGTGGGGCCGTCGCCTTCAAAACCGACCAGCGCAATGGCTATCTTAATGCGGATTCTCTAGGTGCCCCGCCGCCCCTGCCCTTACACGCCACGTCGTAGCACAGGACGGTCGAGACCGCGCGCGCAATTAGTACAGGTCCTGGTCCCGCTCGCGAAGTGGGCATCCGGAACAATGTAGACATCGCGCGAGGTCTGCTTTGGGTCATGAGCCGACGTGACAGCCTGTCGGCGTCATGTCCGTTTTACCCTTGACAGCGGACATCCCCTCGCGCCTGGGAAATGTCGGCTTTGTGCCAAAAAAGCGGACATCGCGGCACCCACGGATTTTGAAGGCCGTCATTTGCAGTCCGACGATGGTCACTGCATGCGGCCACGCGACCCCGCTTGACGCAGTTTCGCACAGTATGCGCAAGCTCAAAAGTGAATCCCGCGCAGGCTGAGAGCGCTTTGTGCCTCTGTCGAAAGCGCTCCGCCAGTCGCGTGGGAAGTGCGCGAGCGGACCGTGGTCTTGCTTGGAGGGCACCATGCGGATGATTTTTCCCTTGCCGCCGCTTCTCGTCGCAGGTGCGGCGCTGGGCGGCTTGTTTGCACCGTTCGCCGTTGGCGGCGGCCCGACCGACAGCATAGGCATCGCCGCCGCTACCGAGCGGCAGCCCGGCGCCGATGTCGCCGTCTGTCATGGGTCGGCGTCGGCCGGCGTAACCCGCGTCATGCTGCGCTTGGCCCAGATACGCACGGAGGTGCCGCAAGCGGAAATGCAGGCCGCCTCGCCGGCGGCCGCTTTCGCCGACACAGATCCGCCGCTGTGGGAGGGGCTCGGCGGCGTGACGTACAGGATCACGACCGCGAACGAGCTGGCGCAGTCGTATTTCAATCAAGGGCTCCGGCTCACCTACGCGTTCAATCACAGCGAGGCGCAGCGTGCCTTCCGCAAGGCGCAGAAGCTCGATCCTGACTGCGCCATGTGCTTCTGGGGCGAAGCGCTGGTGCTCGGGCCCAACATCAATCTGCCGATGCAGGAAGACGCGGTGGCGCCGGCCTTCGCGGCAGCTGAGAAGGCGCGCATGCTCGCCCCCAAGGCGACCCCGCGCGAGCAGGCGCTGATTGCGGCGGTCTCGACCCGCTACGCCAAGGACGCGAAGGCGGACCGGGTACCGCTCGATGCCGCTTATGCGTTAGCCATGGAGAAGGTCGCGGCGCAGTTTCCGGACGACAACGAGATCGCGGTGCTCTACGCCGAATCGGTGATGGACCTCAGCCCGTGGAATTACTGGCAGCCCGGCGGCCACGCGCCAAACCAACAAAGCGGCCCCATCGTGCCGACGCTCGAACGCGTGCTGGCGCGCGACCCGAACCATCCGGGCGCGATGCACTATTACATCCACGCGGTGGAGGCGTCGGACCGGCCCGAGCGCGCCGAGCCCTATGCGGACCGGCTGCGGGGGCCATTCCCGGCGCCGGCCACCTCGTGCACATGCCGAGCCACATCTACTACCGGGTCGGGCGCTATCTTGACGCGCTGGCCGACAACAAGACGGCGATCGGGGTGGACGAAAAATATCTGGCGTCGACCAATGCGCCCATGGGCGTGTATCGCCTCGGGTACTACCCGCACAACGTCCATTTCGTGCTGGCGTCTGCCCAGATGGCGGGCGACGGACCCACCGTCATCGCGGCGGCCGAGAAGCTGCGCGGTCTCATCCCCGACGAGGTCGCCCGCGGCATCGCGCTGGTGCAGCCGGTCAAGGCAGCGCCTTACTTCGCCCATGCGCTGTTCAGCCCTTCCGCCACCGTTCTGGCGCTCCCCGATCCCGGCGACGCCATTCCGTACGTCAAGGCCATGTGGCACTACGCGCGCGGCATTGCCTACGCGGCGCAGGGCGAGTTTACCGCCGCCAAGGCGGAGGCGAATGCGATCGCGGCCCTCGAGGGCGGGGATTTCACGTTGCTCAAATCCTCGGGCGTTCCGGCACAGGACGTGCTGGCGCTGGCGCGCACTGTCATCGAAGCCCGCGTCGCGCAGCGTCAGGGCGACAAGGCTGCAGCGATCGAGCGGTTCGAGCGGGCGGCTGCGCTGCAGGACGGGCTGCCCTACATGGAGCCGCCCTACTGGTATTACCCGGTGCGGCAGTCGCTCGCAGTCGCGCTGATGCAGGCGGGCCGACTCGACGAAGCCGAGGAGCAGTTCCAGCGCGCGCTCAAGCGCGCCCCCGGCAACGGCTGGTCGTGGTACGGGCTTGCCGAACTCTATAAGGCGCGCGGCAAGGCCGACCAGGCGAGCAAGCTGGAAGCGGATCTTGCCAAGACGTGGATCGGCGACCGACAGCAGCTGGAGCTGTCGAAGTTGTGACCCTCAACGCGTGGTGCCGCCAGGCGGAGGGAAATTGACTGCCCGCGGACCTCAATGGCCGCGGGCAGTGCGCGCCGTGGGAGACACATTGGCAGCCTTCAAATGGGTCATTCAGCGTCGCTTTGTGAGTTTCCGCGCAGTAGTCCGGTTTAGCCAGGCAATTCCGGACACACCGATCCTCGGTTGATGGCTGCGCGCCGCCGCGCGGTGGCGCGCTCCCCGCCAAGAGCGGACGGGTTCGCCGGCGCTCCGTTGATAACTGAATCGATCTCTCGGAGGCCAGCGGAAATGCACGGACCCTGACTCTTTCCCTGACGTTCCCGAGCAATGTTGCGGCCTATGCCTGCCGACCCTGTTCCAGAAAGTCGATCGGCACATGCCCATCGACACTTACGCCGGAACTTCTGCCTCCCGCGGCGGCTGGCCCGAGATCGAGCCCAGCCCGCTCGAGGACGGCCAGCCGCGCGTCCCGTCGTTCCCTCCTCGACGTCCTGCCGCAACCGTGGCGCGGGCTGGTCGCCGACACCGCCCACGGCGCCGGCGCATCCCGAGGACTATGTCGCGCAGGCATTTGCTGTCGGCCGTGGCCGGCCTCTGTGCGGGCGGGCGTGCGCACAGGCGACGTTTGCGCCTGGTCCGAGGCTGCTGGTGCTGGTGGGCAGGCGCTGGTCGGCGCGCCGTCCAGCGGCAGGACGTCTGCGCGTTGGAAACCATTCGCCAGCCGTCTTCGCCACGCGTCGAGGAAGCTGCTGGCAGCGCGATGGCGGCGCTCTGGCAAGAACCGCTAACCGCCGACGCTGCGTTCGCGGCGCTGGCCGCGGCCCTGAAAGCCAGTCCCGCGGGCGTTTTATTGTGGCGCGACGATCCGTCGGCTCTGGCTCGCCGGCCTGGCCGCGACAGGACCAGGGCGGATGGCCGCGGCTGGCTCTTGACGCCTGGTTCGCGCGCGCGCCTGCAGCCTGTGATCAGCGGCTGGCGGTCAGCATCGTGGGTTCGCTGCACGCCGAGCGGCTCGGCGCGGCCTTGCTGGACGCGGCGACGACCGGCCTGGCGGCGCGCTTTGCCTGGCCGAGTCCGTCGCCGTGGCGCCGCCTCGCCGAGGCCAAAGCCGGCGCGCGAAGACGAGGCCGGCCGTGACGATGCTGCATCGCCTCGCCGGCTTGCCGTCGGCACGCCGGAAAACCATTGGTGCTGGCCTTGGAGGAAGAAGCCGTGAAGGCCTTCGACCGCTTTCTGGTTGGCCTTTACGACGGAGGTCCGGCGCACCGAGGGCTGCAGGCGGGTATAGCTGGGCCGGGCGGCACCATCCCGCGCCTCGCGGCTGCGCTTGCGCTGCTTGCCTGAGCGGAGCGGGCGGCAGGCAGGCCGCCGCGCGCCATCGGCCGCGATCAACTGTCGAGGCTGGCAGCCCGCCTGTGGCGCGACTATTTCCGGCCGCACGCTGCGCGGTGTTCTGATCGCGGCGCGCCACGACCCAGGACCGCCAGACGCGGCGCGTGATCCACTGGCTGCAGGCGCGCAAGCGCGAGCGGAGGTCTCTGCAGCGAGGACATCTGGCGAAGTGCGCTCTGCCAGTCCGTGACTGGCCGCGGCTGCCGACCAGGTGATCTACCGCCTGGAGGCGGCCGGCATCCTGCGTGGGCTGCGCGACGAGCCTTTCTCGCACAATGCGCCGCCCGGCACGCCGCTGGCAGGTCAACCCGGCGCTCATCCTCCCGGTCAAGGCCGCTTCAGGGGTAGCGGAAGGAGTGCGGAAACCCCCTCGGATGCCGATGCGTGACGATATTTCTGGCAACGCCGTCGCCGGCGCTGTCGGGGTAGCGGAAAGTGCGGAAACCCCCTCGTCACATCTCACGGCCTCCACTGCCGCCAGCTCCAGGATCTCCCGCACCTCGGCCGGCTCGGCGATGGGCCGCGGATTGCTGCGGCGCCCGGGCGTGCCTATCGCCTGCTTGGCGATGCGCTCGAAATGCTCCGGCCGACCTTCACCTCGCCGAGGCTGCGCGGCATGCCGAGCCCGCGGATGAACTGCATCGAGCACGTCGCCGGCATCCTCGCCGGGATGGCCCATGGCGCTGGCGACCAGCGCCTGGCGCGTCGGCGTTGGCCGATTTGTTCCAGCGCATCACCGACGGCAGCATGATGCACGAGGTGTGGCCGTGCGGGATGTCGAACACCGCGCCCAGCACGTAGCCGATGCCGTGGCTCGCGCCCATCGGCACGCCGGCCGCCAGCGGCGCCCATCGACAGCCACGAGCCGATCTGGCAGTCGAGCCGCGCCTTCGATGTCGGCCGGATCGGCCTTCACCCGCGGCAGGCCGCGCGCCAGCAGCGCCAGGCCGTGCAGCGCCGAGGCGTCGCCGATAGGCGGCTCGATTCGTTGGAGCAGATGCCCTCGACGCAATGATCGACGGCGCGGATGCCGGTCGACAGGAACAGCCACATCGGCGTGTGGCCGCGTCACCGCGGGATCGAGCACCACGGCCTGCGGGATGATGTGCGGGATGGCGGAACAGCTCCTTCACCTTGGTGCGCTCGTCGGTGACGCCGGCGATGCCGGAGAACTCGCCGGCCGACAGCGTGGTCGGGATCGAGATCTGCCGCACCGTTGGCGGCGTTGATCGGCGGCGGCCCGTCGCCGGCGCGGATCCGGTCGAGCGCCTCGACGCTGCGTGATGTCGTTGGCGAGGCAGAGCTGGACGGCCTTGGCGCCGTCGGTGATCGAGCCGCCGCCCAGGGTGACGATCAGATCGGCCTCGGCCTCGCGCGCCTGCTCGGCGGCGGCGATCACCGCCGCGCGCGGCGTGTGCGGCGGCATCTTGTCGAAGGTGCCGACGCAGTGGTTGCCGAGCGCGCGGCGCAGCTTGTCGATCTCGTCGGTCTCGCGGTTGAGCGTGCCGCTCACCATCAGGAAGACGCGCTCGGCGCCGGTAGCGCCTTGACCAGCTCGGCCACCGATCTGGGCGGCCGGCTTGCCGTACGTGACCTCTTCCATGTCGGCTGAAAACGACGCGCCCCGATGTCAGCATTGTGTCCTCCCTGATTGGAGCGAGCATAGTCTTCCTGTCCTCCCCACGCAAGCGGGGAGGTGGCCGATGGGAAGCGGAGGGGTGAGGCGGTCTACAACATGAAATCTTCGACGCTGCTGCCACCCTCCGACGCGCTGCGCGGCCTCCTCCCCATCGCGCCTCACAGGGCACGTGGACGGAGAGGGTCTGACAGCGGATATGGATGCTATCGTGCTCTCGAACTGACGCAAGGAACCTCATGACCGGATCACGAGATGGCGCCATCGGGCGCGCGGAGAAGTATTTCGACGACGGCGGCTTCCTGGCCGAGCTGCAGCGGCGGGTGGCGATCCCGACCACCAGCCAGGAGCAGGATCTCGATGCCGGCGCTGCAGCAGTACGTCTCGGGCGAGATGACCGAGTCGCTGGACAAGCTCGGCTACGACTGCACCGTGCTGCCCAATCCGCGCACCGAGTACGGCCCGTTCCTGATCGCGCGCCGGGTCGAGGATCCCGCCAAGCCGACCGTGCTGACCTACGGCCATGGCGACGTGATCCGCGGCCAGGAGGAGCAGTGGCGGCAGGGCCTGTCGCCGTGGAAGATCGTGGTCGAGGGCGATCGCATGTACGGCCGCGGCACGGCCGACAACAAGGGCCAGCACACGATCAACATCGCGGCGCTTGGCCTGCGTGCTCGCAGGAGCGCGGCAGCGCTCGGCTTCAACTCGACCATCCTGATCGAGACCGGCGAGGAGACCGGCTCGCCGGGCCTGGCCGATTTCTGCAAGGCCAACAAGGCGGCGCTCAAGGCCGACGCGCTGATCGGCTCGGACGGGCCGCGGCTCGACCATCGCCGGCCGACCATCTTCGGCGGCACGCGCGGCACGCATGAACTTCAACCTGACGCTCACCTTGCGCGAGGGCGGCCACCATTCCGGCAACTGGGGCGGACTGCTGGCCAATCCCGGCATCATCCTGGCGCATGCGCTGGCCACCATCACCGACGCAGCGCGGCCAGATCAAAGTGCCGGAATGGCGGCCCAAGACCTTGACCAACTCGGTGCGCGCCGCGCTGGCCGACGCCCATGTCGATGCCGGCGAGGGCGCGCCGAGATCGACGCGGACTGGGGCGAGAAGTCGCTGACGCCGGTCGAGCGCGTGTTCGGCTGGAACAGCTTCGAGGTGCTGGCCTTCAAGACCGGCAATCCCGACCGGCCGGTCAACGCCATCCCGCCCAGCGCCATCGCCTACTGCCAGCTGCGCTTCGTGGTCGGCACCGATCCGCACGAGATCCTGCCGGCGCTGCGCCGCCATCTCGACAGGCACGGCTTCCCGCAGATCGAGCTCGAGCAGGCGCGCGACGTGATCATGAATGCGACGCGGCTCGATCCCGAGAATCCCGTGGGCCAAGTTCGCCGCCGCCTCGATCGAGAAGACCGGCGGCCAGAAGCCCAACATGCTGCCCAATCTCGGCGGCTCGCTGCCCAACGAGGTCTTCACCGACATCCTCGGCATGCCGACCGTGTGGGTGCCGCACTCCTACGCCGCCTGCTCGCAGCACGCGCCCAACGAGCACCTGCTGGCGCCGGTGGTGCGCGACGGGCTGCGGCTGATGACCGGCCTCTTCTGGGATCTCGGCGCCCAGGGCCGGCCCCCTGCGACGTGTGACGCGATGCTGACCGCCGACGAGGCCGCCGACCTGATCGAGGCCATCGCGGCCCGTCAGGACCGCGCGGCCTTCGCCAGCCTGTTCCGGCACTACGCGCCGCGCGTGAAGGCCTTCATCATGCGCGGCGGCACCGATGCAGAGACCGCGCAGGAAGTGGCCCAGGAAGCGCTGATCATGGTGTGGCGCAAGGCCGCGAGCTTCGACCGCAGCCGCGCCTCGGCCGCCACCTGGATCTATCACCATCGCCCGCAACAAGCGGATCGACCTGCTGCGCCGCGCCGGCCGGCCGGCCATCGAGACCGAGGACTGGCTGACGGTGTTTGCCCCCGAAGGACGACGATGCCGACAAATCCGTCCTCGCCGGACAGACGTATACGCGGGTGAAGGAACTTTTGGCAGGCCTCTCGGCCGATCAGCTGGTGGTCATCCAGCAAGGCATTCTTCGAGGACAAGACCCACACCGTCATCGCCGAGGAACTGAAGCTGCCGCTGGGCACCGTGAAGTCCCGCATCCGCCTCGGCCCTCGGGCGCCTGCGGGAAGCGTTGGAGAAAGACGAGAACCATGAGCCGCCATCCGGCCCCCGAAGAGCTGCTGCTGGACTACGCCGCCGGCGCGCTGGCCCGAGGGCCGGCGCTGGCGGTGGCGCTCCATGTCGCGCTCGATCCGGTGGCGCGGCGCGCGGTCGAGCGGCTGGACGCGCGTGGGCGGCGCCTTGATGGAAGGCGAGGCGCGGCGCCGCGCTCGGACGAGGCGGCGCTCGAGCGCACGCTCGCCCGGCTCGACGCGATCGCCGTCGAGCCGCGGCCGGCGCCGTCGCGCGCCGCGCCCGGCTTCGAATGGGCGCCGCCGCCGCTCGCGCCGCCATCATCGGCGCGCGAGGCGCGCTGGCGGCGCGTGTTCGGCGGCTTCGAGGAGATCCGCCTGCGGCCTGCCGGGCGACAGCCATCGCGTGTCGCTGCTGCGGCTCGAGCCCGGCCGCGGCCTGCCGATGCATCGCCATGTCGGCGCCGAGTACACGGTGGTGCTGCAGGGCGGCTACACCGATGCGACCGGCAACTACGGCGTCGGCGATTTCGCCGTCGGCCCCGGCCCGAGCAGCACGAGCCGATCGCCGATCCCGGCGAGCCCTGCATCGCGCTGATCGTGGTCGAGAAGCCGATCGTGCTGACCGGCCCGTTCGGCCGCTGGCTCAACCCGCTGGTGAGACGCGATCTGATCTGACAGGCTCGCCGGGCCTGAAGGGGAGAACAGATGTCGCGCATTCCGTACTACGAGGTCGAGAACGCCACCGGCAAGCACGCCGAGTTTCTGGACAAGCTCGAGCCGCATCTCAACATCTACCGCATGCTGGCCAACTCGGAATACGGCGTGAAGGGCTTCGCGCGCATGGGCAATGCGCTGCTCCATCGCTGCGAGCTCGATCCCGCGCTTGCGCGAGCTGGCGATCCTGCGGGTCGGCCGGCTGAGCCGCGCCGCCTACGAGGTCTTCCAGCACGAGCGCATCGCCCGCGAGGCGGGCGTCACCGACGACAAGATCGCCGCCCTGCGCGACGCCACCATCGAGGCGCCGGCCTTCAGCGACAACGAGAAGGCCGTGCTGCGCTTCACCGACGACGTGGTGCGCAACGTGCGGCGCGTCGGACAAGACCCTGAAGGCGGTCGCAGGCGTTCCTGACGCCGGGCGCGCTGGTCGAGCTCACGCTCACCATCGGCTACTACATGATGGTCTGCCGCTTCCTCGAGACCACTGGGCGTCGACGGCGAGGAAGGCCAGGCGGAGTGGCTGAAGACGGCGAAGCTGTAGGAGTCCGATGATGGCGTACCGCGTCCTGATCGCGCAGTTCATGCACGAGACCAACACCTTCTCGAAGCTGCCGACGACGCTCGAGGACTACCGCAAGCGCTGGCTGATCGAAGGCGAGGCGATGGTGCCGCGCTTCACCGGCACCAGGAACGAGATCGGCGGCTACATCGACTGCGGTCGACGAAGTACGGCTGGCAGCCGGTGTGGGCCGGCGCGGCCAACGCCACGCCCTCGGGCAAGCTCACCAGGGAGTGCTGGGAGACGATCCGCGACATGATCGTCGAACGCCGCCAGGAAGGCCGGCAAGCTCGACGGCATCTGCCTGTCGCTGCACGGCGCCATGGTGACGGAGACCGAGGACGACGCCGAGGGCGCGCTGCTCGAAGCTGCTGCGCGGCGTGGTCGGGCCCGACGTGCCGATCGTCGACGACGCTCGACCTGCACGCCAACGCCACGCGTGCGCATGGCGAAGAACGCCAATGCGCTGGTGAGCTATCGCACCTATCCGCACATCGACGGCTACGAGCGCGCGGTGCAGGCCGCGGCGCTGGTGCAGGAGGCGATGGAGGGCAAGAAGAAGCCGCGCTGCCTGCTGGTGCAGCCGGCCATGCTGGAAGGCGCCGAGCACGGCCGCACCACCCAGCCCGGCCTGATGCTCGACCTGCTGGCCAAGGCCGACGCGCTTCGAGAAGGAGCCGGGCATCAACGTGGTCAGCATCCAGGCCGGCTTCACCTGGGCCGACATTCCCTATACCGGCCCGTCGGTGGCGGTGAGCTACGAGCCGCGCGGCCGAGGCGCGCGCCAGGCGATCGCGCGCGAGCTGATCGACGAGATCTGGCGGCGGCGCGACGAGGGCGCGACGACCTACTATCGCCCGATCGCCGACGGCATCGCCGCGGCGCGCGCCGGGTGCCGGCAAGCAGGGGCCGCTGGTCATCGCCGACGGCACCGACAATCCGGGCGGCGGCGGCTACAACGACACCACGCCCGTGCTGCAGGCGCTGCTCGACGCCGGCATCGAGAACGTGGCGTTCGGCACGATCTACGATCCGGCGACCGTGCAGCAGGCGACCAAGGCGGGCGTCGGCGTCGGAGATCGAGGTCAGCCTGGGCGGCCATACCGACGCCGTCGATGGGCGCGCCGGTCAAGGCCAAGGCCATCGTCGAAGATGCTGTCGGACGGCAGCTTCAGGAACGACGGGCCGATGAATGCCGGCGTCGAGACCTCGATGGGGCCGACCGCGGTGCTGCGCATCGGCGGCATCGACGTGGTGACCATCTCCAGCCGCATCCAGACCATCGACCTGCAGGTCTTCCTGAGCCAGGGCATCGATCCCACGGCCAAGAGCGTGCTGGTGGTCAAGAGCGTGCAGCACTTCCGCGCCGCCTACGCGCCGATCGCGCGCGAGATCGTGCTGGTCGATTCGGGCGGCATCTGCTCGCCCGACATCGCGCGGCTGAAATTCACCAAGCTGCGCCGGCCGATCTGGCCGCTCGACGGCGTCAACGATCCTTACGCGGGAACCGCAGCGAAGCGGCTAGCGTTTCTTCTAATGCGGAGGAACCATGCGTGTGAACCCGTCTACCGAGCGATTGATACGTTACGGCGCGGGCGCCGCCTCTGCGGTGGTCGTGGTGGCCGGCGCGGTCTATTTCTTCGATCGCAGTGGCACTGCGACGCCGGTGACGACCGCCGACGGCGCCAACCCGCCGCGGCCAGTTCGGCCGCTGCCGCCAGGCCAGTCGACCAAGCCCGCCACGCCAGCCGGCAACCCCGATGATGCCGCCGCCCGAGCGCGGCGCAGACCGACCAGGTCGCGCGGCTCCTGGCGATGCCCGCCGGCTTGCGGCCGAGGACGGCAACTTGCCGGACGCCAAGGCGGCGCTCGACAAGGCGGACACGCTGATGCCGGGTTCTGCCGATCACGGCTGCGGTCCGCCGCGAGATCGCCGCAGACTGAGCACGCCGCAGGGCCAGCTCGCGTACGCAGCTCGATCGCGCGCGCTCGGCGATCGCGCAGGATGACAGCGCGGCGGCCGAAAAGGCGCTGGCCGAGGCCGAGCAGCTCAGCCCGCAGGCGCCCGAGATCGCCAGCCTGCGCCAGGCCCTGCAGGACGCGCAGCAGAAGGAAGCGCAGCGCAGCAGCCGCGTCGCCGAGTTGCTGACGGCGATGCGCGAAGCCATCGCGCCGCCACGACTTCGCGGCGGCCAATCAGCGCCGTTGCAACGAGGTCGGCGCGGATCGACGTGCCGCGATCCGTCGATCGAGCCAGGCGCGCATCGAGCTCGCCAGCGCACAGACGCCGAGGAAAAACGCGCCAGCAGTAGACGTCAGCACGGCCAGCTGCTAGGCGTCGGGGCGCGCGCGGCAGGCAGTTGTACAGGCTGTCGAGGATGGCGTCCTGCTTCTCCGACCGAGAACCGGACGTTCGGGCACGTAGCCCACCGGGCAGGCGGTGAACATCCAGCCGCCGCGAGAGATCGGTCGCGCCGGAGCCGAACCACGCGCCCGGGCGCCACGTCGCGTTCGATGATGCGCTGGCTCGCCGAGCGCCATGAACAGGATGCGTCGACCGGGCTGTCGCAGCTATTGCGAGCGCCGAACTCGCCGTCGGCGTAGCCCCACGCGCGTGCAGGCTTCCATGTGCGCCTTGACCGGCTGGGCTGCGCCGAGCTCGCGGCGCAGGATCAGCAAGAGCGCAAGTAGCAGGCGTGCGGATCACGTCTTGGCGCGGAAGAAACGTCGTCAGCACGAAGCGCCGGCCGCGCGTCACCGGCAGCGCCTGGTGCAGCAGCGAGCAGGAGAACACGGCGGCGCCGCCGGCCGGCGGGCTCACCCGGACGCCGGCATATTCCGGGAAGACCAGCTCGCCGCCCTCGAAATCGTCGTTGAGGTTGAGCGACACGGCGAAGGCGCGGTCGGCGGTGGTCGGCGCGCCGTTGTCGCGATGGGCGCCGAAGAAGTGCTTGCCCTCGGCGCTGTAGGACAGCACGACGTGCGCATCGAAGGTGAACTGGCGGTCGAAGGCGAAGACCTTGGTGAGCTCCGGGCCGATGCGATAGGCCAGCCGGTCGGAGATCGCCTTCTGCATCATCGGCTCGACCACGGTGTAGTCCTCGGTCCGCTTGAGATGCGAGACGTTGACGTTGCCGTAGCGGCTGGAGACGCCGCTGTCCTTGTGGTCGCCCTTGTCCCACAGGCGGATCAGCTGGGTGCAGAACTCGCGGCTCGAACACGCGCGGCAGCACCAGGACGGGCGCCATCGGCGTCAGCACGACACCTGGTCGGCGCCGCCGTCGGCGCGCACGGCAGCGGCCGAGCGCGTCCATCGCCTCGGCGGCGGCGGGCAGGGCGCGGCTGTCGAAGGTCGCGGCGACGCGCTGGTTGGGATCGAGCACGATCACGCGCATGCGCAGGCCCGCCGCCCGGGCCGAAGCCGACGCCGCCCTGGGCGAGCAGCGCGGGCAGGAACTTCCGCTCGGCATCGCAGAGCAGCAGGCGGCCTCGGCGGTCGCCGCCGAGCTTGGCCCAGGCGCGGCTGCCGCGGCCGACGGCGTTGCCGGCGACCACGACCGGCATCGACCGGCGGACGCCTTGCAGGCGGTCGATCAGGCGGTCGAACTGCGCGGCGTCGAGATTGCCGAGATCGTCGACCGCGAGCAGGGCGACGGGATCGCCGGTGAACGACCAGATGAACTTGCGCAGCTTGCCGTCGAGCCCGGGCAGCGCGAAATCGGGAACGCGATCACCGGGACGAAGGCTGAGCGCGTTGGTCATCGAGGTCCGGCGCCGAGCAAGGGAAATGGTGGGCGCTGTAGGGATTGAACCTACGACCCCACCCGTGTGAAGGGTGTGCTCTCCCGCTGAGCTAAGCGCCCGGAAGGGCGCGTATAGGGCTGCCGACCGGCACGAGCCGTCAACGGGCGGCGATCTGCTCCAGCGCCTCGGGCAGGGCGTCGAAGCGGTCGATCGACGGCTTCGGCGCCGAGCTCGCTGGCAGGCTTGGCGGTATAGCCCCAGCTCACCAGCACCGCGGGCAGGCCCGCCGCGGTGGGCGGCCTCCACGTCGTGGATCGAATCGCCGATCATGACGGCGCGCGCCGCGGTTGCCGCCGATCTTGTCGATCAGCATGCAGGATGTGGCCGGGATCGGGCTTGCGCACCGTGAAGGTGTCGGCGCCGGCCACGTCGGCGATCGGCGGCATCAGCTTCAGGCGCTCGCAGGATCATGCGCGACGGACTTCTCGAACTTGTTGGTGCAGACGCCCTGCTTGAGGCCCAGCCGGTCGAAGCGGGCGACCACCTCGGCCACGCCGTCGAACGCCGTCGGTGTAGCTGCACCGGGTCCTGCCTCGTAATAGCGCACGAACTCGCGGGTGACGGCGCTCAGCCTCGGCGTCGTCGAGGGTGCGGCCGTTCTTGGCGAAGGCCCGGCGCATGGTGACCTTGCTGCCCTCGCCCATGAAGATCCGGGCGTCCTCGTCGCTGATCGGCGGCAGGCCGTGGTCGGCCAGCACGCGGCTCACCGCCACGCACATGTCGCGGGCGCTGTCGATCAGGGTGCCGTCGAGGTCGTAGATCACGGTGTCGAAGCGGGTGGCGATGAGATTGTCGGCATTGGGGTGCATGCGATCTCCTTAGCACATCCGCCTTGCGGGACCGCCAGCCCCATGGCATCGGACGGGCATGAAATCGCCCATCGCCGTGGTGGTGCTGGCAGCCGGCGCCGGCACGCGCATGAAGTCGGCACTCCCGAAGGTCCTGCATCCGCTGGCCGGCTGGCCGATGGTGCGCCACGTGCTGGAGAACGTGCGCGCGGCTCAAGCCCGCACGGATCGTCGGCGTGGTGGCGCCGGGCGCCAAGGACGTGGCCGCCGCCTTCGCGCCGCATCCCACGGTGGTGCAGCGCCGGCCGCTCGGCACCGGCGATGCCGCCAAGGCGGCGCTGGCGCGCGCTCAAGGGCCATCGCGGGCCGGTGCTGGTGGTCTATGCCGACGCGCCGCTGGTGACGACGGCCACCCTGCAGCGCCTGGTCGCGGCCTGCCGCAAGGCGAAGGCGGCCGTGGGCGTGCTGGGCTTCATCGCGCGCGATCCGCGCCCTACGGCCGGCTGATCGTGCGCCGCGGCGTGCTGGAGAAGATCGTCGAGAGCCGGGACGCCGACGAGGCGAGAAGGCGGTCGATTTCTGCAATTCCGGCGTGATGTGCCTCGACGGCGCGCTGATCGCCTCGCTGCTGGGCGCGATCCGGCAACGACAACGTCAAGCGCGAGTTCTATCTCACCGACGCCGTCGCCATCGCGCGCGCCGCCGGCCACGCGCGCCATCGCCGTCGAAGGCGAGGAGGCGGAGTTCCAGGGCATCAACTCGCGCGCCGAGCTGGCGGCGGCCGAGAAGGCCCTGCAGCAGCGCCTGCGCGCGGCGGCGTTCGAGGCGGGTGTCACCATGACCGATCCCGACACGGTGTGGCTGTCGGCCGACACGCAGTTCTGCCGCCGACGTCACGATCGGCCCCAACGTGCGCTTCGGGCCCGGCGTCAGCGTGGCGTCGAGACGTCGAGATCAAGGCGTTCTGCGACATCGAGGGCGCGCGCATCGGCCGCGGCGCCATCATCGGCCCCTTCGCCCGCATCCGGCCGGGCTCGGACGTGGCCGAGGACGTCCATATCGGCAATTTCGTCGAGCTCAAGGCCACCCGCATGGGCCGCGGCGCCAAGGCCAATCATCTGGCCTATCTCGGCGATTCCGACATCGGCGCGGCGAGCAACATCGGCGCCGGCACCATCGCCGTGAACTACGACGGCTACGGCAAGTGGCGGACCGTGGTGGGGGCCGAGGCCTTCGTCGGCTCCAACAGCTCGCTGGTGGCGCCGGTGCGCATCGGCCGCGGCGCCAACGTGACGGCGGGCAGCGTCATCACCGAGGACGTGCCGGCCGGCGCCGTGGCCTTCGGGCGGGCCCGCCAGGTCACAAAGAAGGGGCGGGCCGCGCCGCTTCGTGCGAAACTGAAGGCCCGCGCGGCGGCGGCCAAGCGGGCCAGAAGAAGAAGTAACTCCCTCTTCTACGGACGATCCTCCCATGTGCGGCATCATCGGAATCATCGGCAAGGCTCCCGTCACGCCCCTGCTGGTCGAGGCGCTGAAGCGGCTGGAATATCGCGGCTACGACTCGGCGGGCGTCGCCACCCTGGTCAACGGCCACATCGACCGCCGCCGCGCCGAGGGCAAGCTGGTCAACCTCGAGGCGCGGCTCGGCGCCGAAGCCGCTGGCCGGCACGATCGGCATCGGCCACACGCGCTGGGCGACCCACGGCAAGCCGTCGGAGCGCAACGCCCATCCCATCGCCACCGACCGGGTGGCGATCGTGCACAACGGCATCATCGAGAACTTCCAGGAGCTGAAGGACGAGCTTTTGGCCGAAGGCCGCCGCTTCGACAGCGACACCGACACCGAGGTGGTGGCGCAGCTCCTGACCTCGCATCTCGAGCGCCAGATGTCGCCCGAGGAGGCGATGGGCAAGGCGATGGAGCGCCTGCGCGGCGCCTTCGCGCTGGTCGCGCTGTTCAGCGGCCGCCACGACATCCTGATGGGCGCGCGCCGCGGCAGCTCGCTCGCGGTCGGCTACGGCGACGGCGAGATGTATATCGGCACCGACGCGCTGGCGCTGGCGCCCTTCACCAAGCGCGTGACCTACCTCGAGGACGACGACTGGGTCGGTGCTGAACGCCAAGGGCGCCACGATCTTCCAGGGCCGCGAGGAGGTGAAGCGCGAGATCCGCCAGAGCGGCATCTCCGGCGCCATGATGGGCAAGGGCAATCACCGCCACTTCATGCTGAAGGAGATCCACGAGCAGCCCGCGGTGATCGGCGACACGCTGCAGACCTATCTCGATCCCGCGACGCGCTCGGTGCAGCCTGCCGGCGCTGCCGTTCGACTGGAACAAGGTGAGCGCGGCTCACCATGACCGCCTGCGGCACGGCGTTCTATGCCTGCATGGTCGGCGAAGTACTGGTTCGAGAAGCTGGCGCGCCTGCCGGTCGAGGTCGAGGTCGCCTCGGAGCTGCGCTATCGCGAGCCGCCGCTGCCGGAGGGCGGCGTCGTGCATCGCCGTCTCGCAGTCGGGCGAGACCGATCGACACGCTGGCGGCGCTGCGCTACGCCAAGGCGCACAAGCAGACGATCCTGTCGGTGGTGAACGTGCCCGAGAGCGCCATCGCCCGCGAATCGCATGTCGTGCTGCCGACGCTGGCCGGACCCGAGATCGGCGTCGCCTCGACCAAGGCCTTCACCACGCAGCTCACCGGTGCTGCTGGCCGCGGCGATCGCTGCCGGCCGCGCGCGCGGCACGCTGTCGCAGGACGAGGAGGCGCGGCTGGCGCACGCCCTGATCGAGCTGCCGGCGCACATCAACGAGGCGCTGAACATGGAGGAGCAGTACCGGCGCATCGCCGAGGATATCCTCGCCGAGGCGCGCGACGTGCTCTACATGGGCCGCGGCTCGTCCTTCCCGATCGCGCTGGAAGGCGCGCTGAAGCTGAAGGAGATCTCCTACATCCACGCCGAGGGCTATGCCGGCGGCGAGATGAAGCACGGACCGATCGCGCTGATCGACGAAGGCGGTGCCGGTCGTCGTGGTGGCGCCGAGCGACGCCATCTTCGACAAGATCGCCTCCAACTTCGAGCAGGTGAAGGCGCGCGGCGGCAAGCTGGTGCTGCTGAGCGACGCGGCCGGCGATCGCCCGCCTGGGCCGCCATGCCGCGGCGGCGATCACGCTGCCGACGGTCGATCCGGTGGTGGCGCCGATCCTCTACACCGTGCCGGTGCAGCTGCTGGCCTACTACACGGCGGTCGCCAAGGGCACCGACGTCGACCAGCCGCGCAATCTCGCCAAGAGCGTGACGGTCGAGTAGCCACGTACGCCAGCGCTCGAGTGCGTGACCGCGGCTCAGTCCGCGTCAGCGGTCCCTGCGGCAGGCCGGGCGCCAGGCCCTGCGGCTGCGGCGCGGCGCCGGCTGCGGCTGGCCGCCGCGCGGCTGGGCCGGTGCCGGCGCCGGCTGCGGCTGGGCGGGCTGCGCCGGCTGCATCGCCTGGATGATGGCGCGCATCTTCTTGGTCTCGGCTTCCTGCGCCTTCTTGAACTCGTCCTCGGTGAGGAAGCGGTCCTTGTTGATGTCCATCTCGAGGAACTGCTTGACCGCGTGGCCGGTCAGCTCGACGCGGTCGAGCTGGCCGTCCTTGTTGGTGTCGATCTCCTGCGAACTTGCGCATGACGAGCTGCCGGCGGATGTCGTAGGGCAGCAGGCCCTGGGCCTGCGGCCCGTCGGCCGGGCCGGCCAGCACGACATATTCCTGCTGGCTCATCTTGCCGTCGTTGTTCTTGTCGAGCTTGTCGGCCTCGCGCAGCTGCATGTCGATGAAGTCGTTGATCGCCGCCATGCCCTGGCGGCGGCGCTGCCTCGATCTGCTGGCGCTCGGCGGCCTCGCGCGCCAGCGAGCGCTGCACGATCAGGCGCACCTCGGGCTCGGTCACCTTGTTGTCGCGGTCGGTGTCGTACTGGTTGAACTCGGAATGGACCAGCGCCTCGGCCTCGGCGCGCTCGACGAAGCCGTCGCGATTGGTGTCGAGGTTCTGGAACTCGGCCCGCGCGCGGTTGCGTGCGCTCCTCGAGGTTCGGCCCGCTCGGCACGTCTGCCGAGAACGGCGGCTCGGCGACCTTGATGAACTCCTCGAGCGTGAGCTTGCCGTCCTTGTTGGCGTCGAGCTCCTCGAACGACTTCATGCGGTACTTCAGGAACTCGGCGCGCGTGACCTCGCCCTTCTTGTCGGTGTCGATCTCGACGAACCACTGCGGCAGCGGCACCGGCGGCGGCGTGCCGGCGGCCTGCTGGGCCGGCGGCGCGCTGGGCGCTGCCGCGGGCGGCGCTGCGGCTGGCTGCCGGCGGCGTCTGCGGTGGTCTGCGGCGGCTTGGCGGCTGGGGCGCCGACTGGTCCGGCGGCCGATTGGCTGGCCAGCCTTGCGTCGGCGGCGTCTGCGCGGCGACCGGCAAGGTCGACGACGACGTGCAGTGAAGAGGATCGGACTGAAAAGGCGCTTCATCGGCGGTGAACCCGCATTGAGAGGGGTAGCTTCGTATCGGCGGCAACGCGTGGCGTGTCAACGTCCGCGCAGCGGATCAATCCTGCGGCGCAATCGCGCCCAAAGCATGGCGCGGCGCCATTTGGGTTGCGTCCCCCAGCGGGATAGGCCATCGTGGCCGCGACGACGACTCCGGAGAAGGGTCGCAAGTACTTGGGAGGCAAGGGTAATTTCGCGGTGCCGGCGCGTTGAATGTGCCGGCCAACGAAACCAGCGTGAACATGGCAGGACCGTCTTCATCCAGCGGCTCGCCGCTGCTCAGCGTGCGCGATGTCTCGGTCCGCTTCGGCGGCATCGTGGCGCTCGATGGCGTGACCTTCGACGTCTTCTCCGGCCAGATCGCCGGCCTGATCGGCCCCAACGGCGCCGGCAAGACGACCCTCTTCAACTGCCTCAGCCGGCTCTACACGCCCAACGGCGGCGACATCCTGTTCGAGGGCAAGTCGATCCTCGGCCGGCCGCGCTACAACATCCCGCAGATCGGCATCGGCCGCACCTTCCAGAACGTGGCGCTGTTCGACCGCATGTCGGTGCTCGACAACGTCAAGGTCGGCTGCCACAGCCGCAGCTCGACGAGCTTCCTCGACAATGCGCTGCGCCTGCCCAAGGTCGCGCCGGAGGAGGCGCACATCGCCGCAGCGCGCCCACGAGCTGATCGCCTTCATGGACCTCGTGCCGTTCACCAACGCGATCGCCGGCGGCCTGCCGTTCCCGATCCGCAAGCGGGTCGAGCTCGCGCGCGCGCTCGCCTCCAGCCCCAAGCTGCTGCTGCTCGACGAGCCGGCGGCCGGCCTCAACCACGAAGAGATCGACGTGCTGAAGGGCCAGATCAAGCGCGTGCGCGACACTGCAGCACGTCACCGTGCTGCTGGTCGAGCATCACATGAGCCTCGTCATGTCGGTGTCGGACAAGGTCGTCGCCATCGACTTCGGCAAGAAGATCGCCGACGGCACGCCGGCCGAAGTGCAGCGCGATCCCGAGGTGATCCGCGCCTATCTGGGGACCTCGTGATGGCCGCGCTGCTCGAAGTGAAGGGGCTCAAGGCGTTCTACGGCCAGACGCAGTCGCTGTACGACGTCGGCTTCGACATCGAGACCGGCGGCATCACCACCCTGCTGGGCGCCAACGGCGCCGGCAAGACGACGACGCTGCGCGCCATCTGCAACATGGTGCGCACCGAGGGCTCGGTCCGCTTCGACGGCAGGGACATCGACGGCATGCCGACCGAGGAGATCGTGCGCCTGCGCATCGCCCACGTGCCCGAGGGCCGCGGCACCTTCACGACGCTGACCGTCGACGAGAACCTGCGCATCGCCGCCTACACGCGCAAGGACAAGCAGGCCGTCAAGGACGAGCTCGAGCGGGTCTTCACCTATTTCCCGCGGCTCAAGGAGCGCGTGCAGCAGCAGGCCGGCACGCTGTCGGGCGGCGAGCAGCAGATGCTGGCGATCGCCCGCGCCCTGATGCTGAAGCCGCGCCTGATGCTGCTCGACGAGCCGTCGTTCGGCCTGGCGCCGCTGATCGTGGTCGAGATCTTCCGCATCCTGCGGCGCATCAACGAGGAGGAGAAGGTGAGCATCCTGCTGGTCGAGCAGAATGCAGCGCTTGCCCTCGACCTCGCCGATCACGCCTATGTGCTCGAAACCGGCAGGGTCGTGATGTCGGGTCCCTCGTCGGTCGTGAAGAACGACGAGAACGTCCGCAAGTCCTACCTCGGGTACTGAGGCAGAGAAATGGAACAGTTCCTCCAGCAGATCGCATCCGGTCTCGCCAACGGCGCCATCTACGCCTGCGTGGCGCTGGCGCTGGTCATGATCTACGTCTCGACCGACCACATCAATTTCGCCCAGGGCGAGATGGCGATGTTCTCGACCTACATCAGCTGGCAGCTGATGAGCTGGGGCCTGAGCTTCTGGGTGGCGTTCATCGTCGGCGGTGGCGCTCTCGTTCGTGCTGGGCGTCGTCATCGAGCGGGTGATCCTGCGACCGCTGCACAACGCGCCGGTGCTGTCGATCGTCGTGGTCTTCATCGGCCTGCTGGCGATCTTCAACTCGGTGGCCGGCGCGATCTGGAGCTACCTGATCAAGGAATATCCCTCGCCGTTCCCCAAGAGCAGCTTCGGCATCGCCGGCGTCATCGGACCGCACCAGCTGGGCGTCGTGCTCGTCACCCTGATCGTGCTCGGCCTCCTGTTCGCGTTCTTCCGCTACACGCCGCTCGGGCTCGCCATGCGCGCGGCCGCGCAGAATCCGCAGATGGCCCGCCTGGTCGGCGTGCGCGTCGACTGGATGCTGGCGCTGGGCTGGGGGCTCGCCGCCTCGGTCGGCGCCGTGGCCGGCATCATGGTGGCCCATATCGTCTATCTCGATCCCAACATGATGGGCGGCATCCTGCTCTACGCCTTCGCCAGCGCCCTGGTCGGCGGCATCGGCAATCCCGGCGGCGCGGTGGTCGGCGGCTTCATCGTCGGCGTGCTCGAGAACATGGTGGCCTTCGCCGGCAACCAGATCGAGAAGGCGACCGGCGTCTACATCATCGGCAACGGCGAGAAGCTCACCGTGGCGCTGATCATCGTGATCTTCGTGCCTGACCGTGAAGCCGGCCGGCCTGTTCGGCCGCGTCGTCGTGAAGAGGGTCTGACATGCCGGCCTTTCCGAAGAACGTGGCTGTGGGTCCTGCTGGCGCTGGCCTTCCTGGTGCCGCTGCTGCGGCCGCTGCTTCCCGACGTGGTCTCCGACTATCGGCTGTTCCTGGTCAGCACCATGATCATCGCGGCCATCGCCGTGCTGGGGCTCAACCTGCTGACCGGCTTCAACGGCCAGATCTCGCTCGGCCACGGCGCGTTCTACGCCGTCGGCGCCTACACGGCGGCCGTGCTGATGGACCATTTGAACATGCCGTACTGGGCGACGCTGCCGTGCGCGGCCATCGTCTGCTTCATCGTCGGCTACCTGTTCGGCCTGCCGGCGCTCAAGCTCGAGGGCCACTACCTGGCGCTCGCCACCTTCGCGCTGGCGCTCGCGGTGCCGCAGATCCTGAAATACAAGTGGCTGGAAGGCCTGACCGGCGGCGTGCAGGGCATCGTGCTCAACAAGCCCGAGGTGCCGTTCGGCCTGCCGCTCAGCGAAGACCAGTGGCTCTACTACTACTGCCTGGTCGTCATGGTGGTGCTGTACTGGGCGGCGGCCAACATCCTGAACAGCCGCAGCGGGCGCGCCATGATGGCGATCCGCGACTAGTGCCATGGCGGCCGACACGATGGGCATCGACACCGCCCTCTACAAGACGGTGACCTTCGGCATCAGCGCCGCCTACACCGGCATCGCCGGCGCCCTGTCGGCCTCGGCGATCGCCTTCGTGGCGCCCGACAGCTTCAGCATCTTCCTGTCGATCAAGTTCCTGATCGGCCTGGTGGTGGGCGGCATCGGCTCGCTGGCCGGCTCGGTCGTGGGCGGCATCTTCTACGTGCTGGTCGACAACTCCGGCCCAGGCGCTCTCGACCTTCGTCAAGAACGACCTCGGCCTGCAGTTCGACCTGTCGGCCTACACCGTGTTCGGCATCCTGCTGATCGTGCTCGATGTACCTGATGCCGATGGGCATCGTCGGCGGCGTCTACTACCTCGCGCAGCTGCGCGCGCCTGCGCGGCGGCAGGCCGCAGCGGCGCGTAGGCAGTCGTAGGCGGAAGGACCGCGAACCTTTCAAATCAGCAGCAGTGAGGAGTAGTTGATGGCGTAAACCCAACAGGGAGGAGATCATCATGAAGACGACCAGGCGTACTTTCGTGGGCGGCCTTTCCGCCGCCGCAATGCTTTCGGGTTCCCGAGTAGCGTTCGCGCAGAAGAAGTACGACGACGGCGCGACCGACAAGGAGATCAAGATCGGTCACACCAACCCCTACAGCGGGCCGGCGTCTTCCTACGGCGTGATCGGCAAGGCGATCGAGGCCTACTGGAAGAGCGTCAACGACGCGGGCGGCATCAACGGCCGCAAGATCAAGTTCATCACCCTCGACGACGGCTACTCGCCGCCCAAGACGGTCGAGGTGGTCCGCCAGCTCGTCGAGCAGGACAAGGTGCTGTGCACCTTCAACACGCTGGGCACGCCGACCAACACGGCGATCCACAAGTACATGAACCAGAAGAAGGTGCCGCAGCTCTTCGTCGCCACCGGCGCCTCGAAGTGGGGCAAGCCCGAAGGAGTTCCCGTGGACGATGGGCTACCAGCCCGACTACCACACCGAAGCCGTGATCTACGCCAAGCACATCCTGGCCAACGTCAAGGACGCCAAGATCGGCGTGCTGATGCAGAACGACGACTACGGCAAGGACTACTGCGAGGGCTTCAAGGAAGGCCTCGGCAAGGAGGTCGGCCGCATCGTCAAGCACGTGACCTACGAGGTGACCGATCCGACGGTCGACAGCCAGATCATCCAGCTCAAGGACTCCGGCGCCAACGTCTTCTTCAACATCTCGATCCCGAAGTTCGCGGCCCAGGTCGATGCGCAAGGCGGCCGACATCGGCTGGAAGCCGGCGCAGTACCTCAACAACGTGTCGGCGTCAGGTGACGACGACGATGAAGCCGGCCGGCTTCGAGAACGTGCCAGGGCGTCATCACGGCGGCCTAGCTCAAGGATCCCACCGACAAGCAGTGGGACGACGATGCCGAGATGAAGGCGTGGCGCGAGTGGATGGCCAAGTACATGCCCGGCGCCAACCTCGGCGACGTCAACTACGTCTACGCCTACTCGGTGTCGTTCCTGATGGAGCGAGACGCTGAAGAAGTGCGGCGACGACCTGACGCGCGAGAACCTCATGACGCCAGGCGGCCAACTCACCAGAAGCTCCGCGTGCCGCTGCCTGCTGCCGGGCATCACCGTCAGCACCAGCCCGACCGACTTCTATCCGGTCCAGGCGGTGCAGCTGCAGCGCTTCAAGGGCGAGACCTGGGAGCTGTTCGGCGACGATCATGTCACGCCGAAAGCAGCTGATGCGGCTTGCGACACGACGGAAGGCCGCCGGCGTCCGGCGGCCTTTTCTTTGGCGCTTCGCGTGCAACATTGAAAGCTGTATATCGCGGCGGCTTTTCTCTTTTCCGCACGTGATTCAGGCGAACTCTCGCACAACAATAAATCACAGGAGGACGCGTTGAGGACCAATAGGCGTAGTTTCGTGGGCGGCGTTTCGGCGCTGCCGTGTTGTCAGCGTTCGGCGTCGGCGTTCGCGCAGAAGAAGTATTCGGACGGTGCGAGCGACACCGAGATCAAGATCGGCAACACCAATCCCTACAGCGGGCCGGCATCGGCCTACGGCGTGATCGGCAAGACGATCGAGGCCTACTGGAAGAGCGTCAACGAGGCCGGCGGCATCAACGGCCGCAAGGTCAAGTTCATCACGCCTCGACGACGGCTACAGCCCGCCCAAGACGGTCGAGGTGGTCCGCCAGCTCGTCGAGCAGGACAAGGTGCTGTGCACCTTCCAACACGCTCGGCACGCCGTACCAACACGGCGATCCACAAGTACATGAACCAGAAGAAGGTGCCGATGCTCTTCGTCGCCACCGGCGCGTCGAAGTGGGGCAATCCCAAGGAGTTCCCGTGGACGATGGGCTTCCAGCCCGACTACCACACCGAAGCCGTCATCTACGCCAAGCACATCCTGGCCAACGTCAAGGACGCCAAGATCGGCGTGCTGATGCAGAACGACGACTACGGCAAGGACTACTACGAGGGCTTCAAGGAGGGCCTCGGCAAGGATGTCGGCCGCATCGTCAAGCACGTGACCTACGAGGCGACCGATCCGACGGTCGACAGCCAGATCATCCAGCTCAAGGACTCCGGCGCCAACGTCTTCTTCAACATCGCGACGCCGAAGTTCGCGGCCCAGGCCATCCGCAAGGCGGGCGACATCAACTGGAAGCCGGTGCAGTACCTGAACAACGTCTCGGCTCCAGCGTCGCCTCGATCGATGAAGCCCGCCGGCTTCGACAACGGCCAGGGCATCATCACGGCGGCAATACCTGATGGATCCCACCGACAAGCAGTGGGACGACAATGCCGACATGAAGGCGTGGCGCGCATGGATGAGCAAGTACAATGCCGGCGCCAACCTCAGGCCGATGCGTCCAACCATGTTTACGGCCTACGCGGTCGCCGTCCTGATGCACGAGACGCTGAAGAAGTGCGGCGACGACCTCACCCGCGAGAACCTGATGAAGCAGGCGGCCAACTTCCAGAAGTTCCGGCTGCCGCTGCTGCTGCCGGGCATCACCGTCAGCACCAGCCCGACCGATTACTATCCGATCCAGGCAGTCCAACTCTCGCGCTTCAAGGGCGAGACCTGGGAGCTGTTCGGCGATGCGTCATGTCGGCCGAAAGCACCTGATCCTGAGCGCTCCAGTCGACCTGCTCAGGCAACGGAAAAGGCCGCCGGCATCGCGGCGGCCTTTTCCTCGTCTGCGATCAGCCGCGGCCGTCGGCGGCTGGCGCTGCAGCGCCTGGCGGCACTCGGCGGTGTCGATGCGGCCGTCCTTGTTGATGTCGCAGCGCGCGAAGTTGCGCTCGGCCTGGGCCATGAACTCGGCGAAGCGTGACGACGCCGTCCTTGTCGGCGTCGAGACGCTGGAAATAGGTCGACTGGCGCTGCGCCTGGCGGTCGGTGGGCAGCACGCTGTTGCCGATCGCCGGCGTGCGGGCGAACAGCTCGTCCTGGGTGAGCTTGCCGTCGCCATTGGTGTCGAGGCGCTTGAAGCGCGCCTCCTGGCCCGCCTTCCATTCGGCGCGGTCGACCACGCCGTCCTTGTTGGTGTCGTAGCGCATGAGGCCGCTGGACGCCGCCGCCGGCTTCGGCGGGGCGCGGCTGTTCGGTCGCAGGCCGGCGGGTCGCCTGGGGCGGCGAGGCGCGGGGCGGCGAGTGACCAGGAGCAGCGGCAGCGGACAGGGACAGGAACTTCAGCATCGGACATATCCTTAAGGTTGTATCAGGAGATGGAAATACACGCTCCATTTCCCTTACCCGGCCGTCTAAGCGCCGATATAGTCTGCCCCGCGACCGAAATATGGCCGTGTTGTGGTTTTGTTCTCAGGTTATCCACATGGCATTACGACTACGACCTTTTCGTCATCGGCGCCGGCTCGGGCGGCGTGCGCGCCTCGCGCATCGCGGCCGGCCACGGCGCGCGCGTCGGCATCTGCGAGGACTATCGCGTCGGCGGCACCTGCGTGATCCGGGGCTGCGTGCCCAAGAAGCTCCTGGTCTACGGCTCCAAGTTCGCGCACGAGTTCGAGGATGCCGCGGCCTACGGCTGGACGCGTGCCGACGCCCACGCATTCCTGGGCGACCTTGCGCGACAACGTGCAGAAGGAAGTCGACCGCCTGAACGGCGTCTATCTCCGGCTGCTCGAAGGCGCCGGCGTGAAGCTGCACATGGGTCGCGGCCGGCTGATGGATCGCCATACGATCCAGGTCGGCGAGGAGACGGTCACGGCCGAGAAGATCCTGGTGGCGACCGGCGGCCATCCGGTGGTGCCGGAGATTCCCGGCAAGGAATTCGCCATCACCTCGAACGAGGCGTTCCATCTGCCCGATCCGTTGCCCAAGCGCATCACCATCGTGGGCGGCGGCTACATCGCCGTCGAGTTCGCCGGCATCTTCCACGGGCTCGGCTGCCACGTCGACCTGGTGCTGCGCCGCGACCGCGTGCTGCGCGGCTTCGACGAGGAATGCCGCACCGCCGTGCACGAGGCGCTGAAGGACAGCGGCATCAAGATGCGCACCGAGATGCAGATCGGCCGCATCGTGGCGTGCCTACGATCGAAGGCGGCAAGGCGCCCTATCAGGTGTACACGCCGCTCGGCGGCATGTTCGAGACCGATCTCGTGATGTACGCCACCGGCCGCGCGCCCAACACGGCGGGCATCGGGCTCGAGAAGGCCGGCGTGCAGCTCGACAAGGCGGGCGCCATCGCCGTCGACGAATGGTCGAAGACGACGGCGCCCAACATCTGGGCGGTGGGCGACGTCACCGACCGCATCAACCTCACGCCGGTCGCCATCATGGAGGGCCACTGCTTCGCCGACACCGAGTTCGGCAACAAGCCGCGCAAGCCCGACCATCGCGATGTGCCGTCGGCCGTGTTCTGCCAGCCCGAGCTCGCCAATGTCGGGCTGACCGAGGAGGAGGCGCAGCTCACCCTGGGCGAGCTGCGCGTCTACACCTCGGCCTTCCGGCCGATGAAGTACACCCTGTCCGGCCGCCACCAGCGCACCTTCATGAAGCTGATCGTCGAGGCGGCGACCGACAAGGTGGTCGGCGTGCACATGGTGGGCGACGATGCGGCCGAGCTGATCCAGGGCCTGGCGGTCGCCGTGAAGGCAGGGCGCCACCAAGGCCCAGTTCGATGCCACCGTGGGCATTCACCCGACGGCCGGCGAGGAATTCGTCACCATGCGCACCGCGCGGGTCGAACCGGCGCCCAGCCGCAAGGCTGCCGAGTAGCCGTTGGACGCCCGCCCGCTGGCCTTTTATCCACAGCACGTATAGGTTCACCCACCCCGACGGCCGGGCGGTCCGCAGGCCGCCAGAGCGAGGAGCAGGAGAGAAGATGACCGCGATTCAGGGCCCGTCCAGGACGGCCGCGAAAGCGCAGTCCCGCAGTTCGAGCGCCGCCGACTGGACGCCGACCAGCTGGCGCGGCCGGCCGGCCCAGCAGATGCCGGTCTATCCCGACGCCACCGTCCTGGCCGGCGCCGAGGCGCGGCTGCGCCGCTATCCGCCGCTGGTCTTTGCCGGCGAGGCGCGCAAGCTCAAGGCCGCGCTGGCCAAGGTCGCCGCAGGCGAGGCCTTCCTGCTGCAGGGCGGCGACTGCGCCGAGAGCTTCGTCGATTTCACCGCCAACAACATCCGCGACACCTTCCGCGTGCTCCTGCAGATGGCGGTCGTGCTGACCTACGGCGCCGGCGTGCCGGTGGTGAAGGTCGGCCGCATGGCCGGCCAGTTCGCCAAGCCGCGCTCCGTCCGACGTCGAGACGATCGACGGCGTCGAGCTGCCGTCCTACCGCGGCGACAACGTCAACGGCTTCGAGTTCACGCGCCGAGGCGCGCCGGCCCGATCCGGAGCGCATGGTGCAGGCCTACAACCAGTCGGCCGCGACGCTGAACCTGCTGCGCGCCTTCGCCCAGGGCGGCTACGCCGACCTGCACGAGGTCAATCGCTGGAACCTCGACTTCGTGCGCAACTCGCCGGCGTCCGAGCGCTACCACGACCTCGCCGCGCGGCTCGACGAGACGCTGAACTTCATGGCGGCCTGCGGGCTCAACTCGGCGACCACGCCGCAGATCGCCGAGACCGACTTCTTCACCAGCCACGAGGCGCTGCTGCTGCCCTACGAGGAGGCGCTGACCCGCGTCGATTCGACCTCGGGCGATTGGTACGACTGCTCGGCCCATCTGCTGTGGATCGGCGATCGCACGCGCCAGCCCGACGGCGCGCATGTCGAGTTCCTGCGCGGCGTGCGCAATCCGCTCGGCCTCAAGTGCGGGCCCGTCGCTCTCGAGCCGACGACCTGCTTGCGCCTGATCGACACGCTGAACCCGGCCAACGAGCCCGGCCGCATCGTCATCATCGTGCCGCATGGGCGCCGACAAGGTGGCCGACAAGCTGCCGGCGCTGGTGCGCGCGGTGAAGCGCGCCGGCCGCTCGGTCGTGTGGTCGTGCGATCCCATGCACGGCAACACCGTGACCGCCGCCAACGGCAAGAAGACCCGCCACTTCGACGCCATCCTGAGCGAGGTGAAGGACTTCTTCGCCGTGCACCGCGCCGAGGGCACCCATCCCGGCGGCGTGCATTTCGAGATGACCGGCCAGGAAGTCACGGAGTGCGTCGGCGGTTCGACCGACATCACCGTCGACAATCTCAACGAGCGCTACGAGACGCAGTGCGATCCCCGGCTCAACGCCAGCCAGGCGCTCGAGCTTGCCTTCCTGCTCGCCGAGCAGCTCAAGGCCGAGCGCCTGTCGGTCGCCAGGGCGCGTCCGGCATCCAGACGCCGGCGGTCTGGCGCGAGGCGCCGTAGGCGTCGGCCAGGAGGGCCGATGACGCATCCGAACGACGCGAGATCGAGCGCTACACCGATCACTACTTCAATCGCTCGAAGCAGGTGATCGGCCAGTTTCGGCGACAGCCGGGTGACCTACGCCATCTTCATGCGCCGTCCGGTGGTGTTCGCGCCGCGGCTGGCGCTCGAATGGCTGGAGGAGATGGGCCGCTCGCGCAACACCGCGGTCGAGCTCGACCTGCGCTATGGCGAGGGCAAGTGGGTCGGCGCCGGCGAGCCGATGATGTACATCACCGGCTCGTTCTTCCATCTCGTCGACCTCGAGACGATCTTCCTGCAGAAGCTGGGGCCGGCCTGCGTCGCCGCCTACAACGCCTGGACGATGTGCGCCGACATGCCCGAAGTCGGCCTTCCTCGCCATGGATGCGCGCCATTGCGCCGGGCAGGAGATGGCCGAGATGATGGCCTACGCCGCCTCGGTCGGCTCGGCGCGCGCCAAGCGCAAGGTGGGCGCGGTGGGCTTCATCGGCAACGCCACGCACGCCACGGCGCACTTCTTCGGCCGCGAACAGGGGCTCGGCACCATGCCGCACGCCCTGATCGGCTATGCCGGCTCGACGCTGCGCGCCGCCGAGATGTTCCACGAGACCTTTCCCGGCGAGCCGATGACCGTGCTGGTCGACTATTTCGCCCGCGAGATCTCGGACTCGCTGGACGTCTGCCGGCGCTTTCCCGAGCTCGCCGCCGCAGGGAATGCTGTCGCTGCGCCTCGACACGCACCGGCGGCCGCTACATCGAGGGGCTCGATCCGGCGTCGTCCTACGCCGTGCTGGAGCGCTTCTCGCCCGAGATCGATCCGCGGCTACCGCAGCGAGGAGGAACTGCGCTTACCTCGTCGGCACCGGCGTGTCGGCGGCGGCGATCTTCCACCTGCGCGCCGAGCTCGACCGCGCGGGCTTCGACAAGGTGAAGATCGTGGCCTCGTCCGGCTTCGGCCCGGCCAAGTGCCGGGTCATGGCCGAGGCCAAGGCGCCGATCGACGTCGTGGGCACCGGCTCGTTCCTGCCGTCGAACTGGACGGAGACCTACGCCACCGCCGACATCGTCGAATATGACGGCGAGAAGCGGGTCAAGATCGGCCGCGAATTCCTGCACGCGCCGCCCCAGCGGCAGCGGCCGCCGCTTTGATCGGTTCGCGTCTCGGCCGGCAAGCGGCAGAGCCTCAGGCCGCCGCGAGAGAAGGTCTCTGCTCGGGACGTTACCCTCGAGCGCAGTCGGGAGGCACCTCGATCAGACGACGAGATGGAGGAGAACGCAATGCTGAAGCTCTACTTACGCCCCGGGCGCCTGCTCGACCGCCTCGCATATCGGCCTCGGAGGAAAGCGGCGCCAAGTTCGACTCCCAGGCGCTGGCGTTCGCCAAGAACGAGCAGAAGACGCCGGAGTACCTCAAGATCAACCCGCGCGGCCGCGTGCCGGCGCTGGTGATCGACGAGGGCACGATCGTGGAGAACACGGCGATCCTCGACTATGTCGCCGCGCAGTACGCGCCGCAGCTCATGCCCAAGGATCCGGTGCAGCGCGCGCGGGCGATCTCGCTGATGGCGTGGTTCTCCAACAACGTGCATCCGTCCTTCACCCATATCAGCCGGCCCGAGCGCTTCGCCACGGACACCGCGGTGCATCGAGCATCTCGAAGGCGGTCGGGCCGCGAAAACTTCCACGCCAGCCTGAAGGAGATCGACGGGCATCCTGGCCGGCAAGCAGTGGATCCTGGGCGACGAGTTCAGCGTGGTCGACGGCTATGCCCTGGTCTTCTACGGCTGGGGCAAGCGCATCGGCCTGCCGGTGGCCGAGCTCAAGAACTACACGGCGTGGAAGGACCGCATGCTGGCGCGGCCGGCGGTGCGGCGCGTGCTGGAGCGCGAGCAGAACGTCCTGGTCGCGGCGCTGAGCTAGCCGACGACGAAGCTCTGGTACATGAACCGCAGGTCCTGGGTCTCCTGCGGCGTGATCTCGCCGTCGAGCACGCGCGCTTCCCAGCTGCGCAGCTTGCGCTTGATCTCCGATCGGCGTGCGCGGGCTCAGCAGCACCATGAAGAACTGCTCGTGCGGCGACAGCTCGCGGTCGCGGCGATAGCCGAACGGGCCGGCGCCGACGGCGCGGGCTGGCGATCGCCGGCGCTGCGGCGCCGCGGCCTGGATCTCGGGCGCGAGGACGTCGTCCCAGGTGAGGCCGGCTTCGCGCACCATGGTCGAGGCGAGCTTGGCGGCCGCCAGCGCCTCGCCGGCGTGGCTGCTGTCGAGGATCTCCAGAACCTTCACCAGCGTGGTGCGGTTGAATGTCGACATCGTCTTCCGCTCCGCCACCGCCGTGGCTTCCGAGGGGTCGGAAGGCACGGCTCGTGCGTCTTTGACTATTGGATGAGCAAGCGGCACTAAGTCCTTACAAGATATAGTTGGCTCCACCTCGAGGCAAGCACACGTCCGTGGCCCTCTCGCTCTAACGCCTTCCCGATCTATCTGATCGGGCTTGGCAGCTGGTTCGTGCCGCTCGGCATCCAGATGGTGCTGTTTCCGTGGCTGGTCGCGGTCGTGCTGCACATGGACGCCTTCGCCGTCGGCATCGCCCAGGTCGCGCTGATGGCGCCCGGCACTGCTGTTCCTGCCGCTGGGCGGGCTGGTCGCCGACCGCGGCAACCCGCGCCGCCTGCTGCTGCGCTACCACTTGCTCTATGCCGTGCCGCCCCTGGTGCTGGCGGTCGTGCTGTCGATGGGCGGCCTCAGCTATCCGCTGCTGATCGCCTACGGCCTCGCGGCGGGCTCGATCGGCGCCTTCGCCGTGCCGACGCGCGACGCGCTGCTGCCGGTCGTTGCGCAGGGAGGCAACCTGCCGCGCGCCGTGGCGCTCGCGACGGCCCTGCAGTTCGTCGGCCAGCTGATCGGCATCGCCTGCGCCTCGACCGGCCGACCGCTTCGGCGCTCGCTGCCGCTGCTGGTGCTGCAGGCCGTCCTGGTGCTGCTGGGCGCGTTCGCGGTGTGGCGGCTGCCCGATCCGCCGCCGCATCCGCCGGTCGAGCATCCGAGCTTCTGGCGCAGCATCGGCGAGGGCGTGTCGGAGGCGCGCGCAGTCCGGACCAGATCTGGCCGGTGCTGCTGCTCAATTTCGGCGTCGGCGTCTTCTATGTCGGCCCGTTCATGGCGCGTGCTGCCGCTGGTCGTGCGCGACAACTATCGCGGCGGCGCGCCGAGACTCGCCTACGTCAATCTCGCCTTCTGGGCCGCCACCATCGTGGCCAGCCATCGCGCTTGGTCGGGCCTGGCGCGCCGGCTCACGCTGCGCGGCCGTCTGGTCGGCGTCGCCGTTCGCGTCGGCGCGCTGATCCTGGTGGCGCTGGCGACTGCTGCCGCCGTTCCCGGTGTTCGTGGCGCTGAACTTCGTCTGGGGCCTCGGCGCCGGCATCACCATGACCCAGAGCCGCACGGTCGTGCAGATCGTGGCGCCGCCCACGCACCGCGCGCGCCTGATGTCGCTGTTTCAGCTCGGCTTGGGCGGCGGCGGCCCGATCGGCGCGTTCCTCGACCGGCACGATCTGCTCGCTGTGGGGCCTCAAGGCTGGCGATGCTGCTGCCGGCGCTGGCGATGGCTGCTGCTGATCGCCGTGGTGCTGGTCCGCTCGCGCCTGTGGACGATGCGCGACGGTCGGAGTAGCTACTACTCGGCGGCGGCGCGCAGGCCGAGACCCAGCGTCTGCCAGACGTCCTGCAGCGCCGAAACCAGGCGGCGCCATGTCCTCGTCGCCGTGCAGCGGCGTCGGCGTGAGCCGCAGCCGCTCGGTGCCGCGCGGCACCGTCGGATAGTTGATCGGCTGGACGTAGATCGCGTGGCGGTCGAGCAGGAGGTCGCTCGCCTGCTTGCACAGCGCGGCATCGCCCACGAACACCGGCACGATGTGGGTGGCCGACGGCATCACCGGCAGGCCGGCCGTCGCGAGCTTCGCGCTTCAGCGTCGCGGCGCGCTCCTGGTGGCGCACGCGCAGCTCGGGATGGGCGCTGACATGGCGGACGCTGGCCAGCGCCGCCGCGGCGATCGCCGGCGGCAGCGAGGTGGTGAAGATGAAGCCCGCGCCGCAGGAGCGCACCGAAGTCGACCGTCGCGGCGGTCGAGGCGATGTAGCCGCCGACCACGCCGAACGCCTTGGCGAGCGTGCCCTGCGACGATGTCGACCTTGTCGAGCGCGCCGTCGCGCTCGGCCACGCCGGCGCCGCGCGCGCCGTACATGCCGACGCGCGTGGACCTCGTCGAGATAGGTCAGCGCGCCGTAGCGATGCGCGACGTCGCAGATCTCGCCGATCGGCGAGATGTCGCCGTCCATCGAATAGACCGATCTCGAAGGCGACGATCTTGGGCGTCGCCGGATCGGCCGCCGCCAGCAGCTCTCGAGATGGGCCGACGTCGTTGTGGCGGAAGATCTTGCGCACTGCGCGCCCGAGTGGCGGATGCCGGCGATCATCGAGGCGTGGTTGAAGCGCGTCGGAATAGAGCTCGCAGCCCGGCAGCATGGCGCCCAGCGTCTGCAAGCGTGGTCTCGTTGGCGACATAGCCCGAGGTGAAGACGAGCGCGGCTTCCTTGGCGTGCAGAGCGGCCAGCTCGCGCTCGAGCTCGGCGTGCAGCGTGTTGGTGCCGGAAATGTTGCGCGTGCCGCCGGCGCCCGAGCCCTGGGCGTCGATCGCGCTCGCGCATCGCCGCGACGACGGCCGGATGCTGGCCCATGGCGAGATAGTCGTTGCTGCACCACACCGTCACGTCGCGCGGCTGCTGGCCGTCGCGAGTGCAGGCGGGCGCGCGGGAAGGCGCCGACGATGCGCTCCAGCTCGGCGAACACGCGGTAGCGTCCTTCGTCGTGCAGATGGCGAAGGTGGCCCGCGAAAAATGCCTCGTAATCCATTGCGCCGTTGCTCTCCCGCGCGACGATCTTAGTCGGCCTGGCTTGTTCTCCGCAGGCGCATTTTGGTCGCGGCGGTGCGTGGAGCAACGATGACACGAACGCGTGAGCGTACAATTAAGAATAATTCGCAATCGCAAAACTTCGGTCGCGCGCTCTCACCGAGGCGTGACGGGCGGTGATCGATCCGCGCCCAGCGGCGCGGCGCGTAGGTCACGCACGGACGGAGCGACCCGCTCCCGCCGACAACGAACCAGGAGACTTCACGTGACTCAGTCGATCGATCTTCGCCGCCGCGGCCTGTTGCGCGCGTCCGGTGTCACCGTTCTGTCGGCGTCGACGGTGGCGCTGCTGGCCGGCTGCGAGAAGATGGCCGTGGCGCAGCCAGCCGCAGCGAACACCGCCAACGACATCGGCATCCTGAATACCGCGCTTGGCGCTCGAGAACGAGGCGATCAGCGCCTACCAGCTCGGCGCGACGAGCGGCCTGCTGCAGAAGCCGGTGCTCGAGGTCGCCGTGCTGTTCCAGACGCATCACAAGGAGCATCGCGATGCGCTGATCGCCACCATCCGCAAGCTCGGCGGCACGCCGGTCGCGGCCAGGAGCGACGCCGAGGTGGCGCAGGCGCTTGAACGCGTCGATGCTCAAGACCCAGACCGACGTGCTGCGCCTGGCGCAGCGCCTCGAGAAGGGCGCGGCCAACGCCTATATCGGCGTCATCCCGTCGTTCGGCGACCGTGCGCTGGCGCAGGTCTCGGCGCGGCTGGCGGCCGACGAGGCGATGCACTGGACGGTGCTCACCCAGGCGCTGAAGGACCCGCTGCCGGCCAAGGCGCTGAGCTTCGGCGCCTGATCATGCGCCTGCCGGCATCCCTGATGGCGGCGGCGCTTGCGCTGGCCGCGGCGGCCGATGCCGCCGCGGCCGACGCGGCGCACGGCCAGGAGCTCTACGAATCGCGCTGCGGCGGCTGCCATTCGCTCGACGCCAACCGGGTCGGCCCGGCGCATCGCGGCGTCTACGGCCGCAAGGCGGGCTCGGCGCCCAACTTCAGCTATTCGACGGCGGTCAAGAACTCGACCGTGGTGTGGGAGGAGAAGACGCTCGACGCCTGGCTCACCAACCCGCAGGCATTGATCCCCGGGCAGCGCATGAACTTCCGCGTCGCCACTGCCCGAGGATCGCGCCGACATCATCGCCTATCTGCGCCAGCAGTCGGGCAAGTGAACCTGACGGGCATGCCGCGATCCGCCGCGGCCGGGAGGGGCGGATGCGCATCGACGAAATCCCCTGGTCGAGCGCCTCCGCCCGCCCTTCTTCAGGTGAACAGCGCGCCGATCAGTGCGGCCGTGAGGAACAGCGAGACCGAAAGCAGCGGCAGGGCGCCCGAGCCAGCGCGTCTGGGCGGGCAGGCCGTCCCAGTAGCGCAGCGTCGGGAAGGCGGCCCACAGCGCGAACAGCAGCGCCGATCGCCCAGAAGCCGAAGGCGAGCGGCATGGCGACGTTGGCCTGGTCGCTCGTCGCCTGGGCGATGCCGAGGCCGACGAAGGCCGGCGGCACCGACGGCGGCGAACAGCGCCACCGCCCAGATCGCGCGATTGCGGATGCGCTGGCTGGTGCCGAACGGCGGCGCGCGGCCGCGCGCCGTGCGCTCTGCGTGCCGGCGCTCACGTCAGCCCTTGAAGTGGCCTTCCGACTTGAGGTCGGCGAGCGCCGCGTCGAACGACTGGCGCAGGCGGCCGAACAGGTCGGCGAGCTCGGTCTCGTTGATGATCAGCGGCGGGCAGATCGCGACGCGGTCGCCCATGTTGCGGATGAACAGGCCGCGCTCGACGGCGTGGTTGTAGACGCTGAGTTGCCGGCGCCGACCGCGGCCAGGTCGAACGCGCGCCTTGGTCTTCTTGTCGGCGACGATCTCGAGGGCGCCGATCATGCCGATGCCCATCGCCTCGCCGACCAGCGGATGGTCGGCGAACGACTGGATGTGCTTCTGGAAGACCGGGCTGAGCCGCTTGGCGTGGCCGAACAGGTCGATCTCGTCGTAGATCTTCTGCGCCTCGAGCGCGACGGCGGCGGCGACCGGATGGCCGGAGTAGGTGAAGCCGTGGCCCCAGGTGCCGATCTTGTCGCTCTCGCTCATCAGCGCCTGGTAGACCTTGTCGTTCACCATCACCGCCGAGATCGGCAGGAACGACGCCGACAGCGCCTTGGCGCAGGTCAGGATGTCGGGCTTGATGTTGAGCGTCTGGCTGCCCCAGACGTTGCCGGTGCGGCCGAAGCCGCAGATCACCTCGTCGGCGATGAACAGCATGTCGTACTTGCGGCACACCGCCTGGATCTTCTCGTAGTAGCCCTTGGGCGGCACGATCACGCCGCCCGCGCCCATCACCGGCTCGGCAGATCATGGCGGCGACCTGGTCGGCGCCGCCTTCCTTGACGATCAGCGCCTCGAGCTCCTCGGCGCAGCGCGTGGCGAACTGCTCCTCGGTCTCGCCGTCCTGGCCGAAGCGATAGAAGTGCGGGCAGCTCGTGTGCAGGATGCCGGCGATCGGCAGGTCGAAGGAGCGGTGGTTGTTGGGCAGGCCGGTGAGGCTCGCCGCCGCCACGGTGACGCCGTGATAGCCCTTGATGCGCGAGACGATCTTCTTCTTCTGCGGCCGGCCGAGCGCGTTGTTCATGTACCACACCATCTTGATGACGGTGTCGTTGGCCTCGGAGCCGGAGTTGGCGAAGAACACCTTCGACATCTGCGACCGGCGCCATCGCCTTCAGCTTCTCGGCGAGGTTGATGGCGGGCTCGTGGCTGCGCTGGTTGAAGGCGTGATAGAACGGCAGCTGCTTCATCTGCTCGTAGGCCGACCGTCGCCAGCCGCTCGTTGCTGAAGCCCAGCGCCGCCGACCACAGGCCGGCCATGCCCTCGATATATTCCTTGCCGTCGTCGTCCATGACGTAGACGCCGCGGCCGCGCACGATGGTCAGCGGGCCGGTCTGCCTCGTGCTTCTTGAAGTTGGTGTAGGGGTGCAGGTGGTGCGCAATATCGCGGGCCGCGTTGGAATTGCCGCGGAAGCTGCGTGAGACGTCGTTCATGGCCGCACCCCTGAGAAAAGTACCGAGGACGGCACGATAGCGGCCCCGGGCCGGGCATGTCCAACTGATGTCAGCCCATGCAAAATATTTTGGGCAATTGACGCCACCTCACAGGCCGGTGCAACGTGCGACGAGGTATGCGCCGGCGCATAGCTCCAGGGTCGGGGAGACCATCAGGCGCGACACGGGTGTGGCGCCACGAAGGGGTAAGAGATGAACTTCAGTTTCCGGCATTCTTTGGCGCTGGCGGCGGTCGCCTGCGTGGGCTCTTGCGGCGCGCGTCTGCGGCGGACGCCAAGACCTTCAAGTGGGCCAACTCGGGCGACGTCAGCTCGATGGACCCCTATGCCCGTCAGGAGACCTTCCTCCTGACCTTCACGCGAACATCTACGATCCGCTGGTCCGCCGCGACAAGGAACCTGAAGCTCGAGCCGGCGCTGGCCACCAAGTGGGGCCAGAGCGATCCGACGACCTGGTTCTTCGACATCCGCCCGGGCGTGAAGTTCCATGACGGCTCGCCGCTCACCGCCGACGACATCGTGTTCTCGCTCAACCGCGCCAACGGCCCGGGCTCGAACATGGCAGAGCAACTTCGTGTCGGTGAAGGAGATCAAGAAGGCGGGCGACCTGCGCGTCGAGGTCACCACCAAGTATCCCGATCCGCTGCTCGCCGACAAATGGGCGGCGCTCGGCATGATGTCCAAGGCGTGGGCCGAGAAGAACAACGCCGTCAACTCGGCGGACATGACCAAGAACGAGGAGAACTTCGCCACCCGCAACGCCATGGGCACCGGCCCCTTCATGCTGAAGGAGCGCCGCGCCGGCGAGAAGACGATCCTGGTCGCCAATCCGAACTGGTGGGACAAGCCCACGCATAACCTCACCGAGGTGATCTTCACGCCGGTCGCCAACGCCGCGACCCGCGTGGCGGCGCTCAAGGCGGGCGACATCGACATGATGTACGAGGTGCCGCCGGCCGACACCGAGACGCTGAAGAAGGACGCCAACATCAACGGTGCTGGAAGGCCCGAGACGCGCGTCGTCTATCCTCGGCATGGACCAGGAGCGCGCCCGAGCTGCTCGAGTCCAACGTCAAGGGCAAGAACCCGTTCAAGGACAAGCGCGTGCGCGAGGCGATCCATCGCTCGATCGACGTCGACGCCATCAAGCGCACGCGTGATGCGCGGCCAGTCCTACCCGACCAACCTGATGGTGGCGCCGGGCATCAACGGCTACATGAAGGATCTCGACAAGCGGCCGGCGCTCCTGAAGCCGGACGAGGCCAAGAAGCTGCTGGCCGACGCGGGCTATCCCAACGGCTTCGAGGTCGGCATGGATTGCCCGAACGACCGCTACGTCAACGACGAGAAGATCTGCCAGGCCGTCGTGGCGATGCTGGCCAAGATCGGCGTGAAGGTGAATCTGCGGGCGCAGACCCGCAACCTCTACTTCGCCAAGATCCTGCGCAAGAACGACCTGTCGCCGGGCGAGACCAGCTTCTACATGCTCGGCTGGTCGCCGGCCCAGACCTACGACGTGCACAACGTCTTCGAGGCGCTGATCCAGACCCCGAACAAGGCCACCAAGAAGGGCCAGTTCAACGCCGGCGGCTACTCCAACCCCGAGCTCGACAAGCTCGCCGACGCCATGGAGCAGGAGACCGACAAGGCCAAGCGCGACGCCGATGATCGCCGAGGCGACCAAGCTCTATGTCGACGACTTCGCCTACATTCCGCTGCACCAGCAGGCGGTCGTGTGGGCGGCGCGCAAGAACATCGACCTGGTCCAGCCGGCCGACAACAGCTTCCCGCTGCGCTTCGTGACGGTGAAGTAGCGACGCCACAGCACATCGAACGACCGGCCCCGGGCGCGGCCATGCGCGCTCGGGGCCGGTTCCGCTTTGGCCGCAATCCTGCTAGGCCTGCGGCCGGGCCGACCGATCACAAATGCTTGCCTTCATCCTGCGACGACTCCTGCAATCCATCGCCGTGCTGCTGACGGTGGGCATTGGTCGCCTTCTCGCTGTTCCGCTATGTCGGCGATCCGATCAACGCCATGGTCGGCCAGGACACGACCATGGAGCAGCGCGAGGAGCTGCGCACCAAAGCTGGGCTTGAACGATCCGGCGCCGATCCAGTTCGCTCCGCTTCATCTACAATGCCTCGCGCGGCAATTTCGGCCTGTCCTACCGCACCTCCGAGCCGGTCGGCCGCCTGATCCTGGAGCGCGTGCCGGCCACCCTCGAACTCTCGTTCTGCGCCGCCCTGTTCGTCGCTGTTCTTCGGCGTGCCCGATGGGCGTCTATACCGGGCTTTATCCGCAGCACTGGTCGAGCCGTCTGCTGCAGGCGGTGTCGCTGATCGGCGTCTCGCTGCCGACCTTCCTGATCGGCATCCTGCTGATCCTGCTGTTCGCGGTCAGCCTGCACTGGCTGCCGTCGTTCGGCCGCGGCGAGACGGTGCAGATCGGCTGGTGGACGACCAACTTCCTGACCTGGTCCGGCCTCAAGGCGCTGATCCTGCCGTCGATCACGCTCGGCCTGTTCCAGCTCACCCTGATCATGCGCCTGGTGCGCTCGGAGATGCTCGAGGTGATGCGCACCGACTACATCAAGTTCGCCGCGCGCCCGCGGCCTCACCAACCGGGCCATCAATTTCGGCCATGCGCTCAAGAACACGCTGGTGCCGGTGATCACCGTGTTCGGCCTGCAGCTGGGCGCGCTGATCGCCTTCGCCGTCGTCACCGAGACGGTGTTCGCCTGGCCGGGCGTCGGCCAGCTCTTCATCCAGTCGGTGCAATTCTCCGACATCCCGGTGATGGCGGCCTACCTGCTGCTGATCGGGCTGCTGTTCGTGCTGATCAACCTCACGGTCGACCTGCTCTATTTCGTCGTCGATCCGCGCCTGCGCAGCCAGGGCGGCGGCGCGCGCGTGGCGGGACACTGAGATGGCGATGCGCTCGGCCTTCGGCGGATGGCTGCATCGGGTGACCGACAGCGACGTCTGGTGGAGCTTCAAGTCCTCGCCGATGACGGTGGCGGCGGCGGCGGTCACGCTCTTCATCGTCGCCGTGGCGTTCCTCTCGCCGGTGCTGGCGCCGCACACGCCGTTCGATCCGGCGACGCTCAGCCTCAGCGACGGGCTGAAGCCGCCGGTGCTGATGTCGCCCGACGGCGACTGGACCTTCCCGCTCGGCACCGACGACCAGGGCAGGGACATCCTGTCGCTCGATCATGTACGGCACGCGCCTGTCGCTCGAAGTGGGCTTCGCCTCGGTGATCGTCGCCATGGTGCTCGGCATCGCGCTCGGCCTGGTGAGCGGCTATCTCGGCGGCACCGTCGATGCCGTGATCATGCGCATCGCCGACGTCCAGCTCACCTTCCCGGCGATCCTGGTGGCGCTGCTGATCGACGGCGTGGTGCGCGGCATCATCTCGGTGCAGCGCCACGACGAGATCGCGATCTTCGTCATCGTCGGCGCCATCGGACTTTCCTTCTGGGTCAGCTACGCCCGCACCGTGCGCGGCTCGGTCATGGTCGAGAAGAACAAGGAATACGTGCAGGCCGCCCGCGTGATCGGCCTGTCGCCGGTCCTGATCATGGTCCGCCACGTGCTGCCCAACGTCACCGGCCCGGTGCTGGTGATCGCCACCATCAATCTCGGCCTCGCCATCATCACCGAGGCGACGCTGTCGTTCCTGGGCGTCGGCCTGCCCTCGACCGAACCGTCGCTCGGCACGCTGATTCGCCTCGGCAACGAGGTGCTGCAGTCGGGCGACTGGTGGATCACCGTGTTCCCCGGCGTCACCCTGGCCGCCCTGGTGCTGGCGGTGAACCTGCTGGGCGACTGGCTGCGCGACGCCCTCAATCCCAAGCTGCGCTGATGGCCGTACCGCTTCCAACAATCCGCCGCTTCTCGAGGTCAAGAACCTGCGCGTCGAGTTCCCGACGCGGCGCGGCACGCTGCTGGCGGTCGACGACGTGTCGTTCGACATCGCGCCCGGCGAGGTCTTGGGCGTGGTGGGCGAGATCGGGCGCCGGCAAGTCGCTGACCGGCAACGCCATCATCGGCCTGCTCGAGCCGCCCGGGCCGCATCGCCTCGGGCGAGATCCGGCTCGAAGGACGGCGCATCGACAACCTGCCCTACGAGGAGATGCGCAAGGTGCGCGGCGCGCGGATCGGCGCCATCTTCCAGGACCCGCTGACCAGCCTCAATCCGCTCTATTCGATCGGCCGCCAGCTCGTCGAGACCATCCAGACCCATCTGCCGCTGTCGGCGCGCCGAGGCGCGCCAGCGCGCGCTCGACCTCCTGAAGGAGGTCGGCATTCCCGGCCGCCGAGAGCCGCATCGACCACTATCCGCACCAGTTCTCCGGCGGCATGCGCCAGCGGGTGGTGATCGCGCTGGCGCTCTGTGCCGGTCCGCGCCTGATCGTGGCCGACGAGCCGACGACGGCGCTCGACGTCTCCATCCAGGCCCAGATCATCGCGCTCCTGAAGCGGCTGTGCCGCGAGCACGGCACGGCGGTGATGCTGGTGACCCACGACATGGGCGTGATCGCCGAGACCGCCGACCGCGTGGCCGTGATGTATGCCGGCCGCATCGTCGAGATCGGGCCGGTGCGCGACGTGGTCAAGCACGCCAAGCATCCCTACACCAAGGGGCTGATGGGCTCGATCCCGAGCCTCGGCGTGCGCCACGACAGGCTGACCCAGATCGACGGCGCCATGCCGCGGCTGACCGAGATCCCGCCGGGCTGCGCCTTCAACCCGCGCTGCACCGTGCGCGGCCAGCGCTGCCTGCGTCGAGCGGCCGGACCTGATGTCGGCCGGCACCAGCCGCGCCGCCTGCTGGCTGCACGATCGCGGCGGCGTCGGCGCGCCGGTCGGCCAAGGAGCTGGTCGATGCCTGACGCCCCTCTGTCGACTGGCGGCACGAGCCAGTTCGTCCGCATCGCCGGGCTGAAACGCTACTTCGACGTGTCGGCGCCATGGCTGGTGCGCAAGCTCGAGGGCCGGCCGCGCCAGATCGTGCAGGCGGTCGACGGCATCGACATCGAGATCGCCAAGGGCGAGACCTTCTCGCTGGTGGGCGAGATCGGGCTGCGGCAAGTCGACGGTGGCGCGCCTGGTGGTCGGGCTCTATCCGCCGACCGCGGGCTCGATCGAGTTCGACGGCAACGACATGGCGGCGCGGCACAGCCGCAGCGACATGGCGGCGCTGCGCCGGCGCATGCAGATGATCTTCCAGGACCCGTTCGCCAGCCTCAATCCGCGCTGGCGCGTGTTCGACATCATCGCCGAGCCGATCCGCGCCTTCGGGCTGTCGACGCGACAAGGCCGACCTCGAGAAGCGGGTCGGCGAACTGTTGCGCCAGGTCAAGCTGACGCCGGCCGACGGCCGCAAATACCCGCACGAATTCTCGGGCGGCCAGCGCCAGCGCATCTCGATCGCCCGCGCGCTCGCCAGCGAGCCGGAGTTCCTGGTGTGCGACGAGCCGACCTCGGCGCTCGACGTCTCGGTGCAGGCCCAGATCCTCAACCTGATGGTCGACCTGCAGCGCCGCCTGCAGCTCACCTATCTCTTCATTTCGCACAATCTGGCGGTCGTCTATCACATCTCGACGCGGGTCGGCGTGATGTATCTCGGCCGGCTGGTCGAGGTGGCGCCGACCGACACGCTGTTCACGCAGGCCCAAGCACCCCTACACGCGGATGCTGCTGGACACGATCCCCGACCTCGACATGACCGGCCGCCAGCGCGCGCCGGTGGCGGGCGAGGTGCCGAGCCCGATCAACCCGCCCGCGGGCTGCACCTTCCATCCGCGCTGTCCCTTCGCCAACGAACGCTGCCGGGTCGAGCGGCCCGCAGGCGCTGGCCGATCGAGGGCGGCACGGTGGCCTGCCACGCCATCGAGGAGGGCCGGCTTGCGGTCGAGGACCGGTCGTACGGGGAAGCGCGGCTTAGAGCACATTCCGTCCGGCTGGACTCGAGTCGGACGGAAGGTGCCCTTCGAGCTCCAGCATCAACCGCTCGAGCTGGTGCACGCTTCGCATCCCAGACGAGGGTATGTACTCATAAATCGACGTCGGTCAACGCGGCTCACGCGTGCTGGAAGCGACGTCAGTACACCTGACAGCACCTCGCGACCGGTCATGTTTCATCGCCGACGGCTGTCACGTAGGGCGCGGGAACGGTTCGCGCCCCGCAGGCCTAGACTCGCATGTAGCCCTCGAGCTCGCTGGCCGCAAAGCCCAGCACCTTGTCCATCGGCTCGCCCTTGATGCCGTAGCGCACCACCATCTGGGTCTGAAGCCCATGCCGATAGATCTGAACGGCGATCCTGTGCGGCGCGAGGTGCGGCTGCGATCGACAGGATCTGGTGGTTGTACGGGTTGGAGTAGTGATAGAGCGTGCCCTTGGGCGGCCCTTCCTCCTGCCCACACTTTCAGGGTCGTCAGATTGGCAAACGCCGGAATGTCGTAGCCGGCGCTGGCTTTCACCATCGACTCGATCGCATCCGCCTGCGACAGGGCGGTCAGCAGGCTCTTTGCCGCGCTCTGGTTCTTGCTGAAGTTCCAGAGTCCCCAGAACGGTGTCGTGAACGGACCGTAACGTCCGGCAGGGCCGGCGGCCATGCCGTGGTGCCATGTCTGCTCGGCGATTTCCGGCCTGTCGCGCCGCGCCACTGCCCAGGCGCTGGGCGGGTTCATGATCAGCGCGGTCTTGCCGGCGACGAACATCTTGTTGTTGCTGGAGTCGTCCCAGGACGGCGCATCCGCCGGCAGATAGGCGACGAGCTGCTTCCAGTACTCGAGCGCCTTCTTGACGTTGTCGCTCTTGACCGTGATGTCACCCTTGGCGTTCACGAGCTCCGCACCGAAACTCTGGAAGATGGCGCCGCAGGTATCGACTGAATCGGCCGTCGTGCCGAGCCCGATGCCGAACGGCACGCCCGCCTTGTGGCAGGCAGCCGCCGCCTTGAGAAAGGTGTCGAGCGTCCAGTTGTCGGCCTTGGGCGGCGCACCGGCCGGATACATGGCCTGGATGTCGATGCCGGCGTGCTGTTTCAGGAGGTCGATGCGTGACGCCGGCCCCTTGAACTGGGCTCCCGGGGTTGCCGGCACGCCAAGCCACTTGCCCTCGATCTTGCCGAGGTACTGCGTGATCGCGCTGGCCGCGCCGTTCTGCTTGACCAGCGACCCCATGACGTCGTCCACCGGCACGAGCTGATCTGAGTATCGAGCACAATCCCAGCTCCCGAGCGACCAGGATGTCGTGGCCCGACCGCGCCTGCGCCTTCGGCGGCCGCGGTCAGGATCAGCTTGTTGCCCTGCGATGTGATGAAGTCGATCTGCAGGTCGACCTTCTCCTTCTCAGCCCATGCCTTGGCGACGGCCTCGGCGCCCTTGTTGGCGCCCGGCACCCAATGGTCCCAGAAGCCGATCGTCAGCTTGCCGGCGGCATAGGCACCCCGCACGAACGGCGCGGCCACCATGGCCGACGAGAGAGCGGCCGTGCTGGTCACGAAACGACGTCGACTGATCTTCCTCCTCGACCATGAGCGTTCCTCCTGCTGCTGATGCTCGCGTGATCGCGATGCGTGGCCTTTCCGGCCTTGTCTGGAATGCTAGGCGCTGACTACGTGTCGCGCAACGAAATTTCGCCGGGCGACTCGCTGATCAGCAACGTAAGTACGTGAGAAGATCGTCCCGTCGGCGGGGACGAAATCCGGTTTGGGAACACGTTCCCCACCGCCGTCCGTTGATCGATTTCAGCCAGGCGGTGTCAGCGCTTGAGGATGCGCAGGCACTGCACAGGTCGAGCGGCCAACAACGCGTTTCCGATCGGATGGAACCGCGAGCGGCTCCCTCCGATCAGGGAAGCCGCACTAGCCGTAAGCTTTGCGCACCTCGCCGTCGGCCCACTTCACCGCGTCCTCGGCGGACATGCCCTGGACGGCCTTGGCGTACATGTCGACGATGATGTACTTGGAGAGCACTTCGGCAGCCTTCGGTCCCGCCGGTCCCGCATGGCCATAGACACGGCCGAGCCGGGCGCCACGCGGTAGGGCGCCATTACCGGGTCCTCCTGCCACATCTTGTGGCTCTCCCACTGCTTGGTGGGACCGGTGGCAAACCCCTTCTGCACGTTGAACCACTTGTCATAGACTTCGGTCGAGTGGAACCACTTCAGGAACTCCATCGCCTGCTTCTGGTTCTTCGAATAGCGCATCACCATCATGCACTGGAAGGGATGCACGCCGAACTGGCCGGCCGGCCCTTTGGGCAGAGGCGCGTGCAGGATGTCGGTCTTCAGCTGCGCTCCCTTGTCGGTCTTGTACTGGTCGGGCTTGCGCAACGATCTCGATGTAGATCGAAGCGCCGTTGAGCGTGGCGCTGATCGTGCCCGACAGGAAGGCGCGATTGTTGTTGGAGTCGTCCCAGGCAAGGCCGCCCTCGTCGTGGGCTTCCTTCCAGAACGCCGTCAGGAACTTCACCGACTCGATCGTCTCTTTCGATGTTGAGGTTGACGGTCTTGCCGTCGGCCTCGACTTCGCGCCCGCCCCACGACCACAGGTAGGGATAGGCGAACGCAGGCGCGTCGCCGACCGTGTGACCGAGGGTCTGCCCGAGAGGCCGGCCCTTGGCCTTGAGCTTCTTGCCGGCTTCCCGATACTCCTCCCAGGTCTCGGGGAACTTGGTGACGCCGATCTCGTCGAACCACGATTTGCGGTAGGCGACCATGGCGCCGATGATGCAATAGGGAACGGCAATCCACTTCTTGCCGTCGTGCGTGTTGGCCTTGGCGAGGTCGTAGTAGCCGCCCTGCGCGGAGCCGATCGCCTCGCACACCGCCGACACGTCGGCGCAGCTGTCGGCATAGAGCTGCGCCTTGTTGTCGAAGATCATGATGATGTCGGCCCCGCCTTGAGCCTGGATCGCCGCCGTCGCCCGCGGCTGGAGGTCATTGAGGCCGATCGTCTCCATGTTGATCTTGAAGCCGAGCGCCTTCTCGGCTTCCGCCAGCATCGATTGGCGCAGGATCTGATCGCCGGCCGGGACGAAGTCGTTCCACTTCAGCCAGTGCACGGTTGTAGTCTGCGCATAAGCGGGCGCTTTGCCGGCTGCCAGAATGCCGGCCATGCCGCTGGCCTTGGCAGCCAGTGCGCCAGCGCCCGAGGACTTCAGGAACTTGCGACGCGTGACACGAGCCATTTTGTTCCTCCCTGGTACACATGCTGTTTATCAGCAAGATTTATGTGGGAAGTGTAGGTCCTCGACACCGGGCCGGACGAAGCTTAGCGCCGGCAACGGGTATGCCGCTTATCAGTGTGCTCACCAGAAAACCTCTATCCTGGCGCAACGATCGCGCTCCTGAGCGACGCGACATTTTCAATCACGCGGGTTGCGGAGAACGATGCAAGCGCCGCCCGCGGCCTGGAGCTTGGCACGCAGCGCGTCCGCGTCCTTCCGGCTGTTTTCCGAGACTCGAAGGATGAACGTCGAGGGCGCACGCCGGCGCACGTTCAGTGACCAGCGGCAGTTCGGGCGCCGAGCTTCGTCACCGTGACGACTATGCCGAACGGTCACGCCCAGACCAGCAGACTCCGCATCAAGGTCAGCTGAGATCCGCGCCGGCTCGAAGTCGCGACGATGTCGGCCGACGCACGGTTCCTGCAATGGGCGGTGGGCGAGACCGGCACTGGTCCTGCGTGGCCCGGTTCCAAAGCCGGCAGATACGACCGGTTCGAAGCTCGGCCGGCAGGACGGGCGCTCTGGTCGAATGATCGTCACCTCACATTGTCGAGGTGATCAATCACAAGCTCGTCTCAGCGCGACGCGCCTAGGCAGGCCGTCTGCCGGCTGGCAGGACGACCGGCAACTACCTGCACGATGCCTGATGTGCATGGGCGCATGCTCGGCGCGCTTGACTCCTCGCGGCGCTCGCCTACGATCCCGCACCGATATTTTGGGAGAAATTCGGGATGCCGGTCATCAACCGTATTGCCTCGTTTCACAAGGACATGACCGCCTGGCGGCATGACATTCACAGCCATCCCGAGACGGCATTCGAGGAAGTACGGACCGCCGACATCGTCGCGCGCCAAGCTGAAGTCAGTTCGGCCTGGAAGTTCACCGCGGCCTGGCCAAGACCGGCGTGGTGGGCGTGCTGCGCTCCGGCACGTCGAGGCGGCGCGATCGGCCTGCGCGCCGACATGGACGCGCTCGACGTGCACGAGACCAACAGCTTCGATCACAAGTCGACGATCCCCGGCAAGATGCACGCCTGCGGCCACGACGGCCACACGGTGATGCTGCTGGGCGCGGCCAAGTATCTGGCCGAGACCAGGAATTTCGACGGCACCGTCTATTTCATCTTCCAGCCGGCCGAGGAGAACGAGGGCGGCGGCCGGGTCATGGTCGAGGAGGGGCTGTTCGAGAAGTTCCCGGTCGAGGGCGTCTACGGCATGCACAACATCCCGGGCATCCCGGTCGGCCGCTTCGCCGTGCGCCCGGGCCCGATGATGGCCGCCTACGACATCTTCGAGGTCGTGGTGAAGGGCGTCGGCGCGCACGGCGCCATGCCGCATCACGGCATCGACCCGGTCGTGGTGGGCGCGCACATCGTGACGGCGCTGCAGTCGATCGTGGCGCGCAACGTCGATCCGATGGACACCGCGGTCGTCTCGACCACCCAGATCCATGCCGGCGACACCTGGAACGTCATCCCGCAGGAATGCGTGCTGCGCGGCACGGTCCGCACCTTCAAGAAGTCGGTGCAGGACATGATCGAGAAGCAGATCGAGAAGATCGCGCGCAACGTCGCCGCGGGCTTCGGCGCGGAGGTCATCAAGTGGCGCTACGAGCGGCGCTATCCGGCGACCGTGAACAGCGAGCAGGAGACCGAGTTCGCCGCCAAGGCCGCCGCGGCGCTGGTCGGGCTGGAGAACGTCAACCGCAACCCGACGCCCGCCATGGGCAGCGAGGACTTCGCCTGGATGCTGCTGAAGCGGCCCGGCTGCTACATCTGGATCGGCAACGGCGACGGCGAGGGCAGCTGCATGGTCCACAACCCGGGCTACGACTTCAACGACGAGATCCTGCCGATCGGCGCGTCGTACTGGGCGACCCTGGTCGAGCAGCAGCTCGCCCGCCAGGCCGTGCCGCAGGCCGCGGAGTAATCATCGTCAGTTCACCGGCGGTCGCGCCGTGTCTGTGCATTGGTCATCCCTACGCCAACGCGCGGATCGGCCTGGCGACGATCCACGCCAAGGAGCGTGGCGATCGCGCCGCCGTTCCGCCGCCTGCTGGACGCCGAGGTCGTGGTCGCGCACGGACCTCGACACCGACACGCTCGGCACCTTCTCCGGCGAGGTGCCGCGCCCGGACGCGCTGGTCGAGACCTGCGCTCGTCGAAGGCCGAGCTTGCCTTCCGCACGCTCGACGTCGACTGCGCCATCGCCAGCGAGGGCAGCTACGGGCCGATCGACCGCGTGCCGCTCGGTGCCGAGCGGCGTCGAGATCATGGCCTTCATCGACCGCAAGCGCGGCATCAAGATCATCGAGACGCTCGCCACGCATCGCACCAACTGGCGCCTGCGGCGCTTCAAGGCGGGCGATCCCAACGTGCGCTGGCCGTGGTGAAGGCGATGGGCTTTCCGCGCTACGGCGTGTTCGTGGTCTGCAACAGCGACTGCAGCCATCCGGTCAAGGGCCTGTCGACCGTCGACGACGTCGTGGCCGCCATGAACCGCGAGGCCAGCCGCTCGGACGACGGCCTCGCCGTCGCTGTATTCCGACATGCGCGCCCATCGCAATCCGACGCGCATGCGCGTGCTGCGCGCGCTGTCCTGGAAGCTCGCCAAGCGGCTGCGAGCGGCTCTGCCCGAAATGCCACGCGCCGGGCTTCGGCCGCGATCGGATCGCGGCGCGGCCTGCCCTGCGAGGGCTGCGGCCAGCCCACGCATTGGATCGATTTCGAGATCGACGGCTGCTCGGTCTGCGGCCACGCCGACATCGCGGCCGCGCAAGGACGGGCGCACGACAGCGGCGAAGCTTTCTGCACGACCTGCAATCCGAAGAAGCGCACGGAACCCTAGCCTGACGACAAGTATTATAAGACAGGATCGTGGTCGGCTTCGTGAAGTCAGCCTAGGTCATAGGTTGCCTGCGACTAACGTTCCATGCCGTGGTTGGCGGTCTCCCAGAAACAGCAAAGCCGCCCGTAGGCGGCTTTGTGCCGACTGCCGTCGACCCTTACGGGCCGCAATTCGCCAGTGCAGGAACGATCCCGGTGGCGGTTACAGCGAAGGTCGTCGGTGTCGAAATGGTGAACTTCACGTAATCACCTCCTTTCAAAATTGATGGGGCCTGCAGCTTTGCACAGCCGAGGCGAGCGGTAAATCTCCGCGATAATGGCCTTCCGGATCGCGGGCGCCTCAGGCTGCGGCGGCGACTTCCCGGCGACAGGCGCAGGACGCGCGGATCGGCACTTCAGCGCGTGCCAGCGCCAGATCCAGCCGCGCCTTGATCAGTGGCGCTTCGACCTTGTCGTTGCGGCGCATCAGGCATTCGTGGAGGCCGTGCAGGCTCCAGACATTCTCGGGATGCTGGCAGGCCCGGTCGAGCGTGCCGTCGAAGCCGAGGTCGGCGCGGTAGACCGCCTCCGCCTCCTCGACGTGTCCCTGTTCCAGCAGCAGCGCGCCCAGCGCGTGGCGCGCCGGCTGCATCCAGCCCCACGGCTCGTCATAGGGCAGCGCGTCGTCGAGCGCGACCGAGCGTGCGCAGGTGGGCGAAGGCTGCGTCGAAGTTGCCGCGACGGTATTCGAGCTCGCCGTTCAGCATCTCGCTCGGCGATGGCGAGCAGGTCGACGACGGTGTTGTTGTGGACGCGCCGCGTCGTCGGGCACCCGGGCCTTGGCCTGCGGAAACGCCGTCGCGGGCCTTCTCCGCCTCGGCGATGTTCGCCCAGCGGTCGAGTGGGCGACCGCTCTTGGCGTAGAGCATCATCGCCGTCGTCGAGCAGTAGAGCGCGCGATCCTCGGCAGCTCCTCGTCGAGGATCTCGCGCCACCTGCCGAAGCGCACCAGCACGTGCTGCTTCATCGGGATGTAGCCCTCGATGAAGTCGGCCATCGGCGGCGATGGAATGCGCAGCAGCGCCTCCGGCGTGGTGGCGATCAGTTCCTCCGCCGCCTGGATGCGCCGGCGTGTACTGGCCGAGGAACATCGCCCCGTAGATCGCGAAGTGATGGTTGTGGGTGCGGTAGAGCGCATAGACGTTCATCGGCCCCTCGCGCGCCAGGAACTTGCGGTCGGCGACGATGGCCTTCTGGTTGTAGACCACGACGTCGCGGTAATGGCCGCACAGCACGTCGATATGGGTCGGCATGTGGATCAGATGACCCGCATCGGGGACCAGGTCACGCAGCCGGTCGCCGGCCGCGCAGCGCACGCTGCGGAACGGCGACATTTCCATCAGGTGAACATAGAGATGCAGCAGGCCCGGATGATCCCACGCGGCGGGGATGCCGTTGAAGCGCTTCTTCCAGCACCTCGACCGCCTCGGCGGTGCCGGCGCCTTCGGCGACGCCGCCGGTGCGAAAGATCCCACATCTGCCAGGGCGTCTCGTTCATGATCGCTTCGACGAAGACGCAGCGGACGTCGAGATCGTTGCGGTATTGCCTTGAAGAGCGTGCGCATGCCATCGGTGAAGGCCGTGTCCCAGGCCGACTGGTCCTCGATCGGCTCGCGCTGCGGGTAGCGCGCCGGCAGCGCCCGGATCAGCGCCTGCTCGACCGGCGTCGCCTGATCGAGGCAGGCCAGCGCCGCCTGCATGGCGTCGTAGGCGGCGGCGAGCGCTTGCGCCTTTCCGGCCGGATCGTAGAGATGCCAGGGCAGGTTGTAGTTCGGCCCGGCGGCGTAGGCGATGCCCCAATGGGCCATGGCGCAGCCGGGATCGATGTTCCAGCGCCTTGCCGAAGCAGGCGATGGCTTCCTCGTGGTTGAAGCCGAAGACCAGTTCAGTCCGCGATCGAACCAGACCTGCGCCTCCGGAGACTTGGTGGTGATCGGGCGGGTGTACGCGCCGAGGTCGTAGTACGTCATGATCGGCCTCCAGGAATTGAGGGTCTAGCCGTCGATGTCCGTCGCCAGGTGGAAGAGGCAATCGCCGCGCTCGCAGCGCGCCGGCACGCGCTTGCACAGCACCAGCCCGTCGCGCTTGAAGGTCAGGAGATCGGGCTCGCGCCACGGCGTGTGGTGGAAATGGATGCGCGCCGCCGGCTGGCCGGCTTTCACCTCGGCGCCGAGGTCGACCAGCGGCTCGAACAGCCCGCCGTCGGAGGCATAGACGTAGTAGTCGTCGCCGCCGATCTCGGTGAGACGGGTCGGCGACGGCGCCGGCACGGGACCCTGCAGCAGCCCGATATGGGCCAGCACGCGGCGCATGCCGTCCTCGGCCACCTTGAGCGAGCCCGGCGTCACCAGCCCGCCGCCGCCCAGCTCGGTGCCCATGGACGATCACGCCCTGGCGGGCCGACGCCGAGGTGAAGGTGCGGCCGCCGCCCTGCGGCGCGGCCGCGATGTAGCTCACCGGCGCGCCGAAGGCTTTCAGCATGCCGACGATCTTCTGCATGCGCGCCGGGTCGTCGTGGCGCGGCGCCAGCGCGCTCGGGATGTAGGTGAGCGAGCTGCCGCCGGAATGGAAGTCGAAGCTGTAGTCGAAGCCCGGCAGCAGGGCGTGCTCGATCCAGTAGGCGATCTGCTGGGTGATGGTGCCGTCGGCATCGCCGGGGAAGGAGCGGTTGAGGTTGCCGTCGTCGATCGGCGAGGTGCGCTGGCCGGCCATGGCGGCCGGGAAGTTGGCCGACGGCAGGATGACCAGCCGGCCCTTGATGTCCTTGGGCTCGAGCGCGCGGATCAGGTTGCCGAGCCCGATCTGGCCCTCCCATTCGTCGCCGTGGTTGCCGGCCTGCATCAGCACGCTCGGGCCCGTCGCCGTTCTTGATGCGCACGATGGGGATCGGGATCCAGCCATAGGCCGAGCGGTGCACCGAATGCGGCACCCGCACGAAGCCCGTCGCCTTGCCGTCGGCCAGAAGGTCGATGTCGGCCGACAGCCGGCTCATCGCCGTGAAGTCGGCCGGCTTGTGCGTGGTGCTCAAATCGGTTCACTCCACAGGCGTTCGTTGACCAGCGCCTCGGCGACGTCGGCCGAGATCGCGGCCAGAAGCTTCTCGCCCTTCTCGGCGCTGGCCGTCCCGGCATCGCCGATGACGCCGATCGGCGAGCGGCTGGAAAGCTGGCGCCAGCGATAGACGCCTTCGTTGACGGTCGGGATGGCGGCGAGGCCCGGGATGTAGGGCCCGTGCATCTGCGACAGCTCGTCGGGATTCACCAGCTCGGGCGCCATCGCCATGACCATCGAGGTCTCGGCCTCGCAGGCATGCAACAGCGCCTTCTGCTTTTCCAGGAGCTTGGCGATGGATTTGGCGGCGATGTCCCAGTAGGTGCCGGTGGCGAACGGCAGTTTGTACTCGACCGTCAGCTCGCCGATCATGTTCTGCAGCGCCGTGGTGTTGCCGCCATGGCCGTTCAGCACGAAGATGCGCTTGAAGCCGTGGCGCACCGCCGAGGTCACCACGCAGCGGATCACCGCGTACATGGTGGCGTAGTCGAGCGTGATCGTGCCGTTGAGCGACATGTGATGCTCGGACATGCCGTAGGGGATGGTCGGCGCCACCACCACGGGCGTCGTCTTCTCCATGAGGCGCGCGGCGCGATGCGACACCTCGTGCACGCAGCGCCAGTCGACCATGCTGGGCAGGTGCGGCCCGTGCTGCTCGGTGGCGCCGATCGGCACGATGACGATGGCGTTGCGCGCCGCCAGCGCCTTGATTTCCGAGGCCTTCAGCCTCGACCATTCGATCTCGCTCATCGTCTTACAGCGAGGGCAGCGGGGCCATCGGGATGCCCAGCCACTTCTGGTGCAGCCGGTCGAGTCTCGCCGTTCATGGTGTTGAAGAAGATGAAGCTGTCGAGCCAGCGCACCAGATTGGTCTCGCCCATGCGCACGCCCATGTGGGCGGGGCTGCGGCGGATGGTGAACTTGAGCTCGAACTCCTTGCTCGGGTTGCGCTTCTGCAGGTCGGGGATGATCAGGGTGTTGGTGGCGAACAGCTCGGCCTGGCCCGACAGATAGGCGGCGGCGGCCGTGGCGTCGTCCTCGGTGCGCATGATGGTGGCCTTGGGGTTCATCGCCGACAGCGCCAGCTCCTGCGTCGTGCCCTTGGCGGCGGCGACCTTGAGGCTGCCGATCTTGTCGGCCGACGGCACGTCGGCGCTCTTGGGCCCGAACACCGCCAGCTTGGTGTCGGCATAGGGCGAGGTGAACATGATCTGCTTGGCGCGCTCGGGCGTCAGCCCCATCACCGAGATCACGATGTCGACCTTGTCGGTCAGCAGGAAGGGGATGCGGTTGGCGCCGGTGACCTGCTGCAGCTCGAGCTTCACGCCCAGCGCCTTGGCGACCATGCCGGCCAGCTCGACGTCGAAGCCCTCGGCCTCGCGCGCCTGGTTCTGCGAGCCGAACGGCGGCACGTCGAGCGGCACGGCGATGCGCACCACGCCCTTCTTCAGGATGTCCTCGAAACGGTCGGCCTTGGCGGCCTGGCCGCCGAAGGCGGCAAGGGTCAGGGCCAGCAGGCCCACGATAATGCGCTTCATGTATGATTCTCCCTTCTTATCCCCGGCATGGATTTTGAATTACTATGCGCAGAGGTCGTCCACAACGCAGTGGCGTGGAGGAGCGAGGATGAGCGCCGATTTCGAAATTGCATCGCCTTTGCCCGGCGCCGCGTTCGGCGCGACGGTGCGGCTCGCGCAGCCGCTCGTCGCAGGCAGATGCCCGATGGATTGCCGGACGTCGCTGGCCGACGCCGGCGGCCTGCTGCTGATCCCCGGCCTGCAGCGAGATCGCCGACAAGCCGCGAGCTGCTGGTGCAGACTCAGCCGCCTGTTCGGACCCGAGGTCGAGGACTATCGCTACCCGCTGACCACGCGCAGACCTGGTGCACGAGACGGTGCCGGAGATCTTCATGGTCACCAACATGGTGCCGGTGAACCGGCCGCCGCCGAAGCGGCCCGACCCGCCGCTCACGGCCGACGGCCGGCTGCCGGTGCAGTATCCGCACCGCAAGGGCTGGCACACCGACCAGAGCTATCGCCGGCCGCCGCCCGACATCTCCCTGTTCTATGCCGTGACGCCGGTCGCACGCGAGCGCGGCCAGACGCTGTTCGCCAACGGCGCGCTCGGCCTATGACGCCCTGCCGGCGGCCTCAAGGCCAGGGTCGAGAACCTGCAGGGCCTGCACTGCCCAGCCCGGCACCGGCCGCTGGCCGCGGCGACGCCGAGGCCGGCAAGACGCCGCGCGCCTTCGCCGCCGCACGAGCGCTCGCAGCGCGCAGCCCGTGGTGCGCACGCATCCGGTCACCGGCAGGAAGGCGCTCTATCTCTGCGAGCGCGGCCAGATGGACTGGTTCGACGGTCCCTTCGTCGGCCTGGAGCCCGGTCCGCTACGGCGACGGCGCGCCGGCTGCTCGACGAGCTGATGAGCCACTACACGCGGCCGGAATTCGTCTATGTCCACGAATGGACGCAGGGCGACGTGCTGGTGTGGGACAATCGCTGCCTGGTCCACACCGCGACCTGGTACGACGCCGACAAGGAGCAGCGCATGATGTGGCGCACCACGGTGCGCGGCAATCCAGGCGCGCTCTACGCCGGCGAGGCGCAGGCGGCTGGGTCCCGAAGGAACAGGTGCCGGCGGTAAGGCAGGAACTGGCCGGCGGGAGTTTCGCGCAGTTTCCGCAAGCGCTACGCCAATCAGGGCCGGATTTGCCTGCCGGCGCAAGGTCGGCCGGCCGGTGCCGGCCTGGTCGACCAGGGGGCTTGCGAACAGGAAATTGTGGGTGCCGGCGGTTGCACGGCGCTGCTCCTCGGTTGAGGTCCCTGCTGCCAGATAAGTAACACCAAGAGTAATGTCAAGTAATGCTATGATTTCTTAAGTGGGTGAGCTTTTGCGCACCATGTCGCGCAGAAACTCGGCGGCCGTTTGAGTGACTTCCCGGACCGCGGGGCGGAGGTCCGGGCCCGAAACTGCATCTAGGCTGTGCGCAGCCGGGTCGGGTCGAACTGGCGGAGCCGACTCAGGTCGAAAGGTGCCAGGTCGACGTGGTGGGCCGCGCCGTCGAGGATCAGCTTCGGTCATCGCCTCGCCGGTCGCCGGCGCATTCAGCATGCCCCAGACGCTGTGGCCGGTCGCCACGTAGGCGCCGTCGACGCCCGGCACCCGCCCGATCAGCGGCAGCCCATCCTCGGTGACCGGCCGGAAGCACGCCTGGCGCGCCACGATCGGCGCGGCGGCTAGTGCCGGCGAGATCGTCCGGCACAGCGCCTCCAGCCGCGCGTGCGCGCCGTCGTCGGCCGACGATCGTCGGCGGGATCGACGGGCAGCGGGCCCGCTGCTCGAGACCGCGCACACCCAGGTCGTGCCGTCGACGCGCGGAAACAGCTCGGGGGTCAGGACCTCGCCGCTTGCCTCCTGGTACTCGAGGAAGAGGGCCTCGGCGGGAATGGTCTCGCCGGTCTCGAACACGAGGCTGTGGCCCTTGTGGCCGTACACCGCGGGCAGCGGCAGCCAGCGCGCTCGCCAGGATCGACCAGGGTCCCATCGCGATGACCACGGCGTCGCCCTCGACGATCTCGCCGCTGTCGAGCGCGACGCCGCCGATCGCTCCGCTCGGCCCTACGCACCAGCTCCGCGACCGTGCCGTGCCGCAGCTCGCGCGCCCTCCGCCTCGGCGGCGCGCATCAGGCCCGTAGTGAAGGCGCGCGGCTCGACCAACGCCGTCGTCTGCGGCGAGCCGAGCTCCGGCCCGCTGATCGGCCACCCTGTCCGGACAGCCACGGATCGCTGGCCGGTGCCGCGTCGCCGTGTCGTTCTCGGCGGCATAACCGCCGTAAGGTCGCCAGGCGCCGATAGCCCCAGGGATTGCCGAGCTCGTCGGGCGAGCTCGGCATGCAATGCGAAGCTGCGCCGCGCCGAGCCGATCGAGCGGCGCTGCCGCGGCACCAGTCGAGCGCCAGGAAGCCGCCCGACTTGCCCGACGCCGCGCCGGCTGCGGCGTGGCGTTCGATCGACGATGGGCTCGTGCGCCGCGTCGGCTCAGGAAGTAGGCGATGGCGGCACCGATCGCGCCGCCGCCGCAGATGACGATGCGTTTGGCGGCGCTCATGCCGGTCCGGCTATCTTCCCGTCCGCTCGTGGTGTGCCGCGATCAGGCGCGCCACCGCCATCGTGACGCTGCTTGCCGGTGGGAATGTGCAGGAATTCGTTGGGGCCATGCGCATTGGAGTGCGGCCCCAGCACGCCGGTGATGACGAACTGGGTGTCGGGGAACTTCTCGCCCAGCATGCCCATGAAGGGGATCGTGCCGCCTTCGCCCATGTAGGCGGCCGGCTTGCCGAACGCTTCCTGCGAGGCCTGCGCCACCGCCTTCTCGAGCCAGGGCGCCAGCGGCGGCGCGTGCCAGCCGCTCTGTCCGTCCTCGCCCTCGAAGGCGACCTCGGCGCCATAGGGCGGATCGGCCTCCAGCGCCTGCTTGATCGCCTCGCGCCGCTGCCTTGGCGTCGAGCGTCGGCGGCGTGCGCAGGCTGAGCTTGGCCGTCGAGTAGGGCAGCAGCACGTTGCCGGCATCGCCCGGCGCGGGATAGCCGTCCATGCCGACGATGGCGAGCTGCGGCCGCCAGGTGCGGTTGAGCACCATCTGGCCGAGGTCGTCGGCCATCGGCCGCGTCGACCCGGCGAAGGGGAACTTGGCGTAGACCTCGCTCGCCCAGCACGCGCGCGCGCCTCCTTGGCCTGCTCGATGCGCTGCGGCGGGATCTGGACATAGAGGTCGGGCAGCTGATCTCGCCCGTGGCCTCGTCCTCGAGGCCGCGAGATCAGCCCGCGCAGGATGCGGAACGAGGACGGCACGATGCCGGACGCGTCGCCCGAATGCACGCCCTCGGTCAGCACGCGCACCGTGAGCGTGCCGGCGGCGATGCCGCGCAGCGAGGTGGTGAGCCACAGCCGCTCGTAGTCGCCGCAGCCCGGAGTCGAGGCAGACGACGAGGCGAGGGCTTGCCGATGCGGTCGATCAGATGGTCGACGTAGTAGGGCAGGTCGTAGCTGCCGGACTCCTCGCAGGCCTCGATCATGATGACGCAGCGGCCGCGCGGCACCTTCTGCTCGCGCAGCGCCCGCAGCGCGCACAGGCAGGCATAGATCGCATAGCCGTCGTCGGCGCCGCCGCGGCCGTAGAGCTTGTCGTCCTTGCGCACCGGCAGCCACGGACCCATGCCCTCGGCCCAGCCCTTCATCTCGGGCTGCTTGTCGAGATGGCCGTAGAGCAGCACGGTGTCGTCGCCGTCGCCCGGGCACGTCCATGAAGATGAGCGGCGTGCGGCCGGGCAGGCGGACCACCTCCAGGGTGGCGCCGGCGAAGGCGTCGAGCTGCAGGCGCGCCCAGCTCTCCATCAGCTTGACGGCGTCTTCCATGTAGCCGTGCTCGACCCACTTGCGGATCGAAGGCCGGCGACTTGTTGGGAATGCGGATGTATTCGGTGATCGAGGGCAGGATCGAGTCTTCCCAGAAGGTCTCGATGAAGTGCGTCAGGCGGGTGGTGTCCATGGACATATGTTATGCCAGACGGCCCTCGTTAGTGCAGCACGGCGCTCAGAAACGTCTCGAGCTCCGGCGTGCGCGGCCTGCGCCAGGTCGCGGCGGCGGGGCCTTCCTCCCAGATCTTGCCCTCGTGCATGAAGCACGACGCGGTTGGCGACCTTGCGGGCAAAGCCGATCTCGTGCGTCACCAGCATCATGGTCATGCCGTCGCGCGCCATCTCCTCCAGCACCTTCAGCACCTCGCCCACCAGCTCGGGATCGAGCGCCGAGGTGATCTCGTCGAACAGCATCAGCTGCGGCTGCATGGCGAGCGAGCGGGCGATCGCCACGCGCTGCTGCTGGCCGCCCGAGAGCTGGTCGGGATAGGCGTCGATCTTCTCGGCGAGGCCCGACCTTGCGCAGCACCGCCTCGGCCGAGCTGGCGCGCCTCGGCGGCGGGCACGTTCTTCACCACCTTGGGCGCCAGCGTGATGTTCTTCTCGACGCTGAGGTGGGGGAAGAGGTTAAAACTCTGGAACACGATGCCGACATGCTGGCGCAGCTTGCGCAGGTCGGTGGCCGGATCGTTCACGACGGTGCCGTCGAACGCCACCGTGCCGCCCTGGATCGGCTCCAGCCCGTTCACGCAGCGCAGCATGGTGCTCTTGCCCGAGCCCGAGCGGCCGATGATGGCGATGATCTCGCCCTTCTCGACGTTGAGCGACACGCCGTTCAGCACCGTGTGCTGACCGTAGCGCTTGACGACGTCTATGAGTTCAACGAGCGACATGGAGCCTCCGCTCGAGCCGCCGGCTCCACTGCGTCAGCGGGAAGCAGAGCGCGAAGTAGATGGCGGCAACGATCAGGTAGACGGTGAAGGGACGGAAGGTGGTGGCGGTGGTGAGCTGGCCCTCGCGGGTGAGCTCGATGAAGCCGATGACGGCGGCGAGCGAGGTGTTCTTGATGAGCTGGACCAGGAAGCCGACGGTCGGCGGAATGGCGAGCCGCAGCGCCTGCGGCACGATGATGTAGCGCAGCTGCTGGGTGAAGCCGAGGCCCAGCGAGGCGCCGGCCTCCCACTGGGTGCGCGGGATCGCCTGCAGGCAGCCGCGCCAGATCTCGCCCAGGAAGGCGCCGGCATAGATCGAGTACGACGCCGCCGCGGCGATCCAGGGCGAGACGGTGATGCCGAAGATGGAAAGGCCGAAGAAGAAGACGAACAGCCAGGCGAGCAGCGGCGTGCCCTGCACGACCAGCACGTAGACCGCGCCCAGCCAGCGCAGCGGCGGCAAGGCGGAGACGCGCAGCAGCGCGATCGTCGAGGCCGACCAGGCCGCCGCCCAGCGAAGGCGATGCGCCGTCAGCGCCAGGCGTCCAGCGCGTCGCCGCGATCAGGTAGAGCACGTCGATGAAGGAAAGCTCGCGGATCATCGGCGTATCATCGGCGGGCGAACACGAGCTGGTAGAGGCCGGCGAACAGCAGGCGGAAGATCATCGCCAGCGCGAGATAGGCGGCGGCCACCAGGATATAGACCTCGAAGTCGCGGAAGGTGCGCGACTGGATGATCGAGGCGGCGTGGAACAGGTCCTGCGCCGAGATCTGCGACACCACGCTGGTCGCCAGCATCAGCAGCACGAACTGGCTGGCGAGCGCCGGGTACATCAGCTTGAGCGCCGGAAAGATGATGACGTAGCGGAAGACCTGCACGGCCCGAGAGGCCGAGCGACTGGCCGGCCTCGATCTGCGAGCGCGGGATCGCCTCCAGTCCGGCGCGGATGATCTCGATGGAATAGGCGCCGAGGTTGATCGACAGCGCGACGAAGGCCGCGGTGTTGGCGTCGAACTTGAGGCCCGGCGCTGGGCAGGCCGAAGAAGATCAGGAAGAGCTGGACGATCAGCGGCGTGTTGCGGATCGCCTCGACATAGACCGCGACGGGCCGGCGGAGCCACGGTGGCCCGTAGACCCGCGCCGCGGCGCCGGCCACGCCGATCACCAGCCCGACCGACCATCGTGAACAGCGAGAGCTCGAGGGTCAGGATCAGGCCGTCGAGCAGGAACTCCCACGCGGCGAAGACGTCGCGGAACTGGAAACTGTACGTCATACGCCGGCGATCGCTCCCCGGACGACCCTAACGCCTCTCGCTGCGGGGATCGAGCGCGTCCTGCAGGCCGTCGCCGACGAAATTGAAGGCGATCACGGTGAGGAAGATCAGCAGGCCGGGCCACAGCGCCAGGACCGGCGCCTGCTGCAGCAGCTCCTGCGCGCCGGTCAGCATGTTGCCCCAGCTCGCCGCCGGCGGCTGGGTGCCGAGCCGAGGAAGGACAGCGTCGATTCGAAGCAGGATGAGCGTGCCGACCGACAGGGTGGTGGCGACGACCAGCGAGCCCGCGGCGTTGGGCAGGATGTGGCGGAACATGATGCGCATCGGGCCTGGCGCCCAGCGCCTGTGCCGCGCGGGTGAAGTCGCGCGCCTTGAGCGACAGCGTCTCGGCGCGCACCAGCCGCGCCACCGTCGTCCAGCCGGTCAGCGCCACGATGATCGACGATGCGGTAGAGCGAGAAGGTCTCCGACTGGGCGATCTCGGCCGGCATGCCGATCTTTCGCGGATCGATGGCGGCCAGCACGATCAGCAGCGGCAGCAGCGGCAGGGCGATCACGCCGTCGGTGAGGCGCATCAGCACGCTGTCGAGCCGGCCGCCGAGATAGCCCGCCACGACGCCGATCACGCGCGCCCAGGATCGCCGACAGGAGCGCGCCCGAGATGCCGACCAGCAGCGACACGCGGCCGCCGTCGAGCAGGCGCTGGAAGAGGTCGCGGCCGAGATCGTCGGTGCCCAGCCAATGCTCGGCCGACGGCGGCTCGAAGCGGCGGAAGAGGTCGGTCGCGGTCGGATCGACGCCGCGCAGGTCGGCGATCAGCGGCGCGGCCAGCGACAGCACGAGCAGGACGACCAGGAAAGACCAGCGACGCCAGCGCCAGCCGATGGCGCACCAGGCGCGTCCAGACCAGGCGGCGCGGGCTGCGCGGTCGCGTTCACGCGTTGCCTCGTCGATCGACACGCGCGGATCGACCCAGGCATAGGCGAGGTCGGCCAGCAGGTTGCGCGAGCATGGTGGCGAAGGTCGCGATCAGCAGCCCGACCAGGGCGAGGTTGTAGTCGTTGTCCAGGATCGCCTGGTAGATCGCCTTGCCCATGCCCGGCCAGGCGAACATCGTCTCGGTGATCAGCGCGCCCGAAAACAGACCGCCGAACGAGAGCGCCAGGATCGTCAGCACCGGCGCCAGCGCATTGGCGAAGGCATGGCCGCCACAGCACGCGGTCTCGGGCGCGCCCTTGGCGCGGGCGGTGCGGACGTAGTCCTGGCGCAGCGCCTCGATCATGGCGCCGCGCATGAAGCGCGTGTAGGCGCCGAGCTGCACCAGCGGTCAGCGTGACGACCGGCAGCGCCAGGATGCGCGGAGCTGCTCGCCGAGCGCGGTCGGCCAGGGCGTGCCCGGCCTGATATCGGCCATGCCGCCGGCCGGCAGCCAGCCCAGCGTCACCGCGAACAGGGTGATGAGCAGCAGGGCGAGCCAGAAGGGCGGCGCGGAGATGCCGGCGAAGCACAGCAGGTTGATCAGGTAGTCGGCGCGGCTGCGCGGCCGGGCGGCGGCCCAGATGCCGAGCGGCAGGGCGATGGCGGTCGCCAGCACGAAGGCGAGTACCCGCCAGCAGCAGCGTGTTGAGCAGCCGCGGCCACAGCACCGCCAGCACCGGCTGGTTGAAGGTGCGCGAGTAGCCGAAATTGCCCTGCAGCGCCTGCCTGGCCCAGGCGAGGTAGCGGTCGAGCAACGGCTTGTCGATGCCGTAGACGGCGCGCAGGCGGGCGGCGTCCGCGCTGGTCATCTTGGGATCGCCCGCGATCATCATGTCGATCGGATCGCCCGGCATCAGGCCGATCAGCAGGTAGACCACGAAGCTCATCAGGGCGAGCGTGACGACGGTCTGGACGGCGCGGCTGGCGAGGTAGCGGCTCATGCCGCCAGCCGCTTCTCCAGCCCCGCCTTCACCGCAGGCCAGTCGGTGTCGACGATCGAGAAGTAGACCAGATCGCGGACATGGCCGTCGGCCATGATCATGTGCTTGCGGAAGATGCCTTCCTGGGTGGCGCCGAGCTTCAGGATGGCGGCGCGGCTGCGGGCGTTGCGCGCGTCGGTCTTGTACTCGACGCGATGGAATTTCAGCGTCTCGAAGGCATGACGCATCAGCAGCAGCTTGCATTCGGGATTGACCGGGCCGCCCCACACCGAGGGTTCGTACCAGGTCGAGCCGATCTCGAGCCTCTTGTGCGCCTCGTCGATGTTGAGGTAGCGCGTCATGCCGACATAGCGGTTCTCGGCCTTGAGCAGCACGGCGAAGGCGAGTTCGTGGCATGCCGTCGCTGCGCCTGAGCGCGTTGTCGATATAGGGTCGTAGAGCGGGCCCAGCGCCGGCGTCGATGACGGTGAAGATCTCGGGATGCTGCGCCGCCGGCCGGATCAGCTCGCGATGGCGCTCCTCGAGCGGCTCCAGCCGCACGAACTTGCCGTCGAGGGCCACCTTGTCGAGCGCCATCTAGTCCTCCCAGCGCCACTGCTCGATCCACAGGGTCGAGCTGTTGAGATGGCCGGTCGGCACCACGCCCTTGAGCGGCTTGGGGATGACGAAGGGATCGACGCGGAAGAACAGCGGCAGCACGGGCAGGTCGTCGGCATGGATGCGCTGGATGTCGGCGAACAGGGCGCGGCGCTTGGCCGTCATCGAGCTCGCGCTCGGCTGCGTCGAGCGCCTTGTCCATGTCGGGACTTCTGTAGCCCGGATAGTTCTGGCCGCTCCAGCCGTTGGCGGCCGAGGGGATCTCCTCGGAATGCAGGGTCGAGCGCGGCACGCCCTGCGGCTGCTGCGACCCAGGCATACATGGCAAGCCCGGTGAACTGCCGCCGGTTCAGCGCCTCGGAGAAGATGCGCGGCGGCTCGGCCTTGATGCGCAGCTCGATGCCGACCTGGCGCGAGCTGGCTCTGGATCACCTGCGCCACCAGCTCGCGCACGCGATTGCCGGCGGTGGTCGTGATCTCGATGGACAAGCGCTCGCCCTGGCATTCTGGCGCACGCCGTTCTTGATCTCGGCGAAGCCCGCCTCGTCGAGAAGCTTGCGCGCCGCCGCCGGATCGTAGGCGTAGTGGCGCGCGCCAGGGCTGTACATCGGATCGAGCGGGCTGATCGGGCCGTCGGCGACCGGCTGCTTGCCCTCGAACAGCTTGTCGGAGATCGCCTTGCGGTCGATCGCCATCAGGATCGCCTGGCGCACGCGCCGGTCGGCCAGAAGCTTGTTGTCGAGCATTGGTGTCGATGTGTTCGTAGATCAGCGCCGGCTTGTAGATGAAATTGTACTTGTCCTTGTGGCGCTTCTCGAAGGCCAGCGCCTGGTCGAGCGACAGCCCGAGCTCGCCCAGCGCGTAGTCGACATTGCCCGACAGCAGGTTGGCCTCGAGCGCCGCGGTGTTCTCGATGATCTTGACGACGATGCGCTTGAAGTGCGGCTTCTCGCCCGTCCAGGTCGGATTCTGCTCGAGCGCGATGCGGCTGCCCGGCACGATCTCGACGATGCGGTAGGGGCCGAAGGCGAGGCCGGGATTGGTCGAGTTGGTGTCGTAGGCGGTCTTGTTGCGGTACTCGGCCGGATTGGCGTCGAAGATCGGCTTCTCGATGTGCGCCGGCACGATGCTGAGGCCGAGGCTGTTGTAGTCGAAGGTGACGCGGTCGATCGTCATGGTGAAATGGCGATCGTCTTTGGTGTCGAACTTGAGGATCCGCTTGTAGCCTTCGGACGAGGCCACGCCCGACAGCGGATGCTTGCCGACCTCGATGGTGAAGGCCACGTCCTTGGCGGTGACCGGCACGCCGTCGCCCCAGCGCATGTCGCGCAACTCGACGTCGACCTCCATGCCCTTCTTGCCGCCCCCTTGCCGTCATCTGGCAGGTCGATCACCCGCGCCTTGCCGTTCTCGATGGTCGGCAGCTCGGTGCAGACCAGGCAGACCAGGTTCGAGTCGGCGTCGTAGGCCGTCAGCGGCCGCGCCGTCATGTTGCTGATCAGCGACTTGGCCAGCATCGAGCTGATCAGCGGATTCCAGGTGCCCGGCGTCTGCGTCATGCCGAGCACCAGCTCGTCCTTGGCGCGGGCGGGGTCGGCGAGCGCTGAAAGCGCGAGGGCGATCGAAAACAGGCGGCGCATCATGTCCGCCGCACCGTCGCATCGGCGAGGAAATGCTGCAACTCGAAGACTGTCATCCCGAGCGCAGCGAGGGACCTGCATATGATCTTGAAGGTCCTTCGGCCTTCGGCCTCAGGATGACAATTTGCTGTCACCGCCCCAGCATCGAGCGCGGCGCGGGCGGGCGGCCGCCGTGGTTGGCCGACCATTGCTCCGGCGCCTCGAGGAAGGCGCGCGTCTCGACTGAGGCCGCGCTCGTCGAAGTACTTGTGCTTCTGCGCCGCTTCCAGCGCGTCCCACCAGGTGGCGAGCGCGTGCAGCTTCACGCCGGCCGGCCGCCAGCATCTCGATGCTCTGCGGGAAAGATGCCGTAGTGGAAGATCACGAAGCAGTCGGTGACCTTGGCCTCGGCCTTCTTCAGCGCCTCGATGAAGACCAGCTTGCTGCCGCCGTCGGTGGCGAGATCCTCGACCAGCAGGACGCGCTTGCCGGGCTTGAGGTCGCCCTCGATCTGGGCCATGCGGCCGAAGCCCTTGGGCTGCTTGCGCACGTAGATCATCGGCTTCTTGGCCAGCGCCGCCAGGAAGGCCGCGAACGGGATGCCGGCGGTCTCGCCGCCCGCCACGACGTCGATCTTGTTCCAGCCGATCTGACTTGTCGATCGCCTTGAGCGCGTGGTTCATGATCTTGGCGCGCGCTTCGGGGAAGGAGATCAGCTTGCGGCAGTCGATATAGACCGGGCTCGCCCGGCCGGAGGTGAAGATGTAGGGATTGTCGGGCCGGCAGTGGATGGCCTCGATCTCGAGCAGCAGGCGCGCCGTGTCGCGGGCCTCCGGCGTGCCGCTGGCCCGGGCCGAAATAGCCTTGCCGTTCAACTTGTTGGCCGGCTTATGCACAAGCTGCGAGCCGCCGGCGATTTGACCTTCTTCTTCGTCGCCATGCTGCTTTTCCCCGCGCCGCTTGCGACAAAATGACGGCCGTGTGTTTAGCGTTCATCCACAGGACCGGCAAGGGCGACGGCTGGCGGATCGCGCGTCTGTTCGAGTCGCAAGTTAGTCAGTTTCTTTAGAGGACTTATTGCCGATGGCTGGCAATGGGCAGACGCCAGCCCCGATAGATCGACATCAGGCGCAGAAAGAGGCAGAGCCCGGCGCCTGCACAGGGTAACGGGCAGGGCGGCAGGCCCAGCCAGAAGCCCAGCGAAATCGAGCCGGCGCCGGCCAGGGCGGCCACGGCATAGAGTTCGGCGCGCAAGCACCGTCGGCACCTGGAGGGTGAGGAGGTCGCGCGCCACGCCGCCGCCGATGCAGGTGATCATGCCCAGGACCGCCGCCATGACGGGGCTGAGCCCGTAGGCCAGGGCCTTCTGGGTGCCGGTGACGGCGAAGAGGCAGAGGCCCTGCGGCATCGAACAGCAGCACCGGCGTGCTTCAGCCGGCGCGATCAGGTCCGAGGCGAAGAAGCCCACCAGGCCGGCGGCGACGGCGGTCGCCAGATAGCGCCAGTCGGCGATGGCGGCCGGCGGCACGGCGCCGATCAGCAGGTCGCGGGCGATGCCGCCCGCCACGCCGGCCGCCCAGGCGACCACCAGCGACGCCGAACAGGTCGAGCCGCCGCTGCACGCCTGCGGTGGCGCCGCTGATGGCGAACACGAAGGTGGCGCCGAGATCCATCGCGTCGAACAGCATCGCCGCCAAGATTACACCGGATTGCCGCGACCGCGCCGAGATGGCAGAGTGGGGGCAAGGAGAAGCGCATGGCCAAGAGATCGTTCCATGACTGGCGGATCAGTCCGTTTCGTCATCGGCCGCCAGCCGCCTGCTGCTGTCTTCCGCGGCGGGCCTGATCCTGCTCGCGCTGCTGCCCGGCGACGCTCCGGCTGGCGACGCGCTTCATCCTGGCCTGGGATGTCACGACGGCGCTCTATATCGTCGCCACCCTCATGGATGATCTCGCAGTTCGACGGTCGAGACCTGCCACGACCGCGCCGCGCTCTATGACGAGGGCGACTGGATCATCCTGCTGTCCTGGTGATCGCCAGCGCCGCGGCGAGCTTCGTCTGCATCGCCGCCGAGCTGCCGTCGCTGAACTCGGCCGCGGCGATTCGCTGTGGCTCGGCATCGCCATCACCGGCCTGACGGTGGCGCTGTCGTGGACGTTCACGCACGTGGTCTTCACGCTTCACTACGCCAACGTCTACTACAGGCCCGACGATGACGGCCCGGGTGGCCTGCACTTCCCCGGCGACCGCGCGCCGGACTATCGCGGACTTTCTCTACTACTCCTTCGTCATCGGCTGCGCCTGCCAGACCGGCGACGTCGCCACGGTTTCGCCCGCCATGCGCCACCTCACGCTGGTGCATGGCATCGTGGCCTTCGCCTTCAACACCGCGATCCTCGCGCTGACGATCAATGTCGGCGCGAGCCTGCTTCATTGAGCCCGGCCATGCCGGCGCGCAGCCGCGTTGGCCGACATCGCCGGCGCTGGTCCTGTTCGTGGCGCTCTGCCTCGGCATCGGCGCGCTCGGCGCCGTCGGTGACCGCGACCAGCGTCGACGACCTGGTATGCCGGCCTCGCCAAGCCGTCCTTCAATCCGCCCGACGAGGTGTTCGGCCCGGTCTGGACCGTGCTCTACATCCTGATGGGCGTCGCGGCGTGGCGCGTGTGGCGCAGCGCCGACCGCGACACCACGCGCGGACCGCTGACGCTGTTCGCGCTGCAGCTTGCGCATCAATCTCGGCTGGACCGTGGTGTTCTTCGGCCTGCAGAAGATCGGCGCGGCGGTGGCGACCATCGTCGTGCTGGACGTCGCCGTCCTGGTGACGATGCTCGCCTTCCGCACCGTCGATCGCCTGGCGGCGCTGCTGATGCTGCCGTATCTCGCCTGGGTGGCCTTCGCCACCGTGCTCAATATCGCGATCTGGCGTCTCAATCCGACCGTCTGAACGGATCATGCCCGCCGCCTTCAACGCCAAGTTGACGGCGCTGCCGCGGGCGAACAATCTGTCATCCGCGCAGCACCGTGCCGCTTCGAGCCGCACGCACCGGCCATGACAATGATCAGGGAGGGCGCCGATATGGATCCGATCAGACGCACCATTCTGGCAACCGGCGCCGCGGCGACGGCGATGGCCGCAGCGCCGCGCGTGTTTGCTCAGCAGACCGGACAAGGAGGAGCTGCCATGGCCTTCTATGAAAAGGGCGCCGTTCGCATCCACTTCGAGGAGGCCGGTTCCGGCTTCCCGCTGTTGCTCATCCCCGGCGGCGGATTGAACTCGACGATCTCCTGCTTCACCGGCAGCGCGCCCTTCAACCCGATCGAGGAGTTCAAGGGAGAGTACCGCTGCATCGCGTCGGACCTGCGCAACGCCAACGGCGGCCAGTCCTCCGGCCCGCTCGAGATCGACCGGCCGTGGGATGCATACGCCGACGACCAGCTCGGTCTGATGGATCACCTGGGCATCGACAAGTTCATGGTGATGGGCTTCTGCATCGGCGGCCCCTTCATCTGGAATCTCCTGCGGCGGGCGCCCGATCGCGATCGTCGCGGCCGTGCTGGCGCAGCCCAGCGGGTCGCGTCCGGAGATGCGCGATCTTTTCTACGAAACCAACATGAAGGGCTGGGGCCCGGCGCTGGTCGCCGCGCCGGCCCGACATCACGATGGAGATGGTCGACAAATTCCTGACCAGGATGTACCGCACCAACCCCGACTTCGTCTTCACCGTGACGCGCGATTTCGTGCGCAACTGCCAGACGCCCGATACTGATCCTGCCGGACGATATCCCGGCGCATCCGTACGCCGTCGCCATGGAGGCCGCGATGCTCGCGCCGAAGGCCGAAGTGAGCCTGTTTCCCTGGAAAGGAGCCCAAGGGCGGATTCCCCTGGCGGTGCGCCAGATACGGTCCTTCCTGCGGGCCCATCAGCCTGCTTTGACGACGGCATCGATGAAATAGGCGACAAGCCCCGTCTGCAGACTAGGACGTTCCGCTCGGCTGGAATCAGCCGAGCGGAAGGTCGTGCTCAGAATATTTGAATCTAGAGCAGCCTATGTCGATCGAGGAACGCGTGCGGTTCGCTTCTGATCGGACGCTGCTCTAGTGCTCGGCCGCATGTTGATGGGCCGGATCGTGGCGGCTCAGGCCTGCGCGCCGTCGTCCGCCCTGAGTTCCAGCGAAGACAACCGATGACAGGATGGTCAGCAGGCCCAGCGCCAGGAAGGCCTGCTGCGTGCCATGGATGATCGCGTCGGGATGCGAATGCATCTCGCGTGGAACGAAGAGGGCGGCGATCAAGGCGGCGCCGGCCACGCCGAAGCTTATCGCGAGCTGCTGGCCGGTGGCGGCGATCGTGCTGGCGCCGCTCGTCTGCGAGCCCGAGACGTCGGCATACACCAGCGTGGTCATGCCGGTGTACTGCATGGAGGTGAAGAAGCCGAGGATGATAGGCCTGCACGACGATCAGCCAGATCGGTGTATGGGCGCCCACGGTCGAGAACGACATGCATCATCAACCCGACGAGGATCGTGTTGCCGACCAGCACGTTGCGGTAGCCGAGCCGCGCCAGGATCGCCGGCATGAAGGTTTTCAGCCCGATCGAGGCGACGGCCTGCGGCAGCACCAGCAGGCCCGACTGGATCGGCGAGAAGCCAAGGCCGATCTGATAGAGCAGCGGGAACAGGAACGGGATGCCGCCCAGTCCGAGACGCGTGAAGAAGCCGCCGCTCACCGCCGCGCGGAAGGTGCGGATCCTGAACAGGCCGAGGTCCAGCAGCGGGAAACGCCGTCAGGGTGGCGCGGATGCCGTAGCCGGCGAGCAGCACGGCGGCGAGCGCGAGCAGGCCCAGCATCTCGCGCGCCGCTCAGTCTGTGCTCGCCGAACACCTCCAGCACGTAGGACAGCAGCGCAATGCCGCCGCCGAACAGCACCAGGCCCAGGACGTCGAGCGGATGGCTCTTCTGCTCGCGGTAGTCCGGCAGGTGGCGATAGACGAAGTAGACGCCCAGCAGGCCGACCGGGACGTTGACGAAGAACACCCCGCTCCAGTCGAAATAGGCGACGATCAGGCCGCCGGTGACGGGCCCGACCATCGGGCCGACCATGGCCCGGGATCGCGACGAAGCTCATGGACGCGAACGAGGTCGGCCTTGTCGTAGGTGCGCGCCATGGTCATGCGGCCGACCGGCATCATCATGGCGCCGCCGGCGCCCTGCAGGACGCGGCAGGCCACCAGCATCTCGATGTTGGTCGAGAGGCCGCACAGCACCGAGCCCAGGGTGAAACAGGCCGATCGCCGAGGCGAAGACGCGCCGCGTGCCGAAGCGGTCGGCCATCCAGCCGCTCACCGGAATGAAGACGGCGAGGCTCAGCGTATAGCTCGCCAGCACCGACTTCACGCTGAGCGGCATCACGTCCATCGCCCGGGCGATGGCCGGCACCGCGGTGTTGAGGATGGTCGTGTCGAGCGCCTGCATGAAGAACGCCACGGCGACCAGCCACGGCAACCGCCGCTTGATGGCGTCGCCCGGCGGAGCGGTGGTTGTCGCAGCCATCGTCAGTCCGCCAGCCTGAACGGCTGTTGGCCGTAGGCGTCGAACAGTGCGCCGAGGAATTTGCGGATCACCTGGCCGCCGCCTGCGCCGGTTTGTCATCAGCACCTCGCCGCTAGGTCTGAACACGCATCGAAGCAGGGTGCAAATAAAGTTGACTGTCGGCTTTTCTCATGCAGGCTGCAGCGGAGGGTTGGCATGCGCGTCGGTCGTTCGTCGCCGGTCTTGCGGCGTAGGCTGTGCTCGCCGCCTTCCGTCGCGCAGGCCGATCCGTTGCCGTCGTGGAACGACGGGCCGGTCAAAGCGGGCGATCCTCGACTTCGTGCACGCGCGTCACGACGGTGGGCGGAGCCGACTTCGTGGCGGTGCCCGAACGCATCGCCACCTTCGACAATGACGGCACGCTGTGGACCGAGCAGCCCAGCTACTATCCAGGCGATCTTCGCCCTCGACCAGGCTGAAGGCGCTGGCCGCGCAGCCATCCCGACTGGAAGACACTCGAGCCCTTCAAGTGGGCTGCTCGACGGACGATCGCGAAGCGCTCGCCGCCATGGGCGAGAAGGGCATGCTCGAGATCATAGCGGCCACGCACAGCGGCCTGACCACCGAGGAGTTCAGGCAGGTGTGTGCTCGATTGGCTGGCCACGGCTCGTCATCCGCGCTTCAAGCGGCCCTATACCGACCTCGTCTATCAGCCGATGCTCGAGCTGCTGGCCTTACCTGCGCGCCAACCAGTTCAAGACCTTCATCGTCTCGGGCGGCGGCGTCGAATTCATGCGGCCATGGACCGAGCAAGCCTACGGCATTCCGCCCGAGCAGGTCGTGGGCTCGTCGGGCGTCACCAAGTATCGATGCTGCGGCACCGGCAAGCCCGTGCTGATGAAGATGCCCAAGGTCGAGTTCGTCGACGACGGGCCGGGCAAGGCCCGAAGGCATCAACCGGTTCATCGGGCGCCAGTCCGATCTTCGCCTTCGGCAACTCCGACGGCGACCAGCAGATGCTGGAATGGACGGCGGCCGGCGCCGGTGCGCGCTTCATGGGTCTCGTGCACCACACCGATGCCGTGCGCGAATGCGCCTATGATCGCGACTCGCACGATCGGCCGCCTCGACAAGGCGTGGGACGAGGCGGTGCGGCGCAGAGTTGGATCGTGGTCGACATGAAGAACGACTGGAAAGTGATCTATCCGTTCGAGATGAAGTGATGGACACGCTGGAAAAAGCAGGCCGCCTCGACGGCCGGCCGCCATGATCCGGATCCCTGGCGGCACCTTCCGCATGGGCTCGGACCGCCAGGTGCGCCGCGCGACCGTTTTCTTCACGAGCCTGTGGCTGGCCACGGGCGGCGTTGGAGCATCGCCCAGGTGCAGCTTGCCAACCCCGCGTCGCAGATTGCGTGGCGCGGGGCGGCACATCAAGATCGAGCGCCGGCCCGACGGCGGTCAGTTCGGCGTCTGCGTCTTCACCGACAACTACCAATGCGAAGAATGGGCGATGTTCCGCGGCGAATGCTCGGTCGGCGGCCTTCGCGTGCTGGGCTACATCACTCCGGCTGCGCGCTATTGCGCCATCACGGGCGGACGCTATACAGCGGTGGTCAGGAGCGGTGCCATCGACGAGCAGGGCGGCTGCGCGCTGCCGGGCGGCGAGACGTGCGCTGCGGCGCCTACTACGCCGGTACCTGCGGCCGGTGAAAGCCGAAGCGAGGGACCGTCGCAAACGGTCCCTCGCCAAGCGGCCGATCAGCCCACTTCGGCATCGGCGAACTCGACGCGGCGGTCCAGGCGTCGCTGAGGTCGTCCTTGCCGGTGCCGACCATCATCTGGCTCGACGCAGCGCCGTTGGCGATCAGGCGGCCGTTCAACTGCAGGGCGTCGCGCTCCGAGCTGGCCCTTCACGTAGTTTGCGCGCTGCAGGGACGGCTGTTCGTTGACCTGCTGCGAGCCGGTCCGGCTGGTATGGCCCGTCACCTCGAGGCAGCTATTGTCCTGGCCGCCTGCTGCGTGACGTCCGTTGCGCGATCTGTTCCAGCCACATGGGATACTGGCCGCTCAACTGCGGATCGCGATAGAACTGCGTCGAGCCAGGCTGGAACGGGAATTTGACGGCCAGACGGTTCCGCCGCAGCCCGTAGGAGACGGCGTCACCGAACGCGGTGTCCGCTTCCGGGCCCGGGGTCGTCTTCAAGCGCGCGGAGATAGATGCCAGTTGTAGGCCTTGAGTTGATCGCCCGCCGGAGTCGCCTTCGCCGCCGTGTAGAGGCTCAATGCCGACTGATGCTGGCCGGCATTGTAGGCCTGGTCGCCCTGGCTGATGAGCGACGCCGTCCCGAGGTCCGTCGAGAAACTCCCTTGTTGATGGGATCGCCGACCTTGGTGGCCTGGCAGGTGCTGATATAGGCCTGCGTGGCCGGATCGGCGGTCCATACCGAGCTCTCGCGGAAGACGGCGTTCGGCGTCGTGTCGACGCTGGCGAGCTGGGAGCGGGCGACGCCTTTGGCGATGACCTTGCCCGTCTTGAGGTCGGCCAGCACAAGACAGAATCGATAGGCCTCCGCGCGGGCCGGTCGTCTGATTCTGGCCGTTCACCGGCGTGAACGTGCCGACCAGCACCAGGGAGCGAGGTCCTTCAGGGCGTCCGGCGAGAACTTTTCGATGGAAGAATCGAGGATACTGCCTCGTACCAGATCCGTGACCTGAGCCTGGATACCCTCCGTCGCCCGCGAGCCATAGCCGGTAACGCCATCGACCAGCGGATCGATAACCACGCGATAGGATCCAGCCGGTGCCGCGGTGAACACGGTGTTCGCCGCGTTGGCCGCCGCCTGATCGAAGGGCAGGATCGGTGGCAGCGGCGGCGGGCGCTGCCGCGGTCTGCGGCGCCGTGGTGGTCGGCGTCGATCCCGATTCGACGCAGGCCACCAGGCCGGCGCAGGAAGCAGCGAAACACTGCCGACCAAACTTGCCCGGCGCGAGGCGGCGGCTTGCCGTCGCATCGTCGATCGGGCTAGCGACAACGCTCGCGGAGGTAGGCTCGGTCTTCATCGGAGAGTGCTCCTGTGAGTTGAGAGTATTGCAATATATTTTTACAACGCGGATCGTTTGCCGACATCGCGGGCTTCGTTTCCTCGGCTTTCGGTCTCTTGATTGTCGCGGGTTGTTGATCCGGCCGGCTTGCGCGCCGTCTCGATGGATGCCTCGCGCAACAAGGCCTCTTGTTGTGCGGCGGACAGAAAGCCGGTGTCGGGTTGGCCGCGTGCGCGCTGCCACGACGCGATCATCTCGCGTGAGCGAGGCCCGAACACGCCATCGCTGCCCCGCGTATCGAAGCCGAGCACGGTCAAAGCGACCTGGAGGCGCTGGCGGGCGCCCGACGTGAGCTGAAGCGCATTCTCGGTCGCCTCCGCTGCGGCCTTGCGCGCTGCGGCGTCGGCGGCCTCTGCGTCTGCCTTCTGCTTGGCATCCGCTTCTGCCTTTCAGCTTGGCCTCGGCGTCCGCCTTCTGCTTGGCTTCCGCTTCTGCCTTCAGCTTGGCCTCGGCGTCCGCCTTCTGCTTGGCTTCCGCTTCCGCCTTCCGGCTTGGCCTCGCACTGCGGCCTTCTGCTGGGCTTCGCGCTGCCTTCCAGCTTGGCCTCGGCGTCCGCCTTCCGCTTGGCCTCGGCGTCTGCCCTCTGCTTGGCTTCGGCGTCCACCTTCTAGCTTGGCTTCGGCTTCTGCCTTCCGCTTGGCCTCGGCGTCCGCCCTCTGCTTGGCTTCGGCCTCCGCCTTTAGCCGGCCTCGACGTCTGCCTTCTGCTTGGCCTCGGCCTCCAGCCTTTAGCTTGGCTTCGGCCGCTGCCTTCTGCCTGGCTTCAGCCTCTGCTTTTTGCCGGGCCTCGGCCTCCGCCGCCGCCCTTTGTCGCTCCGCCTGGGCTTTGGCCTGGGCCTCGGACTGCCGTTTGGCCTCGGCGTCTGCGGCGGCTTTCGCGCGAGGCCTCGTCGCCAGCCATGACGCTGCGCCGCCATCTGCGTCGCTGCCTTGCGCTCGGCCTCCAACTGCACGGATTGCGGCGCCGGCGGCGCATCGGCAGCAAGTATCCACCGGCTGCGAGACAATCGCCGCCGTCAGCGCCGCCGGCATAGAGCGCGACGCGCTTTCGGCGCGGTAACCGCCGGGGAGGGGCACGAACGCAGGGCGCTCGACCGGGACTGCCGGCTGCGGCGCGGCGGCGCGTTCGGAGGTCGACCACCGTTGCGTCGTCGGACCGCTCCGCATCCGACGCAAAACTGTCGCGCCAGGCGGCGATCGATTGCGGCCGGTCCTTGGCCCGCACCGCCAGGCCGGCATCGATCCGCTGCAACGTGCCGGGTCGAAAAGCCCGCCGGCTGGAAGCTTGGTCAGCGGCTCGTAGCTGTCGTTGAGCACCCGTCTCCATTGCGGACTCGGCGGCGTGCGGCCGGTGATCGCGTGATAGAGCGTCGCCGACAGGCCGTAGATGTCGGTCCACGGTCCCTGTTTGTCCGACGTCATGCTGTTCGGCGCGCGGCATAGCGCGGCGTGAAGATCGCCGTCATCGCCGACGTGCGATCGGCCATCGACGCCCGCGAGGCGCCGAAATCGATCAGCGTCGGGTTGTCGCTTGGCATCGAGAATGATGTTGGCCGGCTTGATGTCGCGGTGGAGGAAGCCCGTCTGTGTGGACCTGCCTCGAGTCCGTCGAGCAGGCGGTCGAGCAAGCTGCTCGACGATCGGCGCCGGCAACTGCTCCGTCGCGCTTCAGGCGCTGCTCGAGCGTTTCGCCGCGCGCCAGCGCCATCACCATGTACGCCGTGCCGTTGGCCTCGAGGAAGTCGTAGACGCGGACGACCGCCGGAACGCCCTCGAGCGTCGCCAGAATGCGGGCCTCTTCGAGGAAGCGCTCGCGGCCCCAGATGAAATCTTCGGCAAGCTGGGTCGAGCGCGGCACGACCGTCGTGCCGTCTTCGCGCAGCGCCAGGGACGTCGGCAGATATTCCTTGACCGCGACTTCGCGGCCGAGCGTCGTGTCGCGCGCGTAGTAGGTGATGCCAAAGCTACCGTGGCCGAGGACGGAAATCAGCTCATAGTTTCGCAGCCGCGTTCCTGGCGGCAGCGTGCCGTGGAGTTCGTGTTGCCCAGAGTCCGACGTGGTATCGTCAGCCCCCATTCCAGTGTCCTAGCCTGGCCGCCTCATGGGCTATCCTAAAGACGACATTGTTTACGTTTCCACCTCATCCCTGGTGAGCGCCGCACGTGATGTCCCCCTGACCCGTTGAAATGGCCGCCTGAGCTGACGCGAACGCGTAATACATTTGTACAACCGCTGGAGAAAATACTGTCATCGGATGGCGACACTGCGGCAACGTGCGATGAAAGATCGTCATGTTAATTCCACTTCGGACTGCGGAAAGCACTTTCCGCTGGCGACGTGACGTCTCATCGCCGCCTCGACGGCCATCGAGACGCGCAAAGGCGATGCGGTGAGCTTGCGGTCCCGCAGCAATGTTGTGACGTATGCCGGCCGGCCCTCAGAGGAGGATCGGCATGATGTTCATTCACGATGGTTAGATGGCGCACATGGCGACCCGGCCAACCGTCATTGGCGCGGCGCAGTGGGTAGCGCCAACTGCGCTAGCCCCCAATCGACGTCCGTAGTGCGATCCAACAGCGGCGATGGCGCAGACAGGAGCGCCTTTCTGGCGCTACTGGGCCGCGCCGCCGGCCCATGGCGACATCACCTCGTTCATGCCGGTCAGCTCGCCGGTCGGCGGGATCGCGCACGATGCAGCTCGGATTGGCGAAGCCGAGCGGCGACACCTGGTTGGCGACCTCGACGGTCGGCAGCCTGGCCGGCGATCGCCTTCTTCACCGCGTCGGGCAGCTCGCGGTTGACGCGGATCGGACCGACGCCCGAGACGTCGATGCGCGGCTGGTGGAAGGCCGCCTCGACGTCGAGTGCCGCGGTCGATCAGCATCGAGCGAGAGCTGCGTCACCGCCGGCACGATGCGCCGGCCGCCCGAGGCGCCGATGCAGAACCACGGCTTGCCGTCGCTTGGTCACGACCACGGGGCAGATGTTGCAAAGCGGCCGCTTGCCCGGCGCGATCGAGTTGGGCCGGTTGGGCTCGGGATCGAACCACAGCATGCCGTTGTTCATGGTGATGCCGGTCTTGGGCAGCATCACGCACGAGCCGAACAGCGACATCAGGGTCTGGGTCAGCGCCACCATGTTGCCTTCCAGAATCGGCGGCGCAGAAATGCGTGGTGCAGGTGTTGGTGGGCTTGTCGCCCATGGTCTTGCAGCCGCTCCTCGTAGGCCTGGTGCATGCCCTCGCGCGATGGCGACGTAGAAATCGGCGCCGGGCGCGCCTTGCCCTTGGTGCCGGCGCCGGCCAGCTCGACCGTGCGCCGAAGCGTCGGACCGGCGGTGAGACCGCCGGCGACGTTGATCGTGGCGCCGCCATGCTCGAACGACAGCGGATCGACGAGTGCGCGCCTCGTAGGATCTGAGATCGTCGTAGTCGATCGCCGAGCCGCCGGCCTGCAGGTCGGCGGCGATGTCGCGCGCCAGCGCGCCTTCGTAGTATTCGCGCGGGCCGCCGTCGCTCAGCCGCTGGTAGGTCTCGCCGAGATTGCCGAGCTTGAGGTGGCGTACGTTGGCCTGCCAATCGAGCGTCGGCACGCGGCCACCATCGGGCAGGTAGTTGGCGCCTGGATGCCGGGAACTTCGAGAGGTGCTCGCGCGCCGTTGGCGATCATCACCTGCATGTACCAGTCGAGTTCCATGCCGCGCTTGGCGAGCACGACGGCGGGCGCCATCACGTCCTGCCACTTGAGCGTGCCGAAGCGCTCCAGCGCCTTGGCCATGCCGGCGACCTGGCCGGGCACGGCGATCGAGTGATAGCCGACCTCGTTCCGCTGCTCGAGGATGTCGGGCCAGGCGAAGGATTGGCCGGGCCGGGGCCGACGATGGTGATAGTTCTTGGGGTCGAGCTTGCTGGCCGAGAGCGGGCCGTAATCGATCGTCCAGGCGCGGCGTTCCTTGGCGCTCCAGATCGTCATGAAGCCCACGCCGCCGATGCCGCTCATCCACGGCTCGAGCGTGCCGATCGCCATGCCGGTGGCGACGGCGGCGTCGATTGCGTTGCCGCCCTTGCGCAGGATCTCTGCGCCGACCTCAGCCGCCCGGCAGTTCTGTGCAACCACCACACCTTTGCCGCGGATTGGCTGCTTGGTGACCTTCCATTGACGTGTCAGCGACTCGCTCATCATGCTCCCCACAGGTTGGCGGGGACTGTAGCGGTGCCTGATTTCGCCACAAACCCTGTTAAACTGCAGGGCGGACAGGCCAAGAAGAAAGATCGCGGGCGTGACGGAACTGAACCAGATCGACCTGCAGGCGCTGGCGACGGGCAACAAGCGTGCTTGGGATGCTTTCGTGAGCGCCGCTGCACCGTTGATCAATGCCGTCGCCCGCCGCACGCTCGCTTCATACCGGCTGAGCGAAGAAGACGTCATGGATGCCGCCCAGGACGTGTTCGTCCGGCTGTGCGCCAACGACTTCCGACTGCTCAAGACCTACGACCCGGCCCGCGCCGGCCTTTCGACCTGGCTGGCGGTGGTCGCCAGATCGTCGGCGGTGGATCACGCCAGGCGCCGTCGCCAGGCCACCCAGCCGCTCGACGAGGTGCCCGAGGCCAGTTTGGGGGTCGAGGACCGCCATGTCGAAAAACTCAAGATTCCTCAAGGGCTTCTGACCGACCGTCAAATCCTGATCCTGAAATGCCTATATGATGAGGAGCGGGACGTGGCGGAGGTCGCCCAGCTTCTCAAGATCGACGCCCAAACCGTTCGCAGCACGCATCATAAGGCCTTGTTGCGGCTGCGCGCGCATTTCAGCGAAGAAACCTCGTAAACCGGGGATATCTGAATGCTTTCTGACGTATTCTGCAGCAGGAGAGCGCGATGAACACGGAGCGTACCCCGCTGAACGACAAGGAGCTGTGGCGAAGCCTCGCCGCTGCCCGGGAAGACGCGCCTGCCGCCGTGTCCGAACTCGATTTCGCTGCGTGGCTGGAAGGCCGGTTGTCGGAGACGGCGGCGGCCAGCATCGAAGCGGCCGTGGCGGCCGATCCCGAAATGCGCCGCGCCGCGCTCGAGCTGGCCGACATCCTGGGCAAGCCCCTGCCGGCAGCCGCCGACGCGCCTGGAAGTGCGGGCCAAGGCGCTGGTGGGCTTCGAGGCCGAACAGCGGATGAAGCGTGTCGACCTGTTCGACTGGCTGTTCGCCGGTGACGGGCGCTTTGCCATGCAGCGTGCGGTGGCGCTCACCGCTGCTGTCGTGATCGCGGTCATCGGGCTTCATGCTGGGCGGCGGGCTGGGCGCATCGGTGGCCGAAGAGCGCTATGCGCTGAGACATGCCGCACACGAGTTCGACGGACGACATCCAACGAATTGACCGAGTTCCTGGTCTCAGACGGCATCTGACATGTCCTCGCGTCTGATCCAGGTGCTGCTGGCCCTGTCGCTGCTGCTGAACACGTTCGTTCTGCGTGGGCTTCGTCTATCGCAGCTGGATCGCACCGCCGCCGTTCGAGCGTCCATGCCGCCGCCGCCGGGCCAGCGGTCACGGCCAGTGCGCTCGAAACGGTGGCGCACGACCTCAATCTCGACGACAGCCAGCGCCAGGCGCTGCGCGGTGTGTTCGATCAGTATGCCGACGACCCGGCGCGAGCGGTTGCGCGAGATCCAGAAGCTGCGCGAGCAGATCGCAGCCGAGTACAAGCGGCCGACCATCGACATGGCGCGCGTCGACGCGCTGATCGATCAGCTGACCAAGCTGCGCGCCGAGCATGCAGAAGGAGACCCTGCGCTCGTTCGCCCAGCTCGAGACCGCAGCTCAAGCCCGAGCAGCGCGAGCGCATGCACCAGATCCTGGCCGAGCGCCTGGCCGCGCCGTTTGCGCCGCGTCCGCCGGGCGGCGGCTCAGGACCGGGTCCGGCACGTCCGCCGCAATAGGAGCATCGCCATGATCGCCAAGGATCGGTCGGCGTGGGTTCGTGGGTGGCGCGGCGGCGCTTTCCGCCGGCCTGTGGTCGCCGCTTCCGGGACGCGCCGCCTCGGCGATGGATTTCGACGAGGCCCGGCACCTGCTGTCGCGCACCTCGTTCGGCGCGACGCCGGCCGAGATCCGCGCGCTGGAGACGCAGGATTACGCCAGCGCGGTCGATCGCCTGCTGGCCAGTGTGCGGCGCGACGCCATCGACGCCGGCGCCGGCCTGGATCAACCAGGGGCCGGCCGAGCTGCGCCGCCAGCAACAGGCCGCGGTGGCCGAGCAGAAGACCGGCGTCGACGGCAAGAAGCTGCAGGTCGTGCGCCCGGTCCAGGAGGAGGGCCGCGAGCTGCGCAACTGGTGGGTCGAGGAGATGCTGGCGACCGACCAGCCGCTGACCGAGCGCATGGTGCTGTTCTGGCACAACCATTTCACCTCGTCGTTCCTGAAGGTGCGCTACCCGGCGGCGCTGTTCCGGCAGAACGCGCTGTTCCGCCGCGAGGCGCTCGGCAACTTCGCGACGCTGCTGAAGGACGTGGCGCGCGATCCGGCGATGCTGATCTATCTCGACGGCATGCGGAGCGTGGCGCGCCAGCCCAACGAGAATTTCGCCCGCGAGCTGCTCGGAGCTCTTCACCCTGGGCGAGGGCCACTACAGCGAGGCCGACATCAAGGCCGCCGCGCGCGCCTTCACCGGCTGGACCGTCGACCGCGAGACCGGCGAGTTCCAGCAGCCGCGACGCACGAGCACGACGACGGCGAGAAGACCTTCCTCGGCCAGACCGGCCGCTTCGGCGGCGAGCGAGATCATCGCCATCCTGCTGCGCCACCCGCGCACCGCCGAGACCATCGTCGAGAAGCTGTGGCGCGAGTTCGTGTCGTTGAAGCCCGATCGCCGGCGAGGTGAAGCGGCTCGCCGCGTCGTTCCGCAACGGCTACGAGATCAAGCCGCTGATGCGCTCGATCCTGCTGTCGGCCCAGTTCCGCGATCCCGCCAACCGCGGTGCGCTGATCAAGTCGCCGATCGAGCTGATCGTCGGCACCGTCCATGTGCTCGGCCTGCCGGTGCCGGAGAAGACGCAGCTCGTGCGCATGATGCAGGGGCTGGGCCAGGCGCCGTTCGATCCGCCCAACGTCAAGGGCTGGGCCGGCGGCGAGAGCTGGATCACGACCTACACGCTGCTGCTGCGCCAGCAGTTCCTGCGCCGCATCGTCGAGGCGACGACGGTGGCCTCGATGGAGGGCGGCATGATGAGCCGACCGGCCCCAACCGGCGCGCCGACCGCCGCGAGCAGTTGCCGGCGCGACGACGGCCATGCAGATGGCGGAGCCGCGCCCGGTCGAAGGCCGCAGCCTGCGCACTGCCGGCAACGAGGCACGGCTGGGGCCGACGCTCAGCGGCGTCGATTCCGCGACGCTGATCCGCACCCTGCTGCCGCGCGCGCCGATCGATACGGTCGACGTCCTCGGGCACGCCGGGCGTCGCCGTCGCGGCGGCGATGCTCGACACCGCCTACCAGCTGAAGTGAGGAGGGCGCCATGAGCCGGATCCTGCTTCTGGTCGAGCTGAAGGGCGGCAATGACGGGCTGAACACCCTGGTGCCCTACGCCGATGCCAAATACCGCGAGCTGCGCCCGGCGCATCGGCGTGGCGCGCGAGCGCATCCTGCAGCTCGACGAGCGGGTCGGCCTGCACGAGAAGCTCGAGCCGCTGATGGAATCGTGGAAGGCCAAGGACCTCGCGATCCTGCAGGGCGTCGGCTATCCCTATCCCAACCGCTCGCACTTCCGCTCGATCGAGATCTGGGACACCGCCTCGGCCTCGAACCAGACCCTGAGCGAGGGCTGGATCGCCCAGGCCTTCGAGGGCGCCAGCCTGCCCAAGGGCGCGGGCGTCGACAGCATCGTCGATCGACACCAACGCGCTGCCCAGCACCGGCCCCGGCCTGCGCACCATCGTCATGCAGGACGCCGAGAACTTCCTGCGCCAGGCCGAGGCGCTGAAGGAGTCAGGCCGGCCTGAAGGACGGCGGCAATCCGGCGCTGCGCCATCTGCTGGCCGTGCGCCACGAGATCAACGCCGCGGCCAAGGGCTTGAGCGACAAGCTGCGCGACGGCGCCGGCGCCGGCCCAGGCCTATGCCCAGGACCTGCTGCTCGGCCGCCAGTTCGACCTCGCCACCCGCGTGCTGACGGCGCGCGTGCCGGTGGTGGCGATCAAGACGGCGCTGGGCGGCTTCGACACGCACGCCAACCAGGTGCAGCCGCACGAGCGGCTGCTCGCCTTCCTGGCCACCAGCCTCGCCACGCTGCGCCGGAACCTGATCGCCGCCAACCTGCTGGAACGACGTCGTGGTGATGACCTATTCGGAGTTCGGCCGGCGCGCCAAGCAGAACGCCAGCGGCGGCACCGACCACGGCACGGCGGCGCCGCTCTTCGTCATGGGCGGCGGCGTGAAGGGCGGTCTCTATGGCGCCTATCCGTCGCTCGGCGACCTGCAGGACGGCGACCTCAGGCACACGGTCGACTTCCGCAGCGTCTTCGCCACCGTGGCGCAGGGCTGCTGGGGCCTGCAGCGCGACTTCGGCCTGCGCCAGCCGCAGAAGCTCGGCTTCCTCGCCTAGGCGAGGCGGGCGACCCAGCAACTCGTCGCGCACCGAGCCGCGCTCGGCCTCGATGCGGATGAACCAGATGAGCAGCGCGGCGATGATCTTGATCAGCACCGGCAGCACGATGTAGGCGACGATCAGCGCCGTGGTGCCGTAGTGGCCCTTGGCCGGATTGAAGCCCAGCATCGCCGCCACCGGCAGCGAGCCCGCCGCGCCGATCGCCGTGGCGAGCTTGGTGGCAAGCGCCCACAGGCCGAAATAGGTGCCGGTCTTGCCCTTGGTGTCGCCGCCCTCGGTCGAGTTGATGACGTCCGCCAGGATCGAGGGCGGCAGGCCGTAATCGGCGCCGATGCCGAGGCCGGTGATGACCGAGATCGCCAGGAACCAGTAGAAGTCGCCCGGGCCGATGAAGATCGCGCAGCGCCATGGCGATGGCGGTCATGATCATGCCGACGAACCAGGCGGCGGCCTTGCTCGTCCGCTTCGACAGCATCAGCCACAGCGGCACGCTGGCGGCGCCGGCGATGAAATAGACGAGCAGGATGATGCCGGCCTGCAGCTTGCCGCCCTTCAGCACGTGTTCGACATAGAACAGCATCACCGTCACGGCGACGCCCAGCGCCGCGCCGTTGACCACGAAGACCAGCAGCAGGCGGCGGAACAGGCGGTTCTTGAGCGGCGCGAAGAAGGCGATGAAGGCGTTGCGCTCGGCGTGGATGACCGGCGGATGGACCGACGGCCCGGCCCAGAGGAGCGTCGGCATGCTGAACAGCACGACGATGGGCAGGAACAGCAGGCCGAGCAGTCATGTAGCCGTCGGAATCGCCGAACCTGAAGGTGAGCCAGGTCGGCAGCACGACGGCCAGGGTCATGCCGAGCAGGCCGAACACTTCGCGGCCGACCGTGACCTTGGTGCGCTCGTTGTAGTCGTCGGTGAGTTCCGCGCCGTGCGCGTGATAGCTGATCGAGACGCCGGAATAGCCGAGATGGACCAGCAGGAGTGCGGCGATCAGCCAGGCCGCCATCATCGTCTGGTTGCCGAACCAGGCGTCGGGCGGGTCGAACAGCATGTAGAAGCCGCCGGCCAGCACCGGCGATCATCAGCGCCACGAAGGCCAGCCGCCCGCGCCGGCCGCGGCGCGTGAAGCGGTCGCTGACCAGGCCGATCACCGGATCCTGGATGGCGTCGACGACGCGGGCGAAGATGAAGATCGGCCCCATGATCTGGAGCGACAGCTTCAGCACCTCGCCGTAGAAGTGGCTGACATTCAGCACGACCGGAAGCGCCGCCATGGCGAGCGGCAGCTGCAGGGTCGAATAGGCGATCAGACGGTCGAACTTGATTTTGACGGGCACGCCGCTCCGTGCCCGGTCGGTCCTGCATTCACCCGTTAGCCTTCCTGTTAGCGCCGTTTTCGGCGCTCTTGGTTGGCGACCCTTATATATGCCGGAAGTGCGCCTGCAAAACGTCCGTGCGCCGGGTCGAGAAAGCCGGCGGCGCGATAGGCGAGGTAATATCGCCACATGCGGCGGAATCGCTCGTCGAAACCGAGCTTGGCCACCTGGTCGGCGACCGTGTCGAAGCGGCCCAGCCAGGCTTCCAGGGTGCGGGCATAGTCCAGTCCGAAACTGTAGAGTTCGGCGATCTTGAGGCCCGCCTGTCTGCACTGTTCGCGCAGACTGGCCGGCGACAGCAACATGCCGCCGGGGAAGACGTAGGTCTGGATGAAGTCCGGATGGCGGCGGTAGCCCTCGAACAGCTCGTCGGCGATGACGATCGCCTGCACGAGCGCCGAGCCGCCCGGCGCCACGTGGCGCTTGAGCGTGGCGAAGTAGTCCGGCCAGTAGCGTTCGCCCACCGCCTCGACCATCTCGATCGACACGATGTGGTCGTAGCGGCCCTCGATGTCGCGGTAGTCGCGGAACTGCAGGTCGACACGGTCGGCCAGCCCGGCCCGCTGCGAGGCGCTCGCGCGCGAACTCGAGCTGCTCGCTGGAGATCGTGACGCCGGTGACGCGCATGCCGCGCCGCGCCGCGGTCTCGGCGAAGCCGCCCCAGCCGCAGCCGATCTCGAGGATGCTGTCGCCCTGCTTGGCGCCGATCTGGTCGAGGATGCGTTCGTACTTGGCGGTCTGTGCGGCTTCGAGCGGCTTGTGCCGCGCGCCGTCATACAGCGCCGAGGAGTAGGTCATCGAGCGGATCGAGCCACAGGCCGTAGAATTCGTTGCCGAGGTCGTAGTGGGCATGGATGTTCTTCTTGGAGCCCTCGCGCGAATTGTCGCGTCGCCGATGCAGCAGCTTCAGCAGCAGGCCGTGGAACGGGTTGGTGTGCGCCACGCGGCCCAGCGCCTTCTCGTTCTCGGCCAGCAGCGCGATCAATCCCGGCAGGTCGGACGAGATCGCAGAAGCCCTCCATGTAGGCTTCGGCGAAGCCGATATCGCCGTCGAGCAGGACGTGGCGGAAGAAACGCCAGTCCTTGACCTCGATGTCAGCCGACGGGCTCGACCCCGTCGCCGCCGAAGACGCGCGTCGAGCCGTCGGGAAGACGCATGGTCAATCGGCCGACGGAGAGCCTGTCGAGGGCTTTGAGGACGAAGCGGGAAGCGAGCGTCATGCGGTCGGAAGGGCGTCAGCGAGTCACGAACTCCGGCGGTGGCGCGGGCTTGCGGTAAAATCTCGCCCGCTTCCGCCACAGATGCAAAGGCCTGCCAATGGATTCGAACGATAACGGCCAGCGTCATCGTCGGATTGCCGAGGAAGCGGCGCAGCACGGCGCGGTCGTCGAGCGCCTCGCGGCGGCCGCCGACCGAGGTGGCCAGCATCAGGCCCTGGGCGTCGTGGTAATTCACATCGACATGGGCGTGTTCATCGTCCAGCCGGAAGCGGAAGCGATAGCCGCCTTCGACCGGCAGGAAAGGCGAGACATGGAAGGCCTTGCGGCCTTCCAGCCAGGCATCGGGCTCGATCGGCCTCCTGTCGTCATGGTGGACCAGGTAGCAGTGCGTCTCGCCGAACGTATTGTTGACCTCGCACAGCACGGCGCGCAGCGCGCCCGCACGGTCGCGGCAGAACCAGAAGCTCACCGGATTGAAGACATAGCCCAGCATGCGCGGCATGGTCATCGAGCACGATATCGCCATCGCAAATCTCGCCGAGACCATGGCTCGTACAGGATATTCTTCAACCATGCCTTGAGGTCGGATCCGTCGCGCCGCGCCGTGATCGGCGCGGCGGAACGAGACCAGGCCCGCGCCGGTCGAGCTTCAGCCAGCGCCCGGCCGCGCTGTCCAGCGCGTCCAGGCCGAGGCAGAGATAGGCGACGCGATAGCGGAACGCGTTGTTGCGCGGCCGCAGCCGCCGGTGGACGACCGACGGCGTCGACGATGGTGTGGGCGCCGGCGGTCATGGCATTTCCGTCGCGATCCGCGCGGCCACCGGCAAGGGGAAAGGATCGAGCGCGGGGCGGTCGGCCACGACCCGCGGCGGATCGCCGATGCGGCGGTGCTCGCCCGGCCTGGCCCAGGGGCGGCGCACGCCCAGCTGTTCGGCGACGTCGAGGCCGGCCGACAGGGCGTCCTCGTGGAAGCCGTAGCCGCAGTAGCTGCCGCAGAAGTAGGTGTCGCGCACGCCCTGGATCCCGTGCAGGTCGCGCTGGGCGCGGATCGCCGCCGCGTCGTACATCGGATGCTCGAAGGTGAAGCGGGCGTGGGCCTGCCGCCGGCAGCGGCGCGCGGCCGGGATTGACCGAGACGAAGAGCGGCGTGCTCTCGGGCAGGTTCTGCAGGCGGTTCATCCAGTAGGTCACGCTGACGGGGCTCTGGCGGTCGGCTGTCGGCGCTGCGGTCGGCGACGTAGTTCCAGCTCGACCATACCGAACGGCGCCGCGGCATCAGACGAGGATCGGCGTGCAGCCAGACCTCGTTCGACGAATAGGCGAAGCGGCCGAGCAGGTCGCGCTCGCTGGCATCGGCGTCGCCCAGCAGCGCCAGCGCCTGGTCGGCGTGGCAGGCGAGCACCACCTTGTCGAAGCGGTCCCAGTGGCCCGCCGTGTCGCGCACCTCCACGCCTTCGGGCAAGCGGCGGACGGCGCTGGCCGGCGTGCTGAGCCGCGCGCGCCGGCGCAGCGGCGCCACGATGCGCTCGACATAGGACCGGCTGCCGCCGCTCACCGTGCGCCAGTGCAATTGCGGGCCGACCGTGAGCAGGCCGTGATTGTCGAAGAAGCGCACGAAGGTCTGCGCCGGATAGTCGAGCATGCGGCCGAGCGGCGTCGACCAGATGCAGGCGGCCATCGGCACCAGGTAGCGGTCGCGAAAGGCATCGCTCAGTCCCGCATCGTCGACGAAGTCGCCGATGGTGAAGTCGAGATTCTCGCTACGGTCGAGCAGCCGCGGCGCCAGCCGGTTGAAGCGCAGGATGTCGTGCGTCATGCGCAGGAAGGACGGCCGCATGACATTGCGCCGCTGGGCAAAGTAGCCGGCGAAGGAGCTGCTGTACTCGAAGCGGCCGCTCTCGAGGCTGGCGGCAAACGACATGTCCGAAGTCTCGGTCGGCACGCCCAGATGGTCGAACAGGGCCACGAGATTGGGGTAGTTGCGCTGGTTGAACACGATGAAGCCGACATCGACCGGCTGGTGTCCCGCCGCCGTCGGCGCGTCGACCGTGCAGGAGTGGCCGCCGAAGCGGCCCTCGCGCTCGTAGACCACGACGTCGTGCTTGCGGCTCAGCAACCAGGCGGCGCCCAGACCGGCTACGCCGGCGCCGATGACGGCGATTTTCATCGTCTCTCCCTGCTGCCGGTCAGGCAGATCGCTTGAGGTTGCGAAAGGCATCCAGCGCGCGGTCGCGGGCTGCGGCGTGATCGACGATGCGCTCCGGATAGATCTCGGTTGGCAGCTTGCGCGAAGCGGTCCACGGCCGATGGATGGTCTCGGCCGGCAGGCTCGGCGAGTTCGGGCACCCAGCGGCGCACGTAGTCGCCGGTGGGATCGAACTTCTCGCCCTGCAAGACCGGATTGAAGATCCGGAAGTAGGGCGCGGCGTCGGCGCCGCTGCCCGTGACCCACTGCCAGCCGGCAGCGTTGCTGGCGGGATCGGCATCGACCAGCGTGTCCCAGAACCAGCGCTCGCCGACCCGCCAGTCGATCATCAGGTCCTTGGTCAGAAAGGAGGCGGCGATCATGCGCACGCGATTGTGCATCCAGCCGGTGCGCCCAGAGCTGGCGCAGGCCGGCGTCGACGATGGGATAGCCGGTGCGGCCGCGCCGCCAGGCCTCGACGCGCGTCGTCTGCGTCGGACCACGGGAAGGCATCGAACTCCGGGCCGAAAGTTGCGCTGGGCGAGGTCGCCGAAATGGAACAGCAGGCTGTAGGCGAACTCGCGCCAGCCCAGCTCGGCCAGGAACTTGTCGGTTGCGGCGGAGAAGCCACGCGCGCCTACCGCACGCCACACCTGCCGCGGCGAGATTTCACCGAACGCCAGGTGCGGCGACATCCGCGAGGTGCCGTCGATGGCCGGCAGGTCGCGCCTCGCGGTAGTTCGCCAGCGCGCCATCGAGGAAGCTTCGCCAGCCGATGAGCCGCGGCCGCCTCGCCGGGCGCCCAGGTGGCGCCGAGACCGCCCGACCAGTCGGGCGCGCCCGGCAGCAGTCGCAACGCGGCGATCGGGTCGCTCGCCGGCCAGGCATCAGGTGCCGGCAGGTTGCGCGGCGCGGGCAGCGGCCGCTCGGGCGAGGACCAGGCCGCGGCAGGCCCCGCCAAAACGGCGTGAAGACCTTGAACGGCTCGCCGCCCAGCGTCTTCACTTCCCACGGCTCGAACAGCAGGTTGGCCTTCAGGCTCTCGGCGGCCACGCCGCGGGCCATGAAGGCCTGCTTCAGTCGTGCATCACGTTCGCGCGAGCCCTGGTCGTAGATGCGGTTCCAGTAGACCGCCTGGGCGTCCACTTCGGCGGCGAGGTCGGCCAGGACCCGCTCGGCCGGCCCGCGGCGCACGATCAGGCGGGAGCCCAGGCGCGCAGCGAGGCGTCCAGCGCCTGCAGGCTGTGGTGCAGCCACCATCGTGAAGCAGCCCCTGGCGGGCGCACGCCCTTCGGTCTCCTCGTCGAGCACGTAAAGCGGCACGACGGCGCGGCCTGAGCCCAGGCCTGCGATCAGCGCCGGATTGTCGGCGAGCCTGAGGTCATGGCGAAACCAGACGATGGACGATGGCATGTCCGACATACGCTCGGACGGGCGCGGATGGATTATCGCCGGCGTCCGGCTAGGACTCCTCGGGCAGACCGGGGCCGTGCGCATTTCCAGCGCCTGCAGGATCGGCGGTGACGCTCAGCAGGCCGGTCTCGACGGTCAGCCGGTCGAGCACGCCGTTGTCGAAAACAAGCGCACTGACCGTGGAAAAGCGGCCGCTGGTCCTGCTGGCGGCCGCGGGTGAAGGTCATGAACACCGGCCAGGATTTGGCGGCCGGCATGGCCACCGGCTGGTCGGCGGGACGGGCCGCCCGCAGCGCGGCGCGGTCCTGCTCGGTGACGTCGATCAGGAAGGCATCGCCGATCACCTCGCCGTCGAACATCAGGGCGGGGAAAGAGGCGGCGTTGGCTCTGCAGCCGTTGGATCAGATGATCGATGGCGGCGACCGGCATCAGGGTGGGCGGCGGCAGCACGAACTGGCTGGGCGGACTGCCGGCAAGGACGATCTCGGCGCGCATCTCGCCGCCCTGCGCTGGACCTTCCTCTGGAATCTCGCGCTCGCTGCCGTTCTGGATTTGCACGGTGCTGAAGCGGAAGCCGTTGCCGTTGCGCTGCTCATCGGCGTCCAGCTTCGAGGCCACGCTCATCTTCCACGAGGTGGTGAGCGCGATCTCGGTCTTGATGTCGCGCTTGAGATGCCAGCCGGCGCAATCCTGGGTGAGATCGTGCACCGCCGTGCCGATGCGCGGCGCGTTGGCCGCCGCGCCGAGGCGCAGCGCGTATTCGGCGCGATGCGGCTGCACCTGGCCCAGGCTGCCGGCGCGGGGGCGCCGAATGGGCCAGAGCAGGACGGCTGCGAAGGCGAAACGCACAAGCAGGAGACATCGCGGCACCTTGCGCACGGGGCGGCATCGGGTCAATCGTGCGCGCCATGAGTTTGCGCGAGATCATGGCGGCAATCCGGCGGCGGCGACAGGAACCGCCTCCCGCCGGCGCCCGCCGAGGCGCAAGCCGACCTGGTGGAAGTGTTCAAGGACGAGCGCGAAGGATGGAATTGAAGCGCGACGGCAAGACGATCCGGCGCTACCGCGTGGCCCTGGGCTTTTCGCCCGAGCGCCATAGGAGCGCGAGGGCGACGGCCGTACGCCCGAGGGATCCTACACGGTCGATGCGCGCAATCCGCAAAGCGCCTTTCACCTCTCGCTGCGCGTGCCCTATCCCGACGAGCAACGACAAGGCGCGTGCCGCGTCGTTGGGCGCTCTCGCCGGGCGGCGACATCTACATCCATGGCCAGCTCAACGGCTGGCGCAAGCTCTGTCGTCGGTCACCCGGCGAAGGACTGGACGATGCAGGTTGCGTCGCCGTCACCGACGCCGGAGATCCGCGAGGTCTGGTCGCTGGTGCCGACCGGCGCGCGCGTGGTGATCCATCCATGAGCCCGTTCGACTTCGAGTGTGCGCCGGCGAAGCGGCTGCAGGCGCTTGCCGTCAGGCGCGCTGCACTGGCCCGCCAGGCGCCTGCTGGCGGTCGCCGACCTGCATCTGGAGAAGGGCTCGTCCTACGCCGTCATCGGCCCGCAAGCTCCTGCCGCGCCACGACACGCGGCAGACCCTGGCGGTGCTCGCCGGCCTGATCGAGGCGCTTCGAGCCCGAGACCGTCGTCTGCCTGGGCGACTCCTTTCACGACCGACAGGCCAGTGGAGCGCCTGCCGGAAGCCGAGCGCAGCGGAGATCGAGCGCCTGACCGGCGCGCGCGCGCTTCGTCTGGATCGCGGGCAACCATGACCCCGCGCCGCCGCCCGCAGGGCTGGGGCGAAGTCGCCGAGGAGATCGGCGACGGCCCGCTGGTTTTCCGCCACGAGGCGCGCTTCGGCCCGGCCGACGGCGAAGTCTCGGGCCACTTCCATCCCGTGGCGGCGCTGACCGTCCGCGGCCGCGGCATGCGCCGGCGCTGCTTCCTCACCGACGGGCGGCGGCTGATCCTGCCGGCTTTCGGCACCTATGCCGGCGGGCTGAACGCGCTTCGATCCGGCGATCGCCCAGCTCTTTCCCGACGACTACGACGCGCTGGTGGTCGGCCGCGACGCGGTGCGGCGGCTGTCGTGGCGGCAGCTGGGTCGGATTGGGCGTGGAGAGTGAGAAGACTCTCGCGCCCAGGTGGAAGCTTCCCTCACGGCGGCTTCGAAGCAGCAGATCGGTCGCCGACATATGCCGGGAAGCTGGCAAGACGAACAGCGCGGAGTGCACCGACCTGCGACGGCGTGACGACGGATCGCCGGTTGCCGTTGACCGAAGCGCCGCCCACGCCTGTAACGCTCACCGCCATTGTGCTGATAGCGCGCTTGTGCGGCGGCGTCGGGACGGAGCCATCCTGACGATTGACGATGCCGAGTGAGTGAAAAGTCGCCCGTCGTCGGGCCGAAGAGACTCCTGAATGCCTCCGTGTGCGGAAATCAGCGGCGGCCAGCTGCCGCTCGACGCTGGGCGATGGCGTCCGCCGTAGAGCGCAACCAGTCGGTGAGCTGGTTCGCGCCGTCGCGTGGGAACCCGCCACTTCCCGGCCAGTTGCTGTAGTCGCAAAGCTGGTAACCCGCCCGCCTGCAGTTGGGTGCCAGTGCCGCCGCGGTAGGAGCGCGCCGAGCGCCGGATCGAACGCGCCGGCGAATGCGGCTGGGGAAAACGCGGGATCGAAGAAACAGCCGGGTCGCGCCCGCGTAACCGTCGGAAGCGTCGTGTCGGTGGCAGTGCCTCGATCACGGTGGTCAAACACCGTGTAGCTGTTGTGCGCAATTCGATGCCGGGCTGCAATACGCTGATTGCAGCGTCTGGGCGAGCGCTTAATTCCACGAGATCCCCATAGTTGTCGCGCAGCGCAGCAACCGCCGTGGTCGGCTCTGAGGCGCCACGGCGGCCATTTCTGCGGCAGCCGTGCAAAATGCCGGATCCAGCGCCCTGCTTGGTGAGGTCCGTGTGATGGGTGAGTGAGATCGGCATTGGTGATCGTATCGACGCTCGCCTGCGCCGATCGTCGCCCCGGGCGCTCGCGGACGTCCCCGGATCAGCGGCAGGAACCTTGGGTTGGCGTGGCCAGGCACGGCGACGCTGGTCGAGTGACGCGCCGCAGTTGGAGATCCGAAGCAGCCTTCGGCGGCGCACAACTCGGCGGCGAGTGTTGAGATGACGCGCCATGATTGGCGAACGCATCGAGCGCAGCGCGAACCTGGGGATGGACGTGGGTCAGCCATGTGCTACGCTGCCGGTGTGTCGCCGCCCGGCCGGCTGATCCGAGTAACAGCGCGACTCGGGATTTTGCTTTTCTGGAAACTAGCGATCCGCGGTCCAGAGAGGGCGGGTGCATCACCTGGGTCGGCAGCGCCCGGTGAGCCGAGGGGCGGCGATCGCGTCGCGCATGCTCGTCCAGTCAGTCGATCACCGCCGCAACGGCGGTGGCGGTAAATCGGTTTGGACATGCTGGCCATGGTGGACGATGGTGTCGTTCAGCTGCTGTCGTTCCCCGGGCGCTTACCCACCCTGCTGCGCCGCCACGGCGTGAGCTGGCCGCGCCTGCGTGGCGTTCGCCCAGTATGTTCTCGCCGTCCTTGCGGATCAGAAAGACATAGCCCGGCGCGTTGGCCGAGTATCCACGAGCGGGCGAAGCGCTCTGGTGTCGGCCGACGCAGAAGGATCGAAACTCCGGCGGCAAACACTGAAAACCGGTCCCTGACATGGTGCTTTCTACCCGATGGCTGGCGTGGCCGGGTCGCCGATTTACGGTGAGCATCTGCAGGCGGACCGGGTTGTCTGTCCGCCGATCGGGTCGTACTTCCCAGGGTTCGCCCGCGAGTTCTGATCTTGCCGCGGGCGGAGGGCGGCGCTGATGGTGCCGATCGAACAGGTCTGACCTGGTTCCGACTTCGATATCAGCGCGTGGCCGCTGCCCTCCCCGATCTTCACGCAGCAAGGTTTGCGGCGGTGCCCGTCCGCTGGCGTACTCTACACGTAGCGAGACGCTAATATCCCCCATATCAACCCCGATTGTAGTCCTCACCGTAGGGTCTTCAGGGGCGGTCTGGTGCCAGCGGAGTTATTAGCTACCACTGGCGACAAGGGTCGGTTTGCGATGCCCATCACGCTCGCTTTTTCGCGTCGAACCGGCACGTGATGCGTAGAAGGTCTACTTCGGCAGCTCGTAGCTTCAGCGTCACCTCGCCCAGGCCCTCGATCTTGCCGACGGCGGTGCTGCCGGGCGGCACGAACTGGCAGGCGACCATGCTGCCGGTCGAGACGATCATGCCCTTCTTCAGCGTCTTGCCGTGCTCGCCGAGCTTGTTGGCGAGCCAGGCCAGCGCATTGTAGCAGTGGCCCAGCACGTCGCCCGAATGGCCGGTGCGCACGACCTTGCCGTCGAAGGCGATCGAGCCGTTGAGGTTGCCGAGATCGAGGTCGCGCCAGCCCTTGTTGGCCTTGGCGAGCAGCGAGCCGCCGTTCCAGCCGACATCCATCACCAGCGCATGGCACGCTCAGCCGGCTGTAGTCGGCGCCGCGGTCCTCGATCAGCTCGAAGCCGGCGCGCGCCTCGCCGACGTATAGGCGCGATCGAGTCCTTGTCGTAAGGCTTGTCCTTCGGCGCGCGGCACGTCGGCGTTGGCGGTGAGGATGATCTCGAGCTCGACGCCGAGCCGCGCCCAGCTGGTCGGCGCGCACCGAGGCCTTGTGCTCGAACACGCGCTTCTTGCGGATCGGCCCGTAGGCCGGACCGCTGCAGGCCGGTCTGCTCCCAGATCTGCGGCGAGGTGAGCGCGATCTTGTAGCCGACCAGCGGTCCTTGCTTGGGGCACGAGCTTCTTCAGCAACGCGTCCTGCACCTTGTAGGCCGTGCGCTCGTCCTCGAGCGCGAACTGCGTCGGGCCACCAACCGACGACGGCGCGCGCCTGGTGGACCTGGTGCAGCCAGTTGGCGGCCTTGGCGATGCTGAAGGCCATGCAGTTCCTCCCCTTGCTTGTGACTCTTGCGACCCGCATAGTGCAGCCCATGGCGGGCAAGGCGAAGCGGATTGCAGCCGATTCTGGGGCCGGTGCGGGCCGGCGCCCTGGTCGGCGTCGTCCTGGCGGGCGGCGAGGGCCGGCGCATGGGGCCGGGCGTGCCAAGCCGCTGCGCAAGCTGGGCGGCCGGCCGATGGTGGCCGCATGTCGTGGAGCGCCTGCGGCCGCAGGTCATGGACCTGGTCGATCGTGGCCAACGATCCCTGCCGGGCCTACGCGCGCCTGAAGGCGCCGGTGATCCCCGATCCGCCCGACATCCAGCGCGCCGCCCAGCGCGACGGCCGGCGGCTGGGACCGCTCGCCGGCATCCTGGCCGGCATGGAATGGGCGCTGGCGCATCACCCGCATGCCGGCTGGATCCTGACGGCGCCGGCCGACGTGCCGTTCCTGCCGCTCGACCTGACGGTGCGGCTGTGCGGCCTGATGCATGTGCCCGAGCCCGACGTGCTGATGGTGCGCCATGGCGGCGGCTGCGAGCACACGCTCGCGGTCTGGTCGGTGAAGCTTCGCCGCCGATCTCAGGCGCGCCGTGCTGGAGGAGGGCGTGCGGCGGGTCGAGGAGTTCGCCCGCCGCTACGTCCTGGCCGAGCTCGTCTGGCCGGGCCGGCGCCACGCCGCTTCCTGAACGTCAATACGCCGGCCGAGCTCAGCGCGGCGCCGATCGGCTGACGGCTGGCTGGCCAGCTCGACCACGTTCCCGTCGATGACGAGCTTGCCGGCATTCTCGAAATTGACGGTGATGCGATGGCCGATCATCGACTGGACCTGGCCCAGCCCCCAGTCCGGCCGGCCGGGGTGACGCACGAAGTCGCCGGGCGAGAGCAGCGCGTTGCCGGGCTTGTCGAACAAGTTTCCGTGACCCAGGCTATGATTACGATAGCCGCTGTTTGACGTCCGGTGAGCCAATCCGAGCCATCTGGCGTATAACGCCCACATCGTCATCCATGGAGGAGCCAATGACCCCGACCCGCATCGCCATCGCCGCCGCGCTCGCCGCCGCCCTTGCCGTGCCGGTCGCCGTGCAGGCGCAGGGCAACATGGAGAAGTGCTACGGCGTCGCCAAGGCCGGCAAGAACGACTGCCAGACCGGCGCATTCCTCGTGCGCCGGCACCTCCAAGAAGGACCGCGCAGGCGGACGCCTGGATCTCCGTGCCCAAGGGCAGCCTGCGAGAAGATCGTCGGCGGCAAGCTCACCTCGAGCTGATCGCGATGAGACCGGTCGCCGGCATCGGGCTGCGCGCGCCGCATCTGGCGGAGATCGGCGCGCGACCGGCCGGCGACCGGCTTTCTCGAGATCCACGCCGAGAACTATCTCGGCCGGATCGCCGGCGCTGCGAGGCCGTCGAGCGGCTGCGCGCCGACTATGCCTTTTCCGTTCATGCCGTCGGCCTGTCGCTCGGCTCGGCCGACGGGCTCGACGAGGCGCATCTCGCGCGCGTCGCCGCGCTGGTGAAGCGGCTGCGAGCCGGCCTGGTGTCCGATCACCTGTCGTGGAGCGTGACCGGCGGCCGCTACTTCAACGACTCTGCTGCCGCTGCCCTACACCGAGGAAGGCGCTCGAGCGTCGTGGTCCGCAACGTCGGGCGGCTGCAGGACGCGCTGGGCCGCCAGGTCTCGATCGAGAATCCGTCCTGCTATCTCGGCTTTGCCCACTCGACGCTTGTCCGAGCCGGCGTTCCTGGCCGAGCTGGCGCGGCGCAGCGGCTGCGGCCTGCTGCTCGACGCCAACAACATCGTCGTGACGGCGCACAATCTGCGGCTCGATCCGCGCGACTGGCTCGCCGGCCTGCCGGGTCCGGCGATCACCGCAGTATCACCTCGCCGGTCACGCCGTGAACGATGCCGACGGCGAGCCGATCCTGATCGACGATCACGGCTGCCAGGCGTCAGCGACGGCGTGTGGGCGCTGTTCGCCGAGGTCGTGCAAGCGCTTCGGCGCCCGCCCGACCCTGATCGAATGGGACACCGACATTCCGCCGCTTGGCGTGCTGCTCGACGAGGCGGCGCGCGCGCAGCGCGATCGAGACGGTGCTGCAGCGGGAGGCCAATGATGCCGCTCGCGCTGCGTGACCTGCAGGCGGCGTTCGCCGCTCATCGTCACGGGGCGACCGCGCCGACCTCGTCGGCGGCGGTCGCGGGCGATGCGATCCCGGCCGCGGCGCGGCTGCGACGTCTATCGCCATCATGTCTTCGAGAGCCTCGGCACGGCGCTGGCCGCGACCTTTCCCACGGTGCTGGCGCTGGTCGGCGACGGATTTCTTCCGCGGCCTCGCGCGCGCCTTCGTCGGCAGCGCGCTGCCGCCGCAGCCGGTGCTGAGCCGAGTACGGCGCGGATTTTCCCGCCTTCATCGCCGGCTACGCACGCGGCGCGCGACCTGCCGTACCTGGCCGACGTCGCCCGGCTCGACTGGGCGCTGAACCTCGCCTTCCATGCTCCGCCGGGCGGCCGGCTGAAGGCGGCCGACCTTGCCGCCGTCCCGGTCAGAGCGCCTGCCGTCGATGACGATCGCCTGGCGGCGGGCGCCGTCCTGGTCAGCTCGCGCTATCCCTGACCGCATCTGGGCGGCCTCCCAGCCCGAGCGCCACGAGCGAGACAGTCGATCTGAATCGGGGCGCCGCCATCTCCTGGTGCTGCGACGGCCAGACGATGCGGCGTTCGTCGGCCTGAGTGCAGGCGAGGCCGCTTTCGTCGGCGGCGCTGGCCGAGGCGAGATGTCGCTCGAGCAGGCTGCCGGTCGGCGCGTTCGGGCCGATCCGGCCTTTGACTTGTCCACGGCCTTCGCCGCGCTTGCTCGGCTTGGGAGCATTTGCTGCGCTGCAGTAGCAAAGGCCATTCCGGCGCTATAATTGCGCGCGGTTTGGGAGATTTCCAGATCAGCGTTTTGCTGCAGTGCACGACAAGTGTCGTGGCGGCATCCGTGAACGAGCGTTGCGGCGAAGCGCCGCCATCCCTATACTCCGCGCGCCTTGAAGGTCCGCCTTCCCCGAGGCGGACGTGTAGTCGCTGCGAGTGGAGTTGCCGACGATGTCGATTACGTTGCCGCAGAATTACCGGCCGACGGACCGCGAATCTTTCATGAACCCGATGCAGCAGGAATACTTCCGGCAGAAGCTGCTGAAGTGGAAGGGCGAGCTGATCGAGGAGTCCAACCAGACGCTGCAGAACATGCAGGAAGAGAGTCTGGCGCAGCCCGATCTCGCCGATCGCGCCACCGCCGAGACCGACCGCTCGCTCGAGCTGCGCACCCGCGACCGCTTCCGCAAGCTGATCTCCAAGATCGACCAGGCGCTGAAGTCGATCGACGAGGGCACCTACGGCTACTGCGAGGAGACCGGCGAGCCGATCTCGCTGAAGCGCCTCGAAGCCCGGCCGATCGCCACCCTGTCGGTCGAGGCGCAGGAGCGCCACGAGCGTCATGGAGCGCACGCGGCGCGACGAAGGCGCCGACTAGGCTTTCGCTTCCGCCTGCATCTCCTGACAGCTTGAGCGCGCGGCCTGAGCGGCCGCCGCCGGGCTTGCCGTCGCGCCACACGATCTGCGCCGTTGCAGAACACCGTGTCGATGCCCTTGGCCGGCGAGATCGGCTTGTCGAAAGTCGCGGTGTCGATCACCGTCGCCGGATCGAACACGCAGATGTCGGCATAGAAGCCCGGCTTGACCTCGCCGCGCTTGGTGAGCTGGAAGCGCTGCGCCGAGTACGACGTCATGCGGCGCACCGCGTCCTCCAGCGGGAAGAGCTTCAGGTCGCGCGAATAGTGGCCGAGCACGCGCGGGAAGGTGCCCCACAGGCGCGGATGCGGATGGGTGTCGAAGGGGATGCCGTCCGAGCCGATCATGGCGCCGGGATGGGCCATGGCGCTCTGCACGTCCTTCTCGTCCATCATGAAGTAGATGGCGCCGGCGGGCTGCAGGCGGTCGGCCGCCTCGCGCATCGAGCAGCCCATCTCCTGGGCGATCTCCTTGAGATCGCGGCCGCTCACGCCCGGCACCTTGTCGGACCAGGTGATCAGCACCTTGTCGGCGCGGTCGAGCATGTCGCTGCGCAGGATCGTCGAGCCGGCGACATAGGGATAGACGTCGAAGGCGATCTCCTGCTGCTTCATCGCCTCGGTGAACTTGGGCAGCGTTTCCTTCATGCGGCCGAAGTTGGAGCGGCCCGAGCATTTGTGATGCGAGACGATGATCGAGGCGCCGGCGCGGCGGCCGATCTCGAAGGTCTCGTCCATCGCCTTCAGGATGTCGTCGCCCTCGTCGCGCATATGGGCGGTGTAGACGCCGCCCCACTTGCCGAGCGGCTTGGCGACCTCGGCCACCTCGTCGGTCGAGGCGGCGTTGGCGACGGCATAGAAAAGGCCGCTCGACATGCCGATGGCGCCCTGTTCGAGGCTCTGGTCGAGCAGGTCGCGCATCACGCCGATCTCGGCCGCCGTGCGCGGTGCGGCCGATGTCGTCGCCCATGGCGTTCATGCGCAGCGTCCCGTGGCCGATCAGGAAGGCGCCGTTGATGGCGGGCTTGGCCGCGTCGACCTTGCCGGCGAATTCCGCGAAGTTCCGGGAGACGTTCTCCTGCTTCTTCACGATCAGCGACAGGAAGTGGCCGATGTCGGAGCGCAGGTAGGGCGAGGCCGAGACGCCGCAATTGCCGCAGACCACCGTGGTCACGCCCTGGCTCGCCTTCATCGCCATGGTCGGATTGTCGATCAGGGCGGTGTCGTCGTGGGTGTGCACGTCGATGAAGCCCGGCGCCACGACCTTGCCCTTGGCGTCGATCTCGTTGTCGCCCGTGAGCGTAGCCCGGCGCCTCGACGGCGGCGATGCGATCGCCCTTCAGGGCGACGTCGGCGGCGAACAGCTTCTTGCCCGTGCCGTCGGCCACCTGGCCGTTGCGGATGACGATGTCGTAAGCGGCCATGAACGGAACTCCTAGGCTTCGTTGCGGCCGAGCCGCATGTCGAGATCGAACGGATAGAGCGGCCGCTTGACCCTGGTGTACTTGAACAGCTTCAGGTCCGACGCCGGTGCAGCCGTCGCCGTCGCACATCACGATGTGCTTGGCGATCGGCTCGAAGCCGGCGCGGAAATGCTGGCGCGACTTGATCAGCACGTACTTCTTGCGCCGCGGATCGATGCCGCAATGGGTGAACACGCCGAGGTCGAAGGGCTCGGCGCGCTTCTCCGACACCACGATCTGCATCTTGCCGGTGTCGAGCACGGCGGTGCGGCCCATGCGCACCGTGGTGCCGGTGGCCATCGGGCCGGTGACGCGTGAACTGGCCGTCGGTGATGGCCTTGACCTTGCCGGTGACCTTGAGCGGCTTGCCCTTCAGGCCCATGGCCGGCATGTCGATCTTGCCGCCGAGCTCCAGCGTCACCTCGGCGCCGACGCCCGGCCTTGATCATCTGCTCGACGCAGGCCGGATCGCAGATCGGGCCGGCGCAGGCATCCTCGAGGCCCTGCTTCATCGCCTCCTCGACCACGCTCATCACGTCCTGCGTGCCGCCCGAGGCGGTGTTGTCGCCATGGTCGGCCATGACGACGGGGCCGCCGTCCAGCGACTTGGCGCGCGCCACCTGGACCGACAGCGGCTCGGGATGGAACAGGAAGCCTTCGCGCTTCTCCCAGGCGGTATCGAGGATCTTGTTCAGCAGGACTTCGCCCTCGGCCGTGCGCTTGTCGCAGACGATCACCGAGGAAAGCGCGAGATGCGGGATGTCGGCCTGCGGGAAGCCGCCGAACACCGAAGCGTTCAGCACCTGGCCGGTGTCCTCGGCCTGGTTGGCCATGCCCATCAGGGTCTTCATCGGCTCGCGCGACGGCGTGTGGACCAGCGAGCTGCTCATGATCGGCCGGTTGCCCCACACCATCTTCGGCTCGACCTCGCCGCCGAGCGTGCGCAGCAGCGTGCGGCCGGCGCGACGTGCGGTGTCGGCCATGTCGATATGCGGATAGGTGCGGTAGCCGGTGATGATCGGTGGCGCCCTTGATCATGGCGTCGGTCATCTGGGTGTGGAAATCGAGCGCCACCGCGATCGGCACGTCGGGCGCGATCTTGCGGATGCGGTTCAGCAGCTCGCCTTCGCCGTCGTCATAGTGCTCGGCGACCATGGCGCCGTGCAGCGCGAGCAGCACGGCGTCGCAGCCCTTCTTGATCTCGTCGACGATGGCCGTCGTCATCTGCTCGTAGGCGGCCTTGGTCGACGAGGCCCGAGGGATGCGCCGATGCCGCCATCGGCACGGTGAACTCAGCGCCGGCCTTGCGCGCCACTTCGATGAAGCCGCCGAGAGAGGTGTTGGTGCCTCTCGGCTTCCTTGATGGCGGCGGGCCGCTCAGCGCACCGGCGCGGGCGAAGGAACTCGATCGGGGTGGGCAGCGGCGAGAACGTGTTGGTCTCGTGCATCATCATCGCGATTACGAACTTCTTCGCCAATGCCTCCTCCCGCACGTCGGCCAAGCCCTTGAGCAATCTATAGAAACTGCGCCGCCGCGTGCGGATCGACACAGCTTTGCGCAGACTGCAAACCTGCCTCGCGCGATCGTTGTGCGTTGCAAAAAAGCCACACCCAAACTGCAGACATAAACAGGGTTAAATATGTGAATTCAGGGCTCTTTTTCGCTCTTGAAATCCCTTCGCAGGTGCACCATTCTTAGGGGCAGCAAACGCCGCGTCTGCGGCCTTCATTGTTTGCTGTATGCCCGTCTTGGGCGTTTCCTCCTAAACTCGGGCCGTGCTTGTCACGGCCCTTTTGCCGACGCACGCTGTGCAGGTGCGACCTACTCGGCGGCCAGCGGACGCGGGCAGCAGCACCGTCACGGCCTGACCGCCGATTTCCTTCGAGCAATCCGGCCATCAGCCGCTCCACGACGCCTGCCGGTCGGCAGCTTCTCGTGGCGCGCCTCGTCCATGTAGAGCGCCCGGTTGATTTCGATCTGCAGAGCGTGCCGGCCCAGGCCGGGCCGGCCGTAACGCTGCGTGCGTGAAGCCGCCGGCATAGGGCTGGTTGCGCTGCACCCGCAGGCCGCGGGCGCTGAGCCAGCGCTCGGCGCAATCGACCAGGTCGGCGGCGCAGGATTCGCCGTGATTGTCGCCCAGCACGATGTCGACGCGGTGGTCGCGCTCGCGCGGGCCGATGCCCGAGGCCGAGGACGGCATCGGAATGGGCGTCGATCAGCAGCGCGCCGCCGAACAGGCGGTAGGTCTGCTCGACCAGCATCGACAGCGCCGTGTGATAGGGCCGCCAGCAGGTCTCCAGCCGCTGCTCGATCTCGTCGGACGGGCACGCGGCCGCGATAGATCGCCTCGCCGCTGGCCGCCACCCGCGGGATCATGCCGAGGCCGGCGGCGACGCGCGTGGTGCGGTGGTTGAGCGGCCGCGGCAGCGGGCCCTCGAACATGCCGGGATCGAGCTCGTAGGGCTCGCGGTTGGCATCGACGTAGGAGCGCGGGAAACGGGCGGCCAGCAAGGGCATGCCGAGCGCGGGCGCGGCGCCGAACAGCTCGTCGACGAAGGCGTCCTCGGCGCGGCGCAGCGCCGCCAGCGGCACGGCGGCCTGGGCCAGGAACGCCGCGGGATAGAGCGCGATCCGCTGTGCGGCGAGGCCACGACCACCGGCGCGGTCTGGCGCGCCGGCAGGCGGCAGTCCAAGGCCTCGTGATCGGGCAGCGGCGCGGCGAGAACTCCATGACTAGCGTCATAGCGCGTGGCGCGGGCGCGTCACGCGCTCGCGCCGCCATCGTCGAACCCCGCACTTGCCAATCGGAGCGCGCGATGTAGACGACCGCACTTTCCGGCGATGGGCGCGTAGCTCAGCGGTAGAGCACTGTCTTGACATGGCAGGGGTCACAGGTTCAATCCCTGTCGCGCCCACCATCGCCCAACCACAATCCCTTGTCCGATTTCTTCTCCCTCTATTCACATGAATTCGTGCGTGTTGCGCCTGCTGCGTCCCGCGGACCCGCGTCGCCGACGCCGCCTACAACCTCGCCGAGACGCTGAGGCTGGCGGCCGAGGGCGACAAGGCGCGGCACCGCGCATCATGGTGTTCCCGGAGCTCGGGCTGTCCTCCTATGCCATCGAGGATCTGCTGCTGCAGGACGCGCTGCTCGACGAGGTCGAGCGGTCGATCGCCAAGGTGGTCGACGGCGTCGAACAAGCTCTTTCCCGTCCTGATCGTCGGCGCGCCGCTGCAGCGTGGCGCGGCCGGCTCTACAACACGCGCCGTCGTCATCCATCGCGGCGCGATCCTGGGCGTGGTGCCCAAGACCTACCTGCCGAACTACCGCGAGTTCTACGAGAAGCGCCATTTCGTGTCGGGCGCCAACGTCATCGAGCGCGAGATCAAGCTCGCCGGCCAGGACGTGCCGTTCGGCACCGACCTGCTGTTCCGCTCGACCGGCACGGTCGCCGTCACCTTCCATGTCGAGATCTGCGAGGACATCTGGGTGCCGGTGCCGCCCTCGAGCCACGCGGCGCTGGCCGGCGCCGAGGTGCTGGTCAACCTGTCGGCCAGCAACATCACCATCGGCAAGGCCGAGGCGCGCCGCCTGCTGTGCGGCAGCCAGTCGGCGCGCGGCATCGCGGCCTACGCCTACTCGGCGTCGGGTCCGGGCGAATCGACGACCGATCTCGCCTGGGACGGCCACGCCGGCGATCTACGAGTGCGGCGACCAGCTCGCCGAGATCGCGCGCGCTTCGCAGAAGGACTCGACGATCGTGCAGCGCCGACGTCGATCTCGGCCGCATCCGCCAGGAGCGGCTGCGCAACAACGGCTTCGCCGACTGCGCGCTGCTGGAGGCCGAGCAGGTCGCGCGCTTCCGCAAGGTCGACTTCGTGCTCGACGCGCCGCGCAGACAGCGTGGCGCTCGACCGCGCCGTCGAGCGCTTTCCCTACGTGCCGTCGGACCCGGCCAAGCTGCGCGACAATTGCTACGAGGCCTACAACATCCAGATCCAGGGCCTGGCGCAGCGCCTGCAGTCGAGCCGCGCCGCAGCGAGGCGATCATCGGCGTGTCGGGCGGCCTCGATCTCGACGCAGGCGCTGATCGTCACCTGCCGGGCGATGGACCAGCTCGGCCTGCCGCGCAAGAACGTGCTGGCCTACACCCTGCCGGGCTTCGGCACGTCGGACAAGACGCACAAGAACGCCTGGCGGCTGATGACGGCGCTGGGCGTGACGGCGGCCGAGATCGACATCAAGCCGGCGGCCCAGCAGATGCTGGCCGACATCGGCCATCCCTTCGCCAAGGGCGAGAAGGTCTACGACGTCACCTTCGAGAACGTGCAGGCGGGCCTGCGCACCGACTACCTGTTCCGCCTGGCCAACCAGCACGGCGGCATGGTGGTCGGCACCGGCGACCTCTCCGAGCTGGGGCTGGGCTGGTGCACCTACGGCGTCGGCGATCACATGTCGCACTACAATCCCAACGGCTCGGTCTCCAAGACGCTGATCCAGCACCTGATCCGCTTCGTCGCCGCGCTCGGGCGACGTCGACGAGGAGACGGCCGCGATCCTGCACGACATCCTCGACACCGAAATCTCGCCCGAGCTGATCCCGGCCGGCGCGACGGCGCCATCCAGTCGACCGAGCAGTCGGTCGGCCCTTACGCGCTGCAGGATTTCAACCTCTTCTACCTGACGCGGCTGGGCTTCCGGCCGTCGAAGATCGCCTTCCTGGCCTGGAACGCCTGGCACGACGTCGACAAGGGCGCGTGGCCCGCCAACCTGCCGGCCGGCACGCGGCGCGCCTACACGCTGGCCGAGATCCGGCACTGGCTGCGACTGTTCCTGCGCCGCTTCTTCGACCAACCAGTTCAAGCGCTCGGCGCTGCCCAACGGGCCCGAAGATCTCGTCCGGCGGCTCGCTGTCGCCGCGCGGCGACTGGCGCGCGCCGTCGGACGGCAGCCGGACGTCTGGCTGGCCGAGCTGAGCGCGGTTCCCGACAGCAAGAAGTAGCCGTCGTCTCGACCGAGGGCCCCTCGACTTCGCTCGGGAGCAAGCTCGATCCCGAGCGGAGAGACCTTCGCTCAACAATAAACTATCGTCCCGGGAAGGATCCCTCTGTCCTCTGTCGGGCGGCAGCTCAGGACGACGGAAAAGGGCAGGACGCAGGAGGCGCTGTGGCGGGTTTCATTTGCGGCGCCTGACCAAAATGCTACTAGGCTTCAAAGCACAGCATTTGAGGGGAGGAGAGCAATACGTAAC
>ERZ1370068.4375-contig-3451_pt1 | contig 106533 bp, 156 predicted proteins | sample MGYA00561227_ERZ1370068 | MGnify/ENA primary metagenome ERZ1370068 (study PRJEB38410, sample SAMEA6850437) | metagenome | study: Metagenomic assessment of the ecological functions of the soil: analysis of the soil microbiota associated with the...
GTTATTACGTATTGCTTGTCCCGCGTGCCGAAAGTACTGTGGTCCCGAAAGGAAAAGATCAAGGCCCAGTAGCAAAGGTCTTGGAGGTGAAGTGAAATCGTTAACGTCTAACTTTAGGTGGCCACCAGCGCCGTGGCGTTTCGCAATCATCGTGCGGGTCTGCCGCACATCGAAAACGTTAGGCTTCTGAGCAAGCGCACGTGGTGGACCGACGGAGAAGGATTGCCTGATGGACGGGTTCATCGTGGCTGTCGGCGCCAGCGCCTTAGTTGCCAACGTCATCTTGAATGGCCTCGCACGCGCCGGCGGGTTCATCCTGCTGCCGGAACCTCGTGGTTTCCAGCGCGAGCGGTCGCGGCGGTGATTCTTTCTACATGATCACGTTGGCCTGGGTAGGGAAATTGCCGCCGCGCGACATCGCATTAGCGTCACGTGGTCACTGGTTGTCGTCTCTTCCGGTGGTCGGATCCGGTCGACCCGTTCACTTCGCGCCTCGCGCCGCACCCTGGCTGCTTCCTTGAGGAATCACAATGTTGGTTTCCATCGTACATCCACGTAACTCTTCTCGGCTGTCGCGATCGTCCTTTATCGGTATTGCCCACGGATCAGGCACTGGGCAGGCAGCTCGCCGGGTGGCGGGCGGCCAACGAGAATTCAAAGACAAGGGCGTACTGAAGCGTCAGGCGAGGACTCGCTCCCCCTAGAATCGGGGTCGTACCACCTCGACATGAGGTGACGACCGACGTGTCGCGACCACAGAGTTCACATCAAACGAGGGTGGCCTTAATCCTCGCCGTTGAGTTCAAGAACGAACGGATCTACCTACGCGCCGCCTGCCGATTCGCAGGCGCCAGGTTGGGACATTGTTTTGGGTGCGGTCAACGACCGTTCACAAGATATCCGCCCTTCTCGCGTTAGCCGAGCCGAGAGCAGCGCGACACACAGTGGCGAAGCGTGGACGCGCAGCTCCGAACAGCCCCGGGCGGCTCCGGCCAGCACGTCTGCAACGATGATCATTTGGGATACCGAGGACGGCAACGTCGTGATGAATCGCGCAGAAACAAGTGGGCGCGGCGTTCTCGTGCTCACGCTGGGATTGAAATGAGGGCAAGTGAGCGGTTTTGCGGATCAAGTAGCGGCGTAATCCAGGTGTTCGCGCCGAAGCCTAACCCCGCGCTGCACCCGCGACGGCCGCGGTGAGCGCGCACGTTAGACATCATACATGGAACCACGTATCACGATCACCGCTCGGAGTGCAGCGATGGCAACTTGAGACTGCGATCCGGGTTTCTCATTTCCCAGATGCTTCCGATCACTCCTGCTCACACGCTAGCGGTGTGGCCTACGGCTCGTACAAGGGGTAAACGCGAATCGCAGCGGTGCGTTCATGGTGAAGGACCTTGGCGGCAGCTGTTAACGAGGCGCTGAAGAGTTTAAGAAGCATATCAATCGCGCCGAGAATTTCTGAAGCACGCCGACCGCGATCCGGATGGCGAGCATACCCTCGACACCCGATGGACGGAGGCGCTTGGTCGAAGCCAGCCAAAAGTTCTGCGAGCTTACCGGAGAGAATCCACTCTCCTGGCCCTCGCACAAGTGGTTCAAGTAATATGTCACCCGGAAGTTCTCAGATCGAGCGCAGGAGGCGGCGGTAGCGCCGCCGCCAAGTTTTGACTCGTCGGTGTTTCCCGAAGGACTGTCGGCGTTTCTTCGAGCAGTTCCTGCCTGTGGCCACGGCGCGCGATTAGAGCGCACTGCAACATGACTACTGGCTTGTTTCCGTTCTGCATTTCGGCCTCGTTCTGACGGCGTTCCTCGGATGCTCAACGGGTATCTGCGAGGCTCAGCCAAGCCAGCCATTGACGCGATGTCCTCAGGCGTCGTGGCTGGGCCTCGCCGCCGTCCTCATCCCATTTGGCCGGCGGGCTGCTCTTGGGCCCGCTCCCTGTCGTTCGTCTACGGCGCAGTCAGTAGGCCGATTGCACGCTCGGTGGCACTGCGCATCTCGGGCTATCGGACGACGCCTTCTCGTGTCGATGCTGAGACAGACTATTCCGTGGAAGGGTGTTCCGTCGTGGCGAGGAAAACCGATCGGCGCTCGACGACTATTGCCCAGAGACCTGAGGTCACTAAGGTTCTTGCTGAGAATCACCTGTCTGCGCGCGATCTCATCGATCAGTTCTGGTTCCTGATGGCTGCGTGGTCTCGGTGACCTCTCATGGGAGATAGTTGCGTCGCCGACCGATCTCCAGCACCTCCTGAGCTGAAAGCGGGATGTTCCTGCTTCTGAGATCGCCGTGTGCAGCTCATGTGGACGAAGTGAGGGTCAAATCTTTACCTTTGTACTTGACAAATGACACGGCAGGAACAATGGCGCGATGTTCTATCAATCGTGAACTGCGGCGCAGATGGAAACACTTTTTTCTACCAGAATTTCTCACAGATCATGGCGATCTTTCCTTCGATCTCTTCGACCTTTTGTTCGCTGATCCCCAGCCAGCACAAACCTGCATATAGACGCTCTTTCTAACATCGTGACCGATTTCACGGGAACGTCGAGCACCAACCATATTATCCTTGACTTAAATTTGCTCTACTCGATAACCGCGCTAGTCTAGTGTACTGTCCGCGAAGTTTCGGCTGACAAAAATCGAGCGACCGATGAAAAATGTACCCGAGTGTCCTTTTCCAGGCTTTCGGTCAAACGATCTCCTGCATGTGGGCTATAATCAATGGCCAATTTCAGGGCATGGATCTGAAATGCCGCCCAACATCCGGTCTAACCGGAGCATCCAATGGCTACGCTGTCGGCTTGACCCGCGCTCCGCTCGGCGGCGCCACACAGTGACAGCCAGCACCGCGAGTCTACACCCATGTTCTGAACCGAGGTGGAGATCGTTTTCTGTCCCGGTCGGGTATATTAAGATTTCGCAGACCTGTGTATAGAAGGAATGAGTCGTTCTCAGAAAAGCTTGACAAGGCATTGAATAGTGAGGAGAATCCCATCGCTTTGTGAAATTTAATAATCGTCGTTGGCAGACCTGTATACTCACTAGTTAGCTGTCGTGTATGAAGATAACGTAGAATGGTAGAGACTCATGTGACCAGCGCCTAGCTCGGAAATCGCACCAATGGAAAAGCCTGCCGTAAAATCGATTGGTTCGGTCTTGATAAGGCTGCCGAGCCTGTCGGCAGATTCATCGCCGAGACGCTCGGGGTTTCTTTGAGCCGGTCGTGTATCCGAACGTGGGAGGCATACACGCAGAGCTTCGGCAAAGGAGAATGTGGGAGATTGCAATCGGTCCACGATCTGGCACCCGAGACAAATCCGATTTAACCCCGGATTTGTTGTTGAGTGACCTCATATATGTTGCCGCGCCTGGACACGACTCTATAGGACGCCGGTCAATTGATCGGCCCGGGGTCAAGGTGGAGTTGTCGATAAGCCAGTCCGTCCGACAAGCACTTAAGCCGGACTCTAGGCTCCGCGGAGCTTCAGCATACCCTGGCGGACGTACAGCGATCGACGGGATTGAGATGCCGCCGAGCGGCAAAGTGGATGTGTTTGGTGCAGACTCTGAATCGTCTATGCGATCGCCGACGGTCTCGCTGGCGCGAAGATCCTAACAGAGGCGTTCAATACTGTTCGGGTCGCGGTAATGCTCCTGAAAGGACGATCGTCTGCGATCCAAACCAGACTCGCGGAGATGTTTAACGAGGCGAAACGAACTGGCGTCGTGCAAAAGCTGGCCATCGAAACGCGCAGGCTCAGAGGCGTTCGCGTCGCGCCAGATTGATCTTGCCGTTCCATAATGCAGTGTTCTGCGGCATTGATGATACGGTCTCGCTAACTGTTGGATTGAGACGGGCGCTGAAAAGAACGCAGCCGCTCACCCAAAACGTTGGGGTTCAAAAATACTTTGGCTTGACTCAGGTTCTGGTATGAAGTATCGTCATACCACGAGGTGAGTCATGGCAAGATCCAAGGTTGCAATTTCTTTGGATGAATTCACACTTTCCCGTCTAGACCAATTGGTTAAGAAACGAGTTTTCCCCAATCGTAGCCAGGCGATCGAAGAAGCTGTTGCAGAGAAACTCGCGCGGATCGAGAAAAGTCGTTTAGCCCAAGAGTGTGCGAAACTTGATCCTAGCTTTGAGAAGGCGCTTGCGGAAGAGGGGCTTTCTGAGGATTTGGCGGAATGGCCCGAATATTGAGGGGTGAAATCCGTTGGGCCGACTTGAATCCAGTGCGAGGGCGAGAACAGGCAGGACAACGTCCAGTTTTGGTTCTGAGCCAAGACGTTTTCAATGAACGCTCCGGAACGGTGATTGCCGTTGCTCTCACGAGTCAGCCTCAACGTGCAGGCTTTCCTTTGACGCTTGAACTTCACGCTAAAGGACTTCCAAAAAGTCATGGGTTAAAATCAGCCAGATTCGAACGCTCGCGGTCGAAAGGATTGGGAAGGTGATGGGTAGAGCGTCTCCAGAAGAACTGGCTCAAGTTGTTGAAGGATTGAACGAGATTATCGGAACCTAACCAATAAGGATTGAGACGATTCCGGCTCAGCCCTCACGTTAGGCGCAGAGATAACGACTAAGGAGAAGAAATATGGTTACGATCGAATCGACTCCGGAAATGGCAGTCAATGTCTACGAAACGATGGAGCGTAATCTCGCGATTGTCCGCCGCCGACTGGGCAGGCCATTGACCTTGGCGGACAAGGTCTTGCTGGGACACCTTGACGACCCTGAAAACCAGGAAATCGAGCCTGGCAAGAGCTATCTGCTTCTCCATCCCGATCGCGTCATTCTGCAGGACGTGCTGGGACAAACCGCCATGCTCCAGTTCATGCAAACCCAGCGGGAGAAAGTCGCCGCGCCCACCACTATTCATTGCGACCATCTCATCCAGGCGCGAGTCGAGGGCGAGTCTGACCTGCACCAGTCGCTACAAGAAAATCAGGAAGTTTATGACTTCCTCCGTTCAGCAGCCGCTAAGTACGGCGCCGGCTTCTGGGGGCCGGGCGCTGGGATCATTCACCAGGTGGTGCTGGAGCATTATGCCTTCGCGGGCGAGTTGATCATCGGCACGGACTCGCACACGCCCAACGCCGGCGGGCTTGGGGCGTGCGCTGTCGGCGTCGGCGGGGCTGACGCTGTAGACGTCATGGCCGGGCTCCCCTGGGAAGTGCTCTACCCCAGGCATATCGCTGTGTACCTGACCGGGAAGCTCTCGGGGTGGACGGCGCCCAAGGACGTCATTCTCTATGTGGCGGGGCAACTGACCGTTGAGGGGGCACCAACGCCATCGTGGAGTATATCGGTCCCGGCGCTCGCACGATCAGCGCTACCGGCAAGGCCACGATCACCAACATGGGTGCCGAGCTGGGAGCAACAACCTCCATGTTCCCGTATGATGAGCGAATGGCAAAATATTTGCGGGCGACGGGCCGAGGCGACTTGGTGCCGCTAGCCGAACGGTATAAACATCTGCTCGAACCGGACGAGGAAGTGGAGGCCAACCCTGACAAGTACTACGACCGCGTGGTCAAGCTTGACCTGTCGAAGCTGGAGCCCTACGTGGTGGGACCTCACTCCCCGGACAGAGCGCGTCCGATCTCCAAGCTTGCCGCCGAGGTGACCGATAAAAACAATCAGTTCTGCGACGACATCTCGACAGCCCTAATCGGCAGTTGCACCAATTCCTCCTACGAGGATATGAGCCGCGCGGCAGATGTGGCCGAGCAGGCGAAGGCGCACGGCATCAAAACAGCCGTGCCCTTTCTGGTCACGCCAGGATCGGAACAGGTGCGCGCTACCATTGAACGCGATGGCCAGATGCAGTCTCTCAAAGACATAAACGGCGTCGTTCTGGCGAACGCTTGCGGACCCTGTATCGGCCAATGGCGTAGAGCGAATGAGATGGTGGGGATACCCAACACCATCGTGACCTCGTATAACCGCAACTTCCCAAGACGCAACGATGGGCAGCCGACGACGATGAACTTCATAGGTAGTACCGAGCTTGTGACTGCCCTTGCGCTGGCCGGGAGGCTGTCTTTCAACCCACTCACCGACACCCTCGCCGGCGCCGACGGCAAGGAATTTAAACTGGAGCCTCCCAAGCCGGCCCCTGAAGTACCGGCGCAATCTTTCGCCCGAGGTCGAAGCGCCTATGTCGCGCCGCCTGAAAATGGCAGCAACATCGCGCTCAAAGTGGATCCTCACAGTGAGAGACTGCAGTTGTTGGAGCCTTGGCCCGCCTGGGATGGCAACGACTTCCTGGATATGCCGGTTCTCATGAAAACCAAGGGCAAGACCACCACGGACCACATCTCTCCTGCCGGCCCCTGGTTGAGTCTGCGGGGGCATCTCGACAAGTTCAGCGACAACATGTTCATGGGTGCGACCAACGCCTTTACCGGCGAGGCCGGTAAGGGCAAAAACGTTCTGACCGGAGAGACCGGCTTGGCCATCGCTAAAATTGCCCGGGCCTACAAATCCAAGGGGATCAAGTGGGTCGTCATTGGCGACCATAACTATGGCGAGGGCAGCAGCCGGGAGCACGCCGCCCTCTCGCCGCGCCTTCTGGGAGGTGTGGCAGTGATTGCCCGAAGCTTTGCGCGCATCCATGAGTCTAACTTGAAGAAGCAAGGACTGCTGGCACTCACGTTCCAGGATCCGACAGACTACGACCACATCCGCGAAGAGGACCGCATCAGCCTCCTTGGGCTCGCGGCGATGGCACCCGGCAAACCTGTGGAGTGCCTTGTCAGACACGCAGACGGGACGACCGAGACGCTGCGGTTATCTCACTCCTTCGCCGCGTCTCAGCTGGAATGGTTCCGTGCGGGATCGGCCCTGAATCTGTTCCACGACGCCTAACCAATTACGCTGGTGGCGGCAAATCGCTGCGTGGCGTTCCGTGACATCTGTATGCTGCCCGCGGAATTTCTGCTCCGAATAGATGTCTGCGCGTTTTTGTGCCTATAAGCTTCGTGGTGATCTATTGGTTTTTACTAGGGGGTAGCGCATTTGTGGCGTCCACGGTAGCAGCGGTCGCTGGTTTTGGAGGGGCCGCGGTACTTTTGCCGATTTTGGTCTCCATGTTTGGGGTACGCGACGCGATCCCGATTTTGACTGTGGCACAACTGATTGGGAATGCCAGCCGCGTCTGGTTTAATCGCCATGAGCTTGAGTTGCCGGTCGTCGGTTGGTTCGCCGTCGGCGGTGTGCCCGCCGCGCTGATCGGCGGATTTTTCTTCGCCTCTGCGCCAGTCTCCTTCCTCATGCGACTTTTAGGTCTATTCCTGATCATGACAGTCTTGTATCGCCACATCGGCAAAGCTAGCGCGCTGCGCATTCCTCTGGGTGGATTTGCCATCCTGGGCGCTGTATTCAGTTTCCTTTCGGCACTCTTAGGTAGCATAGGGCCGATCATGATCCCCTTTTTCCTAGCGTATGGACTGGTGAAGGGCAGTCTTATCGGCACTGAAGCGTTGGCCACAGTCGTGATGCACGTCACCAAGCTAGTGGCTTATCGACGAGTCTCGATTCTGACATCCGACAGTATTGTGATCGGTCTTGCCCTCGGGTCGATCATGATTTTCGGTTCGTTTGTGGGGAAAAGGATCCTCGACTGGTTACCTGAGCGACTATTCATTCTGCTCATTGAGACGACGCTGATCGTCGCGGGTATCGGATTCTTGGTCCACGGGTGAATCTCCACGTACCGAACGGATACGGTTCTGATTTCTTGACAGTACGCCCGCTTTTAGACCCGCCTGATCAAAGTCAGCCACGACGACGACGGCGCCAATCGCTGCAGGGGCAAAATACCCTAGACCGGCCAGCCGTGCTGTGACAAATCGATGGGATTGCCGTCCGGATCGTGAACTCGATATTCCGCTTCACGGTTCGCAGGTCTCTTCTGGATCTCAGTGGCAGCTCCCAGTTCCTTGCAAACCGGTTTGAGCTCCTCGATATTTTCCACTTCAAACCCAAAATGATAAAGCCCTTCCTTATAGTGTGGGCGCTTTTGAATGATGGCTACGTTGAGGTAACCGTCCGACAGGTAAATAGCCGGACCGACTCCATCGATGACCTTCATGCCGAAAGCGGTCGTATAGAACTTCACCAGCCTCTCGCGGTTTTCCGTTACGATAGCTAAATGACGAATGCGTGCCATAGGATAACCCTCCTTCGTTTAGTTGATTGTGCGGATTACTTGTATAATCGATCGATGAAGCCTTCTTCAGCTAAGCGCTGCACCGGGGCAAAGTAGAGGTAGCGCTTGATGTCGATACCGGCGAGCTTCGGTGCAACTCGATTGCTTATCTCTACGGTGTTCTTAATCGCCTTCTCCGATGGTATTGGCACCCGGTCCAATTCTTCTCTGTACCGATCGTAACCGTTTTGTATGACCCGCGGGTCCGAGGTGCGCATATATTTCCGCAGCACCTCCAGCGATTTGTCACGGTCCTTCACCAATACGGCGATGGCCCGAGTATAAGCCCGCACAACATTTTGCACCACTTGCGGGTTCTCATCGGCGTATTTTCGGGAGGTCCAGAGAGCGTCGATAATGAAAGGAATCGACTCGATTTGCATAATGTTCAGGCCGCGCTCTTCCGCGATCGGAACCACGACCTGAGAAATCGGCGCCGCGTGAACTTTACCGGTCCCAAGAGCCGCCAGTCGCGACATGGTTCCGCCCACGGCCAGATAGGTTACGTCCTTATCCGGATCGAGTCCCAGATTGCGAATGACCATGCGGGCGATTTCCCCGCTCTGCCACCAATCTGAGAAGTTGCAATTATTTTGCCCTTCAGATCTGCCGGACGGCGGACGTCCTTGGCTACAGCGAATACGTAGGGTAAAACGTTTTTGGCCGAGGCTAACAGAACAATATCGGCTCCACCCGCAATCGCGCTCAAAGCGGAGACGGCATCACCGGTCATGAACTGCGTCGTGCCTGAAAGCAAACTCTGAATCGACAGACGGCCTCCCTCCATATAGACAAGCTTGGCATCGATGCCATACTCTTTGAGAATTCCCGCCTCCTTGGCGATCCACAATGGGGCAGACTCTCCAGTAAGTCCCGGGTAGGATATGTAGATCTCCTCGGCAGCGGCAAACCTCAATCCCATCCACTGCAACATCACAATCCAGGCGAAAGCGAGAATTTTGCGTTTCATAAAGAACCTCCGGATATTAAACCGGGTCCTTCTGTTTAGTCCTGTTCCATTCCACTCTCCGGATGGCGCTCCTGAATCTCGCTGATATACTTCTGCAATTGACCGTTAAGCTCGGAAGCGTTCGCCTTGAACCCGGTATGATGGGCTCCCAGAAGAAACTCCACCCGCCCGTCGTCCTCGACTATCTCCAAGAAGTAATTCGTGCCGAACAAAACCTGCACCCTTTTGTATCCATGTTCGCGATCCCCTTCGACGACAACCGCCCTTATTTTCGCCATAAACTGCTCCTCCCAAAAACTCTGCCGCTACAGCATGCGCATTATTTTGCCGTATCCGTTTATTTTCTCCCTCATTCCAATCGCTTTAAACGCTACATAGAGCTGGGACGTAATATTGCTGATCACCGGCAGGCCGAAGTCCGTCTCTATGTCCTCAATGACGTCCACCACCGGAAAGTTGGCGCAGGGTATGAAAACCGCCTCCGCCTTGCCCGCTTCTCTGATCGCCTTTTTGGCCGCCCGATAAATGTCCCCGATGGAGGCAACACTTGATTCAGTGAAAGAGGTACCGAGACTCACGAGGGACGCGACCTCAAAACCCCAATCCTTCAGGTAGGCCGTCATTTTAGCGTTGAGATCAGCCGGATACGGATCGACGACCGCCAATTTAGATGCGGAGAGGTCGCGAAAGGTATCCATCGCGGCAACAATCGAGGTCGTGCAAGGAACTCCGATGATCTCTTGCAGCTGCGCCAGGAGTTTCGTTTCGAAGCCTTTACCTTGACTCAAGACTAACGGCGCGCCCCCATGAATGACAAAGTCACAGGAGCGGCGAGCAAGTTCCCGCGCGCAGGATTCCACTTGCGACAGGGCTCGTTTGTAAGCGTCTTCCTTCCAACCCTCCACCATGCAAGCGACGGCGATGAGACCGACTCCCGGCGGAACGATCCGATAAAAATCATAGGCGTTGAGCTCGATAACGGAGGGCGAGATGTACCCTATCCTAGCGCGGTAGCCGAACATGTTCTTTCCTTTTCTAGCCGATACGGCGGTTCAAATAGAGGCGTCGTCTTGAGTTGCTATTTCATTGCCCACGGACAAGTAATTGCGCATGCAACAGAGTGTCTGCAGAAGGATGCTTGCGAGTGTTGCGCCTCGGCGGTTCTCATTTTGTTTCCTGGAGCAAGGAAAAATCGAAAAGTTGATTGGCAGAAATAGACGTCTTCACCTTCATCGTCTCTCTTGCCGTTTCCAGAATCTCTGCGATTGCGGCATTGTCGATTTCGCCATTTTCCGTCCGGTTCGTCGCGTCTTCCTCGTACATTCTCTGCGCTAATCGACCGTCTTTGATGGCAAACTTTTTGAATATACGCAACCATGACCGCGGGATTGGCCCTGTAGTAATTGACGCTTCGATTCCAGCTCCGCAGGAAACGAACCAGGCTGGATCGCTTTTGCTTTATCTTGCTCTCGGACGTTACGACGCCTTCCGTTAGGTAACGCACGTAGTCTTTGCCTCTGCCGAATACTTGGTATCCCCGGTCCACAGCCAGAAACGTGTAAGGCGGGCTCATCATCGCGCCAGCAACCGTACTGCTTATCAACGCCTGAAGGCGCACTTCAGTTGCCATGCTGATAAACGTAACGTCTTTGTCGGGATTCAAACCCTTGGCCTGGAGAATCCGCCGAACAATGATTCCCCCGTACCCTCCAATGAGCCGATCCCGAGTGATTTTCCTTTCAAGTCCTGGGGCCCGCGCACCGTTGGAAGGACCAGCATTTCATGATTGGGCCGCTCGTTGCTCACAGAAATAACCTTCACCGGCAATCCCCGAATCGCCGCGGCGACGCCTGTCCCGGCATGCGTGATCGCGTCAACCTCCCCGGAGGTTAGGCTGGCAACTCCGATCTGTCCGGCTCGAACGGCCAACACCTGCACCTCAATGCCCTGTTCCTTAAAAAACCCGCCTCGACTCCGTAATGCAGCGGCGTATAGGGAACTGAAGGACCGGGTGTCATAATGATGAATTTTTCCGCCGCAACCGATGGTGTCAGGAAAGAACCCACCATGCTGCCATCATTAGGAGTCTGGATAAGCGGTGCATCGAAGTCCTGTAAATCTTAGGCGAGTTTTTCTCCTGGAAAATTCCGCTGGTTCTTCGCTGACAGGAAGGGGCCATCGTGAAATCGTGTCTGATGTCTTGGCCGGTTTCGCAATTGATGTGCTTGATCGCTTCCGATTGCATGCGTAGGGCCATCTCTAGCGAGTGACTTATCCAAAAGCATACTATCTGTCAATCCAAGTTTTATTGATGTAAGTATCAATTTCACTGATGAAGCTCTCCACGGTAACCCTCTCCTGTTTTACCGCAGTTTGTCGTGAAAAAGGCTTCAGCCCGGCGGCGGCAAACCTAGGAAAATCACAATCTTGGTCAATTGCTGTGCGCGTGCGGTGGAGAAAGATAACAAGCAGCCAGCCAAACTGACAGGAAACGCAGAATGCCAAAACAAAACCCACCGTATGCGCATAAAAGCTTTCATTGCAAAGTTATCCAAGGAAGATTGGTCCTAATGGGGCTTGAACGTATCTAACGAGCTGCGGTCATCCCGGCACTGGTTCCACGTAACAGGACCGCTTCTTTCAAGTCAAGCATCACCCATTGTTGAATTCACCGTCACTAGCCAATATGATTCATCTCAACTATAGATCGGGAGAACACATGGACACCATTCGATTTGTTGATACCACCATTCGTGACGGCCACCAGAGTCTTTGGGCCGAAAACATGACCACGGGGATGATGCTCCCGGTAGCGAAGCGGATGGATGATGCAGGATTCGAAGGCATTGAGTTGATTTCGGGCTCTCACCTCAAAAAATGCGTCCGTGAGCTGAAGGAGGATCCTTGGGAGCGGGTCCGCCTGGTAGCCAAAGAAATCACCAAGACGCCGCTGCGCGTGATCGCCGGCAGGGTCAACACCTTCGAATACAATCCGCCGTCCATGTACTGGCTCTTTGTCGAACGGATGTTTGCCAACGGCATTCGTGAGGCGCGCATTTCCGACGAATGGAACGATTATGAGGGCTGGAAATTCAGAGTCGGAGTGGCCCACGCTGTGGGCATGAAAGTGATCTTGAATCTCATTTACTCCGTCTCGCCCAAACATTCGGACGAATACTTCGCCGAGAGGACGCGGCAGGCGGCGTCGCTCAAGCCTTACCGCCTGTGCCTCAAAGACCCCGGCGGGCTGCTGACACCGGAGCGCATGCAGACCCTGGTGCCGATCATCTTCGCCAACGCCAACGGCGTGCCTATTGAGCTGCACACGCACTGTACCACCGGCCTGGGTCCGCTTTGCTGTCTCGAGGGCATGAAGCTCGGCATCCGCTCCATCAACACCGCGTTGCCGCCTCTGGCCGACGATTCCTCCAACCCCTCTCTATTCAACGTCGCCAAGAACGCCCGCGCACTGGGATATGAAACCGCTATCGATGAAGAGGTGCTCAAACCGGTCTCGAAACATTTCACGGCCATCGCCAAGCGCGAAGGCTTCACGGTCGGCGCGCCGGTTGAATATGATTTCTCCCAGTATCAGCATCAGGTACCCGGCGGCATGCTTTCGAACTTGCGCCATCAATTGCGCAAGGTCGGCTTGGAAAACAAATATCCCGAGGCTTTGGAGGAGACGATCCGCGTGCGAGCAGAATTCGGCTTTCCCATCATGGTCACTCCCTTTCGCAGTTTGTCGGCAGCCAGGCGGCAATCAACGTGATCGTCGGCGAACGCTATAAGGAAGTCACGGACCAGGTGATCAAGTTCGCTCTGGGACATGCCGGGGCGGAGGGCGCCCGCGACATGGACCCGAACGTGAAAGACAAAATTCTCGATCGGCCCCGAGCCAAGGAATGGGCCAAATGGCAGCCGGATGAGCCCAGCGCAGACGATATGCGGCAGCGGCTCGGCGCGGTCGGAACCTCCGACGAGGAGTTGCTGCTGCGTTGGATCGTCGGCAAAGAAGACATCGATGCGATGCGAGCAAACCCGCGCCCGCTGGAATATCTCAACGCTGAACAGCCCCTGGTCAACCTGTTGCAGGAGCTGAGCAAGCGCACAGACTGCAATCAGATTCATTTTCAGAAGCCGGGGTTTTCGATCACGCTGGAGAAGCGTGGCGCCGCGGCAGTTTAAGCTTCATTGCGGCGCATGTAGCTCGGCTTGTCACCGCTCAGTCTTAGTCTTCCCCGTCTGATGGGAGAGTTCACGATTATACGATGTACGCGAACGGACTCCGGAACCTTAGACGCAGCTCGTTTGCCGTGTGTTGAAACTGGGCAGCTAACCAGTGCAATAAGAATGGATAATTAAATTCTTCAGACGCATGAGACAGGTAAAACCAAGGAGGACACAAATCTATGGCTAACGACATCGTCGCAATCGACGTTCACGTTCACCTGTCCGATGAATTCACTCAGAAAGCCAAAGGGTCGCGCACGGCACAAATGGCGAAATACTTTGGCCGTGAGAGACCGCCGGTCTCCATCGACGAAATGGCGGACCAGTACCGCGCGCGCAAGATGATGGCCGTCATCATGAATACACGAGACGAAACAGTGACCGGCCTCACGCCTGTGCCCAACGACCACGTTGCCAGCGCAGTCAAAAAACACCCCGATGTGTTTCTGGCGTTTGGCGCTATCGATCCATGGACCGGGAGAATGGCTCTGGACGAAATCAGGCGCTGCAAGGACCTGGGATTGTCGGGTATGGGGAGCTAAATCCTGCCCGGCAGCATTTTTTCCCTAACGACGTGCGCTTTTACCCTCTGTGGGAGGAGTGCGCAAAACTCAATATGCCGATTCTCTTCCACGGCGGCATGGCAGCGGCGGGGGCAGGGACCCCGGGCGGCATGGGCATCAAGTTGAAATATAGCCAGCCCATCGCCATCGACGAGGTCGCGGCGGACTTTCCGGAACTGAAAATCATCAGTGCCCACCCGACCTGGCCGTGGACGGCGGAAAGCTTGGCCATTGCCCGCCACAAGGCCAACTACTACATCGATCTTTCCGGTTGGGCGCCGAAGTACTTTCCCGCGGAGCTCGTTCATAACATCAACACTTTGCTTCAAGACAAAGCCATGTTCGGCTCCGACTGGCCGGCCATCGGCGTCGAGCGCTGGTTGGAAGAGTTTCAGCAGGTTAATATGAAACCCGAAGTGCGCAAGAAGATCATGCTGGATAACGCGAAGAAGTTCTTCGGCCTGGAATTTTAGCAGGCTGACAATCGTGCTCGTGAGGCGTGATCGTGCTCGTATTACGGATACGAGCCACGAACACGAAAGACGAAAACTGCGAAGACAGGTTTTCACTGCTCTGCGAGTGAGGAGAGATCTAGGTGAGTACGGACGGCATTAAATTCGTCGACACGACCATCCGCGACGGGCATCAGAGCCTGTGGGCGGAGAACATGACCACCGGCATGATGCTGCCGGTGGCGGAAGCGATGGACCGGGCGGGCTTCGACGCCATCGAGCTGATCTCCAGCTCGCACCTGAAAAAGTGCGTGCGGGAGCTCAAAGAGGACCCATGGGCGCGGGTCAAGTTGATGCGGCAACGAATCACCCACACGCCGCTCCGGTTAAACGCCGGCCGCTTCAGCGCCTTCGACCTTACCCCGCGGTCGATGTACCGGCTCTTCATGGAACGGATGGCCGCCAACGGCATCCGCGAGGCGCGCATTTCCGAAGAGTGGAACGAGCTCGAAGGTTGGACATGGAAAACGCAAGTGTCTCGGGACGTCGGCATCAATCCTGTTCCTAACATTATTTATTCGGTCTCACCGAAACACACCGATGAGTATTTCGCGCAACGGACCCGCGATGCGGCGTCGCTCAAAGTCAACCGGCTCTGTCTCAAAGATCCGGGAGGTCTGCTTACCCCGGAACGGATAAAAACGTTGGTGCCGATGATGTTTCAAAACGCCAACGGCATTGAAATCGAGCTTCACACACATTGCACTACCGGGCTTGGACCCCTTTGTTGTCTGGAGGCGGTCAAGCTTGGCATTAAGATCGTCAACACCGCTCTACCACCCCTCGCCGACGGCTCGTCAGAATCCTTCGCTGTTCAACGTGGCGAAAAACCTCCGTGCCCTCGGTTACAAGACGTTAATCAACGAAGAACTGCTCAAACCGGTTTCCGACCATTTCACGTTTATCGCCAAGCGCGAGGGTTTTCCCATCGGCGCGCCGGTGGAATACGACTACTCCCAGTACCAACACCAGGTACCCGGCGGCATGATCTCCAATCTGCGGCACCAACTACGGAAGGTCGGCTTGGAACAAAGATCGATCAGGCATTGGAAGAGACCATGCAAGTGCGCGCGGAGCTCGGCTATCCGATCATGGTCACGCCACTGTCGCAATTCGTCGGCAGCCAGGCGGCCATCAACGTCATCGTCGGCGAGCGCTACAAAGAAGTCACTGACCAGATCATTCAGTACGCGCTGGGTTATTGGGGCCGCGAAGGCGCCGAATTGATGGAGCCCGGCGTGAAAGCAAAAATCCTCGATCGTCCGCGCGCCAAGGAATGGGCACAACGTCAACCGCCGGAGCCGACGGTGCAGGAACTGCGCAAGAAAATGAATGCGGAAGGCGTATCCGACGAAGAGTTCTTGCTGCGCTGGAACCTCAATGTCGATGAGATCGAGACCATGCGCGCTGCCGGGGCACCCAAGGAGTACCTCACCGCGCGCCAACCCTTGGTCAACCTCATCGACGCGCTGAGCAAACGCAACGATTACCGCCAGATCGTCATACAAAAGGGGGCAACGGTCATCTCGCTGCAAAAAGGCGCGCCACCCAGCTGATTGGCTAGGAATAAGCTCGCCGACGCAAAGCGGATCGGTAGTACGCTCACGGATCACGATCACGGCCTCCCTATGGATCGCTTCTTCTTTTTCGCCGGCTCTTTGTTGGCCTTCTTGGCTGTGGCACTGGGCGCGTTCGCAGCCCACAGCCTCAAAGCTCGCCTCTCCCCGGACATGCTCATTATCTTCGAAACCGGCGTGCGCTATCACATGTATCACGCCCTGGCTTTGCTGGCCGTCGCCTGGGCAGTCTCGCGCTGGCCGGAAAGCAGCGCCGCGCACCGCGGGCTGGGCGTTCATTATCGGCATCGTGGTCTTCTCCGGTAGTCTTTACATCCTGAGCTTCACAGGAATGCGTTGGCTAGGGGCCATCACACCCATCGGCGGCGTGGCCTTTCTTTTGGGCTGGCTACTCCTCGCCTGGGCTGCCTGGCGGTAGCAGACTGCTGAAGGAACAGTTCAAACGTTTCAGCCGTTCAAATCGTTCAACATGTGGCCTCGAGATCTGCGAGAATCGCTAAGTGACGCATCTATAGCTCCATTACTCCATCACTCCACTATGCGAACACTGCGCATTCTGCTCGCGTTGACTCCCCATAGACCTTCACGTACCTTGAATTTGTGATCGTCGGCGTTCCTAAAGAGATCAAAACCGAAGAGAACCGGGTTGCGGTGACTCCCACCGGTGTGGCCGGGTTTGTCTCCCGCGGGCACAGAGTATTGATTGAAAAAGGCGCCGGTCTCGGAAGCGGCCTCACGGATCGGGCCTATGAGGTGGCCGGGGCCACACTCGTCGAATCGGCGCAAGAGGTTTGGAACCAGTCCGACTTGATCATGAAGGTCAAAGAGCCTCAGATATCGGAATTTCCACTGCTGCGCAGGGGGCTCATTCTTTTTACCTACCTGCACCTTGCCGCCAACGAGAGCGTGACGCGGGAGTTGCTCGAGCGAAAAGTCACGGGCATCGCCTACGAAACCATACAGCTCGACGACGACTCATTGCCGCTCTTGACACCGATGAGTGAAATTGCCGGCCGGCTCTCGATTCAAGTGGGCGCCTGGTGCCTCCAGGCGGAAAACGGCGGACGCGGCATCCTCCTCGGCGGCGCTTCCGGCGTTCGTCCCGGCAAAGTGGTCATTCTTGGGGCGGGCATGTCCGGCACCGCCGCCTGCCAGGTGGCAGCCGGCATGGGTTCCTATGTCAGCATTCTGGACATCCATCCAACCAAGCTGCGCTACGTGCACGATATTCTTGGCGGTCACGTAACGACGCTGATGTCGAACCGCGCCAACGTCGAAGAAGAAGTCGTCGATGCCGACCTGGTGATCGGCTCCGTGCTGATTCCAGGCGCCAAAGCACCCAAACTTATTTCCCGTTCTCTGGTTCAACGGATGAAGCCGGGTTCGGCGTTCGTCGGATATTTCGATCGACCAGGGCGGCTGTGCCGAGACTTCCCGTCCCACGACGCATCGCCAGCCCATCTATGTGGAACAGGATGTGGTTCATTACTGCGTGACGAACATGCCGGCCAGCGTGCCCAACACATCGACCTATGCGCTGACAAACTCGACGCTCTCCTACGGGTCTGGAGCTGGCCAATCGCGGCTTCCCGCAGGCGCTGATCAGGAACAAGGCGCTGGCCAAGGGACTTAACACTTATGACGGGAAAATTACCCATGAAGGGGTCGCCACGGCCTTCAACTTGCCGCTGACACCGGTTGAGGAGGTGATTCGCCAATGAGACTGGTCACGCGCGCCGATTTCGACGGGCTCGTCTGCGGCGCGCTCATCACGAAGTTCGAGGAGATCGACTCTTACCTCTTCGTCGAACCCAAATTCATGCAGGACGGATTGGTGGAAGTGCGCACCGGCGATATCATCACCAACCTGCCCTATCATCCCAGCTGCACGCTTTGGTTCGACCATCACATCACCAACACGACGCCGCAGTTCGACCACCCCATCATGCCGGGCAAAGGGGGTTTCGATTGGCACCCAGCGCCGCCCGTGTCGTTTGCGAGTACTACACAGAAACATCTAAGCCAAACGAGCCTGCCGCAGCGGCACGCCTGGCGTTCCTGAATTCCCAACGGATGAAATATCTTCTCGAGGAGACGGACAAAATCGACGCCGGCAAACTGACCCGGGAAGATGTCCTGAACCCTCAAGGCTACGTCTTGATCTCCATGACCACCGACGGGAGAAACGCTGGGGACGAGCCCTACTGGCTCCGCGTCATTGAGCTGCTGCGCGAAGAAACATTGGACAACATGCTCAACGACTCTGAAGTCAAACGCCGCTGCCGGCAGATCCTCGACGAACAAGAACAACTACGCAGGATCCTGCTTCAACATACGACCCTGAAAGGCAATGTGATCTACGCCGATCTGCGGGGCATCGACAATATTCCGGATGGCAACCGCTTCCTTGTTTTCACGCTGTTTCCGGAGGGAAATATTCAGGTCAAGGTCGCCAACGATACCCAAAGGCCGAACACCACGGCGATCTCGGTGGGCTACAATATTTTCAATCCGACATCGAAGGTCAACGTCGGCGAACTGCTGCAAGGATACGGCGGCGGTGGTCACAGGGTTGTCGGCTCCTGCCGGGTCCCCAACGACAAAGCGGAACAAGCGATCAAAGAGATCGTTGCGGCCGTCACGGAAACGGCATGGAGCTGCTAACGAGACGTATTGAGTACTGGAGCAATGCGAGTGTTGGTAAGTCATTGTTCCACTATTCCACCACTCCATTACTCCAATTCCCCGCCATGAAAGTCATCAGCCTCCAAACCGCTCTCGAAGCGCCTACCCACAGCTCAATAACGAGATCCGCTATCGAAGTTGCTTCGAGGAAGAACAATTCACCAGCGGTCTGATCGCCTTCCGTCCGAACAAAAGCTTGGACGCCAAGCAGATCATTCACGCCGACAAAGACGTTGTCTGCCACGTACTCAAAGGTCGCGGCCGGCTGCGCATCAATGGCCGCCGGATTCAGCTGCGCCCCGGAATCATCTGCCACATCCCTAAAGGAACCCACACGACTTTGCAGCAGGGAAAACCGGCGAGTTGGTCTTATTTTATTCGTTGATCAAAACCGGATAGACAAGAGTTTCATCCGCCGTTCCTCGGCTGCGGACTAAAACGACTTGAACTATTTGAGCGACTGGAACGATTGGAACAAGTGTGTTCCGGCGTAGATCACCAGACGCGAACGAGCTTCGCTCTCAGGTAGGCGTCCCACTGAGCCTGTGCGGGCTTGGGTTTCTTATCTCCGGTCTGCATTCCGGTAAAGGCCCAAATGCGGGCGATGTCATCCTGAGGCGGGCGAAGTTTGGCAACCAGTCTCTCGAAATCCGTCGTCGCAAAATTGATGACAAACTCATATTTCTCGCGAGCGGCGGTCTTGAGCAACAATTCGGTGAACTGCTCCTGGTCGGCATCGGAGCCATTGAGCACCAGCCCATAAGATCTCATGGACACATTCCGGGACGTCATGCCGCTCTCCGACACTGCGACGGGTTTCTTGAAGCGCGTTGCGAAATCGAAGAAGTTCCCTGGAACCGGACGCGGCAGTTCCGTGCTCATGTGCGGATAGACGCTCATGGCAAAGAGATCACTTTGTTTCATGAGGTCCGTCACCTCGCGCTCCTGGTCCGTCCCTTTCGCCTCATTTGTGAGTTTCTTATAATGTAATACCTCGGTTGTGAAAAAGACCGGCAAGGTCGGGTGAGACTTCTTCAAGGCCCGATAGCTTTCACGATACAGCTCCTTGAATTGTCGCCACTTGCTAGGCTCACGTGTCAGCAAAACGTTCGATTCCACCCCGATGGCCAGGTAATCCGGTCGCATAGCTTGGACAGCCCGTAGGAGAAAATTTAAGTACGCTTTCTTTACTTTAGGACTATTGAGCGGCTCTTTTGTCCCACGGCTTGGGTAACGGCAGATTGTCTTTTCCCCCAATAGGGAGCGAGCAGGCGCCGGTCCCTGTCAAGCGGCGAGATCGCCAAAAATACTTTCTTTCCCGAGGGGGTCGATAGCTCAAGCTATCCTGAACGTTTTTTGAAAATGGTTTTGCGTCAAGCGCTTCGGGCCACGGAACACCGCCAATGAGCACAATCGAAACGATGTCACCATGCGCATAAGCAAAATTCTGCGCTTCCCGAAGGCCCTCATCCGATAGATCCGCCGGCCATAGAGTGAAGCCCATGTAGAAAGGCCGCGTCGGCGGTCCGGCAATCACCGGAAGAGGTGGCGGCGGAGGCGCGGGTGCCGGCGCCGGGAGCACGACTGGCGCAGGTGGAGCAACGTCGGGCTCAGGACTATCTGAAGTGGTCGATGCGCAGCCAAACAGGGCAGAGTCCCAAGGTAAACATGATTACAGCGAACCCTGGCCCGACGCCCATCTGAATTCGCTTAACCCTATGCAACATTGGGAACTTCATCTATTGACCTTTCTTACAAGTGTAACTTGCTCAGGCTGACAAACGCAATAAAAATTCAATCGGCACAAAGCTCAAATCTTATTTGCGTTCTGCAAATTTCGCTTGACTTTGGCCGAAAACTTCGGAAACTAAGCAGGAATACCAGACTTTTGTCCTTTCACCGAAGACACTGTGTCGCTGCAGACCGTCGGCAAGTCCAGCCGGCTCCCAATAACGAAAAGAAGGTCCCCCGACAAAAGATTGTACGCGATAACAAATGAACGGTATAAGCCACGAGTCCGTATTAGAATCATCCTTTATAGAGGGTGGGCGCCAAACGTAAGAATATCTTGCCGTTAAATTTAAAATTACGCCAGATTCTCATCAGCCTTACAATCATGATTGCCGCTGTTTCGGGCGCGGGCTGTTCCCGGACCGTTTCCCCGGAGATTCGTTATATCCCAGCCGGGGACCTGCTTGATATCGTAAAAGACTTCCAGCGCCTGGCGCGAGAAGACACCTATCGATTCCCCATTCCTAAGGACGTCACCGGCGTTAACATCATGAAAGCCACCCTGGTGCGACTCGACGACTACGAAAAAAACCCTGGCAAATTCACCGATATAATTCAATTCAATAAAGCACTGGCCCTGGAGCGGCTACGGGAATATGAGCAGGCAGCGGCTTTGTATCGCAAGGTAGCCGAAACCGAAGGCCGTTTAGGCAAGGAAGCGGCCAAGAACGCCGAAATTCTCGACTCGTTCCTAGTAATCCTGGATCGACCGCTGGCGAGCGAAGACCCTTTTGAATATATTAAGGGCCTCGATGAAAAGTGATCGCCTGGAATCAGCTCATCACCAAGAACCAGGGGACCGCCTACGAGTTTCTCGCGCGTGTGGAGGAAGAACGAGTCGATCGCGCCAAAGTCGCCTTCGTCGAGGCCAACCGATACCGCCTCAAAGAAGGCAACCAGCTGGTGATTCTGGGCTACACTCAGCTATCGACCAAACACCGGCAAAGCAAAAATATCTATCGTTTTTTGCTCGACTTTGGGGATTTCTATGAGCTACTTGCAAAGAATACGCGTCTCAGTACGATCCGGAGAGCCTGAGCTTCGATATCAAGACCTTCGAGCTGTTCGTCAAGTCGGCCCTCAGGCTTTATAATGAAGGTTGCCCGAGTGGATGGCATCCTGGAAAGATCGAGGGCTCAGGGTAAGATTGAAGCCCTGCGGGGACTGCTCGAAAAGACCACAAGATTGAGCCGATGACGGCAAAATTAATCGTAACCTCTTTATTCTTCGTAATCCTCTACAGCGCACAACTTTGGCCTGAGCCCTGCCACGCCCAGGAGCGCGAGCAGAGTGCTCGACAAAATCCTCAATCCAATGCCGGATTACGATCCCTTTGAGAAGTCGACGGCAGCGCCGCCGCAGTTTTTCCGGACGCGGTGGACAAAAGATCCCGCGAGCTGCTGATCGACGCATTGACCAATCAACAGGAATCGCTCAAGAACCACCTGCAGTTCTTTAAGGATCAAGACAGCCAGCTACGGAAGGAATACAGCACCTCCACCGGGTTGACAGAACGTGCGCTGGATCTGGTGAACAATACGATTCAAGACCGGCAGCGCTATCTCGCCGCGCAGGAAGAGGCTCTGAAAAATGCCTCAGCGCCGGAACGAAAGAAATATCTCCAATCGATCATCGACAACGATGACTTGAACCAGGCCGATGATTTGATGCGGCAAAGCGCGACGAATCAATGGGGCGGTGTCCTTAATCGTATGTTGAGCTCGGTGGATCTGGCCGGGGTTGCGTCGGGCAATTACATCGGCGCGGCGGCGGAAACCGTCATTAGCCAAGTCTATGCCCTCACCGATCCGGACATGGCCATCGAGGAGCGGCGCGCTCTGTCGCGTCACCTCGATCATCTCAAGCGTTTTCCGAATGATCCGCGGAACGCCGAGATCCTCCGGCAAGTGGAAGGGATCGAGGGAAAGAAGAAGAGCGTTTTGGTCAAGAAGCAACTCGCCAGAGGCGACGAAGCTCTTGGCAAGGGCGAGGTGGAGAGGGCCATGTTCTATTACGAAATGGCATCTTTCATCGATCCCGAATCGACGACCGCCGAGAAGGCTCTACAAAAAGCCACTAAGCTCTACCAGGAACAACAAGAGGCAAGAAATAAAGGGCTTGCTTCCGGCTCGCAGGGGCTTTCTCCAGTGACCAGGAGCAGGATCTGGCAGGACTGCTGGGCGCCCTCAGCCTGCGTGATCCGCTCTCATTGAGCGGTATTCCATCGATGTAGAAAAAACATCATGGCAAACCGCTCGGGGATGCAGCACTGGACACTGAAGCCGTCGCTTTGGAAATACGGGGACAGCACGAAGCGGCCAAAAGAATTATCGACCAGCTCGCCCGGTCGTCGAAGAATTCCGACTTGCAAAAGCGCGCAGCCGCGTTATTGGGCAGTCCCGAATACAATCTGCTCGGCACCTTCCAAGACGCCCGCAATGACCGCAACGTGGAATCTGTTAAATATGTTTTGTTGGGCGAGGATCTGCTGAAGAAAAGCCTGATCTATAGCGCGGGCGCCATGGCGGCGGCGGGTCCCGGCGCAGCGGTGACCCTTGGGATCGTCAACGCCATGCTGTTAGGCAACAACCTGGTCAATGTTATTTCCAACAATCCGGTTTCCGCCCAACCGGTGATCGACGCGGGTGTCGCTTATATCCGCAACCATCCGACGTCGGAAAACGCTTCTGAAGTGTATACCAGTGCTCGCCGATACTTACGCGGAGCGGGGATGTTCGACAAAGCCGTCCATTTTCACCAGCTGGCCGGTGCGCCAGTTGAGAAAATTGCGGCGCTGAAGGAAAAGGCGGCCGGCGCCATGCTCAATGCCGCCACTAAAGCCAAAGGCCGGGGCGCCCAAGAGTACTACTTGACGACCATTATCGATGAGTATCCGGAAAGTCCTGCCGCAGCGGAAGCGACCAAAAAACTCGCGGCGCTGGTCAAGAACGACAATCAAGGGTTGCGCATGAGTAAACAATTTCTCGTGGAGAACCCCGAACTGTACGGACCCAACGGACTCGGGCTTAAACCCTCGCTCTTTGACGGCAATCGCAACAATATGGAGTTGGCGGACCGCGGCGTCAATCTCCTCAATGACAACGAGATCCTCATTCACTACCAAACACCGTGGGGGTACGAAGCCAGAGTTATCCGTTGTCGAAGCCAGCGACGGAACGTTTTTTACAACCCTGCGCCAAAAAACCACGAAGTCGCGATGGCCGATATCGATCAGCGAGCGAAGGGAACCGTCGGCGGCATCAAGAACATGCCGACGCCGATCCTGGAGGGTGTGCGTGGCAAAGGCGCCGAGAAGCCGGATGACAATCAAGACTCCACTTTTGCATTCATTCGTCAGGCCGACGGCACGGTACCCGCCTTTCCGCGCGTTTTAGATCACGAGTTGTTGAGCGAGAACGAGCTCAACCCGCAAAGCAAATATTTACTGCCGCCGATTCAGGGAAGCATCTCCGCCAGCCGGTTCAGCATGACCGGCGCATTGCCGACGGGTTTATGGGGCAATCAAGTCGCCATCGGTAACGATCCGAAAAGTCCCTATGCCGGGGTTCAACTGCCGATTCCTCTGCTCCAAGGTTTTATTCCTGTTGATTTCATGGTCCAGGGAAGGCCCGGCGGTTTCTCGGTTTATCCCAAGATTCACACCCGCGCCGATAAGGGCGCCGATCCGGAATTGTACAAATAGTCCGGGGCTCATCTTGCAAACGCTCATCTCTGTTCTGTCCCGAACCCGCCGCCGCTGGGAGTTTCCACGCCGCAACTGGAGTTCATCGGGCGCCATTCATACTGGCGGACTCCTCATCTGGGAGATTTGACCCGACTCTTTCTCGAAGACGAGCTCTTGATTCGGATCGTTTTCGTCGCCCATGATTTCTGAAGCCATCCTCCTATCGAATAGAGTCATTGTCTTCAGTCACCGGCCGGGAACGGTCCGTTCTGAATTTAAAGTTCCTCTCCCTCGTCCAAGGAGTATGGAAGTCAAGGCCGACCCGCGTTTTCTTGAATTGGAAAACGTGGTGTGGAAACAGATTGAGAAGAAGTAAACGCCTCCGGCGGTTTCACGCAGAATGTGATTTACCCATTGGAAAGGATAGGTATGCAGCTCTATGCAGACAAAACGGATATCTTTCTTGCTCGCGGCGCTGCTGTTCGCCGGTATTTTTCGCGCCGGCCTGGGCAGCTGAGGCCGGGCTTGCCGAAAATGCGCGTTCACGCAAAGCGGCAACGCCTCGTCTGAGCTGGCCGCTCTACGTCGCCGAGCAGAAAGAAACTCTTCGAAAGAAGAACGGCTTGCAGGTCGAGGCCATCATCATTCGCGGCGCAACCAACACGACCCGCGCGGTTCTCAGCGAAACGGTGCCCATTGGCCGCATCAATCCCGACTACGTCATCGGCGCCATCGAAAGGGCGCCAAGGTCAAGATCGTCAGCGGCAACATGGAAAAATTCCCTACGACATTTACGCGCGGCAGGAGATCAAGACCGGTGCCGACCTCAAAGGCAAGACCATCGGTGTCAGCACGCTCACCGGCGGCACCACGTTGATGGTCCATGAAGTTTTGGAAAAGGCCTACAAGCTCGAAGGACGAACGATTACAAGCTCCTGGTCGTCGGCACTTCGCCGGAGCGCTACGCGGCTCTGAAGGGAGGCTCGGTTCACTGCCACATTCATGGGACCGCCTCTTTACCTTTCGCGCCGCTAAGGACGGATTTCGGAAGATGGCAAATTTCCATGAGTATTTGGGTCCGATCTTGTTTACCGGCGGATTTCGCCCACACGAATTATCTGAAATCGAACCGCGCGGAAGTCGTGCGATACCTGAAAACTATGATCGAAGCCACCCGGTGGCTCTATGATCCAAAAACAAAGAGGAAGCCCTGGCGATACACTTGAAGGTGCTCAAGAGCACCCGAGATTCCGCCGAGGAGGACTACAAATACTTGGTGCAGGAGTTCCAACCTTCCCTAAGGACGGCACGGTGAGCAGGGCGTCCTTCGACAAAACCATGGAGTTGAGGGTGAAAGACGGGATGTATCAGGGCAAAGAAGGTTCCTGCGATGACGTGACTATGTGGATAGTTCGTTCAATGAAGAAGCACTGAAGCTGGCAGGAAACAAATAATACATAGAAGCGAAAGCAGGAATGACTAGAAGGGACGAACCAACAGCATGAAACTAATCGCAAAGCTTAGCATCATCGGCGCGCTTGTGGCGGCCTTTACCGCGGACCACCCTTAGCGCCCAAACCCTCAAGAAAATCAGAATCGGCTATCCATCGCTCAGTTTTCGGCAAAGTAATGTTTGGGTGGCCAAAGAGACGGGGATCTTCAATAAGTACGGCCTCGAGGTAGAGCCCATATTTTTGCGGGGTGGACAGATGGCGACCCTGGCCCTGGTCGCCGGCGATCCACCGATCGTAAACATCGGCACGGTAGTCCAGGCAAACCTGGTGGGGTCCAACCTCGTGCTCGTGGCCGCGGTGGAGAACCAATATGACCAGATCGTCTTCGCTCGCCCAGGCATAACCAAACTGGAACAGCTCAAGGGAAAAAACTTTGGCATCAGTGGTTTCGGTTCTGCAACTCACTATGCAGCGACCATCCTAGTGAAACACCTAAATTTCGACCCCAAGGATTTAGTGCTGGTTCCAGGAGGTCCCGATGCAGAGCGCCTTGGGGCATTATCTGCAGGGAAAATCGATGCCACCTTCTTCAGTTCCTCCGGAGCTCCCGTAGCCAGGAAGGCAGGTTTTAATGAACTCCTCCAGATTGCGGATTTAGGGGTGGAGGTTCAGGGAAACGGTTTTGCCACGTCGCGCGATTACATCAAGAGCAATCGGGACACCGTCAAATCGGCGCTGAAGGGATTCGTTGAGGCGATCTATTTCATTTACGCCAACAAGAAGGAAGCTCAGAAGGTCTTCTCGAAGTACATGCGGACTAACGATTCCACGGTGCTCGAAGATTCCTACCAGGGCTATATCAAGATGATTCCGAAGAAGCCCTATCCTACCCTCAAGGGAATTCAGTTTATGCTGGATATGCTCGCAGAGAAGATGCCTCAGGCGAAAAATGCCAAACCGGAGCAATTCGTCGATCTGAGCTTACTCCAAGAACTGGAGAAAGAAGGCTTCTTTAACGAAATGGCGAAGCGCTACCCGACGAAGTAGATAAAACTGAGTGGGCTGGAGTATCGAGGTGTTAGAGTCGGAAACCGGCGTTACTGCAATACTCCAACCGTCCATTACAGCAGAGGCAGCATGAAGAAAGTCGTTATCGGGTTTTCATCGGCGTCCTGTGTTCATCGGCGGTATCGACAATCGTCCATGCGCAGGGGCTCAAGAAGATCAAGATCGGCTATCCTTCGCTGAGTTTTCGCCAAAGCAACGTTTGGGTCGCCAAAGAGCAAGGGCTGTTCAATAAATACGGCTTGGAAGTCGAGCCCATTCTTTTCCGCGGCGGGCAAGTGGCGACTCAAGCTTTGGTCAGCGGCGATCCGCCGATCGTCAATATCGGCACGGTGGTTCAGGCGACGATCCAGGGACACAACGTCGTGCTCGTCGCCGCCGTGGAAACCAGGTATGACCTCATCGTCTTTACTCGTCCCGGTATCACTCAACTGGAACAGCTCAAAGGTAAACGCTTGGGCATCACCGGTTTCAACTCGGCCACGCACTACGCGTCGATCATATTGGCCAGGCATCTCAACGCAGAGTTGAAGGATTTTGCTCTTATTCCCGCCGGACTCGATACCGAGCGCATCGCGTCGGTAAATTCCGGGGTTCTGGATGCCACCTTCATCGCGACCTCCGGGGCACCGTTGGCACGCAAAGCGGGGCTGAATGAGTTGGTTCAAATCGGCGAGCTCGGCGTCGAAGTCCAGGGCAATGGTTTTGCAACGTCACGCGCGTATATCACCAGCAACCGCGACACCGTGAAGTCCGCGCTCAAAGGATTCGTCGAGGCGATTTATTTCATCTACGCAAATAAGAAGGAAGCACAACGCGTCTTCGCCAAGTACATGCGCACTCAGCGATTCGGTCGTGCTCGAAGATTCCTATAACGGCTACATCAAGTCGATTCCCAAGAGGCCCTACCCGACTTTGAAAGGCATTCAGTTCATGCTCGACGTGCTCGCGCCGACCTTGCCACAGGCCAAGAACTTCAAACCGGAGCAATTCGTCGATCTGAGTTTTTGCAGGAACTCGAAAAGGAAGGCTTCTTTAGCGAGATGGCGAAACGCTATCCGAGCAAATAAAAGGACTGGAGTAATGGAATATTGGAGTGATGGAATGTTGTATCTACTGGAATGATGGAGTATTGAAGTGTTTGGGATAACTCCATTACTCCATTATTCCATTAACCCATTTCAAACAGGAGGAAGCCATGGCAAGAAAAACTATTCAGCCAAAGTCGTCGAACGATCCGCGGCCGAGATATTCTCAAGGCATTCTCACCGAAGGCGGCAAAGTGCTTTTTATCGCGGGGCAAACCGCTTCGGATAAGGATGGCAACGTCGTCGGCAAGGGAGATATCAAAGCTCAGACGCGTCAGGTATTCGAAAACATCAAAGCGGTTCTGGAAGCCGCCGGCGGTTCTTTGATAACGTGGTGATGACAACAACTTACATCACCGACAGAAAGTATCGCGAAGGTTACAACGAAGTGCGCCGCGATATCTATAAGCAGGACCCGCCCACCAGCACGCTTGTGATCGTCAGCGGCCTGGCTAATCCCGATTACCTGATCGAGATTGCCGGCATCGCCGTTCTGTAGTCGTGAAAGTCACGGTTCTCGACGATTACCAGCACGCATTCGAGGGCACGCGAAGCCATTCAACGGCTCCGGCAAAAGTTAGATGTTGAAATTTTGACCGAAAAACTTCCTACGGAAGAGGCGCTGATCCACGCCCTCAAAGGCGTGAAAGCGATTATTGCCATCCGCGAGCGCACCAAGTTCCCGGCTGCCTTGCTCCAAGCGCTCACCGATCTCGAAATCATCTCCCAGACGGGAAATCATGCCTACCACGTAGATATAGCAGCCGCCACCAAGGCCGGAATCGTCGTCGCCATGGCTCCGGGCAGCAACAGCACTGCGGAGCTGGCCTTCGGTCTCATGCTCGCGGTGATGCGACGCATCCCGCAGAGCGACCAGGCCATGCGGCGGGGCGATTGGCCTTTGGTTCTAGGTTACGTCCTTCGAGGCAAGACTCTCGGAATTTTGGGGCTTGGGAAGATCGGCACTGAGGTGGCCCAGATCGGCCGGGCCTTCGGCATGAAAATCATCGCTTGGGGTCCGACTTTGACTCCGGAGCGCGCCAGCCAATCGCACGCGACCTACATGCCTCTGGATGACGTACTGAAAGAGGCCGATGTGGTTTCCGTGCATCTAGCGCTTTCCGATCAGAGTAGGAACTTGCTCAACGGAGTTCGACTGGGGCTCATGAAAAAATCGGCCTACCTGATCAATACGGCACGGGGCGCCATCGTTGACGAACGAGCCCTGGTAAAAGTCCTCCAAGAACGACGCCATCGCCGGCGCGGCGTTGGATGTCTTCGTCGAGGAGCCCTTGGCGGGCAGTCATCCGCTGCTGCGACTCGACAACGTCGTCCTCACGCCGCACCTGGGCTGGCCGACGGATTCCGGTTTCGCGGGCTTTGCGGAGAATGCCGTGACGAACATCCTCGATTACATGGACGGCAAACTGACCCGCGTCGTCAATCCCGAAGCGTTACAAAACCGCGCCAGGCGCAGCGCGATGCTGACTGCACCGCATGAATAACCATCCACCAATCGGACTTAGTAGCCACGACGATTACGGAGATACCCATCACTTAAGTTAGTCGCAAAGTCTTAGCGGCTATTCTGCCGGCAGCCCGTGAAATATATCCAAAACGGGGATTTGCTGCGCCTAAGAACGCCAGAGTCCGAAGTTGTCATTTCGACCGAAGGGAGAAATCTGTCTCGGTTCCCTCGGATTCCCTCGCGAGTGACGGGCCTTTCGCGCCTGTACGCTGATATTCCGAGTCAGGATGGCTTCATCTTTGTGTGGTAAAAAACCCGGTTATCCTGATCGATGAATTCGACCAAAGCCTGGACGGGCTCCACCTTTGGATCCACGGTGATTTTCGACAAAAATTGAAATTCTCGGCCATGAAAATTCAAAGCGGTTCGCGGTTCCACTCGTGATCCGATTCAAAGGTGCAGCTAACGGTCCCGATGTAATATCTCTCAAGCCGCCGCTCTTGGGATCCGCGTGATCGCTGCGCAGTGCAGATCGGCGCTGAGGAAAATCACCCCGGTTATTTTCTTCTGTCTAATGTAGCCAAGGATATCCGCCCGCTCCCTGGGATAACCATCCCACCGGTCGCTGCCGCCACCCGCCATCGGCACCGAGGTCGCGATGAATTTAAAAATCGCCTCCGATCGCGAGATTCCTTCGAGCAACCATTCCTTTTGTGCCTTGCCGAGCATCGTTCCGTGTTTTCGGTCGCGATACTGCCGCGTGTCCAGTATGAAAAGCTCGAGCGCCTTGCCCCATCGGAAAGACCGATAGATCCGTTCGGGTTCTTCGAGACTTCGCCGTATCGGCCAATAGTCCAGGAACGCTTTCCTGCCTATGGGCGCCAAAGGGTTTCCCGGCAAGTAGTCGTCGGCCACTTCGTGATCGTCCCAAGTGACATACGTACTGATCTCATCGAAACAAAATTGGGTGGCAGCATCGTTGCGGTTGGCGCGATATTTCGCCCAGAACTCGGTCAGGTGGCGCGCTGTGCCGCCGCGGTCCGCATAGATGGTATCTCCCAGATGCAAGAAAAATCCGGCCGCCGCGCGCGAATCGCGCTCATCACCGTAAAGGGTTGGTAGCTTTCTCGCGTATCCCCGCCGCAGCAAAAGACACCGTCGCCGCATCGTTCGGTCCCGGCGCAGTGACAAAGCGGGCAATGTGTCCGGGTTGCTTACCGTTCACGGCGGCGCGGTAGTAATAGGTTGTCGCCGGCTGAAGATTTTCGAGTCTAATGAGTACAGTACAGTCGGCCTCTCGGTCCACGGGGAAAGGACCGATGGAGGCAAAGTCACCAAGGCTCGCCTCCTTGCTGTAGTGCAGAAACACCTGGCTATCCGCTTCGGCGCGCAGCCAGACCATGGCTCCATCCGGCGTCACATCTCCGGCCACGTAACACAAGGACAGGCCCGTGCTGGTATCCGTTCGGGTTAGAACCGGAGCACAGCCAGATTGCCCGATCAACGCGGGCATTGCGATGCCGGCGCTCCCCAAGAGTCGCAGGAATTCTCTTCGAGTCATGGCGGGTTAGACCTGGAGTTTTCCCCAAATAATCTCGCAGAGCCAGCCGGCCAAGAATGGAAAGAAAAAGCTAACCGCAAATCGAACCGCCACGACTTTGGGCCCCAAAAACGGGATCTCCCACATGATGATGCGCTGCATTCCGAAAAGAGACCAGGCGGTAAGATAAGAAACCAAGGGACCGACTCCAACCCCAACCTTAAAGAGCGAGGCGATAATCGGAAAGTGAGTCATGGGGCCGCCGGGAGTCAGGCTGCCGAGAGTCATGCCGATCAGTATGCCTCTCACGCCTGATCCCTGCCCCATCCATTTAACGATCAATTCTTGAGGAACAACTGCCTGAATCAGACCTGCGAGGGTAAAAGCGGCCACCATGCGCGGCGTAATCTCAAGGATGAGAGCGCCGGTAGCGCTCAACCCATTGCTGGCGGCCGCGGGCGACTTCCAGTAGACGAGAATGAGGGTAGCCACTGCCGCGACCATCATGACCGCAGTTGAGGTGTCCATGGATCTCCTTAAAATGACACGGAAATTTTCTCGACGTGACATCGGTGCGTTTCGCGCGGGATGCGAAGATGACCCTAACTGTAAACAGAGACTACTGAATTTTCAAGGCGGGTACTTGCCCCTAGAACGGTTTGAATGTTTGAACTCTTTCCGTCTCGAAGGCGAGCGGCGCAACGAGACCGGGGTGGCTTTCTCGGCAATCTGACAGCTATGGCTTGACGATGAACGAAGGCTCTTCTTCCGCCTTACTTTTCTGCTGCGACAGATAGACTGCAAAACTCTTCTGCACGAGACCGGTGAGAAAAGAAATATCCAACGGCCCGGGATCTCCTTCCTTGATTTGCTGCGCTACCGCCAGCGCGAGCTTCGCCCTGTCGGTTCGACCAGCGTCGACGAAATAGAAAGCCATATCTTCCATTCGCCGTTGCATGATCTTTCCCGTGTCCCCCGTGCAGAGCGTCTTTACCACGTCGCGCACGATACCGGCGATGCGTTCTTCTTTTGCATCGGGTTGAGCACTAGACGGCTGGTCTGTGCTTCCTCTAGTTGACCGAGAAAGGGCTCTGCCCAGTCCGCATCTAAAATCCAAAAGCGAAGTTCGGGCTCGTCCAGTAGTCGCCGCGACAGTTCTCGCCAAGCTCCTTCCCGAACCTCTGCAGGATCAAGCCTTTGATAAACGGGATGCTCTTGGGCCTTCGGTTTCGCCGTGCTGACCATGGATCGCAGTTGATGAAAATTTTCCAGCCCGCTTCGACCCGTCGACTTGGCCTTTTCAAAGCCCTCGTAAAGCATCATGTCCGCATATTCCCACGGAACGGAGACCATAGTGATGCCATGTTGCCTTTTGATCTCCTGCGCCATGTTGCGCAGTTCCTTGCGGCGAATTTGCGTGCCGCCGATACGCTGGAGCCCTTCGCGATCGTTAACCATCCCCTGAATCGTCTGCAGTCCATGGCCTGCCTGCGGCTTGACGATCCACACAAGACGACCACCGGCTCCATCCACCGGCGACATGTAGGCTTCGATCTCCGGCGATCGGCTCAAGAGCGAAGCTGGTGATTTTTCACCTTGCCTGTCTTCCGGAATCGTCAACCCCTTCTGTGATAGTTTAAACAAGGAACGACGGATCTCTTTATTGAGATCTTTGTCCTGCGCTCCCCTTTCCATCCGCAGCAAAGCCGCGGCGGCTGCAGAGTCGACGATTTTTCCGAGGGAGAAGACGATCGCCAGATCCGTTTCTCGTCCCTTTCCCAATTGTTCTTCGAGACGAGCCACAAGTGCAGGAGAACCATCGTCGAGCTTCAAACCTGATTGGCTCAGCTGCTCGATGCCTCGCCGGATCTCTTCTTCGTGGAATTTCTTTTTGCCAAAAAAATTTCCTGAATCATTTAGTGAGTGGCTTCAGGCTTTGATGTAAAGCAGGGTTCGGAGACTGCAAGCGGGACGTGAGGACACAGATTAATCAAGTTCTTGCTCAAAGCATGTCTCTGAACTTGCGAACCCGTATTGCAATGCCTGAGGTTTCGCAGCTTGCGCAAATCTTCCGACGACGTTCAGGATTCGACGAAGCACTTCCTCACCGAGCGAAGATCACGAAGAATTTGGATAGAATTCTTAGTTCTAAACTGCATGTTCTTCGCGTTCTTCGTGGTCGATATCTATGGCTCAGTGCCGAACTCTCCTTGGCCCGATTCGCTATCCTCGATCCTCCATCCTCGATCCTCGGTGGTTGCGGCGTAGCCGCGCTGTATTTCTGTGGTGAATACTTCAACATGCTTCGATCGAACGTCTATGCTTTGGTTAGATCGGTCAATTTACCCGGGCGTCCGGCGAACGCGAAGTTCGGCCACTCCTCTACCTGCGCGTCGTGATAATTTTCTCGATACCACTTGGCGACTTCTCCGGCCGGGGCGAACCAGACTTTGCTGTGGCTCTTGGCGTAACGGATGAACTCACGGAGCAAGTGAGCGCGGAAAGGCCTGCCGCCGACAAAGGGATGGTTACCCCAAACCATGAACTTAGGATCCGTCTCGCCCTCTTCATAGAGACAATCGAAACAGTCTTTCCACATCTGCAGCAGGTCCCGCGGCGTTCTCCCGGCCCGCTGATAGCTCGAATAATCATTAAGATCCTGAAAATAGGACAATACGGTGATTTCTTTTCCTTTGACCTTCAGCGTGTAGGGTGTCTCCTGGTGCTGGGGATCCATCCAGTAGGTATAACCACATTCCACGATAACTTCCGGCGTATTCACGCTCGGCGCGATTCCCGTCGAGAGATAACCTACCGGCGCTTTGCCGACAACCTTTTTGACGGCATCGACAGTCCTCTGAAGGTCCTTCTTTTCCTTGTCGCGCTTTTTCATGTAGCTATAGTCGTGAATCCAGGTCTCCGTGCCGACTTCGTGCCCATACTCAGCCGCCTCTTTGAAGATTTCCGGATAATTTTCGACGGTGATGCCGGTGGGGAAAAATGACGTTTTGATTTGTTCTTTCTCAAAAATATCCAGAAAGCGATAGATACCCACCCGCTCGCCGAATTCGCGGTCAGTGATGACTCCCAGATCTTTTTTCGTCAACGCGTTCTTGGGAAACCCACGCCGATTTTGCTGCTGCCGCGAATTTGCCCCGCCGAGATCCTCTGGCCAGGTCTCGAAGGCAACGCACGGCGTGATGGCGATGCGCGCTCCATCGGGCCATTTAATCGGTTTTCTCTTGGGTCTCACTTTCATACTGCTTGCCTCCTTGCGATGAAGTTTGATTAGTCATGCCACAGTTCTATCGAGTTTCCAACAGCATCAAAATCTCGTCAATCCTGTAACGCCATCGCCCTTGACTTGACTTGCGCAAGGATGCCGGTTAATTGAAAAGTACGCAAAGAGCAGATTCAAGTTTAGGAGGCTTAAGCCATGGCAGAAGGAAAAATGATTGAATATCGATTGGATAACGGCGTCGCCGTACTGGAAATCAACCGGCCGCCGGTGAACAGTTACACGACGGAACTGCTAAAGGAACTGGACGCGGCGGTTCTCGACGCCCGCTTTGACGACAACGTTCATGCCATCGTCATCACGGGTAAAGTCGAAAAGTTTTTCTCCGCCGGCGCCGATATCAACATGTTGTCCAGCAAATCTCTCTCCTTCAAGAACAACTTCGCTCTCCACGGCCACGAAGTGCTCATGCGCCTTGAGAACACCCCAAGATTGTCATCGCGGCCATCAATGGCCACGCGGTCGGCGGCGGGCTGGAAATCGCCATGGCCTGCGATATCCGCATTGCCAAGAAAGAAGGCGGCAAAGTCGGGCTGGCTGAGATCAACCTCGGCGTGATGCCGGGCATGGGCGGCACGCAGAGATTGCCGCGCCTGGTAGGCAAAGCCCGCGCTATGGAACTGTGCGCGACGGGCAAGACCATCGCTTTCGAAGAGGCACTGGAGATGGGCCTCGTCCATTACATTTATGAAAAGGAAAATTTTATGGAGCAGGTGATGGACTACGCCCGGCAATTCATCGTACCGAACAAGAGTAGTATGGCCGTCGGCAAGGTCAAGCGTGCAATCCAAACCGGTCTGGAATTGTCTTTGCCCGAAGGCCTTGCTTTCGAGAGAGCTTCTGGCGCAAACCTTCGCCAGCGAAGATGGTCAGGAAGGCGTGAAGGCCTACCTCGAGAAGAGAACCGCGCAATTTAAAGGCAAGTAGTAAGATTGGAATAGTGGAACGATGGAATAATGGAGTGATGTGTTCCATTATTCCAGTATTCCATTATTCCAACCGTTTGAACGGCTTGAACGATTGGAACGTTTGGAACTATTGAAATCAATGGAGGTTAGCTAATGGCAAAGATGTTAATTGGCGGAGAGCTGGTTGACTCCGTCAGCAAAGACACCTACGAAGTCCGCAATCCGGCGACGGGCGCAGTGGTGGACACGGCTCCGAAGGGCAACGAGAAAGACGTTCTGCAAGCGATTCAGGCGGCAGAGACCGCTTTCAAAGAATGGTCGGATGTCACCGCCGAAGATCGCGGCAACGCGCTCATGAGCGCCTGCGAGCTGATCAAAAAGAACAGCGGCGAGATCGCCCAACTACTGACCCAAGAGCAAGGCAAGACTCTGTTTCGAAGCCGGTTTGGAAATTCACCACCTGGTTCACGGTCTGGAATTTTATGCCGGGCTCGCCTCGAAAGTCCGCGGCGCTCACGTGCCGCTACCACAAAAAGGTGCCTACGGCATGGTCGTGCGGCAGCCCATCGGCATCTGCGGCGGGATCGTGCCCTGGAATTTTCCCTGACCCTGATGGGCACCAAGCTGGGGCCAGCATTGGCCGCCGGCAACACGATCATCATCAAGCCGGCCAGCACCACTCCCCTCGCAACCGTCCGCGCCATCGAATTGATCCAGCAGGCGACGTTTGGTGAAGGCAAAGCCCAAAAGCAAATGACCAAGGGCGCGGTCAACGTGGTCACCGGCCCAGGCAGCACCGTGGGCGAAGAGATCCTGCGCAATCCGCGGATTCGCCGCATCGCCTTCACCGGCTCGACTCCCGTCGGGCGTCACGTCATGGAAGTCGCGGGCCGTGAGATCAAACGCGTTACTCTAGAGCTTGGCGGCAGCGATCCGATGATCGTCATGGAAGACGCCAATCTGGATATGGCCGTGAAGATGGCCGACATCGGCCGCTTCTTTAACTGCGGTCAAATGTGTCTTGGCGTCAAACGCCTGTTCCTCCATGAATCCGTCGCCGAGAAGTTCGTCGGCGGCCTGGTGGAAATTCTCAAGAAGAAAACCGTTGGCAACGGCATGAGCAAAGAGACCCGCATGGGCCCGATCCATATCGAGTCCCAACGGCAAGAAGTCGAAGAGCAGGTTGAGGATGCCAAATCCCGCGGCGCCAAGACGATTTTCGGCGGCGAGCGGGCCAAGGGCGGCGACCTCGACAAGGGCTATTTCTATCTGCCGACGTTGCTCAGCGACGTTCCCGATGATGCCCAGTGTCACCAAGGAAGAGGTTTTTGGTCCGGCGCTGCCTGTCTACACGTTCAAGACTATCGATGAGGCCATCGAAAAATCCAATGCTTCAGAATTTGGCCTCGGCTCTTCAATCTGGACGCGCAATTTAGTCTACGCCAACAAAGCGATCGACAAGCTCCAGGCTGGCAATGTTTGGGTGAACTCACTTCACTATGGCTACGATGAGCTGCCCTTCGGCGGCGTGAAGTCCAGCGGCGTCGGCCGCGAGCACGGCCCCGAAGCCCTTGATTATTATCTCGAACCCAAGGGCGTCGTGATCGTTAACGTTTAGGCTGGATCCGTCGAATACTGAACCGAAAATTCCCTCTCCGCTCGCTGGGAGAGGGTTAGGCGTGAGGGGGCTGCTACCAAGCTTAGTCACCCGCACACCATTCCCATTGCCGTCTCAGGGATCCCCACTCGCGTCCTACTGCGTCCGCACCGCCACACTGGTGGTGAACCGCGGGTTACACTGTCGGCGTCCTTGAAACCGAACAAAGATCCGGTTGAGCGCAGGATCAAACGGCACGTTGCCGTTGCCCTGCACAAAGATCCCAAAGGTCGGTGTGGCATTGGCGTTGATTGTCGTCATCACGGTACTGGCAGGAGACGCTAGGCAATCTCCGGTCCCGGGATTGGTCTGACAGATAAAGACATTTACCGGGATATTCGCTCCTCCGCTGTCCGGCCGTTGCGATGATGTTTCCGCTTGCTCCTACGTTCACCGTGGCCACGCGCGAACGGCTCCGGTTCCGTTCGATCCCCGGAATGTTCGAAATACCGTCATTGCTCATCGTCACCGCCAGCGCCACGATGTCCGGCACGGGCGTATTTGAAGCCGGAGAAAGGCAAGGTGTTTAGCCCCGGGATAACAGAGGCCGGATTCAGTGTTCGTGCAGTCAAAATCCAATTGCACATCGGTGGGCGCTATCGTCGCGCTCGGCGTCAGTGCGAACACGTAGGTTTGAGCAGCGCCCGCCGCTATATTCACCGGCGTGTTCGGAAACCCGGTAACCTGATTGGTAGCCGGGTTCGTAGTCTGGAAACTAAATGTCGCCGGCATACTCGTCACCAGCGAGAGGCCACATGCGGTTGCCGTTGCCGAGCCCCCGTTGATGATCGTCGCAAAGGCGGTGGCGGTGGTTCCTACCTGAACTGAACGGTTGCCAGGCAAAACAGCCGCTGCCAGAGGCGAGGGCAATCGCGAGATAACGAAAATCTTCCCAGAGAAAAAGAGAGCACGTAGAGCAGTCCATCCGGACCAATCTTGAGATCGCGTGATCCCGGCAAATCCGGTCCCCCAGATGAGTTCCTGCAGCTCTGCGTTGTTGTCGGCCACCAGATCGCCAAGGTTAGGATTGATGAAAACAAAGCCGTCTCTAGTGGGATTGAGTCTAAACCGGTAGAGGTTGCCATTATTGATATCTCCGACAACGACACTGTCTTGATAATCAGCACCTAAGGTTGCGGCGTTCGTGAATACGATCGCGGTTGGGGCGACTGTGCTGAACCATGAAAACTTCGGGTCAGCATAGTGCGAACCCGAGAATATCACCAAATCAGTGGTTCCTTGGGCGTCACGAATGCTCGGACCCATAATCCGCGTCCAACCGCTGTTGAACCCCGGCTCGACCAGATTGACCTCGTCGTAGTTGGCGGGACCATTCTCCGTATCCCAAAGTTTGCCCGTGGCGGAATCGAATGCCAGGCCAAAACTGTTTCGAATCCCATACGCAAAATACTTGGCAAGATTGCCAGCCCTGGCTAAAGAACGGATTATCGCTTGGGACACTGCCATCATCATTGATGCGGAAAATCACTCCTGTGTCATCCGGAGCCGCGGCGCCGGAGAAGTTTTGCAGCTGTCCGTTGCGGTTCAACTCCCCGATGACGACATAGAGTTTGCCATCAGGACCGAAGGTCATCGTTCCCCCGTTATGGTTGGGTCCAGGCGTAACCGGTAAATTCAAAATGAGTTGGCGGGCCAACCAATGCGCTGCCGTTCCAGGTATAACGGTAGACTCGATTCCCCAACGGCGCAGGAGAGCCCGGAGGTATCGCTCCCGTTACTGCTTTCCGTATAGTAGAGATAGACAAAAGGTGAATTGGGAAAGTTCGGATGGATGGCAATTCCTAGCAGGCCGCGCTCGGATGAACTATCGACCGCGACATCCAGCACCTGACCCGGCTGGAGCACCCCGTTGATGACTCGTCGAACTCGCCCGTCAGCCTTTTGCAGCACCAGGATGTCGCCCTTTCCGATAAAGGCCATCGCCGTGGGTTGGCTCAATCCCGACACTACTTCCCTTAGCTGAAGCGCGGGATCGTTTAGTACTTGAGCGCCGGCGAAAGACGAATTGATTAGCAACCAGAAGAAACTAATCTTTAGAATCATGTATTGTCGTCGCATTCACACCTCGGTTTGCTACAAACTTTTTGCACAGTCGGTTTTGGGTCTTTTGCCGTGGAAATACGGGAGCCTTCGGCAGCCGTAATGCTGTCGCCAACAGACCGACCCCTATTGTAACTGATCCGAAGTAAATCGAGTAGTAACTTGTGGGTCTATGAGGATGTCAACAGATCCATCCGGTCGAAAACGTCTGTTGACAAGCGACGCCGCCTTCCATTACGGTAGCCTCATCTTGCTTGAAGGGAGCCTGATATGTTCGCACAAATAAAGCACATGGCAATTGTCAGCAGCAACGTGAACCATGAAGGCGATTTCTACAAAGATATTTTTGGAATGAAGCGCTCTGGAGTAGCGCGGACCGGAGGTGCGGTCGTCGTGCGCGATGGTTACATTGGGCTGAACTTGAACCCACGAGCGCCGGGACGCCAGGCCGGTTTTGATCACTTCGGGTTTGAAGTGCAAGATGTCGAGCTGGTTTTCTCGCGGCTCAAAGAGAAATATCCCAAGGTCCAGGTGCTCAAACGCCCGGGCAATCGGCCTTTCGCCGGCATTAGCACTCACGATCCCGCGGGCAATGTCTTCGACCTCTCACAAAAGGGGATGGAAAATCGCACCAACTTGTACGTTGACCAAGACGAGCAAAAACCGCGTCGCATCAGTCACTTTGGATTGCGCGTCGTGGAGCCGGACGAAATCGGAGAGTTTTACCGCACCGTTTTCGATCTTATCGAATTGGAAAACCTGGGGATGATCCCAATCACTATCTATCCGATGGAAAAGTCACGCTGGCGGTCATGCCTTGGCAAATCAGCGATTTTCTTGGTTCAGGTATCGAGCGGCCGGCCCTCGACCATATCGGCTTCAAAGTCGAAAGCATGGCAGCGTTCAAGGCCGACTGGGAAAAGCATGCGAGCACCTATACGCCCACCGACGACCGGCCGGATAAAAATCCCGAGCGCGAGATCAGGCAAAAACTATTCGCCAAGTGCTGCTTCGGCCAGTTTCAAATGTCCGATCCCGATGGCGTGCTGATTGACGTGTCGGAAAACTGATCCGCTTGTTCTACCACGAAGACTGACGCGAAGTACGACGAAGGTCGGATAACGGAGAGAGGCGATCTAGTCTTCAAAAGATATTTCTTCCTTCGTGCTCTTCGTGTGCTTCGTGGTTCTTACTTAGTTCTCTGACCACACATACGCAGCTTGCTGGGTTAAGATGGAGCTGTCGTGGCGGCTCCATCGACCCACTGCCAATCCCACCGCTATCACGGCTAGAAAGAGTCCGATTGCTGGAATCATTGCCCGCGCCGGCGGTTCCACGCCAATGACGGATATGTTTTGCTCGGTTCGGATCATTTGTCCTCCGGTGACGTAAGCGATGGCCGTAACCCGATACTCCGCGCCGTCGGCAAACTGGAAACTCATCGCGAACTCTCCTTCCACCGGGAGCCTCTCAACGGCAAAAACAGGTTTGCCCTTTTCCAGGTGCGCGATCGTCAGGTTAAGCAACACAGCCCGGCTCGCTCGGCCTTTTCTTCACCCGACAACCTCCAACGCACTGTGCTGAGCTTCCCGACGGTGGCGGGCTCGATCTCCAGCCAGCCAAAGCGTCCGCCTTTTTCCCGCCTCTTGCGCGATCGCGGTATCAATCGATCCCATGAAGCTCCCCAATAACAACACTAAACCTACCGCCGGCTGGCCCCACGGCTTGACCTTGATGACGTGAAAATTCTGCCCGCCATTACGCCCAAGGCAAAAAGGCCCATCGTGAATATTCCAAGAAAAACCATTTTTGCTTATTCTCGCGGATTACCAGTGGGAAAGTCTTATTTACTTTTCGTCCATCCGGAGCGACGAACTCAACAGTCAAACGGTACTGGCCGCGGATCGGGAAAAGATACTTCCATTCCGCCCTGCCCTGTCTCAATGGCAAGCCCATTTCCAGCAGCCGGCTCCCTCCACCAACGGAAAATCCGTCGAAAAAACCAGCCCGGCTCAGGCGCTTCGAGGCGAATCGCCACCCGGCCCTGCGCCACCGGCTTACCGTCGGTGCCCGTAACTAAAAGCGTGAGAGTTGCGGGATCAGAATACGGATAAAGCAGCTCCAATCGCGGCGACGCTTTGAGATAAATATTGATATCGTCGGCCGCCGAGGCTGAAACGAAGAAGAAAGAAAGGGACGCTAAAAAACGGCGAGAGTTTTTAGTGACAAGGAACCACGGCTAGAGCGTGTCGAAAGTTGTGAAGTGTGTCATGAACCGCCGGGTAACTGGACGCGAGCGCGACGTATAGAATCACTCCGGATGCGCAGAGGAAAACCCCTGACTTGAGCAGAAACAAAACTCTGCTCCGGCAGCGCCACTCCCAACCAAGCGACGGTTCTTTCCATGACTTTCCCTTCCGACCTGAAGTGAGCCGTATTCTCGTACGAACCGCTTTCGCATGTCAAGGACCCGTCGCGAATCTTGGCGAGTTTATCGCGCCGAGACGGCAAGCACGCAAAAAACCAAATATTCATTTCTCCGAAACTTGGCGCCCTTTGCGCCCCTTCGACGTCCCTCAGGACATGCTTTGCGCGAGTCACAGTTTTCCGATGTTTTTGAACCGTTTAGCCGACCTATTGCATCCCGGTTTCACACGGAGCATAAAAAGAACGAGAAAATGGAAACCCACAAGTCCGCTTCTGCGCCGTCCAACAAGCTGCGCGTTTTAATCATTGACGACGAGAAGAATATCCGCGCAACGCTTTCCCTTTGTCTGGAGCAAATGGGTTGCGCGGTTACAGCTGTGTCGGCGCCAGAGGCCGCCTTGGCCGCGCTTCGGCAACAGCCCTACGATCTGGCTTTCCTCGATCTCCGCTTCGGGCGAATCCAATGGTCTCGATCTTATCCCAAGCTACTCACGGCAGATGCCGGTCTGCAGGTGATCGTCATCACCGCCTATGCAGCCATCGATACCGCCGTCGATGCCATCAAGCGCGGAGCCGCGGATTATTTGCCGAAGCCGTTCACGCCTCAGCAGATCCGGCACGTCGTTGATCAAAGCATGAAGCAGCGCGACCTTAGGACACGTCTTTCGGACCTAGAGGGACGTTTGCAAGAAGCCACGCCGGCCATCGACGTGGAAACCGACTCACCAAAAATTCGCTCCATCCTCGAAATTGCCGCCAAGGCTGCGGGTTCAGACGTCCCGGTGCTGTTACGTGGAGAAAGCGGCACGGGAAAGAGTGTGCTGGCGCGCATGATTCATTCCATGAGCCCACGCAGCGCTCACTCATTTGTGGTGGTTAATTGTCCGACGTTGTCCGAAGAGCTCCTCGCCAGCGAACTTTTCGGTCACGCCAGGGGAGCGTTCACCGGCGCCGTGCGCGATCAAGCCGGGCGGGTCGAAGCGGCGGAAGGGGGCACGCTGTTTCTTGACGAGATCGGCGAGATCACCCCATCCTTGCAAGCAAAGCTGCTGCGCTTCCTCGAAGACAAGGAATTCGAACGCATCGGCGAGAACAAAACCAGGCACGCTGATGTTCGACCGTGGCCGCCACCAACCGTGATCTGGAGGATCATGTACGGAAAGGGTCTCTTTAGGGAGGATCTGCTTTATCGGCTCAACGTGATTGACCTCAGCAACCTCCCCTGCGGGAACGGTCCTGAAGATATCCTCCGCCTCGCGCGGCGATTCCTCCTGTTCTTCGCCAAAGCCGCCCGGCGCCATCCTCCGGAACTTTCCAAGGCAGCGGAAGCTGCGCTGCTCGCTTATGCTTGGCCGGGAAATATTCGCGAGCTCAGGAACGCCATCGAGCGAGCCGTTATCCTTTGGCCCGCGCAGATGATCGAGCCCGAAGCCTTCCCGTCTCAAATATCGACCCATGCGCTATCGCGGGGCCCCCAATTGGGCGGCGACTTCTCTTTAGAAGAGATCGAGCGAGAACATATGAACCGAGTGGTGGCAAAGACACCGACACTCGAGGACGCGGCAGCCATTCTCAAAATCGACGCCTCAACGCTATGGCGGAAGCGAAAAAAGTACGAAGAGTGAACTAGGGCAGGATGACCTTCAGTGAATTTTTCCCAAACGTTTCAAAGCCGCCGCTGCGGGCTCGTAGGTTTTGCTCGCACTGAAAGCCATATAATAGTATTGGAGGGCTCTTTTGGGTCCTCTTCAGCTTCACAGAGATAACCGAGCCAATAGTAGGGCTCCGGACGGTCGGCGGCACGCGACATGGCAGCCTTGAGATAGGCCCGCGCTTCCAGCCGAGCATTTCGCTCCCGGGCGAGATCAGCTAAATGCATCAAATCATCGAACGACCCGCCGGAACCGTGACGTTGACGAAACAGAATCTCTTCCGCCAGAATTCCGATAATTTTAGGATCAAATGGTTTTTCCAGAAAATCGACGGCGCCGAGCTTCATCGCTTCTACCGGCATTAGCCGCAGAGCCGTACGCTGTAATGATCACTACAGCGGTTTTGGGGCTTAAGGTTCGAAAGTGAGCCAACACATCCAACCCCTCTATCTTCGGCATGTGCAGATCCACAAAGGCAATATCGGGATGGGTCTCCCGGCACAAAGCCAGAGCCTCCTCGCCGTCGCGGGCCTCATCCACCTGATAACCCGCAGACTCCAAGACCATTGCCAGATTCTTGCGAATGTTCCGCTCATCATCGGCCACCAAGATTCGTGCGCTGGGCTCCTTCATCGATCTTCCCTTTTGCGCGGCTTTCCGCGGCGACGGGAACCGTAAACCAAAAACTGCTCCCTTCCCTGGTTCGCTCTCCACGCCGATTTGCCCTCCGTGACCCCGGACGATTTCCCTGGCGATATACAGCCCCAAACCGGTACCTTTGAATCCGCTGTCGGGAACTTGGAAGAATTTCTCAAAAATTCGCGAATGGTATTCCTTGGCAATTCCTTTGCCGGTATCGGTGACCGTAAACCGCACCATCCCATTGGCTACGTGGCCGCCCAGGGTGACATTTCCTTCCCCTGGCGTATGGCGCACGGCGTTGCCGATAAGATTGGAGAATACATGGCCGATCCGCTCGTGATCGGCCAACACCTTGACTTCGGGAACCGGGAAATCCACGGTCAGATGCAAGCCTTTAGCACTCGCCTCCGCCTTGTTCTCTTCGATGGCCTTCTCGATGAGATCGCCCACGGAGTCGGCAGCGGGTATAGCTCGATCTTGCCGGACTCGATCCGCGATAAATCCAAGATATCATCGACCATCGCTTGCAGACGGTCGCAATCTTCTCTCGCGGCATGCAACAGTTCGGCCTGCTTATCCGTCAGCGGCCCCGCGACTTGCTCCGTGCACAGGTGAATCGCCATACGCAAGGAGGTGAGCGGCGTCCGAAACTCGTGAGCGACGGTGGCGACCAAATCATTCTTCAGCTCCTCGAAACGGCGCAGCCGGGTTACGTCTTGTAAAATCACAGTGGCAGCGACGACGACGCCTCGCGTCTCATAGACCGGCGTAGCGCGCGGCAAGAAATAGCGGTCGCCCAACACGGTGGGCAGTTGCACCGCATCCTCGAAGCCTCGGGGATTATAGGCGCCCTTGCCGGCAAGAACGTGACTGCGCATCCGTTCGAGCACGCTACGCACAGAAGCGTCCACGCCTTTAAGCGGTTCTTTGGCGCTCGTTTCTGCGGTGATCCCGAGTAGCGTTTGCGCCGCTTGATTGACGTTTTGCACGTCGCCCGCCACTGCGAAAATCACTACGGGATCCGGGAGGCTATCGATGGCGGCTTGCATGCTCAGGTGAGCTTGAAGCAAATCGCCCAGAGAACTTTTGCGGTATTCGCCTAATCGCGCCGCCATGGCATTAAAGTCATGAGCCAACCGCGCCAGCTCGTCGTTGCCGCGAACGTGGGCGCGCGTGTCGAAATTACCCTCGCCGATTCTGTGCGTAGCCTCGCTGAGCGCCGACAGTGGCTGCAACATGCGGCGCGTCAACAGGGTTGAAACGAAAAGACCCAACACCAATGCGATCAGAGCCACGGTAAGCGTAACGGTATTCATGCGTTCCGCGGTTCGACGCACCGCGTCACTCTTGCGCACCATCGCATCCTGGTTGATTGCCAGGATCTCGTCCGCCGCCGCTTTCACCTTGTAGAATGCCGCTTCTAGCTCGGAAAAATAGAGCCGCCTTGCCTCTTCGGGAGTTGTGGTTTTCTGCAAACGATCGAACTTGGCCAGATAGTCCGTCCAAGAGGCGCGCAGTCCCTCGGTGAATTCCTTTTTCTCCCGCCTCGGTTATATTTCCCTCCTGCACTTTTAGTTCGGTTTCAAAAATAGGCCGATACTTCTCCGCCTGCTCGGTTCCCTTTTCGCGCTCGCCGGCAACGATAAACAGGGCGGCGCTGTCCATGCGCTCCATGGCTTCCTTCATCCGTTGGGCTGCAAGAACGCTCCGATAGTTGTCCTTCAAGATCGTCTGAGAGTGCGACCCGAGGAATGAGATGACAACAACAGAGACCACACCCACGATCGCTAGAGCGAGAGCGAGGGGCGATTGTGCCAGCAAGAGCTTTCTATAGAGGTTCATTCTCTGACCTCACGTTCTTCTAAAGACACGATATGCAGATCAAACCCATTCGCCTGGGTAACCAGCCGGGACAACGGCGATTGGCCCAGGACATGACGCCACCAAGCTTTGTGCGAACGGCCCACGACGATGTGCCGGACTCCGTGACCGCGAGCGAGAAGTCGAGAAGCGCCTGCACTGGATTTTCGGAACGCAGGCGCACCACCTCAGCGCCCGAGATCCCGTGCTCTTTGTTCGTCCTCCATAAGATAGCGCTGCAGGGCGGCATCGATGCGGTGATCCCGTTTCCTGTTTGGTCTCCACATGAACCACAAACCAGTCTGTGTTTAGCCGTCCGGCTAGACGGGATCCCTGCCTGAGCAGCATAGCACCGTGGGGCGGCGGACGGGAGGGTAAACAAACCATCACCCGCTCGCTGGCCGCGGCCCTGCGCCCCGCATCATCCGTTGCCGCCTTTGCCCCAACTGTCCGGTCGACGCTTTCCGCAACTTCCCGAAGCGCAATTTCCGCAACACCGCCAGTTTTTCCGGTTGAAAAAATTTTCCAGCGCCCAGGAAACCTTGTCCTGCGCGTAAATCTTTCCCGCCCGCAGCCGATCGATCAGATCTTCAACTGCCAGATCGATATCAACCACCTGGTCCGCCCGTTTCAGTATCGAGTCCGGCACAGTCTCGCGAACCACCACGCTGGTCGCCTGCTTGACCATATCGTTGAGACTTTCGAGATGCTGAACGTTGAACGCGCAAATCACGTTAATGCCGGCGTCCAGCAGCTCCAGAACGTCCTGATACCGCTTCTTGTTGCGGCAAAATGGAGCGTTCGTATGCGCCAGCTCATCGACGATTGCCACCTGAGGGTGTCTCCTAAGAACTGCATCGAGGTCCATCTCCTCAATCGCCACGCCCCTATACTCGACCCGCTGCCGCGGGAATCACTTCGAGTCCCTCGATCAACACCGCCGTATCCGCTCGCCCGTGAGTCTCAATGAAGGCCAAGACAACATCGACCCCGCGCTTCTTTAGCGCATGGGCTTCCTCCAACATCTGATAGGTCTTACCAACCCCTGCGGCAGAGCCAATATAAACTTTCAGCCGGCCGCGCTTGGCGCGTTCGACCAGCTCAAGAAAATCCTCGGGGCGTTTGCGGTCCTTGGCCATCAGACAGTCGCTCGGCGATCGTGGGTCATTTTGAATAGGTTGTTAACTTCTCCGCGGGTTGAGCTGCCGAGTCCGTTCGCAGCCACCACCGTCGCAACGCGACAAAACACCAGATAGCCTCCACCAGTCCAAAGGGCCAAGCGCCCTGGAGAAATCCGTAAATCGATCCCAGACGCGCACGCGACGGCGAAGCCAAGAACAAACCACCGGCTGCGATCCTCGAGCGCATAGCACACCAGCATCGCTGTAACCGCGAACAAGCCAAAAAGCGTGAGCGGATCCATTCAATGTAATATTGAACTAGTGTCCTGGAACTAAAGTTTGCAAAATAAATCAGGAGCGCCTCCACCGTCATACCCGCGAAAGCGGGTATCCAGAAGTTTTTGATTTTCCTGGATTCCGGGTCGCGCTAGCTTCAGCCTCAGGCTGATCCGTCCTTCGGCGGAATCGCCCGCTTGCCCGGAATGACGCCGGCAACGCCACACTAGCTCAACTAAACGCTTTTAATAATCGCCTCGCGCCTCATAAAACCTTTTCCTTAGATTGGTTAAACGCGATCTCAGAGTGACCTTGTTTCTCATCAGATAGGTAGGACCAATCGAATCTTGCCAATTTGATCCAGCATAGCTGCGCTGCGCCGACGCGCACACGGAGCAACTCCTCTATGGGTAGAATAATAACTTCGCCGTCACAGAGATCACCGGTCCGGAGAATGCTAACAATAATGCCGGCCAACCGCTTCGCTTCATCGTCATCGACGATGATCTCGATTTTGATCTCAAGCGAATCTTCAACGTATTGGGCGCCTCGATAGTGCTTGATCCGGCCTTGTTGGCTGCCTGCCCCTTTGACTTCGAAAATAGTGACGCGCTGGATCTTTTCTCTTTCCAGCGCCTCTTTGACCTCGTCGAATTTGAACGGTTTAATGACGGCTTCAATTTTTTCATCAACCGCTCCTTATAACTGCGTTTACTGCGCTGGATTGTTCGGCGTTGCCGGTTGATCGGGTGCCGCGCTGTCTTTGGCCGCATCTTTCGTCTCTTTCTTTTCTGGAGCTGGTGGCAGCGGGGCCGGGCGGCCGAACTGACGATCGAGCGCGAGATTGACCAGAAGCACATTGACTCGCGGCTCACCGAGAATACCGAAGGTTCTTCCTTCCACGGAAGACTCCACTACCGCTTTCACTCGTTCCGCCGAGATACCACGCGCTTTGGCAACTCGCGGCACCTGCCACAGCGCTCCTTGCGGCGAAAGATGAGGATCTAAGCCGCTGCCGGAGGTGGTCACGAGTTCAACCGGGACCGGGCTCGATGCATCTGGGTTCTGCTCTTTAAGCGTCTTTAGATCTCCGGCCACTCGATCCTGCAATTTTTTGATGTCGTACCCAGGTTGGACCCACCCGAAGAGGTCGGATCGTAACCCTTCTCTCCCGCAGCCGATGGTCTGGGCTGAAGGTAGGCCGGATTGGCAAATCCCTGTGCGATCAACTCGGAGCCGACGACTTGGCCCTTTTCATCGGTAACCAGACTGCCGTTTGCTCGCCACGGGAAGAGTACCTGAGCGAGTCCGGTCATCACGAAGGGATAAATAAGTCCGGTCAGCACAATCGTGACAATTGTCGTTCGAATAGCGATGGTCATTGTTTTCATTGTTTACTCCTGCAAGTACTCTCAAATCGGTTTGAACTATTGAACGTCTTGAACGTATTGAACTGTTTCTCTTAGCGTCCTGCTAGATAAGGCCGACTGGCTTCCAGAACCAAATCGATCAGTTTGATACCGATGAAACGGCGCGACGACTCCACCGACGCCGTAGATCAAGAGAGAACGCGCGAGCAGCGGTCCGGCGCCGATGGGACGATACTGGACGCCGCGCAATGCCAAAGGAATCAGCAATATGATGATGATGGCGTTGAAAATGACCGCCGACAGAATCGCGCTCTGCGGCGACGCCAGGTGCATGATGTTTAACGGTGCGATTTGAGGATAAACACCCATGAACATGGCGGGAATGATCGCAAAATACTTGGCCACGTCGTTAGCGATGGAGAAAGTCGTGAGCACACCGCGGGTCATGAGCATCTGTTTACCGATCTCTACCACCTCAAGCAGCTTCGTCGGATTCGAATCCAGATCGACCATATTGCCGGCTTCCTTCGCTGCCTGTGTTCCCGTATTCATCGCCACGCCCACGTCAGCCTGAGCCAGTGCCGGCGCATCATTGGTGCCGTCGCCGGTCATGCGCTACGAGCTTTCCCTTCGCCTGTTCTTCTCTGATGAGGCGCATCTTGTTCTCAGGAGTCGCCTCCGCTAAGAAGTCGTCAACCCCGGCTTCGTGCGCAATGGCCGCGGCTGTGCGAGGGTTGTCTCCGGTGATCATGACCGTGCGAATGCCCATCGCCCGGAAGCGGTCGAACCGTTCTTTGATGCCGCCCTTCACAACGTCCTTGAGATGGATGACTCCAAGAATCTTGTTACCCTCGGAGACGACCAGCGGCGTTCCTCCGGCATCTGAAATCCCGTGGGTGATCCCCTCGACCTGAGAGCTCACCGTACCGCCCATCTCGCCGACGAAGGCGATAATCGCATCGACGGCGCCTTTGCGAATGATGCGTCCGTCCAGATCGCAACCGCTCATCCGTGTTTGCGCGCTAAACGGAATAAATCTGGCGCCGATGCTTTGCACGTCGCGGCCGCGCAGTCCGTATTTTTCCTTTGGCCAGCACGACGATGGAGCGCCCTTCGGGAGTTTCATCAGCGAGACTCGCCAGCTGTGCCGCGTCTGCCAGAGCTTCCGCGCCTACGCTGTCGATAGGGATAAACTCGGTCGCCATACGGTTGCCGAGCGTGATCGTGCCGGTCTTATCGAGCAGCAAAGTATCCACGTCGCCCGCCGCTTCGACGGCGCGGCCCGCTCATGGCGAGAACGTTTTTCCTGAGCAAACGGTCGATGCCGGCGATGCCGATGGCGGAGAGCAATCCGCCGATCGTCGTGGGAATCAAACAGACGAGCAGCGCGACGATCACGGTAACCGATACGTTGGACATGCCGGAGTAAAGCGCCATGGGCACCAGCGTGACGCAAGCGAACAGAAAGACGAGCGTGAGACCGGCGAGCAAAATATTGAGCGCGATCTCGTTGGGGTTTTCTGCCGCTCCGCGCCTTCGACCAGAGCGATCATGCGATCGAGAAAGGACTCACCGGGACTCGCGGTGATGCGCACGACAATACGGTCGGACAGTACTTTCGTTCCGCCGGTTACGGCCGAACGGTCGCCGCCGCTTTCTCGGATGACCGGGGCGGACTCGCCGGTGATGGCGGACTCGTCCACCGACGCAATGCCTTCGATCACGTCGCCGTCGCCGGGAATGATTTCGCCGGCTTCGACGACAACGGTATCGCCTTTGCGAGGCGCAGATGCTGGAACCGACTTCCTCGCGCTGACCGTTGAGCAATCGTCGCGCGATGGTCTCCTTGCGCATCTTGCGCAAGCGTCGCCGCCTGAGCCTTGCCGCGCCCTTCGGCGACCGCTTCGGCGAAATTGGCGAAAACGACTGTGAACCACAACCAAAAACTGACGTTAAACGTGAACCACAAGGGTTGAGATCCCGGTGTCGGCGCGAACAAGATCGCGCACCAAGATCAAAGTGGTCAGCACGCTGCCGATCTCGACGACGAACATGACCGGGTTCTTAATCGACGTGCTGCGGCGTGAGCTTACGGAAACTTTCCCAAATCGCCGGACGCACGATTTCAGGATCTAGCAACGACCGTTCTTTCAAGCGAGTGTCTGCCATGTTAGTAAACCTTTCCTGACCAGAGCCAAGAAGTGCTCCACGATGGGGCCGAGGAGAGCGCGGGGAAAAGCGTTAACGCGCCGACGATGATAATGACGCCGACCAGCAGCACGACGAAAAGCGATCCATTGGTCGGGAAAGTGCCCAAACTTTCCGGCACGGATTTTTTCCGACCAACGAGCCGGCTATCGCCATGGCGGGCACGATCATCAAGAAACGTCCCGCGAGCATCGTTATGCCGAGGCTCACGTTGTACCAGGGCGTGTTGGCGTTCAGGCCGGCGAAAGCTGAACCATTGTTGCTCGGCAGCGCTGCTATAAGCGTAGAGAATTTCGCTGAGGCCGTGGGGGCCCGCGTTGTTTAGAGATGAAAGGCCGTACGGCGCGACCAGCGACCAACCGGCATAATAAAGAATCAACAGCGGGAAGATCAGCACATAGAGCATCGAGAGCTTGATCTCCCGCGATTCGATCTTCTTACCGAGATACTCCGGCGTGCGGCCGACCATCAGTCCCGCGATGAAAACGGACAGGATGACGTAAATCAGCATGGCGTAGAGTCCCGCGCCGACACCGCCAAAGACCAGTTCGCCGAGCTGAATGTTGGCCAGCGGCACGAGACCCGCCGAGCGCGGTAAAACTATCGTGCATTGAATTGACCGCGCCGCAGGACGTTTGCTGTGGTTACGGTCGCAAACAGGGCGGAGTTGGCGATACCAAAGCGAGTTTCTTTGCCCTCCCAGTTGCCCGCGCCTTGATCCACCGCCATACCACGCATAAGCGGATTACCCTGTGCTTCGTTGTAGTAAGCAACCCACACGCCGACTGACAAAAATGACCGCCATCGCGGCGAACAACACCCATCCCTGCTTCTGGTCCCGCGCCATCCGTCCATAGGTATAGGTGATCGCGGCTGGAATGGAAAAATCAGTAGCAATTCGATGAAGTTCGTTAGCGGAGTAGGGCTTTCGAAGGGATGGGCACTGTTGGCGTTGAAAAATCCGCCGCCATTGGTGCCTGAGTTCCTTGATGATCTCCTGCGATGCGACCGGCCCCATCGCCAGCGTTTGCTTGACACCCTCGAGTGTCGTCATTTCGACATATGACGAAAAGTTTTGAATAACTCCCTGAGAGACCAGCAACAATGCGATGGGGATCGACAGTGGAATCAAGCACATACACCGTGGCGCGTACCAGATCGACCCAGAAATTGCCCAGGGTCTTCGCCGCGCCGCCCTGTAAGCGATAGGTGATGCCGCGCGCCAACGCCAGTGCGACACCGATACCGACGGCAGCCGACATGAAATTGTGCCACGCGAGCCCCGCCATCTGGGTAAGATAGCTCATTGTGGATTCGCCGCTGTAAGACTGCCAGTTTGTATTCGTGGTAAAACTCGCAGCCGTGTTAAACGCCAAGTCTGGGGCGACCGGCGGAAAGTTTTGTGGGTTGAGAGGCAGAACATGTTGTAAGCGTTCGATGCCGTAGGTGACCAGCAAAGTAATCGCGCTGAACACGAGTATCGCTAGCGTATACTGCTTCCAGTCTTGGTGCTGCTTCGGATCAACGCCGCAAAGCTTGTAGAGCAACCGCTCGATCGCTCCGAACAGGCGAGGCAAAGGTTGCCGGTCGCCCTCGAATACACGATACATGTAGTTGCCCAGCGGCTTGGTGATCGCGAAAATTATCGCGGCAAAGAGCAGAATTTGAATCCATCCATTTACTGTCATACCTTCTCCTGATTTCGCTGACTTGCGAAATTATCCCGATAACTTCGCACACCTGCGAACCGATTATCGTTAGCGTATGCTTGATGCGCTAGAATTTCTCCGGCCAGAGGAGCGCATAAATCAAATAGCCCATAATAAGGAACGACACGATCAACCCAATAAGATATTCCAAAGCCATGATGCTCCCCTTAAAGACGATCGCAGCCACGGACATACAGGCATGCGATTATAAAAAAACCACCGTGACGATGATAAATATAATGTCAGCCATTCGATTGCTCCTGAAAACAGACTCGCATGCCACGATCGCATCGCAAGCACGGTGCCAGCCGTTTAATTGCGAAATAATTACTTTTCAAAGGAATACAACCGCTTGGCTGGTTGCAAGTTGCAAGAACCAAGCATCGAACCGTTGCAAGTTGCAAGGACGCGATCCACCTAAGTACTAGTCCTCCCGCACTACGAAAAACTTCCAACGCATCGACCTGCCTTCTAAATGCGCGCAGGCAATATCCAATTAGCATGGCTCCCGGCCGAGTGAGAAAAGCTAGTGAGATGAAGCTATTGACGCTGGCACATGTTGTGCTCCATTCGGACTCGTATATGGGTCACGAAAGTATCGCGTCGAGATATCGTAACGTGTCTAAATCCCGACACTGCCACTATGGAAGAGTCTACACCGGTTAACCGTGACACGCAGAAGCTCAGCCGACGTTGTGGTTTGCCGCTACACCCATCGTTCACTGGTGAGTGTCCACCATACGAAAGGAGAACTCCTATGACTCAGCCGCAGGTTCGCATTCTCGTTGTCGATGATGAACGCAATATTCGCAACAATCTAACCATGGTGCTGGAGTCGGCAGGGTATAAGGTTGACGCGAGCAGCGATGGCGAAGACGCTCTCACCAAATCCAAAGAGCGGCACTATGACATCGCTCTCGTCGATATTCAGATGCCCAAGATGGGAGGCCTCGAATTGCTCCGCTATGTGCGGACGCTGAGGCCAAACCTGGCAGTGGTCATTCTAACCGCCTACGGGACTGTGGGCAGCGCGGTTGAAGCGATGAAACTTGGAGCAGTGGATTTCCTGGAAAAGCCCTTCGATCCAAAAGTTCTCCTCTTGCTTTGTGAAGAAATCATCCAACGACAAAAGACCGCGACTAAAGGTTCGGTGGATGATCTACTCCATCTCGCCGAGCTGGCTCGAGAGCGGAAAGCCTATGTAGAAGCCCGTGTATATCTGAAGATTGCCATGATGCGCGAGGTTACACGGCCGGAGCCTTATTACTGGCTCGGTCGCATTTCTGAGCTCGAGGGAGACAAGCGAAGGGCCATGCAATACTATTCTCTGGCGCTTGACGCCAGCCAAACTTTCGAGCCGGCGCATGAGGCGCTTGAGCGCTTAGGGCATGTCGAAACCAGAGCAACCACCTAGGGTGAATTATATGTCGATTATCACAGATATCTCACGAGGCATTCGGCGATGGTCGCGCGCAGTCGCGGAGCGAGTCGCCGCGATTTTGGGTTACCGCTGCATAAGTCGAGAAGTGCTGATCGAAGCCAGCCAACGATACGGGATTGCCGAAGCGAAGTTCTTCGAAATATTAGAAGAAAAACCCCACCATTGGTGGGCGCGCTGGTTGGAAAGCCTCGGCGTTTATCGCGACGTGCTCCAGGCAGCCATATGTGAGTTCGCACAAGAGGCGAAACTTGGTTTACCACGGCCGTGCCGGTCGAGGAGTTTTTCCCCGGAATTCGCCACGTGTTGAACGTTTTTGTCGACACTTCTACGGACTCCAGAATCCAGCAGGTCAAAACTCGCAAGGGCTGAGCGAACCGGCCGCGCGAGAATACCTCGAGGAATTGATCGAATTCGCGCCCAGCGGTTGAAGGAGCTGTTTAATATCGACTGGCGTGACCTCTGCAAGATACGATTTCGTCATTAACACGTCCAGAATTAGTGTCGAGAACCGCGGCCAGGATGATTGCGGAAGTTTCCCAACGCGAGGAATATCGGCCCACTGATGAGTCTCTGCAAGCTATTAAAGATCTGACCGTGAATGCCAGAGTCCAGGCCACGTTCTAACTACATCGCCCGATATTCGCATCTCGAATCTGGAACTCCAGACGGAAGTATGGTGAGGTCTACATTTCCGGCGTGCTTGTGGGAGCAGACTTGGAGAAACTAATCGCCGACACGATCAGGAAAATCCCTGAGTAACGGGAGTCAAAACCTATTTTGTAGTCACGCCTGCCGAAGAGTATGTATACGGTGACGGGCGCGTAGAAAACAGGCGCGATAATAGACTATAGGGGATCATGACCATGGAACACGAACCTACCGGGATTATCAATTGGATAGCTAAACTTAGTAGGAACATTGCTTCGGGAAGAATTGTTCCGATTTATTACGGCGATAATGTACCGCCGCCAATGGCCGATTACGTCAAGGATGCTCAAGCCCTATGGGTCATTCTTTTGGCTGACTCAAAATTTGATATCGACGGACTCTTTGCCAATTCGGCAGCGACAAAAATCGTCTTCCCACTCCGGTGCACAATAAGAGACGAATCATGTTCCCGTGTCCGCTGCACAACAAGTTGGATAGTGAAGCGCAGGCCAACGTGATCCGGCGCAGCAAATTGGCCCAGGACCAAGGTGTAGAAGTTAAATGGGTGGATCATGAAATTCACGAATCTATGATCATCATCAACCCGCCAACCGAAGACAATCCCAATCCGGACAGATGGCATCGCTTTGATAGATTTGTCGCTGCCACATTTGGATACGCCGGCGCGGGCAAAGTTTGAAATTACCCAAAAGCACCAAGGCGAAGATATTTTCCGACTTGGTCAAATCATTCAGCCTTACCTGGGGGCAGGCGCACGAACCCCGTTACGAGAAAAGAACAACAAGACGGGAGAACTAAGCTCGTTTTAAAGGGAACATTCGTGGCCTAGTCAGGTAGGCCGCTTTGGCGCTGGCTTTAGCCGGCCGCTTCGCCGCCCAGGGTCGTCGACCGATAACGCTCTGGCAGCCTGCCCAGCGACACGGTCACGTTCGGCGTGTTGGTTCTCGGCACAGTCGCGCTGGTGGGGGCATTGCCCTTCCTGCCCGCTCTGGATCTTGGGGCCGATTGGAAGTCTCAGTTACGTACGCGGTGATAACGAAAGCATCATCTGGTAGATACTTTACCACCACACACAACAATTTCCCACCCACTCGGGTTTGCGCATAGAACTCGTAGAATAGCCTCGACGTTATCATCGGCGCGCGATAATCGCACCTCAGTTGGCGCTTGCAATACCCGTTCGATTTCGCCATCCATTCCGGCCATCTCAGCATGCTCCAGGATGTGCTCCAATCGTTCATCGGTGAGCCTAACCAAGTGCCCAAAGCAATCCCGGATCACTTGCATAGAGTTGCAAGATACGGCAGAGGGCAATTCGACGCAATCTGCCCTTTGCCGCATTGGATGGTAAATAGCATTCGATAACACCGGCGGGCTTAAAAATACTTCTCGCAGGAGCACGGAGCGGGACTCGTGTTCGTGGTCGGATAAAAGCCGTGTTCGTGGAGGAACTTTCACGTTTCGGGAATTCTCGAAACGTGGAAATGATTTGCTGCGTCAGCTAACGCATTAAAAGCAAGACCGGCTAGTGTGGCGCCTCAGAAGTTCGTTTAAAAACTCCAAACGACGGGAGCGGCTGAACTGGAGGGAAATTATACACTGCTGGATCCAGACCTATTTTTCGTGGTTTTCATCTCTCTCCCGGTCGCGCAAAGGTCTACCGAAAAAGAACTAAGACCAACATGGTTCTCTACCTGGTTCAGATGTGATAGGAGTCATCGCCATGCGGATGGCAGAGCTTGCCTGCCTTAATGAAAGCGGATCGTGAGAGCTATTTATTAAAGAGATGAAAAAACATTTCTCATACTTGCGGCGTCAATCATAGTCATTTTGGTTGTACTCGCCGTATTGAGCCGCTTCTTTGTCGACCTGTTGTGGTTCAATACGCTGGGATTCAGAGCCGTCTTTACGACCACCTGGCTTACAGTGGTCATTGTCTTTGTCATCGCGACCGCGCTTTCGTCTATCCTACTACTGATCAACGGGCTCATCGCTTTGAGAACCACTTCTGCGGGTTCGCGCGGACCGCGCGGTTTCAGAGTAGTGGGTCGCAATACCCAAGGGTTGCCCGAGATCATTGAGTTTTCCCTGGACAAGATTCCATGGCGGCTGATCATTCCGGCGGTTGCTTTGTTGGTTGGCCTGGTCATTGGTTCTGCACAGACCAGCAACTGGGACACGATCCTCAAGTGGCTCTATGCTGCTCCTTTCGGACGGTCGGACCCTTTATTTGGACACGACCTGGGGTTTTATATTTTTTCGCTTCCCGTCTACGAGCTGATGCGCGATTGGGCACTGCTAATTATTTTTTGAGTGCCGCCATAGCCGTTGGCATCTACTGATCCGCGGCGATATCAGCTATCAGCCGCCGGGATTTCCTACCTTGAGTCCTGGAGCAACCAGGCACCTTTCCGCGTTGCTTGCTGCTTATTTTCTCGTCAAAGCCGGTGGCTATATTCTCGATCGGTATGACCTGCTGACCAGCAATAATGGGGTCGTGTTCGGCGCGGCCTATACCGATGTCCATCTCCGCCTGCCTTCTGCTAATAGCGCTCGCTGGGGCAGCGCTTCTGGGGGCAGCCTTATGTACTTTCAATATTTGGCGTGCCGATCTCCGCTTGCCGGTTTTAGCTATGGCCATTGTCTTCGCAGTGTCGATCGTGGAAACGATCGTACCCGGTCTGTTTCAAAGCTATTGGGTCAAACCGGACGAGTTGAAGCTGGAGTCGCGCTACATCGCCAACAACATCGAACTTACCCGATATGGTTTCGCTCTCGATCACATCACGAGCGCGCCCTTTCCCGCAAAAGGCAAGCTCACTCCGGAGGTGATCGCAGCCAATGATGTCACCATCCAGAATATCCGCTGGTGGGATCCGCGCCCGCTGCTCGATACCTACCGCCAATTACAGGAACTCCGTCTGTACTACGACTTCCAGTGACATGGATGTTGATCGTTACGTGATCGATGGGAGTTACCGGCAAGTCATGCTTTCGGCGCGGGAATTGAATCAGTCGAAACTTCCTGCCGACGCGCAAACCTGGATTAATCAGCGCTTCAAGTTCACCCACGGGAACGGAATTGCCATGAATCCAGTGAATCGCTTCGATGAGGAAGGGCTACCGGTCTTTACGTCAAAGATATTCCCCTGAGGCGCCACCGGAGCTGCGCATCGATCGTCCGGAGATCTACTTCGGTGAAGAGACCAGAAATTATGTAGTCGTGGGGGCGATACCAAAGAATTCGATTATGCCAAGGGCCAGGAGAATGTCTACAACGTTTATCAAGGCCGCGACGGCGTGTCCTTACACAGGCTGTGGACGCGGGCTTTATTTGCCTGGTACTTCGGTGACTTCAAGCTGCTGATCAGCGACAACATAACCTCATCCAGTCGCATCTTGTTCCGCCGTCTCATCCAGGACCGCATCCAGCGGATCGCGCCTTTCCTCCGTCTCGATCACGATCCCTATCTGGTCGTAAGCGACGGCCGTTTTGATCTGGTTGCAGGACGCTTACACGGCGAGCGATGCGCTTCCCTATTCGCAACGAAGTCGTCCTAACGGCATCAATTACATACGCAACGCGGTGAAAATAGCCGTTGATGCTTATGACGGCAATCCCGTCTTTACGTTGCTGACCCGGCAGATCCAATAGTGCAAACGTACCAGCGCATCTTTCCGTCCCTGTTTCAGCCAATGGATTCGATGCCGGCTTCGTTGCGCAGCCATATCCGTTATCCGGAAGATCTTTTTATCCTCCAAGCGAGCGTCTACGGAACCTACCACATGAAGGATCCGGAGGTGTTCTATAACAAAGAAGATCTGTGGAGCTTCCCCAAGGAGAGTCACAAAGGCCAAACCTCGATCATGCAGCCGTATTACACCATTATGCGTTTGCCCGGCGAGTCCCGTGAGGAATTCATTTTGATGCTGCCGATGGTGCCGAACAATCGCGACAACATGATCGCGTGGCTAGCCGCGCGTTGCGACGGTCAACATTACGGCAAGGTGATCGAATTTGCCTTTCGAAGGAGAAACTGATTTACGGTCCGGCACAGATTGAGGCCCGGATCGATCAGGATACGACCATCTCCCAGCAGCTTTCGCTTTGGAACCAGACAGGCTCCCGCGTCATTCGGGGCAATCTGTTGGTGATTCCGATCGATGACGCTTTGCTGTATGTCGAGCCGCTCTACCTCAGTGCCGAGAGCCGCCAGTTGCCGGAACTGAAGCGCCTGATCGCCTCCACCGGAGATCGGGTTGTCATGGCCCAGAATGTCGACACGTTTGTTCGCCGCCCTGTTCACGCAGGAGCGGAAGCAGCCGGCCGTTGTCACTTCAACATCTCCGCCAACACCGGGAGCACGCACAGACGAATTGCCTCCTCGGGGTCCAATGCGGAGGCCCTCAACTATTACCGTCGCGCGTTGGATGCGTTGAGCAAAGGCGACTGGCGTACCTTCGGGGCCGAAATGGACGCTATGCAAAAGGCATTGCAAGGCGCCCCAGCAAAGCCACCGCCGAAGAAAAATCCTCTAAGCCTGGGTCAACTGACTACGACCCGGGGAACGATCCATGAAAGCTGCCGAACTTTTCGTGAAATGTTTAGAGAACGAAGATGTCGAATACATGTTCGGCGTACCCGGCGAGGAGAACGTCGATATCATGGATGCCCTGCTCGAAAGCCCGATCAAATTCATCGCCGCTCGACATGAGCAGGGCGCAGCTTTTATGGCCGACGTCTACGGGCGTCTCACCGGCAAAGCCGGTGTGTGTTTATCCACCCTCGGTCCAGGCGCGACTAATCTCATCACCGGAGTAGCGGATGCCGACATGGACCGTGCGCCCGTCGTAGCCATTGCCGGACAGGGCGCCACCACGCGCATGCACAAAGAAAGTCATCAGATTCTCGATCTGGTCAACATGTTCGAGCCGATCACCAAGTACGCCACTCAAATCCGCGAGCCCGAGATAGTGACCGAGATTGTGCGCAAAGCCTTCAAGGTGGCGCAGACGGAAAAGCCAGGGGCGTGCTTCATCGATTTTCCGGAGAACATCGCTGAGGCGGAAGTTGTGGGCAAGCAGCCCATTGAGGTACAGAAGCCCTATACCTCCGCCCCACCTAATTTTAAGATCGAGCAAGCGGCAAGCGTCATCTCCCAGGCCAAGTGCCCTATCATCCTGGCCGGTAACGGTGTGATCCGTGCCGGCGCCTCTGAGTCCCTCGTCACTTTCGCCGAAGTGCTTGCATATTCCGGTCGCCACCACCTTCATGGCTAAGGGCGCAATTCCCTTTTCCCACGAGCTGTCGCTGGGCACCGTAGGTCTAAAAGCCAAGGACTGGGTCTCTTTCGGCTTCGAAAAGTCCGACGTGGTTATCTGTGTCGGCTACGATATGGTCGAGTACCATCCTGAACAGTGGAATCCCGATTGCTGTAAGTCCATCGTACATATCGACGTGTCCCCGGCGGAAGTCGATGAGCACTATATCGTCGAAGTAGGTGTGTTGGGTGACTTGGGAGAAGCGCTGCGAGCAATTGCTTGGAAAGCGAGACCGCAGAAAGGTTATTCGCTCAGGCCGCTGCGCCAAGCGATCGCCCGCGAGATGATCGAACACGCCGAAGACCAGAGCTTTCCCGTCAAGCCCCAAAAGATCGTCTGGGATCTGCGACAGGCGCTGGCTCCAGAGGACATCGTGATATCGGACGTGGGCGCGCACAAGATGTGGATGGGGCGCATGTACCAAGCTGAACGGCCGAACACCTGCATCATTTCAAACGGCTTTGCATCTATGGGAATCGCCGTGCCTGGGGCTATTGCTGCGAAGCTCGCTCACCCAAACCGCAAGGTCGTGGCAGTCACGGGCGATGCCGGCTTCATGATGAATTCCCAAGAAATTGAAACCGCACTCAGAGTCGGCACGCCCTGTGTCATCTTAATCTGGAACGATTCAGAATACGGCCTTATCACTTGGCACCAACTGCGCCGCTTCGGCCGGCCCAGCCACATCGGCTTCAAAATCCCGACTTCGTCAAGTACGCCGAAAGCTTCGGTGCCAAAGGCTATCGCGTCGAGCGGGCGGCCGACCTCCTCCCGATCCTGAAACAGGCGTTGTCCGATCTCACCGTGTCAATCGTCGATTGTCCCGTGGACTACTCGGAGAACATGAAGCTCACCAGGAAACTCGAGAAACTCATATCGCCGGTGTGACGCTGCTTTGACTAAATCTTGTTTTTAATGATATTCGCGACGCATGGCACCGGAAACTAGACTGGTTCTCAGAAGTTCATTAAAACTCCAAACGATGGCACTGGCTGAACCTCGAACTCAAATCCCCTCTATCCCCCTTTTTCAAAGGGGAATTTTCTCGGTAGGGCTTTAACCCCTCTTTGGAAAAGAGGGGAAGGGGAGATTTTTGAGCGGAACGAGCTGCGAATTATGTGGTGGACTTCTGGGACACGAAACTAGCCTGTATTACTCATAGGAAGAGTGCGTAACGTTATTCCGCTGCTGAGAACGGTTAACGGAGGGTAAGTAATGAAGTACCGGTGCATTTCGGCGGATTCTCATCTGGAGATCCGGCCCGATCGATATGCCAAGCGGGTGCCGGCGAAGTATCGTGATCGGGCACCCAAAGTCATCACTCTTGAGGACGGGACCCTTGCCGTACTTCAAGAAGGCCAACCGCTGGAGCGACTTATTTCCAACATCTCTTGCGGCTTGCCCTATGAAGAGAGAAGACCTTTCGATCCGCTGCCCGGGCAAAACTACGAAACCTCCCCGGAACGGGGTCGCCGGAACAGCGCCTGCAGGAGCAGGACAAAGACGGCGTTGATGCCGAGGTGTTGTTCCCCGGCAACGTGGGGCCGGGCTTCTGGCGCGGCATCAGAAATGACGACGCGTACAAAGCGGTCATCCGCTCTTATAACGACTGGCTGGCCGAGGAATACTGTTCCCACGCACCCGAGCGACTGATTGGCGTGGGTGTCATTCCCATCACCAACGTTGATGATGCCGTGAACGAGCTGCAACATTGCGCTGATTTGGGACTCAAAGCGGTCGCCATCGATGCTTTTCCCGCGGGAAACCGATATCCAACCGGCAATGACGACAGATTCTGGGCCGCTGTCTGCGATCTCGCTATGGCTCTTACAATTCATGTAGAGTTCGGGTTTCGCGCCGCGGCCGCGGCGCGCCCGCGGTGACGGGGCCATCTTTCAAATACACCCGCCAGCCCGACCCGGAGCACCACGTGCCCGACGTCATCGAGCGCTTCAACAAATACGGCTTCAGAGGCAGCAAGCAAGTTGTCCAAATGATCTGGGGTGGTGTTTTCGACCGCTTCCCCAAGCTCAACATCTACGTCGCCGAAGTTCAAATCGGCTGGGTCCCCAACTGGATGGACCAGATGGACAACGAGTACGGGAGACAGCAATACTGGGCAGAGCGCGTGTTGGGTCTGCCGCGGCTTCGCCGCCTGCCCAGCGAATACGCGCGCGAAAACTGCTATTGGGGGTTTCAATCGCAACCCCGCGGGAGTGCGCATCGCGCGTCAAGAGATGGGCATCGATCACGTGATGTGGGCCAGTGATTTTCCGCATCTGGAGTCGGACTGGCCGAACTCGCAGCGGGTCATCGAAGAAAACTTTGCCGGCGTCCCGGAAGATGAAAAACTGAAAATGATCGTCGGCAACGCAGTCAAATATTTTAGGCTCGCTGACCAGGAAGCCGGCAAAACAGCCAAGGAAACTTAGATCGCTTCACGCGAGCCACTGAATGAACGACGAAGAACGCGCCTATAACTTAGAGGAATTTGCCGCCGCCGGCCCCACATCAACGAATCCCGGCGAGACGATGGCGGCGAAGGTCGGCGTTGCCGCTCCCGATTTCGAAGCCCGCACTCCTGGATGGAACGGTGGTTCGCCTTAGCGACTTTCGCGGCAAGCGCCATGTCGTCATCATGACGGGTGCCGTCACCAGCCCCATGTGCGCCTTTGAAGTTCCGGCGCTCAATCAACTACACCAGGAATTCGCCGACCTTGGCGTTTCGTTTTTTCTCTTGTACACCTCGAGAGTCTCATCCGGCGGAACATTATCCGTCGCATAGCTCCTGGGAACAGAAATTGGCTTGCGCACGTGACTTAAAGCGTTTGGAAGACGTCCGATTCCCGATCCTGGTCGACAGCCTGGATGGCAAAATCCACCGTAGCTACGGGACTTGGCCCAACGCGCTCTTCGTCATTCACAAAGATGGCCGCCTGATCTTTCGCAGCAACATGGCGAACGACCGCGAGCTCCGACAGTTTTTAGAAGAGCTGCTGGCGACGGAGCGCGCGGCAGCCGACGGACGCGTGCTCCACTTGCAGTATTCGGAGCGGGTCATTCTGCATGAAGCCGACCAAGCCACACACAGGCGAGTTTACGAGCGCGCTGGTCCCAAGGCCTTCGAAGACTACTGGGCGAAGCGTCCGCAACATCGCAACCGATGGCCATAGCAGTGCTGCTGAAAAGATCTCTAATCCGATGCCAATTGCTCACGTTAAACGATACCTGAACAAAGTACGCCTTCGCTGCGATCGATTATGTCGCGACGCCTCGCCTCTGAGATCCTCTGCGCAGTGCATAGCGAAGCTCATTCGCACCTCCAGTGATGGTTTGATAATCCCGCGCATTTCGCTCATCGGCCGCTGGGACGCATGCTCCGGCTTGATGAAGACACAGGCAATGTCGGACTCGGTTATGAAACAGAATAGTTCTTGCGCAGGACTTGCTGATCGCCTTCACCGTCGCCTCGGGCAACCGCAATCAGCTTGCCGCCACCGCGACTCTCGAACGGATTCGAGTCGGTTATTCAGTAGGCGGGCTCATTCCCTTCCCTGTCGTCGTCGCCCGAGAAAACAAGTTCTTCGAGCACCTGGGGTTGGATGTGGAACTCATCAATATCCCTCCTACATTGGCAGTCACAGCGCTCGTTTCCGGGATTTACAGTACGTAATATTTGCCGGAACTACACTCAATGCGGCTGTACGAGGACTTCCCTGTTAAACTAGTGATGGTCTATAACGACCGGCCGCTCTTTTCTCTCATGTCCCGGCCCGAGATTCGTTCGGTCAAAGAAATGAAAGGAAAAGTCCTGGGGATCGCTTCGCTTACTTCGGGTGAATCGTTTTTGTCCAGGCGCCTCCTCAAAGAGGCGGGAGTCGATCCGGAGCGAGAAGTAACCTTAAGAAGCATCGGCAACACGCCGGACCGGCTGGTTGCTCTCAGGACGGGAGTGGTGGACGCTACGACCTTGACGGTTCCCGTAGATATTCAGGCCGAGAAGCAGGGTCTGAGGCGGCTGGCCTTCATGGGAGAGATTCTCGAAAGCATCAACGGCGGCCTCGGGGTTTCTGAACGCTGGATCCAGCAGAGGCCGGATCAGATCAGAAAGATGATCACGGGAGTTTTCCGAGGTATGGCTCACGCCAGAGCACATCGGCAGGAATCGATTGCGCTGGTGATGTCGAAAGTGGAAAATGGAACGGGACGTCGCGGAAAAAGCCCTTGATCTCATGATGAAGACCTGGTCGGATAACGGCCAGGCGTCGGACCAGACTTTGCAAGCCGGTATTGAAGAGAGCTTGAAAGTCTCTTCGAGTAAGCAATCAGTGCTCTTTCTCGCGTGGCTGACTTTAGCTTTGCCCGGGAAGTGTACCGGGAGCTAAAACCCAATGACCCCCTCTTTCTCTCCCCTTTACTAAGGGGGAGATTGAGTAGGGGTTCTGTATCCTTTGACGTGAAATGGATTTAGTCGAGGATACTTTTTTCGCATTGGCGGACAATCACCACCAAAACAACCATGAGAAACCAATCATGAGTTCAAAGGAAATTTATCTAAAGCCGACGCGGATGCGGACGCATCCGCACACGACCCGATCACGTTTGATGCTCGAAGTCGCTTCCGAGCTCGTCAACAGAAGAGACTGGCCCTATCTCCAGGCACGGGTGAGCTTGCGCGCGCAAGGGGAGATGACTGGCCGGTGACTTTATTTGCGAGCGATAGTCCGGCGGCCATCTGGGAAGTGGCTTCGGGCAAAGTGCAGTTTGCGATTATCAATCCTTCCATGATCCTCAAATTGGCGGCCCTGGGCAGCGCGCCCTTCACTGAGCCTCTCCCGCTCAGAGCCATCGCTGTTCTACCGTCTTCGGACCAAATGCTATTTGCCGTCACGGAACAAACCGGGCTGAAGTCTTTCAAGGATATTCGCGAGCGGCGCTTCCCCTTGAAGGTTTCTCTTCGCGGCCAGCCCGATCACTCTCTCCACGTAATTACCAACCATGTACTTTCCGCCGCGGGATTTTCGCTCGATGATATTGTCTCGTGGGGCGGCGAAGTTAGATATGATGCCGGCATGCCCTACGGAGCCAATCGCATCGGCGCCGTGCAACGAGGCGAGATTGACGCGATTTTCGATGAAGGGGCCAGCACCTGGGGCAATATGGCGCTGGAGCTCGGAATGGCGTTTCTAGCTCTGGACGAGGACCTGCTGCCGCGCTTGGAAAACGCTGGGCTTCGCAGAGGTTTGATCGAGCGAACGAATTTTCCGAAACTCGCCGGCGATGTTCCGACCCTCGATTTCAGCGGCTGGCCCATCTACACGCATCAAAACACCGCCGATACCCGTGGTCACGGATTTTTGCCGGGCGCTGGAGGCGAGCAAAGATCGAATTCCCTGGGCGCAGGACGCCCCGCTACCTCTCGCGCAGATGGTTCGCGATACTCCCGATGGTCACCTCGAAGTGCCGTTGCATCCTGCAGCAGAACGGTTCTGGCAGGAACGCGGCTATATATAAGGATAAGTTTCCGCCCAACCTTCTCCGAAAAAGGCTTGCCTCTGTTTATCCGGCGAAAAGTGGTTTTCTATTGCGACCGGCAAACAGATACCGGACGTTAGCGGATATTATAGGACATTAGGGGATATCATTGGACATCGCTGGAACATGAGTTGTCATTTGTTCTAGAAAGATACTCAAACCCGGCTGGAGATATAATTATGCGCCAAACAAAGTGGTCAATGAAGTCGCCTTCCAATATTATCATCGTCTACAAGAGATTAAGCGATTTATAGAAAGAGCATTATGCGGAGGGAGATCTCGCTTAAAAAAGCGGCGCGAATAGCGGGCCTGGAGAACGCAGTATTTTCTAGTTTCTTTCTACCCGCAAAGTCGGCGTCGGTTTCAAGCACTGGCTGACGCTGTCTAAGCGGTTGCCAGAGCCATGGACCTGATGAAAGCCGAGGATTACACGATCTCTGAAGTGGCTTACTCAGCTGGGATTTAAGGACATCAGGAGTTTCGAACGAGCGTTTACAGTCACACCAAGCGGACGCCGCGAGACTTGGGGCGAAGCTGGTGTCGGCGGCCGATAGATTACTAGGAATAATTGCCGCAAGAATCTGATTTTTGTCGTGATTTTTCCGGATAGCCGCCGCGTATCGGGCCTTCGCTCTACGAGATAGTCTCCGTGTAAGGAATACTGGAGTCTATTCTGTGTCTGCAGTCACCCTGATGTCTCACCGGGACGGCAAGGACACTGAGTTACCCTTTTTCAGGGTGCACTCATTACGGACGAAATTACTCCTCGAGCTGCCGTCCAGAACTGCTCTCCGATCCCAAGACACGTGGTGAACTCCGTCCGACTCCTGCCTCGCCGGTGATTGTGTGGGACCATCAGCGGCGCTCGGCTCCAACTAGTCATCACGCCTAATATCTGAATGCGAAGCTCCTGCCCTCGTTGGATGGGAGGCCTTCTCCGGCCATCCAGGAGGTGGAGTGCTCTCTGCTCACAGTAGCATCGCCGTAGTCGCTCTCCGGGGCGCGTCCCTCTCCACCGGACGGACCTTCGGTTTTAGAAGTCATCCGCTTCTTTGAGCGCCCCAGCAGGGATTCAAAATCATCTGCTACTACGAGGACGGCGCGGCCATGCATGGCCTTTACAGGTTTTACAATGCCATCCCTTGTTGGCCGGTTCTTTAAAACTGCTCGACGGCGCAAGCTGCGGATTTCGCGGCGGGCTTAGCTCGCCTGCTCGCACTGGCGTTGCTCCATGCGCGGAGCTGGCCCGGCGGGCGGACGAGGAAGAAGGCCGGGAGTTTGCTATGCGGAATCTGGGGATCAGCTGGAGAAAGCGAGGCTATCATTCCATCTTCCGCTGGATCGTCCGTGTCAGTGGGTTGAGCTGACCTGCGCGATTCTGATCATGGGGTGACCGGGACAGGGAAGCCCAGGTTCTAGCCCATGCACCATCCATCGATTGGATCCGAAGCGGTGCGCTGGGCCCTTCGTCGCAGCCAGTCAATTGCGGCGCGATCAGTCCCAGCCTGGCGGAAAGCGAACTCTTTCGGCCATCGCCGCGGCGCGGCCACGGGCGCGGACCGGGAACGCTCAGGGACTGATCCGCTCGGCTCAAGGTGGGATTCTGTTTCTCGACGAAATCGGTGAGACTGGACGATGAGCTGCAAACAAAACTATTACGCGTATACAAGAAAGCCGCGTTCTCGGCGTTGGCGAAGATCAAGAGGTTGCGGTTGACGTAAGGGTCATTGCCGCGACGAATCGAGAGCTGGATAAGCTGGTGAGGCGATAAGAAGTTCAGAGCGGACCTTTTCCACCGCCTCAACGTCCTGTCGATCCATATCCCTCCGTTGCGGAAAGACCGGCAGACGTAAAGCCGTTGATCGAAGCACTTTCTTAAAAGCTGCCGCGGTCTAAATCCCGCAGCATCCCTGTCGCGTCGCCTCCGGCTTTGTCAAGCCCCTCACCGGAATCGAATTGCCGGGAAACGTCAGGCAGCTTGAGAACCTGGTGCGGCAGGCGTTAGTCAATAAAGTTGATGATTCTCCCTTAATCTAAGTGACCTCCCTATTGAAGTCTGGCGTCAGTTATCGCAGCAGGGGAAAGCCCTCGCTCCGATCGGAACCAGTGAGCGAAGGGAAGGAATCGAGTGAGTACTCTCCTGAAACTCCCCACGGGTTACTCCCCTCGGATCTCGCAAAATTGTTGCATGCCAACAGTTGGAATCTGTCGCGGATCCCTTCAGCATTGTGAAAAGTTATTCTTGGAAGCTGCGCTTCATAGGGCTCAGGGCAATCAATCGCAAACTGCTCGACTCTTAGGAATCACTTCCGCGCAGCGTGTACAACATGGTCCCGCAAGTACAATTTGCGCGTCTAAGAAACACGCTAGCCTAACCCCGCCGAGCCTATCTGACGGAAAAACATTTCTCCGGCAAACTACAGAACGCCCATCGGAAGTTCCTTTCCCGCCTTTCACTGGCAGCGGCCTCGTACATCGCTGCTTTCACACAAAAGCGAATCGCTTTTCACGAACCGGTGCTTTGGTCGAGCCGATGCGCGCTTCTCCTCCGTGGTATAGCTCTTGCTCTCTCAACGAAAACGGGGTCCATGGATGACCGCAAAATTATAAAGCAGGAAAATCATGGAGCTAAGAGATCGATGGATCCATTTCAAAGTTTGCGATGTCTACATTCCAGACCCCGAAAAATTACTGATCGAGCTCTATGGGAATGACTCGTGCAGGGAAAAGTCATCGACCTTATCCGACAGCGGCGCGCAACAGGGAACCTTTGCCGTGGTCGGGTGGGAGGGACTCGAACAGCCGGTGATCGTTCCGGTAGAGCGCATTCTGTGGTATTTTGTGAATGATCCAGCTATGCACGCCGCTTCGTCATACCGCGCATTCGAATTCACCGCGTTCCCAAAGGAACGAGGAGCACGCTGGTGACCGCGCAGGCTCATCGCGCAGATGATTCGCGAGGGCGCCAAGGATTTTTATGTGCGGCAGAAAGGCGATTCAGATTTTTCGCGCTTACCGGCGTCCGGCCGAAGGACCGCTTCGGCGAGGTCACGCATCTGTTCGATTGTGCGTGCGGCGGAACATTCGCTACACGACGAGACATCTTTCGGCGTGGAGCTGCTGCATTCTGCACGCCGGCATGCTGGAGCTGCGAGCACGGCGACTGCGACGACATGACGATCCTCCTGGGCGCGATGCTGGTGGCGACGGGCCATCCCAGTGAGGCTCGATGCTGGCCGGCTTCCGTCCGAACAGGCCGCACGCGTACAGCACACATCTATCCGGAAGTAAATGTCGCGCGGGCGATGGATCGCGATCGACGCGACCGTACGACCATCCGGATGGGATGGGCGCCCCCGGCGATTTGGAAACGTAAAGTTTTGTGAAATTCAGCAGAGGAGGATATCCTATGTTCGCCCAAGATCCCGTAGCGGGACAATTGTACGATGTGCCTGACCACACTATCCCTATGGGGCTTGGAGATACGCGCAGTAAAAGCCCCACTGATCCTCTATGACGGGCTCGGGAACCCGGTTGGCGGATTTTGGGACACGATTACCCTCGGCTGCAAAGGCCTTGGAGGTGCGCAGCCGTTGCTTCAGCAATCCCAGGAGTCGGACCGGCTGGCTGCGGCAGCCGCACCATTGAAGTAAAGTAGCTTACTGGAGCCTCGTCGGCACCAGCGCGTCCTCCAATGCCGGTAGCAGCGCCTCACGTCTCAATGCCGGCAGCGATGCCGCCGGTTCCGGCCGGTCTCATGCCCTACCCCGCCTCCTGGCTCCTTTTCCGGCGCCGATTCCGCCGGGCTGGGTGCGCACGTCCGACCCTTCCCTACGCGGGCCCCTTCAACCACGAAGATTTTACATGCGCTGCGCCGCCGGCAGCTGGACCGCGAGGCCTCGTTCCAAGCGCAGCCGCAACTATGGCGCCGGGCGTCGATGCCGCCGACAGTCGTACCGCCGGTAGTCGTGCCGCCAGCTCCAGAGCTTATCGGCCGCGGCACGCCGTGCGCTGACCGAACGAAAGGATTGAAAAAATGGGGAGGAAGACTTAAGAGCGGAGTTACATCGTGGCGATGACGTGTCTCAAGCGCCGCCGCGGCTCAACCACGCCCACGCGACCTGCGCAAGGCGAGAGAACGCTTTCGTTCATTATTCCACTGTTTTCCTCCGAACCAAATCGCTTATCAGCCCACGCTCCCGGCTGATTCCACGGGTTCCTCGTTCATGTCGAGCCGTAGCTGAAAGGCTTGGTTTACTCTTCGGACAAGGGAGACGGACGGCAAAGAACCTATATCCACTTTATGGAGAAGTCCTCCCCGGTTGGCGTGCAATTCACGCGGCAACCAGCTCTATATCGTGGGTGGCCGCTATCGAGTCACGAAGCGCGGCATCGAAGGATAGATAATAAGGCCAACTTGGAAAGCCGGGAGAAAAACATGCGACCGCACGCAAAATTTGACGAGGTAATGATCGTTAATCCAGCTGGAACCCAATGGAGGAAGAGTTATGCGATTTTATAAATGGTTGCGCAGCCGGCAATGGGATACTACGGCTTCTATGGCGAGCCGGAACAGATGTACGGACAATATGATCCGGGATACGGCCCGGTCGGTTCGTTTACGCCGAAGATCCCTACCTCTCCCATCAATACTCCCTACGGCGAGGTCGATCCCTACGGCTGCGGTTACGGTTGCGGATACTACGCCGAGCCGGAGTATCCTACGGTCAGGTCGAGCCCGGCTACGAGCCGGTCGGCTACTACGCCGCAGAAGATCCTTATCTCGCACAAGATGTATCCGTTATGGCGGAGTCGATCCCCTACAACTACGGTTACTACGCCGAGCCTGCCGGAAATCGCCATGGCCAGTTTCGAGCCGGGTTACCTGGCCAATATGAGCCGGTTGGCCACTATGCTCTGAGGAGCCTTATCTAGCTGAGGATCCCTATCTTTCTGAAGAGTATCCGTATGGCGAGGTCGATCCTACGGCTACTACGGCGAAGCCCCCGAAATGTACGGCTGGGGTGAGCCGGAAATTTCCGGCTACACGCGCGACTTGCCACCGTTCAATGCTGGCTGCCCACTGCCGACCAATGTCTCAGGATTTGAGCGAGACGAGCCGCTGCAGGGATACATGCAACCCGCTGAGGTGAGTCAAGCTGCAGCGGTTTTACGCCGCAGCCAGGTCCAACCGCTTCGGTACCGAGACCTTTAGAACTCTACTGGTGAGAGAAAAGAGCAGCGGAAAATCGTTTTAAAAGGGTTCAACTAGAACTCAAGAGGAGGATTTATGGCTGTAGTACAAGGCGTAAGGGAGAAAGTTCACCTGCCAATTTACGATTCCTTTCACGTCGGTCGAGAAGAACAACTCCGCGACGTTGCGAACGGCAGCTCCAGCACTCTCAAATTCTTTGTCGACGTCCAGCGAAAGACCGAAGCTCGAAACCAATCTCCAATCTGCCTCTGCTGCTGCCGCATTACAACACACTTCGAGGCTCGATGCCATGCGGGTAGTCATTAGCGACTTGCCGCAGAGTTCGCGGAGGAACCGAAGGTCGAGGACTCGGGATTGGATGTCACCGATGAGGAGGAATCGCATCGACTTTAACGGAAACATCGAAGGACCTGGCGGTGGCGTCTGTTGCCGCTGACGCTGTCACAGCCGACATTGATTGAGCCTGAACCGCGTCATGGAGCTACTAGTCGAAGCTCGGGAGACTGGAACAGCACTCTCCGCAGATCCGGAAGTCGAAGAGAGTTAGCCGACAAGGATTGACGGGACTCCGTTAACCCCAGACGACAACCGAATGTCGTGACGCAGGCGGGTGATTCTCCGCGCGTCCAGCTGGAACGCCCCAGTGGTCTTATCACGCCCGAGACAAGCAGCCACCGCAGGAACAGATCCGACCGAACAACGGTGCAGGAACAGTCATCAGCAAGTTTATCTACAATACGGTTACGACACTCTACGTGGGGAGAAGATCATGATCCAGATGCCAACCTGGTTCTTCCCGGCCGGTGCTGGTCCCTATTCGAAGCTCGCACAAAATTCACGACCCATGGTGAACCTTCGCCCACAGCCACGTTCCGGCTTTGCCGAGCCGATTTTCATTGACAAACAGCAGAACTTCCGGGTGGAAATTGAAGTTCCCGATGCCGAAGTTCTCAAAGGAATTCAGCAGATCTACGGGCCTCTGTTCATTTGGGTGGTTCTTAGACGGTTACATGGTCCGCGACGTGCAATAAAACCTTTGTAACCGACATGATGTTGAACCCAGCAAAGAGCCCGAGAAGAGCGGTTCCAGAAGATACGGACCACGCCTTCTCCGGGAAGCTCTCCCACCTCGTCAATCATCGCGTATGACTACGCGGCAACATTTCAGAGCTGAGGCGTACCCGGAAATATCGTTGAGGACGTCATCAATGTCAGCGTGGAGGGTGTATTCGTCGCAACAGCGATCGGATACGGATTTGAGGAGGAGCGCGGGCAATCCATTGAGATTCCGTGGCTCTTTCCTCACGCTTGGTGACGTTACTTTAGGCAAGATCCCCATTGAAACCGTTAATCACCGGCCTCCGGCTCGAGCCGCGTTTGGGACTGGCGCTTTTCCTGACGAGGAGCTAGCGCCCGGCCTTACCAGCAAGCTCTTTCAGCGGGTAAAGCCTCCCAGGAGATCTCGTTTCTATTCAGTATAGTGGACAGTGCCACAGGGCGTGAGCTGCAAGATGAGCCCACTCACAACTCTCGCTTCGCTGGGGAAGAGTAACGGCGAGCGCCCCTTCCGCTTACTAGCTCAGCCGCTGACGTTTCAGCCGCGTTCGACAATTCGAGTTACCAGGTTATCGAGCAATCTGAACGGATCAGCGGGAACGTCTCTTCATTGTTCTGTACGGATACAAGGTACTTACAGCCGGTTGTCCGGAAACGCTCGTCAGACGGTGCGTGGCTGTCGCCAGCCTATCCGGCAGAGATCATCGGTAGCCCCTCTGCGTCAAGGTTGTCCCCTTCGACTATGTGGCAAGGCTAGAACTCATCGGCCTGCCCAAAAACGTGAGTGGAGACGGAGGTTCCGATCAATGTGGAAGGCGGTTTTGTAGCTACCGCTCTTGGCTATGGACTGGCTGTGGAAGAGCGCGACATTTTCATTCAGGACCGGCGGCTCCAGATGGAACTATTACAATTACGTTAATAATCCCCGCTCCGATTCCTAATGTCAGATTACGCAACGTCGCAAACCAATGTCGAACGAACATTGACTAGCGGCACACAGCAGCTCGAACCTGGCGAGTACGAGGTACGTAGATAGTCGACGTTCGCAGAAAATTCGCATCATCAGCGGGCTCACAACCACTGCTACCGTAAATGTGGATGCGTCCGGAGTGCCGTGAAGTGTCATCAGCAACAATCGACCTCAAACAACCTTCCGCTTCGACTCTTCCCTTCGGACGCTCACGACGTGTGGGTTTCGCATCCGCCCGAACTTTCCGCATCGCATTCGACAAGCAGCGGCGTCTTAACCGCGGGCCTGCTCTCGTAAATCTACGTGGATAGCGTCTTCGAACCACTCAATCGACCTGAAGATGTTTCCTTTCGCTACACGATCTTCGACAGCGGCATTGGTGACGAGAGCTGCAGAACCAACCCATCGACTAATATCGCCGGCCTCGGCATTGCGAACGGCGAGCGTCCGTTCAAAAGATTTGCCCGGCCCATGATTTTCCTCCCGCGCTCTACGATTCGTATCACGATCGAAGAACATTTTGGCCGCGGAACTCTATTTCGTCGTCTTTCAAGGCTACAAAATACTCGGGATGACAGCAGGAGTACGAGGTCGTCCATGACGCCATTGGGAGCTCTGTCCGGACTTAACGAAGCTCCAGAGCTGGCCTGGACGCCGGACTATTCCGTTTGATTACACGTTCCGATACCAGTTAACCGGCAAGCCTGGCAATGTCATCAACAAAAACAGTAACCGTCAGGCATCGAGGGCGCCTTTCGTCGCAGTCTCTGATCGGCTACGGTGTCGTCGCCGAAGGTGACCCCGATCATCTTTCGGGCCGGCGATCCGAAACGCCGATCGTTCTGCTAACGGACCGCGCGCAAGCAAAGTACCACCTTCGCGGGATATCGCTTCGCAGGATATTATCGATGCTGCTTGATCCCAAACTCGATAGAAACCTCCGCGTCTTCTGGAAGCGAGAACCGGGACCCGAGGCGGCTGCTGAAGAACGGGTTCAAGCTCAATCCCGATGTGGCGGAAGTTCGCCTTACAGGATGGCGGAAAGACGCCTGTTAGACCCGAGCATTCTGGCAAAACGCTTGTTTCAGGTTGTCGCCGCGCCGCCGGAAAATATTCAATTCTTGTACGCGATCTTCGACGAAGGCTCGTGGCCGCGAGTTTCAGAGCGAGCCAATCTTAAACATTGCCGGTTTGGGAATTTCCAATGGCGATCGGCCGTTTCGTTACTTTGCCAAACCTATAGTCTTCGCCCGCAGTCCACGATCCGCATGGAAGTGAGGGAAGTTTCGATTTTCAGGGCGAGCTCACATGTGGCCCTCCATGGATACAAGGTGCTGGGAGGCGCGCGGCACACCTACCGGGCACGATTCAGCGAAAGAGCCGGAAGGGATCGCGCAGGCGATGAGGCACACCACGCACTCGGTAAGAACCACGAAATGCCCACGCCATCGCGGTTCGTGCCCAATGTGCGGCATTCCGCTGGATCTCAGAATATTTCGATGAGTCGGGAGTTGTCGCGAAGCGCCCAGATGTTGGCGAAGCTATCGTCTTGGCCCGCTTCGAGCTTGCCCCTCAATACTGCGGCGTGCTCGAGTATTTTTCGCAGTTTACAGACGAGCACGCCGGGACCGCAGCGAAAATCGCAACGCCCTGACTGCTGTGGACGTATTCTAGTCAACAACCGACCCCTGTATCCGTATTTGAATTTTGACCGGATCGTAAACCCGTGGGGCTACGGTAGCTTTCAGATTTCGATCCGACTCGATGACAGCGCAACGATCGAGTTCGTGGTGCGTCGGGTGGCAACGCAACTCCCCAACATCACAGCAGGTTGGCGGAAGAATCGTGGGTCGCTACTGGTATAACGCCGCTTACGGTGATGTTGTATGACGCGCCTTTTCGTTCAAGTATTGTTCGCGTGCCGGTTCCATCGGGAAGGGCCTATCGCATCGATTCGCCCCCGGAAACGCGCCTGCTAACTCGAGAGCTTGCCGATGAGTTGAAAAGAGTTCTGGAGCGATTCGCTATGGACGCTGGATTCAGTGAGTCAAAGCCGGTCGGCATTTTCTTCAAGCCGGGTGTGGTCGGTCACCACAAGTTCGGCCGGGCTGCAGACATCTACGCCGTGGCAGGCGTCGGACTTGACCGGTGGAAAGAACGCTGGGATGCGGCAATAGGACATGCGTCTCGGGTTCCAAATGCTGAAGAGAAACAAGGCATCGCGAATATGGAACGGAAAAACAATCTCGGATGGCGGCTGTACAAGGCGCCGCAAGTCTATGGGCGACGTGGGCTCAACCCTACGGCTATCCAATCCAGCTCTTTGGACCTGTGGACCCGCAGCGAAGGGCCGTGGAAGTACATCAGCGACTCGCTTGCTGCCACGCGCACCGCGACCACATCCACGTGGCGAAGTAGCTAAGCAAGGAGGTTACTCTATGGCACATCCTTTCGGCAATCCAAGCTTCTCTCGAAATGCCCTATAGCGGACGCGGCGGAATTCGAGGGCTCCTAACTTGGCAGAAGCCGTGTGTTTCTGGTGGCGATTCATGGAGGTTCTTTGCACCCATCGACGCATGAGCAGAAACCCCATGCAACGACATGCGTCGTCGTGCTGCCGCCCAACCAGGCCAGCGAGTTTGAGTCGTCCAGATCTGTTGCCAGGCGTTTTTCGCCATGCGCTCCCGCCTATGCCGCCTGCGCTGCCGATGCCTCAGGAAAAACGACTACCAACTGCGGCCCGTACGAGGCGAGATCCTGCGCGGTCAGGAAGGGCGCCTCTATGAAAAGATCGGCGAGCAAATTCGCCCCTCTCCACAAAGTTGGTCTCCGGCTCCCGCGGTCAGGTTTTTAGAGCTTGTTCCACCCGCTAGGAACCGATCCCCGAAATCACCGTCCAGGCTGATAGCAACGATCCACCTCAGGACTATGCAAGACCGCAGCATGGAAACTTCCCCGCGCAGCAGCCGCCAACGGAGAAAACGGAGAATTAAACCATGACGGTCCGGTTACCCAACCGGTAGCACAAAACCCAAAGCCTGTTCCCTATCGGAAGCTCTTCCCCGATCCGGGACAAAGGTGCGTGATCCGATTGGGACGATTTCAAATCGCTGCTTACCCCACAATTAGCCCATCCAGAGCGCGTGCGCGATACGCATCGCCTTGCCTGTTATCTTCAGGTTTACGAGGTCGCCGTAGCTCAACGTTTAGAATCGTTGAGCTCGCTGCGGCGCTCGGGGATGCAGGTCGCGTCAACCAACTTCGGCTTATTACCGAACCCATCACCCAGCAGCTTGGGCTCACCTCGCTTTTACGGACCCGCCCTCGCGCTCCAGGCCATTTTCCACGGGAGGCAGGATTACTCTTGCCCGGCGAAAGAGTTTTCAGCTGCGGCTTCGCCCAAGACCCGACGGCCGACAATGCGACGCTGGCGGCACGACAATCGCCAGTGGATTTTGCGGCGGGTGAATCGTCAACACCAGGGGATGTCGAAACTCCCGTTCGGATGCCAGCGCGTGAGCCTGAAGACGGCTATCCCGGAGCGCTACATGAAACCGTGGGAATTCAAGGCGACGCGCGACGAAGCTCTCTACGACATGAACGTCAGAGCGACTTTCGCTGGCTGGATCCAGTTCCTTAAGCAACTGGCTGAACCGTTGGATCAGAGGTCGCGGCGAATTAAAGAAATGGCAGAGTTTTATTAAGCGGCAAGAGCGCCGACGAGCAGCTCTGGGCGGTCCGGCCACCGAAGGGCAGGAGTTTCCCATCCGTGCGATCCGCGATTGGGCGTGGAAGACCCTTGACAACCGCCGGCTACGACCCCAGCACAATGCTCTTGGAATGGGAAATCTTCTGGCGGCGCAAAGGGGCTCTAGAAATCGGCGGTGTTGGTAGAACGGCTGAAACATGCTTGTGTCTAAGACGTGAAAGGAGAGATCCATGGCACCCGAAACCATCAGACTCGTATCGGCAAGCCTCAACTTTGTCTCAGGCGCGGACGAAAAATCGAGATCCTGTTTGCCGCCCTCGACAGTTTCGAAGAAGCTCGGGACGGACGCGTACATAAGTATCGCAACGATACGCAGGAGAAAATCGACGCGGCCGCGCGGGACCTGCAAACAACGGCAGAGGCAGCGCGCGTCGTCCAGAAGCAAAAGGATTTGGAGAACTTGAAAAATCAATTTGATACCGACACGGCCGCCTTTGATTTTATGACGGATAAAATTGATAAGCGGCTCGGAGGATTTGGGCTAATAGCTGTCCGGAGCGAAATGATCGAGGTGATCGAAGAAAGACTTGATCGATTGCAGAAGATCGTTGACGAAGCGGACACTGGGGAAAAGAAACCCACCGAACGAAATCCGCGCTCTGCGGGAGAAAAAGCGCAGGCTGGAAAACCGAATCAAGACCGGGCAGGTGCCACCGGCTACGCAAACCGCCGCAAACGGCGCAGCGCGCCGCAAGTGCAACCGGCGCGAACACAGGAGACCGGCGCGACCAAGAAGATGAAGCGCTAAGAGAACGACAACAACTGGCGCTGAGAGGCAGCGATTTAGCCACCAACTGTCCTGGGACTCTGGAAACTGTATGGCGCACGCCTGGGATCGGTGAAGACGAATCCACACTGGCAGCAACTTTCGGGTGCGGCGCCAGGGCTGCCTCAAAGTCCTGTCGTACCAGACCAGCTACTTTGCAGAGAGAGTGGTATGTTCGAGGAGGATATGAACCTGAGGCGGAACCAAACCCGACTCGACAGCGAATAATCCGAACCTCCGAACGGCAGAAATGATCGGAAACCGCGTTGGTTCTCAGTTTTGGCGAGCCGCAGGCAAGGCGCGGAGTTCCCGTCCGCCCTGCGGCGCGTGTCGACCGTTTGTCGTGCTCGACCGATTTGAAATCGACCGCGCTTTGATCCATGCCCTTTCACCTGCCGGCGATTCATCGAGTGGCTCAGCGAGCGGTAGCAAGTTGGCAAACATCATCTCCAATCCGAACCATTCGTTCTCTTTGGCCATACTCGACCAAAAGCTCGGGCCGTGAATCGCACAACCTAGACCTTGACAACAACGCGCGCTTGCGGTGCAAGCTCGACATGTCCAGAGATCGATACAATTAAAGCCCGGTTTAGTCGGCAGATCAACATCGTTGGTATCGGAGTCTCGGCAGGACACGCCCGGCTACTTCCGACCCTTCGACACCGGAAGAGCGCACATAACCGTCGCGTTGACGTTTTCTATCGCTCGTTGCTTCCCGACCGTCAGGCCAGAGCTCCATCTGGTCCTTCCCTGAGCAAACGCGACCCGTAAGGATCTCTTACTCCAGAGGAAGCGGCAACAAGGCAGGTAGACCCAGAACCGGAGACCCCAGAACAACGGACACAAGCAAATCCGTCGAACGGTCGCGATACCGGTCCCCCGCCGGCAAGCCTCGGATCTGGGACAACCGCCGCCAACCGGGCCGGTCTTCACCATCGAATGCCCCGCGGGCTGTTCCCCGTGGCGGTCGGGCACGTGCCGTAACATCTTGCTCTGGGCGATCCGCGACGCGCTATCCATCTCGCCACCGTCAACACCGCGAGGAGCAAGCTCGAAGCCAATCCCCGGGACCCAAAGACCGTGAGCATCTTCCTCAAACTCTTCGGCCACACGATCCCTCGCGGCGGGTTCCTTGTAGGCAGAGAACAAGGAGTCTGGCGCACATTGCCGCCTGGCGATTGCGCGCGGTTGCGTGCAGGAGCTGTGGCGGCGGAAGATTCGAACGCTCCCACTTGTGCGGTTGTCCTGGCGCTGGCGCCAACCTGGTAAACGCGCGAACCGTGCCAGCCCACGGAAGTGCTGTTGTGCCCACGAGGCGGAGACTGGGCCCAGACCCGGTTTCTTGCCAGCGGGACAAGACCCTGAGATGGATCCGAGCTGGAACAATCCTGCACGAGATGCTGCATCAACTTTTCGGCGAATTTTTCCGACACTTCCGCGTCCCGCCGCATCCCGATGAACCCGCAGCGAGAGGGGCGTGAGGGACCCAATGCCCACTGCTGACAGCGCTTGCAGCTGTTGGTTTCCGATGGTCCACACTCCTTCTCAGTCAGACATCAACCGATGCAAAGCAAGACCTGCTTGAGACAAAAGTTATGCAGAGCGACGCGCGCGTTTGGAAGAAGAAAGGTCGCCAGGGGGTAACGACCAGAAAGGGGGATCACCGTGTGGCCCACGTCTCAACGTATGGCAAGTTCGGACAAATTCCAACGCCGCGTACTGCTTCACTTTTCCGAAACGCTGGGAGGACCGGCGCTGCCGCCACGCTGAGATTTCAGGAATTTCTGAATCAAGTTCAGGAAAAGCCCCCAAACTATAAAAGCTCCCTCGCCGACCGTCACCCGTTTCACCCCCGATCCCATGTTCAGCGAGGTGCAAGATTGCGCATCCAGAAAGGGGTACCCCAGGATCTCCTGGATGTGCAGCTCACGGACGCAATCTCGATCCACCCGGTGTCTTCGCGCTTGATGAGCTGAGCGCGGATTCGTGATGACTTCCAAAAGCGGGCCCCCTAGCTTTAAGCACAACAAATTGACGCCCGAGCTGCGGCTTCGAACGACATGATTAGGGGACCGCATGGCGACCGTGCCACGAGAGTTGGGACCCCCAAGCGCTCAGGCCGGTTTTAATCGAAGAGCATTACTGATGACAGATATTTGGTTTAACCTCCGGAACTTCAGGGCACAAGTTCGGCGCAAAAGAATACTACCCCACAGACCTAATCCAACGGATCAGCAATAGTGAAGTGCCCGGATGTTGCATTTCACTCGGCATGCGCGACATAAGTTTTCTCCCGCCGTTACGGCGAGGTGCTACATAAACCAAAGACCCTGCTTTCGCTGGCTTTCGGTGGAGAGGGAAAGAAAGAGGCGGCAGCAGCAAGAAGAGCGGGAAAAACAGGGAACAACGGCAAAATGCAGAGGGAGGGAACAAAAGAAACGACAGCAAAGGCGAAGAAGTCACGATAGCTCACAAGTGGGCCGGAAGACCAACAACCTGGGGTGAGTCATTATAGAGGCGATTGCGATCGTTCGACCATGGTGAACCAAGCGACGTTGATAACAGACATGAATAAGATGAACTGTGATCGAAACGATCGTTGAAGTGAAAGGAGATTCACCATGTATATGCTGGCAGATCTAGGAGAACCCCAAAGCAGCGGGGATTGTTCTGGTTGGGAGAGGACCGGAGAGTTTTAGCAAAGGGTAGCGGAACACTATGCGCGTACCGTCCTCGGACAGCCTCTGAGCGCGTAAGAGCATACGTCAAGGATCCGCCATGGCGATGGGAAGTACGCCTTTCGGATAACATCGTAGTCGCTGTAGTCTTTAAGCCAGAATTTTGTAGCGGCCGCCCGAATACTGTTAGTCGATGGGGCCCATCCGGCACTACAATTACTCCTGCACGCCACAGGGCGATCTGGTGCTCACCGAACGCAAGCTACCTAAGGAATCTTTCTTAAGGCGGAGCGGGACATCAAAATCGAAGCCGGTTTTCTACGCACTCTGTTAATCGATCGTTACTCGATTGAGATCCAGATGGCGAAGCCGAAGGCGAACCGTCATGTACCTGTGGACACGTGAAGGGTTGGAGGAGTCCCATACGGCTACTTTGCCGGAACGCTGGGAGAACCGCCATTGCCGCCTGAGATTCAGCAATTCCTGGATAGAGTAAAAAAATCCCCAAGACTACGAAGCGGTTCTCTTGATCAGCATCCTCCACATTCAACCCTGCACCAGCGATCCGTTAGCTAAACTGCTCGGCGTAACTTTTCCGCAACGAACTCATTTGACGAAGCGCAAGCGCTTCAGGAAAAGGCGGTTCAAGCGCTGGCAGCGATCAAAAAAACATCTGACGGACCGCCGTTTCAACCGAGCTGGTTAAAAAGGAAAACGCGCTAATTCCGGTCGTGGCCGATGCCTTCCAGAAACGCATTAAGAAATCGAATCAAAAGACGCTAAAGTGGTTCGAAAATATTTTAACTGAGGCATATCTGGCGTCCGGACCCCAGGACGGTGGGACGGAATTTTTGTCTTGTTTACATTGCCCCCAGAGATTGCTGAACGGGTTACCAACAGCAGGAGTGCCAGAAACGCACTATGCCAGGCTAGGTCAGGCTCTTTTTTAAGAGCAGAGCAGCGACCTAAAGACCAACGCCTCTTTCAAAGAGGCTGTAGAAAAGGAACGGAAGAAAACAGGGCGGGTAGAAAACATAATCAAAGCGGAGGGGTGACCGTCATGCGTATCTGTTTGAAACCAACTTGGGAGAAGTCTTCAAACCGCGACCGGAAATATCCAGAAAGCGCGGCTGCAATCACGTAAGTCAGCGTTGGAGCTTGGAGATTCCATTCAGAAAAGATTTTGGCGCTTTTCGTCAGGGAACTGAGCAACGCGATCCAGGCCGCTGGTTACGGCTAAGACCGATCAGACAGAGATTGACGAGGCTTTGCTCAAAGACAAGGCCGAGGAGAGGACGCTCGGGGAGCTACATGATCAGCTGCGGAAACGCAAATCCCCCACGCTCAAGAATCAGATGCCGTTAGGATTTACGCTAACGTTGGCTTCAAGAAGATCGGTTACACGAATATCGAGCTCCTTTGATGTATATGCCTTTTAAGAAATACGGTCAGGTGATTTTTCTGTCACGGGGAAACGCCGATCCCGGTATCGAACTGTGCTGAGATTTCAAGCAGCCATCAGCGCCATTCTGCGGCACCCGAGCCCCGTCTGATCCTGAGGCTTGGAAGGGCAGCGCGCGTTCTGTGGGCAGGAGGAAGAACATGTACATATCCACTAGGCTTGCACGCGACGTTCAGGACAACCCGCGCCGCAACAGGAGCAGCACAACTGGATATCGGATGTGGAGAGCTTCGCGCAAAGTTGTACGCCGATCACTATGTCCGCACTGGAATATCGTCTCTATTTGGTCCAGTGAAAGGATCTGGTGCAGGGGGGATAAGAAAATGTGCCAGGTCAGGTATTCCACCGGTATCAAGCGTCATTGTCAGCTTTGTGCGTCTACCCGATCACGTTATTGCGAGACGCGGCGAAGATCCCAAGGGACCACGTTGCGAGTACGATTTTGATTGCCGGTCTTCCGCCGAACGGGTTCTAAAGAAACGCAGTTGCAGACCTGATTAGGGCGCAATGGACAAGGGGCACAGAAAGGTCGGAGCACTTTCTTTCCGTTTTGATGTGTGCACGGAGGTAATCACATGAAATGCAACACGCTGTGCTTTCTTTGGCATACCGGCTGGTCTCAATGCCCACCGAGGGTAAAGCATGAATGAGAATGGCGACGGTCAGATTCTGATCTCTGATCTCTGACTTCCTGATTTCTCAAGGTCCTATTTGGAGGGTATAGCTATGTATCTTTATGAAAGTGATTTCGGAGAACCACGACCGAGAACGCCGCCATCGAAGCCACCGGGCAGACCGCCGCCAAGGAGGGAAAAGTTGTAGCGGACGGCCATTCGCGGTTTTGTCTTGCTCCCAGCGGCGGCACTGGTGAGTTGCGACTTGACGTTGAGGGTTAGGTTCCGGCGTTCTTTCGATGAGTTTGCACGTAACGTTGAAGGCGCTTATGCAAGATGGATGGAACCATCAACTGCACGGATGCTAGTTAAAAAGCTGCAGAACGACCTCGAAGCAATTTCATCAGGAAATGCTTCAATCCACGGTGTTGGATAATGACCCCATGTATATTGTTGCGGGCCTTTTCTATCGAAAGTCGAACGGTTCATGGCTGGTTCGGGATAGTACTTTGCGTCAGTGGCGTCGATTGATCGACATTTAACAGCAGGTGGTTCGCTACTTTCGCTTCGCAGAGACTCTAACGATGGAATTGACGATATCCGAACCTCTTATCGCGCCGCCCTACAGCAGGCTGGCACCGGACTATGACGTCGCGATTGGCTTTCGGAGTTTCACAGGCACCAGAGCCGCCTTTGAGCGCCTCATCAGGCGCTACGCAGCATTCCATTTGCCAGCGCCGCTGATATCGGTTGCGGGACAGGACTTTTCGCTTCCTACTTGAATCAATGCTGGGGCGTTCCGGTTTTGCGGTGGACCGTTCCCCGGACATGCTCGCCGTGGCGGCACGTCACTGCGCCAGTCAAAATATTTGTTTGCTGCAGCAGGACATTCGTTGTTTGCGTCTGCCCTCTCCAGTCGGTTTTGATCACCGCCAGCTTCGATACGCTCAATCACATACTTGAAGAGATCGGACTGAAGTCCACGTTCCGGCGCGTCTGGGGAAAATCTGAATCCGGGAGGTCAATTTTCATCGCTAGATCTGATCACGCCCTGCCAGCCTCTCACCGGCGGAGGCGTTACTCGTTGGCGGCTGCATCCGGGAAAGGCCGCGTGAGAACGCTTTAGCGTACAATGGAATCCGTTGCGGAAGATGTTTGTCCATCTCTGTCGTCATGACCTCGCCGCTCTGCCACGGCTCGACTGTGGAGGCGCACCGGGAACGACGCCATACTCTCCCATAGAAGCAGGCCGCTGGCTGATGGACACAGGCTTTGTCATCCCGCGGGTGTTCATGATGCAACCACGCTTCGTTTCGCTGGCCATTGCCCGCCGCGAGTGATCGTATCGTCGCGCAAAAACCAATCAAAGGCAGAGCATGCATTGAGGAACAAAACGCAAACTCGCTGCGCCATCACCGCGATGAGCGTCGCAAGAGAGTCCGGTATGTACCTGATAATGAGAGACGAGTTAGGCCCGGCTCATGACAGCTGGCCAGCTTTTATGGCACGACCTTTCCGGCTATCGCTCCGGCGAAGACCGCGTTTATGAAAACGACTTCAGGCGGTGCTCGCGGTACTGGCCGGCCCCTCTCGGTGGCAGGAACACATTCGAAGGTCTTCGCGTCGCACGCCAGTCTGCCCGCGCGCCGCATCGTGAACAGCGAGGAATTCGTCCGGACGATGCGCGCGCTGGGCGAGCGGCACGACATGGCTCACATTCCCGGCGTGACCGACAAGCGCGCGGAGCATCATCACCATGCAGGAGTTCTTTGGAAAAATTCACACCAGACGTTCTTGGGGGCGGCGCTCCACGAAGCGGTCACTCGGTTTCGCACCCACCGGGCCGGGCGAGAAACAACACAGCACCGCATGGGGGATCTGGGCAGTCTTCTCGAAGGTCTTGTGGAGTGCGTGACCCGGGACATTCTTACCGCACAAGGGAGTCGCACTTGCCCCGGCCCGGTTTTAACACCGGCCATCCAAAAACGGGTGCCGATCGCGCGCGAGCTGCTCCGCAGCCTCAGTGTGCCTTTGCTGGCCCACCCGATTCTCTTTGGGGGAGATTTTCAACGGTTCTTGATGGTCATGAACCACACCCACTCACCCGCCGGTTGGACCGAAATAAAGTATTTGACGACTGCCAACAATCCAGCCCGGGCAGTCCAGCGGATGAGTGAGCTCGCGCCAGTGGAGGGCAGCGCCATGGAAGATCTCAAACGGCGCTTCAGCCGGATCCGTAGTCGCGCCGGCCAGATCGTCCTCAATGAGCCGGCCCAAATCGGAAACGTTGAGAGTAGATGTTTGCGCGGGTTCTCCGGGGAAGGTACGATGGCTACTGTTTCTATCACATCAAACGACGGCGCCCTTGAGTCTGCATCTGCGGTTCTGGAGGTGAGCGCCACAAACCCGGAATATAACCAACCCGCGTTGCGTATCAAACAAGCAGGTAAACGCGGAGGCGCGGCCTCGATCAGGATCGATGACCCGAATCCCGACATCGAGTTTGTCGAGACTGGCCTGATCAGGTGCTGATCCAGCGCCGGGAAATATCGAGATTGCCGTTCAGGCGGACAAGCTCCAGATCAATGGCCGCAACGCCAGTCGATCCACTGAGGCTTCGAGACCATTGTCGTGTTTCAGCGGCCGGCAGCGGGTGGCAATATCGGCTTCGGATTCAGGCCAGCCAGCTCGAAAGTTTGGAGGAGGACAGGGTGTCATCGCGATCGCTAATGCTTCTGTCGCCCCGTCGGTGAATCTCGCTGGCGCTGGGATTTTGTATGTCGAGGACGGGGCGCTCAAGTATCGAGGCTCGAATGGCACGGTGACAGTGATTGCGCCAGCCTAGATGTGGACCTGTCGAAGAGGAGTAACGCGAGAACGAAACAGAAGACTCTCGTCAACAAGTATCTTCTAGCGCGCAAGGCGCTGATCCTTCATCTGGCCCCTCGGCGAGAGTTCCGCTACGCCAGACGAGATGAACACGTCGCTACGGTCCGCGTATCGACGCTGATCGCTGGGACTTCCACGACGGCATCGACCTGCCTGCCCCCGTCGGCACACCGGTCCACGCCATGGCGGATGGCATCGGTGCATCGCGCCGGGCCGGCGGATAAGACAGGCCTCGGTTTCGGCTCAACCCATGTTCGTCTCAAAGTCGTCGATCCGACGGACGGACAGGATGACCTGTTCCTTGTCTATCTCCATCTCGACAGCATCGCGGAGGGTGTGATCCCAGGCGCACAGGTGAAGCAGGGCGACATCATCGGCGCGGTGGGTCAGGAAGACGCGACCTATCCCCATCTTCATTTCGAGTTCAGGAAGGGCGGACCCGAACAAGAGTCACAGCGTTCACCCGCTGCACTATCTGCCCTACCCCAACACGGCGAACTTCACGCAGCTCCGTTTGGATCGCTGCAATTTCTACCGCGAGCGATGGCGACAAGAGGACGGTGAGGCTTCGCTTTGACGTCGTGGACCGGCGGGAGGGCGATGTTGCTGGGCGTTGATGTGGCAGTGAGAGCAGCGTCGAGCCTGCGCAGTAGAGCTTCAGAGTTGACTTCGATGACCGGGATACCATCGTGAGCGACAAAGGGTGATCGGCACGCCTTTAACGAGAGCGGAATAGCCGTGGAAGGCTACCAGAAATCCAATCTCGAAAGGAGAGAGGCTTGAACGATCTGCACTACGGCGGTGCTCGTCAAGGACATCACTCCGGAATTCGAATCGCGTGGAGCTTCAGCAGTCCAGGACGTCAAGAACGAGAAGCTGAAAGCGCTGAGTTCCTCTCTGCCCACACTCGAGCACGGCAAGAAGCCCGTCAATAGTCGTGCTGGTTTTGAAGAGGTCAAGACTTTCCGCCGCCGGGTTGGGGACTGAGTCGTCCTGCCCGGCAATATCTGCCGGCCAGATCCAGCCGCCAAGCTCTCACAGGTTCACGGTGGCCTGCTCTGCCGGGACCTCCAGAGTTGGGCAAGGGAGCACTGATTCGCGCTGGAGCTGCGCTTCGCCTTTGCCTGTCGACCGCTGCTGTATCGCTCCCATGTCCTGGCGCTTGAGGGCGGACACTCAGGAGCCTGCAGAACTGCAAATGGACGAGGGACTAGGTGATGTCATCCGTCTGGCCTTCTTGGCAGGCAACGATGTGGTGGCTGCCGCCTGTGCGCGCCGGAAAGTCACGGCAGATGAACTCATCGCCGGCGTCATGGTTCGCAGCGCCGATGGGTTGTTCTAGGGAAAGAATCGACGTGAGCGAGGGGAAGAATTTTCAGCGGATGACCAGATCTGATGGGAGCTTGAGCTGCTACAAGAGTATGGGTACCCGGCAAACCGACTCGCTCGTCTTGCGGCTGGACGGCAACGTGGTGGCTCCGGATCAGCGGCGACACCACGGGTCGTCGAGCCCAGGTACTGCTGCGTGGGGATTTTGCACAGGCACAGGCGGGTTACAGATAACGCTGCACGTCGATCAATTACTCCTGACTGGAGCGCCGCGATAGAGCATGGCCGCTGAACTGACCAGCGTGGTAAAATTACGCTCTGACCGCATTCCTGTTGCTGGTTCGAACCGAAGCGCTTTTGGAGCACGGAGCGCCATAACACTCCGTATGGCTACCGGCTGCCCGCAACGCGTTATCGTAGTCGCTCGAAAAAGCCTGTGTGAGTGAGCCAGAAGCTCCCGTGTCGGCGCTGGACGACTACACCGGGCTTACCTAGCCAGCCGACGGCTTCCTTTGCGTTATCGAACACCGCGGCCTTCAAATCCTCGCGGCATAGCGAATCACTCAAGACCTGCAACTGCTCGGACTCGCCGATCTCTGGACGACACCAATGCAATTTTGATATTGCCGAGCCTGAGATCGGGGCCGAGTCCATGAATCAGCTCATCGATATCCTTCGGATCAATTCGCAAGCTGGCTTTTTCGAAATCAATCAAGACCGTACAATTAAATTGGTGTTGGATGATCTCCGCAACTTGGCGAAACATCTGCTCCAATCCCTCGGCGTCTATCAGACCGCTGCTGATTACGATGAGGTGATTTCTCCCGTCCGGTGATTCCAGCAGCTTAACGTTTACATCCATGGCTAAATTCTTGAAAACAACCTTTGGCCACTGTGCTGACACTCGGCGACAACCAGTTCTTCGACCGCTAGACGCTTTACCTACACTCGGCGCTTCCATAGAAATAGAGACAGGTCGATGACGAAAGCCGAAACTGCTTTGCTTAATGGCGCATGGACCATAAAGGGGATAGGTTCTGTCAAGGCCTATCCCCTTTTTGTTTTCATGAACTTTATCGAAGACCTCTTGGAAGACTCATCCTACGTTGGGAGACAAAGCCGCAAACCCTCGTGCTACCGTCAGCGCGTCGGAGCAAAAGGAGCAGCGGCTTGTCTGCTTTCACTTTGGCAACCTCGGCCTTCACGCCCTCCACCGACCCAACCGGTACCTGGTTAACCTGCATAATCACGTCCCCCGCTTGGACGTTCGCATCTGCGGCCGGACTGCCCGGAATGACGGAAGTCACCAGCACGCCGTCATTTCCGGTGAGACCCATCTGACGCCGCTCCTCGGGGCGGATATTCTGCATCGCCAATCCCCACTGGCTCTTTTCTTGTTTCGTATCTGCCTCGCGCCATTGGGTCGTTGAGTTTGCCGACGGCAACGTTAATCGTGCTCATTTTGCCGTCACGGATGACCTCCACCGGAACCGTCTTACCCACGGGGTCGACGCCACAAGAGCGGGCAGTGTCACTGACTCGTCGATTTTCTTCCCGTCATAGCTGACGATCACATCGCCTCGTTTGATTCCGGCTTTTTCGGCGGGGCCTTGCCCAACCACATCGCCGACCAGCGCGCCGCGCTCTTTATCCAGACCGAAAGAGCGAGCGAGATCCGGCGTCACCGGCTGAACTGAAACACCCAACCAGCCGCGCGTGACGGTTCCCTTGGTCTCCAGCTCGGGAACGAGATTTTCACCAGGTTCACCGGAACGGCGAAGCCAATACCGATATTGCCGCCGCTCTGACTGAAAATCGCGGTGTTGATGCCAACGACTTCACCAGCCAAGTTGAAGAGCGGCCCACCGGAATTGCCTGGATTGATCGACGCGTCGGTCTGAATGAAATCGTCGTATGGACCGGCACCAATCATTCTTCCCTTGGCGCTAACGATTCCCGTAGTCACTGTGTTGCTCAAGCCAAAGGGGTTGCCGATGGCCATCACCCAGTCTCCGACGCGCAGCGCTTCGGAGTTGCCAGCGGTCGCCGCCGGCAAAGAAGTTTTGGCATCGATCTTAATCACCGCTAAGTCGGTCTTGGGATCACGTCCCAGGATTTTCGCCTTGTACTGCTGTTTGTCGCTCAGCGTAACCGTGATCTCCTGGGCATTTTCCACGACGTGATTGTTGGTCAAGATCAGGCCGTCTTTGCGGATGATGAATCCCGATCCGGTCCCCTGACGTTTGAACTGTTCGGGCTGGCTGGGGCTCGGCGAACGGAAACCTGGAAAGGGCAAATCCTCGCCGAAAAGTTGATCGGGAAAATCGGTCTTGGCAACGGACGTTACCTTGATATTGACCACCGCAGGCGCGACGTGTGCGGCCAGATCGGCGAACGATGGCAAGGCACCATTCTGCGATCGGGACCCAATGGCGGTATCAGTCGCATGCGCATCCGGTCTTTGAGCATCTCGGCCACAGCGCATAGCCGCCGCCAACTAGAGCGACCGCCAGCGCAATTGCCACAAAAATATCTCTCTTCGATTTCATCTTTCTCCTCCTTCGTCGTGGAGTGGGTCCACGATGATATTTCACGATAGGGTTTTTCACGGCACAAATTTAAGTCGCGACGATGAGAGAAGAATGAGAAGCGGATTAGAATTTACTAATCTTGGGTTTGAGCGACAGAAGGGTGCGGCGCCAACGGCAAGATCACCTGGAAACAGCTGCCCTCGCCAAGCGTGCTCGACACGCGGATTTGGCCTTGGTGGAGTTGAACTATGGAACGGACCAGAGCCAGCCCTAAACCTGTACCGCCGCCTTCCCTGGCCGGGTCGCCGCGGTAAAAACGATCGAAAATATGCTCCAGTGTATCCGCGGCGATGCCAGGTCCATTGTCCTTGACATCCAAAACCGCCGAATCGCCCTGCCGCTGCAGATTAACCTCGATTTTACCACCCGGAGGCGTGTATTTGATGGCATTTTCAGCCAGGTTGAAAACGAGCCGAAAGAGCAGCGAATCATAACCCTCGATCCACAGCGGCGGAGCGGGAGAAACCGTGCAACTGTTTCCGGCCCTTGCGGCAAGCTCACTTAAGGCAGGGGCGACGTCCTCCAGCACCTGGGCCAAATTGACCAGCGTTGGTGGCGCACTTAAGGCGTTGCCTTCCATGCGCGCCATCAGCAACAAGTCCTCCACCAAGGAATTCAGGCGATCCACTTCTTCCAGACAACTCACCAGCGCCTCTCTAATCTCCAGCAGCAGCCTCCGGGGACTTGAGCGCGACCTCGATCTCTCCTTGAGGATCGTCAGTGGCGTCCGTAATTCATGGGCTGCGTCGGCACTGAATTGGCGCGCGGCACCAAAGGAGCGCTCCGAGTCTCGCCAGCATGTCAGTTGAGCACGGCTGCCAGGCGACCTAATTCGTCGCCGCTGGATAGAGCGGGGATGTCGTCTGGTCAGATCTTCGGCTTCAATCCGCCGGGCCGCTTCCACCATCGCATCCACGGGGCTGAGAGCCCGGCGAGCGAGAAACCATCCGCCCAGCGCCGAGCCGGCCAAAGCCACAGGCGCCAGGATGAGAAGAACGAGAAGAAACCTGGAACGAGTGGCTTCGACATTTTCCAACGACATGGCCACCTGGACGATATTCGACAGTCGCGCTGTTTCTAACCACCGGAAGGTCAGGAGCCGGAACGGCTTTCGGGCTTCGGGCGAAGGCCCACTGTTTCCAATGTCGCTTCGCCTCTCTCCGCATTCCGTAACGCTGCCGCGCTCAGGGGTAGTTTCGATCTTCCGGTCGGCACCAACCGTGGGTCGGGCTGGCCATACAGCGATCGAGCAGCTGGAAAACCGCTCCGCCAGCTGGGGTCCCAGCATCGATTCCAGCGTGTCTTCAATGCCGGGCGGAAAAAGGACTGGACGCCGGACCGACTCGGCGATGGCGCGGGCGACAGAGTTTAGAGAATCATCGATATTGTGTTCGCAGGCCATGATCAAGCATCATCACCGATGTCGCGCCGAGCAGCGCAAGCATCGCGGTCAGGATTCCGGTGTACCAAAGTATCAGACGACCCCGGAGGGTGGTTAGACCGCCACATCATGACGCAGACGGCTCTTCCTTCAGCACGTAGCCGGCGCCGCGAACGGTATGGATCAGTTTGGGCTCGAAACCGTCGTCGATTTTCTTCCGGAGGTAGTTCACGTAGACGTCGATCACATTCGTAAAAGTATCATAGTTAACTCCCCACATGCTGCGCGATCACGGTGCGGCTGAGAACCTGATCCCGCCTGCGAAGGAGGAACTCGAGCAGCGCGTATTCCTTTGGCGTCAAATCGATCCGCTTGTTGCCACGGGTCACCTCGCGGGTCGCCGGGTCGAGCCGCAGATCCGCGATGGCGAGCACGGCCGGCACAGGGGCGGGCCCGCGCCGCAGTAGCGCGCGCACGCGTGCCAGCAGCTCTTCGAACGCAAACGGCTTGGTGAGATAGTCATCCGCCCCTAGATCAAGCCCTATCACCCTGTCCGCCACCGTCACCCGCGCCGTCAACAAAGAACCGGGACGTCGACCCGCCGTTGGCGAATTTCTTTCATGACGCCGAGCCCGTCGAGCTTCGGCAGCATGACATCGAGGATGACCAAGTCATAGTCGGTTTTCAGAAGCCGGTTCAGTCCCGTCGCGCCGTCGTGCTCCACATCGACTGAATAGTTAGCCGCTTCAAGGCCCCGCTTGATGAAGCTTGCGACTTTCTTTTCATCTTCGACGACCAGGATATGCATGGTTGAGAGGCCCGTATCATAACATACCGCCGCAAACCAAAATGCCAAGTGGCAAAAGCTGGACCCGACAATGCTGTGACCCGTGCGGGCTCGTGATAGTGCGCGCTACTTGTTCTGCGCCAGGCGTCGACAACAGCCGAGGAGCCGTCTCCGGCTGCGGGCACTGGGCCTCTACCTTGAGGAGGCTAGCAACCTCAGATGATGGAGCGCGCGGCACGAAACAGTAGCGGAGCTGGAACCAAGCACCATAAGTCAGCGCGGCTTGTACGCTTCTGTGCCCGCACCCTCGAGGCTCACTCCTCGGCCTACGATGTGTCGTAACTTTTTTCGGTCCCACAATAGTCCGGGCTAAGCATAATTCCCTTGTTGGTTGTTCTTGACTTCAAGAACGGCTATCGACTAACCTTTAAAGAGCAATCGCGCTTCCAGGAGGAATTCGACCATGAACTTTAAGACTGTTGCACTGCTGCATCCAGGTAATATGGGCGCGACTATCGGTGCGGCTGCCGCCACGAGCGGAGCTCGGGTCATTTGGGTCTCGCACCAACGCAGTCAAGCAACCCAAGAACGGGCTAAACGGGCAGGGCCTAGTCGACGTAAAGAATCTCACCGATGCCGTTCGGGAGAGCGAAGTCATTCTTTCCGTCTGCCCGCCAGACGCCGCTCTCGATCTCGCCCGGAAGCGTGGCGAGCACAACTTCAAAGGTGTTTACGTTGACGCCAATGCAATCTCACGAACCACGGCCGAGGAAATTCGGACGCGACAGTAACCAAAGGCGGAGCGAGTTTCGTGGATGGGGGCATCATTGGAGCCCCGTCAAACAAGCGGGAACGACCCGGCTATATCTCTCAGGCAGCCGGGCGCCGGAAATAGCAGAGCTCTTTTCCGCAAGCATGCTTAACGCCAAGGCCGATCGGTCCAACCCCAGGTGCCGCCTCCGCACTCAAGGTCGTCTACGCGGCCTGGACTAAATGCACCGATGGATTAGTGCTGGCGATCCGCGCGCTGGCCGCCATCGAAGGGGTTGATCAGGCTCTCACTGAGGAATGGAACATTTCCCAACCGGATCTCACGCGAAAAAGCACGCGGGCCGCCGCCGTGGCAGCACCCAAAGCGTGGCGCTACGTGGGTGAAATGAAAGAGATCGCTGAAAGCTTCGCGGCCGCCGGTCTCAACACCGGGCTTTCACGACGCCGCTGCCGACATTTGGGAGCGACTCGCACCTTTCAAAGACCGCACGGACCCGCCCCCGACGCTGGAGGAGATCATCGATGCCCTTCGTCGGTCGTGTGACAAACTCCGTTAAGCGTTTTCTTCAGCAGCTCAACAGGTGCTGGTCTATTGGCAGGCTGTCTCAAAAGAGGCTCAGAGGCGAGGCGCGCGAAGATCGGCGAGCGGAGGCGTACTTAGTCGGTACGTTGGAGCGAGACGATTGAGCGCAACGAAGCCTATGAGGCTTTTCAGCAGCCTGCCAGTCAGTCGCGGCCCGGCCCGACCAGCGGACGAATACCGACGACGCTAAAGAACAGCTCGTGAATGGCAACCTCGTGGGCCGGTCTGACCTCGCGAAAAGAGCGCGAGAGCAACAGGTAGAAGAAAAGCCGGCAGAAGCAGGAAATAGCGAAAAGGCTGAGCAGAGTATAGCCGAAAAGCGGCGGCAACCGTGAAGCAAGAAAACCTCCCAAGGAAGCGCCGAGAAAAAGCGCCACGCCGTTGATGACGTTAAAGTACGCGATGCAACGAACGCGCTTTTGTGGCGTGACGGCGTCGTAGATAAAATTGGCCGCGCTGAGTGTAACCCCGCTCCACGAAAACCCTCCCAGATCTGAATCAGCATCAGGTAAGCTGGATCTTGAGACAAAAGCCAAAAAGCCGGAACCAGAGCGGCGAAGAAGGAGCTTAACCGGAGGACTCTGACGTTGCCGACCAGGTCCGCGTGTTTGCCCCAGAGCGGCAGGGCGACCAGCGAAGCGAACGAAGAGCAAACCTGGAGCGCCATATAGGTGACATAACTCAATTGCAGGTCACGCAGCATGAAGACCGCAAAAAAAGGCGCCGACAGGTAGGTAGCAAAAGTCAAACACGCGCAAAAAACCACGAACTTTAAAAAGTTGCTCTCTAAAACGGGCGACGAACATGAGGAAGGTAAAATCGCTGGCGGGATCTCTTCGGTGGGGCGGCTCGTCCATCTGCTTGATGAAATAAGCCGACGCGTAGCGCGCCAAGGCTGCTAAAGAAAAATAATCAAAAATCCGGCGCCGTACGAAACTTCCCGAAATGAATTGAGTATCAATCCCGACGCGATCACGCTACCTCGAGGCCACGGCGCCTATGGTCCGGTTGCGCCATCCAAAATATCGTCCCCTCTTGCTGGACGGGATGTAGTCGCTCATCAAGCTGCCCCACGCCGGTCCTGCCAGGCCACCGCACAAAGCGGCGAGAACTAACAGAACCAGCAACAGCTCCACCCGGTTGGATATTTCGAGCCAGGGCAGGATGGCGATGCAAAGAATCAACGAAGCTTGAGAAAAGACCAGACGCGACCAACAATTTAAGCCGGCCGCCGACCCAATAGATGACTCGCACGGCGAAAAACTGCGAAAGCGACGATAAAAGATTCGGCAGAGCGGTAATCAAACCCACCTGCTGCACCGTGGCGCCCAAAAAGCGCCAGCGGCGTCGCGTATTGATCGGTAACGCCGCCCATGAAGGAAGCAAAGATGCCGTCCTTGAACGAAGACCGGAGGCTCTCTCGAACGTTGACTTTTCTTCGCCGCATGACTGTCTGGAAAAGGAAAATTGTGAGGTATTTTTGCAGAGATTACCAGGGTTAATTCCAAAATGGTTTGGTCATTCTTAAATTTAATTCATAGGCTTCTTTCTCGACGTGGTTTCTCTGCAACTTCTTTTCAGAGAACCGGACGCGGAATGAAGCTAAGTGATTTTGAAATTTAGCAAAACGCGTTGACAGCTGATGAGATAAACTGTTAAGGGCGAAGGAGAATGTCACGGCCGTGCCGTGTTTGATAAACACTAGCGATATCACCGTTCGTAAAGGTGAAAAATATGAATGCTTGTCTCAGAGTTAAACTGACTTTCGCATTTCTGCTCGCATTCCAAATACCGGGATGGGAACTCTCAGCGCTCAAACCTTAAAGATCCCCTATGTATCGCTGTCTCCAACCGCGGACCGTTGTGGATCGCTTACGAGGCGGGATTCTTCAAGAAAACAATCTCACTGCAGAACTTTTGTATATCCCGGGGGCTCCGTGATCGTTCAATCGATAATGTCCGGCGATGTAAAGATTGCCAATATGGCTCCTCCGTCAGCCATAGGCGCGTGGGCGAAAGGCGCGGATCTTACGCTGATTGCCAGCGGTGTGGACCAGCTCTTGGAAACCGTCGTGACGGGACCCGGTATCAAGAGTCCGGCCGACCTGAAGAACAAAAAGATCGGTGTCAGCCGCTATGGATCTCTCACCGACATGGCGCTTCGAGAGGCCTTGCGTCACTACCAGCTGACGCCAGATAAGGACGTCACTATTTTGCAAACCGGCGGCGAAGCAACCCGGTTCGCCGCGTTAACCTCGGGAGCCATCGATGGAGCGATGCTTTCGGGAGACAAGAAGGTCCAAGCGGAAAAGATGGGGTTTCACGTGACCATAGACCTGAGTCAGCTACCGATCTACTATCCTGTGAATGGCGTCGTCGCATCGAAAAATTTGTCGGCAGCAATCCTGAAGTCGCAAAAACTTTCTCAAAAGTTGGCTCTGAGGGTATCAAGGCTTTCAAAACGGATAAAGAGCTTTCACTCAAAGTCCTTGCCAAGTATCTTAAAATAAACGATCGCGATGTCCTGGAAAAGCTACGAGATTTATCGCCCCGTTTATAAGAAAGTTCCCCTATGGCGACAGGCGGGCGGTCAACTTTGCGCTGGAACAAATGAGTAAGGAATTACCGGAGGCTGCCAAACTAAATGCAGATGATTTCATCGACAACCGGATTATTTCCGAACTGGAAAAGAGTGGTTTTATCGACCAAATTTACGCCGAGCCATCGAGGAAATGAGGAGCACTATTATGTTCGCAAAAATCAAACACCTCGCCATCATAAGTGACAATTACGCCCTTTAAGCAGGTTTTATGAGGCGCTATTCGGCATGAAGACTTCAAAATCCCCTCGCCCGGAAAGCGCGGTGGCCATCGGCGATGGCTACGTCGGAATGAACATCATCCCGCAAAAGTTGGGGCGGCAAGCCGGTCTCGAACACTTCGGGCTCGAAGTTGAAGACGTCGAGAAAGTCGTCGCCCGTTTGCGCGAAAAATACCCGTTAATACAGTTGATCAAAAGACCCACCAATCGCCCCTTCGCCGGTATCAGCACCCATGATCCGGAAGGTTACGTGTTCGATCTGTCCCAGCAAGATATGAACAATCGCGCGGAAGTATATGTCGAAGGAGAATGGAAACAAGACCGCCATGTAAGCCACTTTGTTTTGCGCGCGCTCAATCCGGCGAATTTGGCAAAGTTTTACCGGGAGATCTATGACCTTCAGGAATTAGAGAAACCTGCCGATGACCCCAGTCATTATCTAACCGATGGCAGAGTAACGCTGGTGGTCTCTCCTTGGGCAATAACGGACTACGAAGGCGCCGGCATCGAACCACGCCACATGGACCACTTGGGATTCAAAGTGGAGGATGTCGATTCGTTCAAAAAGGATCTTCAGTCTCTAGTTAAAAGGAACCCCGCCCTTGCGCCGAAGCCTGGAGGAACGGAAGGCGAAATTAGGCTGAAGCTATTGGCGCAGTGCAAGCAGGGGCAGTTTCAATTCGCGGATCCTGACGGAGTACCTATCGACGTCTCCACCGGACGCTAGCACTAGTTGCCCTTGCCGTAGACTTTGTCAATAAAACCTTCCTTCTCGATCTCGCGCACGATACTATCGTCGATCAGGTTGTCCACGGTTACCTTGGCGCCAGGGCTTTGCTTCAACGCGTCATCGAGTTGGATTTTCATCCCTTCTCGCGTGGTATAAGGAACGCGCTCCAAGATTTTGACCGTTGATGCATACGACGCATCCAAGTAGGCTTTGTTCGCCCCGCGGAGATATTTTGCCACGATCTTTTGAGTGGCTTCCTTATTATTTTTAAAGAAATGCGCGGTTTCAATCAGCGCCATCACCGCCCTCTTCACAATCGGTCGTCTCTTGGCTAAGAAGCTCTTGGTGGTCACCGCACAGATGAATGGCAACGGGTACGGTTTGGGCAGATCGCCCATGTCGGCTAGGACTCGGTGCGGCAGTCCACCGGGAATAAGATTAACGTTTCCCGGAGGAGAGGGGAATCCGGCGATGACTCCGCGGCTGAAACCCGCCGCGCGCTCGGCAGCGCCTCCGACCTGGAGAATTTTCACGTCTTCCATCGGCCTCAGGCCCAGCCCCTTGATCAACTCGCGCGCCGCCACGTCGGACACGCTTCCGAAGCGGCTGATGCCGATGGATTTTCCTTTCAGGTCTTCGGCGGATTTGACGCTGTCGAGCACAACCAGCTCGTAGGCAAGAACGTTGATGAAACAAGCTTACACTTACCGTGTCCCGCGCCGCGCACCACTGCATTGGCCACGCCGCTTCCTGCGGCATTACCAACCTGAACGTCCTGAGAGACGATGGCGGCAACACCAACGGTGGTGCTGCCGATGTAGACGACTTCCGCGTCCAAACCGTGCTTTTGTAAAAGCCCGCATCGTCAGCCACAGTCCAGATCGAGTTCAAAGTGTCTGTGGAGCTGTAGGCAATACGAATCTTTCCCTGAGCCTCTCCTCCGCCCACTGGATTACGATCAAAAAACCGCGACGATCAGAACCAGGCAATAATTAACCCCCTCTGTGATTGCTCATAGAACTCCCCTTTCACTGGACCATCTAAACGTTTCTTGCAGCTGCGTCAACGACCTTAGCCTATAACGGTGTGCGAGTAGGTTATCCGCTTGCCAAAAAATAATATCTGCCAATGAATCATGGCGAGATTTTACGCCGGCAAGGCAAAATGATAGAAGCTCACTAGGAGGACGATTATGGAAGCAGAAAGTCCTAAGGCGAGAGTCGTTCAACCCGGTGAGGGACTGCAATACAACGTTATGGGCGCGATGATGACGTACAAGGCCACCGCCCAAGATACGCGTGGAGCCTATTCACTTGCCATCGAGGCTACGCCGCCTCACGGCGGCTTGCCCTTACACGTACACCATCAGGAGGACGAAGCGATGTACGTTCTGGAAGGAGAATATGAGATCCAGTGCGGGGACCAAGCTTTTCGGGCAACCGCCGGGACATTTGTTTTCCTTCCCAAGGATATCGCTAATCGCTATCAAAACTTGGGGATGAGCCAGTCAAGTTCCTTTACATCACGTCTCCTGGAGGATTCGAAAAGCTCGTGGAGAAAACGAGCTTACTGACGAGCGGAGGCCCGCCGGATATGCAGAAAGTCATGGAAACTGCCCGCCAGCACGGGATTGAATTTATTCTCTTCAGGTAATCGTTAGGTTAAGAGGTAAAAATGGCGCTTACCGTTGAGAAATATCTCGGCGAACGCCACCGGTTATCTGCACCGGCATTAGTGAGCTGCACCGTCATGGCTCATTCGCAAAGCCCGAAAAGAGCTCTGGGTCACCTCATTTCGAGACTTCGCACTCAACCGCATGATGGTTGTTAGTGACACTGTGAAGATGAAAGGCAAATAGGCTTTGACGGCTCGCCTTTGAGATCTGAGATCATTTCCTTATTGCGCCAGAAAACAATAGAACAAGCCGTCACCGCCGGAAGCCTTCAAGTCTTCCTGGCCGCACCCGCGCGAGGCATGCGCCGAGTTCCATGATGACACGCCAGGCGAATTTCCTCCCGGTCATGGTGCCCGACCTGGGCTGCTCCCGGCAGCTTGTCGGCATTACCGACGGTCCAGTTCTGGCAAGTTAGATTCGGGCTTGCCGGATAGGCCGTGCCATCGGGCTGCGAGCCGGTCAAAATGTCGTGCTTGTTCGGCTTATCGCTGCGAGCATTGACCCGGTTACCTTTTTCGTCCAGCGCAGTTTCTTTATTGAGGTTGTTACTGTCCGAGTGCAGGTTGGCGACGTCATCGGCGACCTTGACCCCTTTCGCATTGTACCAGGGACCCTTGCCGATGCGGTCGCGGGCGTTCACGGCAGGTTTGCCATCCGCGGCGCTGACGCTCAGGTAAGCACGCCAGTTACCGGTACCTGCTCCAGCAGCCGTGGCCAGCTTCTGGCAGTATGCGTCGGCCCCGTCCACTCCGCCAAGACTTGCCCCGCTGCCGGGCCCTTGGCCGGTAACGAAAAACTCATCGCCGGCTTCTGGTCCTGCGCTGTCCCCAACCTCATGCCGAATAGAGCCAGTATGACCGCCACAAGGGCCGATTGAATCTTCTTCATTCTAGTTACCTCCTCTTTGCGGGTACCCGAGGTTCCAGGAAGCTACCCCGGGCAGATACTATTTAAAGAATCACACCTTGACAAGCGGAAAAGAAGCGTCGGTGCGTACGGCGGGAGGCTAAGATTTTTTATTTTGTCAATTTGTCCCTGGTTGCATTATAATTGAGCTTGATCGCTAGCGGGTTCTCAAGTATCAACGGCTCGATGTTGTGGACGCCAGTAAAAGACGTAGCTCAGTTTGAATGATCTAAATCTGAGGAGAGAAATCTCTGGCCAATTTTTCGTGATAGGAGAGAATTTCGATGGCAACTGAAACTTGTTACGGCGAAGATTTTCGATCTATCGGTCAGGCTCTAGAAGCCAAAAACGTTCGTTCCTTTGAATTAAAGCGGCTTGGAGATTGGTACATCCTACAGGGCGTTCCATCGGAGGACCGCTCGCTCCGGTCGAAGCTGCACAAGTTCAAATGCGATTTCGCAGCGGATCTGACGCTGAGTCATTGATTTTAGCTCTATCCGAGCTGGAAGAGCTGTCCCGAAAGGTAAGGCCAGGCGCTTCCAGACCGGGACGGACGCCGGATTTTCGCAAGCTCTCGAATGCGCTACGCACGATCGGTCTCTATCTCGAAGCCAAACAGGCGAAGCTGATCGAGCTTCAGGTAAGACCTCTGACCATTACTCTTTCGTACAAAGACAGCGACGGCCAACAACAAATTGAAGACCGTACTATTCGGCTCCTTCCACAGTCTATTTCTTGACCTTTGTGAGAAGCGCGACGAAGCCAAAGACGGCTCGAAGGCACAGCACTCTGCAGGTTAGACCCTCCAAAGAAAGAGGCATCGCGACAGGACCTGTCCACCACCGTGCACTTTGGCAAAAGCCAAACCTGCACATTGTTGAACCTGGCTGTTGAGCGAGTGTCATCTCCGGTTAAGTTCTTTCAAGGCTTCGTAGAGATAGCTCTGGTCGATGAATTTGGCGACGTTAGGAGGCGGACCCTTAATCCCACTCTGCTCGGCGTAAATGCGGATGTTGTACTTCATCCCTTCCAGGTTGAGATCGCCGTCAGGATGCCAGATGCGATTTTGTGTAGTATTCCCATCCCTTGCGGGCGTGATTAGGCTTGAGCTGCATCTCGACAGTCAGAAAATCGATGGCGGCCTCTTTGTTTTCAAACAGCCAACGGTTGGCCAAAGCCATTCCTTTCATGAAGCGTATCATCAAAGAACGATTTTTTCCGCCCAAGATCGCTTCGTCGCGAAGGCAGTCTGCTGATAGTCCGGCACCGCGTCGGTAAGCCGGCCGATGACATTGAAACCCGATTCTTCCGCTAGGTAATTGAGCGGTATGGCGACCGTGGTCGCAGCGATCTGGCCGGACTGTAATGCCGCAAGGTTGGATGCAGAGCCGCCGGCGATCACAAGTATCTTATAGTCTCGCGGGTATTCAAGGCCTCTAATTTTCAGCGCCTGTTTGAGCGCTATCACGGTCCCGCTCGTCAGCGAGGAAGCCCCGAAAGTTGCACCGCGCAGATCTTCGTAGGTTTTGTATTTCTTGCCGGCCATAATGAAATGAGTCAACCCATTGATGATTCCACCGATCATGACCAGATCCAGACCACGCTCCGAGGCCTCGATAAATGCTTCGGGGCCCCTGAACCAACGTGGAGAGAAGCAACCGGCCATCGCTTGGACGGTCATCGACGTTCCTCGCAGAAGCAGCAGCTGAGCGTCCAGCCCCTGTTGGTCGAAGAACCCCTTCTTAACGCCCACCCAAAGCGGACTGTAACCCAGGGTTTTGCTCGATGCCCCGACATAAAATTTAACCTTTTCCTGGCCGGTTACCGGCGATGAAACGAGACTAAGCACCAAAAGAACAACCGCAACTCGAAAACAGATAATCATATCGCCCCCATTCTGCGTGTCATTCAAAATTCGTCTGTGCCTAGCGTCTTTATCCAACCTACAAACCCCAAAATCAATTCAATCCCCGACGGTCTGCTCAATTGGCAGTCTTCGGGCCTTGTTGTTTCCAGAACACAAAAGATGGACAAATCGAGTATATGATATTCGGTCGTAGGAGAAATCAGTTCAATTGTAGGGGTTAACGATTCGCCGATAAGCTCTCGGCGCCGAAGGCCACCGGCAGCTTCATCGGCTTAGTAGGCGGCTCCTCGTGCCGAGCGATAGACATTGCTTCTCGGTTAAGACGGGTTCGGCACGCAGTGTCTGCGTGAAGCCTACGGCACCGAAAACGATCTCGCTTGAGTCGGGCCAGTTCAGGCGGATCCTCCAACTGTAATAAGGGCGGTCGAGGTACACCTTCTGATTCCGCAGTGGTTCTCGCTCAACATCGCCGATCGACGCCGGATGCAGGGAGACCTGAGAACCCAAACGCCCCCAGTCGATGTCGATCTTCGGATCGGTCACCCCATGGAAGACGAGAGTTGCCGGGGCCACTCGGAACTGTCCGCCTCCACCAGTGCCGCAGATCCATTCCACGATGAAATCGATGTCGAGCACGAGATCGCTGGTCCAGTCCCCATCGTCTGAGGTCACCGGCACGCAGCTCAATCCCCCAGATGTGACAGTCGTGCCAAGAGAGGCAATCGAAGTCCGCTTCCGTATAAATCATGGCTTCTCCGCCTAACGAATAGCGCTTTATCCCTAAAGCCTGGAAGCAATCAAGCCTCGGAGAGATCGCCGAAGGAGCGACGGCGGGATAAGAGGGTTGGACTAAACCGCGCGGACCTGTCCCCAGGGCTCGGCAATTTCGGTCCATTCAATGAACACTTATGTCCATCCGTGGGGAAGACAAGACTAGCAAAGAACACCTACCGCGCCGATTTTCATCTCTTGTCCGCAGGATCTAATCGGGCATGTCACTTGCTCTCTTAGGATTTGCTCCCAGTTTACGGAGAGAGACGTCGTCGCAAGGACCCAGCCTTTCGTGCCCTTGGGGAGGGCTTTATGAAGGATATTTCGACGATACTTTTGGCAAGTGTTTTTGTCCTCTTCTCATTGATCGTATTGATCTCGGCAGCCAGCACTCCGGATCGTACAGAGTTCGACGTTGGACAACGACCAGCAAAGAGTCTCAGATCTTGGACTGCGTTTCGCCTTCAAAAGATAGGGTTACACTGAGGTTCTTCACACTCAACGACCCCTTTTGGTGGGCTATGCGCAGACCAGACCAAAGGGGATTTTGAATCGGGTCTGAATCGACGGCTGAGCTGCGATCAGCTATAATTTCGGAATCTGACTACCTATAAGATTCAACCGGCTGCTATGGCTGAGGAGATAAAATTTCTTGGTTTCGAAGACTGGGTACGCCACATGTTCGATCACGAGGCGAGCGAACCGAAGTGGTACTTTGAGCCGGAGGCGCCGGTTTGGATAGGACCACCCGACCTTAACGTCGAGTACATCACAAGGCTCTTCGAAGATCCCGTATCGGTTCTTTCTAAGTACAGCGATGCGCAGCTGAACCAGGGTTTTTGGTTCCTGGTAAGCAACGGGGCCAGCGACTGCATGTTCGCCTTGATGGAAGAATCGATACCCATAGAGAAGCGACTCCGTTGCGTTAAATCGTTTGTCTCAGTATTCGAGAAGATTTTCGCGGCTCGCTGTTCGCCGCATTTATCGCATCTAGATGAGCCAGGCGCGTCGCCGCTCAACTTAGCCTGTTACATGTGGTGGGACATCATTCCGTTGCGGTGGCAGCCCGAATACTCCTTCCGGAAACCTCCTGAACGCGGCGGCGTTGAGCGTAATGACCGAGACTTTGAATCATCGAGTCCATCGCTTGTCGAGAGAGTGCACTTCACGGGCTCGGCCACTGGCACGCCGCGTATCCGGCAGAGGTGGAATTGATCATTGACCGCTTTCTTTCGAGCCACCGTGAGCTTCGGCCTGAAACGGTCAACTATGCGAAGAGCGCGCGTTGCGGCTGTGTCCAGTAGAATAAGGTTTAACGCACTGTTTTGCGGAGGAGTTGACGGGTAACACTAGCTGACACAGTTTCCACAAAGTCTCCTTACGAAGATGGTTTACAGGAAAGTTACCAATAAGCCGCACCTTCACTTAGCACCCGGGCGAGCCGCCCAAGCAACAGCCACAACACTACGGAAGCCACACCTAGACAGACCGCAAGAACTTTGAGGCCGCGCCCGCGCAATACTGCGGCCTGCCCACCGATGACGGGAGTGTCACGGATCACCCGATACTCCGGCGGTGGAAACTGCCGCGCGCGTAGCACCTTGGCACCAAGCGACCAGAGATAGACGGCGAAGGCGACCAATGGCGCGGACAAGACGGCAGCGGACAGGAAAAACACGAGCCTCACTCGATACCCGAGTTCTCCAGGCGCGGGACAAAGCCAATCGCGGAGCGGCGTGCCGTAACGCTCGAAGCCAACGATTAGCAGAGTCGCGGCGAGCACGCCGACGATGACGAGCAGCACGGCGAGTCGTCGTGCAGCAGGATCAGCTCTCCGAACCTCGGTCATTTTCGCTGCGGCCTAACCGATGACTATCTGTCACCTCTCACACTACCGGATCAGCACTCCGCTGATAATCCATACGCTCGCTGATAATTTCTCCTTGGCGCGGATCTATCATGATTGCCCGAACTTCGGTACGGGTTTCCGCAGCCCACCAGCTCTCATAGGATTTGTTAGATGGAGAATTCAGTTCAATCCTGGCATCGCCGCTTGGTTTTCTGCCATCACTTGATCACTCTATCCGCCTCGCGCAGCACGTTCGGCGGAATCGTCAGGCCGATCTGCTTCGCCGTCTTCAGATTGATCACGAACTCGAACTTCGTCGGCTGCTCGACTGGAAGATCGGCGGGCTTCGCACCTTTCAGGATCTTGTCCACGTAGGTGGCGGCGCGCCTGTAAGTTCGGCATCAGTCCGATCCGTAGGACATCAAGACCACCGGCCGTCCACAAACTCCCTTGCCTGGTAGATCGCCGGCAATCGGTGCTTTGTGGCCAAGTCCGCGATCCGTTTTCGGTTACGATGATAATCGCGGCGTCGACTGCACGAAAGAGCGCTGGTGCGCACTGATTTCGCGCTGCTTCGAGATGCGCGCTCGAAATCGTCGGCACTTCGCACCTCGATGTGATGAAGTTGCAGGCCCAGAGCCGAAGCCGGCGCTGCAGATTTTTCCATTGCTGCGCGCTGAGAGGATTTGCTGACCTCCTCGAGGACTGGCCACACGCGTAAGTCCTGGGAACGACTTCCTTGAGCAGCTCAAGCCGTCTTGCCGCTTAACTCCGGCGGTGATGTCGTTAGCCCGTGATGTTCCTCCGGGCCGCGCCGAGGCTGGCGACGAGTCCCGTGGCGACAGGATCACCACTCGTCGCAAAGACGATGGGAATTGTGCTCGTAGCACTCTTGAGCAGCCAGGATCGCCAGGCGTACTCCGCGGCCACGATGACGTCAACCTTAAGACTGACCAACTCAGCCGCGAGATCCGGCAGCCGATCAAGCTTTCCTCCGCGAACCGGTACTCGATGGCGATGTTTTTCCCTCCACATAGCCAAGATCACGCAGTCCCTTGGCGGAATGCCGTCGCAGCGGCGGGTCAAGCGACCGCGAGAGACCGAGGCTATGAAACCCATCCGTGGGACTTTCTTCGGCTGCTGCGCCTCGGCTATGACCGCAACAGCAAGCAACACCACTGCAACAAGGATTGATGGCACCGCAGCCTTCTTCATTGCGCACCTCGTTTCGAGCGTTATCTATCACGCGGATAGAGATAAAGGAAAGTGTGATTTACACGGCGGAAGGCGACAGGTATTCGTCGAGTGGGAAGGCCAGAATCAGCCTGAGATTGAACTGAACGACGCCTCAGTGTGATTAGCGCCAGTTCCAAGTTAAAGAGACGACAGAAATTTATACCCACGTCGGCACCCGTCGCTTGAAAACCGTCCATGCCAACACGCATCCGAGGACGTAGCTAGGACTGCTTGACGGCGGAGGCGAAAATCAAAGACAATTATTCAACTTCCCTACATACGGAGGAGCACCTATGCAAATGGATAAAGTATTGGAGTTACAGGCGGTGTTACTCCGAAACCATCCGCAAATGTCCTATAAAGGTGTTCCTAGCTGGCCTCCCAGGTGGATTTGGCTAGACGGCCCAGAAGACAAACACCCAAAAGGCGAAGTCGGAATTCTGAGAACGGTGTTGTTGTCTAAGGATAGGGTTAACAGATGCTTCCTGCTGATGTTTCATGAAGAGTCATCTTATATAGGCTGTTTGCTATTCGATGACGAGATCTTTTGTGGGCAAATAACGAAACTGCTAGAGGCTCACTGCAATCGTCATATTGCGGACATCGGCTGCATAGATCTGTCACATACGCTTTAGGTGCTTCGGCTCTTCTGCTCATCAATCCATTCCTTGCATAGCTCTACTCCGTGTTGCTCGGTCCCCTGTATCGGACTCGTCGATGCACGGCCCGTTTTCATGCCCCTCCTTGGGAATTTTCCTCCAGTCGCTGTATGTCAAATACCGACACCTATTTTCACAAACGTCTTGATCACTGCACAACCGAGACAGGGTTCCTTTAAACTTACAATACTTCCCTCGCGGAAAGGAACTGTTCGGCGATCGGGATGGCATCCTGCTTGCTGAATTTTCTTGTATGGTTTGGATCTGCCAACATTGCGGCGCGCCATTCGTCGATTCGGCCATATCGGGTCAAAAGCGAAGAGTCCGGCGTCGTCTTCCTAGACCTCATCGTTTGTCACGGTTGTTACGTGCAAGCGCGGGAACTCGGATTGCGTACCGAGGAAATTGGTGTTCGGTATAGATCTCCCGCAGAAACCACAGCAGCCGAAGAAAAAAGCCGACATTGCGGCGATGAACAGCAGAGCGACGGGAGTAGAGGCGTCGAAGCGTCAGAAGGGCATGTCAGTGATCAGTGATTAACGTGCTGACTTTCTGCTGTAGCGACTGTAATGAGACGATTAACGGCGGCGATTACGAAAGCGCCGATCAGATCTTTGCCAGGCTAGAGGAGCATGTAAAGAAATGCCCCGAGGCGACGTTTACTTTCGACGGAACGACGGACGTTGCGCGGCAGAGAGTTGGCGCTTGGCGATCAGTCTTTGAGCATGAGCGCCTTGTGGGTAAGCTACGACCACACTGACGGAAGCACCCGACAAGAGCGGTTAAAACGTGAGGTGCCGTCGATGGCCGAGCGAAACAGGAGAATTCAATTCAATCCTGCAGCGCAGCTTGGTTTTCTTCCATCACTTGATCAGCCTTATTCGCCCGCGCGAGAAACTCCGGCGGAAGTCGTCAGACCGATCTGCTTCGCCGTCTTCAGATTGATCACCAACTCAAACTTCGTCGGCTGCTCCACCGGCAGATCGGCAGGCTTGGCTCCCTTCAAGATTCTGTCCACGTAATATGCGACGCGCCGGTAGCTGTCCGCGAGGTCCGCCCCGTAGTACATGAGCCCGCCGGCATCTACATATCCTCTGAGGCTATACATCGACGGTAACCGGCTCTTTAACGCAAAGCCAACGATCCGTGTTTGGTTAATACGCATTACCGGGCCCGCGGCGGGCACATAGAGTCCATCCGGGCGCCACTTACTGATCGCAGCGAATACCCTCTCGAAATCGTCCGCAGCTCGTACCTCCCAAGGCTGAATAGTCAACCCCAGCGCACGCGCCGCGACTGGGAGAACCTCTTTCACCTCGCGTACACTGCCCGGAACGGCCGGCTCGTAGAGAACCGCGACACGGGCAACTTTGGGAACGGCTTCTTTGAGCAGCTCCAGCCGCTTGCCGCCTAGTTCCCTGTTAAGGTTTGTAATGCCGGTGACGTTGCCGCCGGGACGGGCAAGGCTTTCAATTAGGCCTGCCTCGACAGGATCGGCCCCGAGGCCCGTCATAACGATGGGAATCGTCTTGGTCGCATTCTTGGCCGCCCGGACCAGCCCGGTCCCTCCTGCTACCACGATGATATCAACCTTGAGACGCACCAGCTCGGCCGCAGAGCTATAATCAAAAGTGTGGAAATAGGAAATAGGTAGGCGTACCCTTTCGTGAACTTAGAAACGAAAGGCTGCCTGTTGGAGCAGGCAGAGAAAGGATACGCCGATGAGAGAGAAAGCATATTGGGGGAAATGAATCAAAGGGAATTTTGTACGGTGAGCTGGAGGAGTTTGCTCGGGTAAAGATCCGAGAGCACTTTGCAAGATCTGTTGGAGCAGGAAGTGACGGAGTGGTTAGGGACGGGAGAAAAGCGAGCGCAGAGGATAACGCTTTGGAACAGCCCGGGTATCGCAACGGCTACGGCAAGAAGAGGCGTTTTACATTGAGCCTGGGGACCATCGAGATTCGCCGGCCGCGGGTGAGAAATCTTGATGAGCGGTTTGGTCTCGAAGGTGCTGCCATTGTTTAAGCGCCATACCGAGCAGGTGCGCGAATTGATACCGGAGCTTTATCTGCACGGGTTGGCCAGTGGGGATTTTGAGCTGGCGCTCAGAGGGCTTTTGGGGGAAGGGGCACCGCTATCGGCATC